>OKCK01000001.1_pt1 | contig 308284 bp, 257 predicted proteins | sample 1614961 | NCBI WGS metagenome assembly OKCK01 (sample SAMN04436984, study PRJEB24849) | human gut metagenome | biome: human gut; feature: NICU; material: stool | host: Homo sapiens | place: USA: Saint Louis, MO | collected 2010-07-31
TCGCCGCCGCAGCGATAGCGCCAATACCCAGCCAGGCGCTCCAGTAGCGCGGATGGAGAAATTCATTTTTAAACTCGGGAATAAATTCGATGTTGGATTTTTTTTCCATGCGCTTTTCCGTCCGGTGCCCATCACAACGGGCAAAATAATCCGTTATTTTAGCGTCTGATGCGGCGTGAGACAAAAGAAAAGCCGACACCCAGGGGATGTCGGCTTAATGTTAATCAGGCTGATTAATCAAAACGCAGTTGCGGCACCACTTCTTTCACCTGCGCCAGGTAATCTTTACGATCGCTACCGGTCAGGCCCTCAGAACGCGGCAGTTTCGCCGTCAGCGGGTTTACCGCCTGCTGGTTAATCCACATTTCGAAATGCAGGTGTGGGCCGGTAGAACGTCCGGTGTTACCCGACAGCGCGATACGATCGCCACGTTTCACTTTCTGGCCTGGCTTCACAAGGAGCTTTTTCAGGTGCATATAGCGCGTGGTATAGGTGCGGCCATGACGAACTGCCACGTAATATCCCGCCGCGCCACTGCGTTTCGCTACCACGACTTCGCCATCGCCCACCGCCAGTACCGGCGTACCCTGCGGCATCGCAAAGTCGACGCCTTTATGCGGCGCCACGCGGCCGGTAACCGGGTTCAAACGACGCGGGTTGAAATTCGACGAGACGCGGAACTGTTTGACCGTAGGGAAACGCATAAAGCCTTTCGCCAGCCCGGAACCGTTGCGGTCATAGAATTTGCCGTCTTCGGCGCGTACGGCATAGTAATCTTTACCGCTGGAACGCAGTCGTACGCCCAGCAGTTGGCTCTGCTCGCGCTTGCCGTCAAGCATCTCACGTGACATCAGCACGGAGAACTCATCGCCTTTTTTCAGTTTGCGGAAGTCCATCTGCCACTGCATGGCTTTAATCACCGCGCTAATTTCGCTGCTGGTGAGCCCGGCCTCTTTGGCGCTGGAAACGAAGCTGCCGCCCACCGTGCCTTTGATAACATTGTTGACCCAGTCGCCTTCGGCAATTTCACTGCTCATTTTGAACCCGCCGTCGACGCGGTCGTAAGTACGGGTTTCACGGCGCGACATTTCCCAGGTCAGGCGTTGCAGTTCGCCTTCCGGTGTTAACGTCCAGGAAATTTGCTGACCGATTTTCAAATTACGCAGGTCTTTATCGACGTTCGCGAGGGTGCTGATATCCCCCATGTCGATGCCGTACTGGTTCAGTACGCTGCTTAGCGTATCGCCGGTAGAAACGACATATTCATGCACGCCGGTTTCACCCGCCGTTTTGTCATCCAGCTCATCCTGCGGAATGGCATCGTCTTCTTCTGGCGGAGCCTGATCGATAGGCTCACTGGCCTCAGGCAACAGAGAACGCACTTCGCTTTTCTCAAGCTCAATGGTTTTGACGATCGGCGTGGTTTCGGGGTGATAGATGTACGGTCGCCAGACGGCGACCGCAAGCGTTAGAAAAGTTAGCGACCCCAACATCACGCGATGGGGGCGCGGCAGGTTATTAAATGCCAGGGCGACAGAGCGGGCTATCTGTTGCACGTAATCACTTCCTCGTTAATCTCCTTTCAGGCAGCTCGCATACTGGTTTGCTAACCGGGTCAAGAATTCGCTGTAGCTATTTTTGCCCAATTTCACATCGGTTCCCAGCGGATCGAGTGTTCCCATACGAACAGACGTCCCCCTGGCAACGGCTTCGATTACCGCTGGCCTGAATTGTGGCTCAGCAAAAACGCAGGTCGCTTTTTGCTCAACCAACTGTGTTCTGATTTCATGTAAACGCTGCGCACCAGGCTGGATTTCAGGGTTAACGGTAAAGTGACCCAGGGGCGTAAGACCGTAGTGTTTTTCGTAATAGCCGTAGGCGTCATGAAAAACGAAATACCCCTTCCCTTTCAACGGTGCCAGCTCATCGCGAACCTGCTTATCGGTTTGGGCCAGATGGGCCTCAAAGTCCTTCAGATTTGCGTCTAGTTTGGCCTTACTTTGCGGCATAAGTTCCACTAATTTTCCATGGATTGCAACCGCTGAAGCCCGCGCAATTTCAGGGGAAAGCCAAATATGCATGTTGTATTCACCATGATGGTGATCGTGGTCACCGTTTTCATGGTCATGATCGTGGCCGTGGTCATGGTCGTCGTCGTCATCTTCCCCTTTCATGAGTAACGGTTTCACGTCAGGCAACGCACTCAGCGCGACTTTTTTCTGTTCAGGAAATTCGCCGACCTGTTTTTGCATAAACGCTTCCATCTCAGGGCCGACCCAGACCACTAAGTCCGCGTTTTTCAAGCGTTTTACATCGGATGGCCGCAGCGCATAGTCATGTTCAGACGCGCCATCGGGGAGTAAAACTTCGGTATCTGTTACGCCATCGGCAATGGCTGATGCGATAAACCCGAGTGGTTTAAGCGAAGCGACCACCGCAGCCTGCGCATTCGCCATCATCCCACCCCAAACTGCTGCTGAAAGAGCAGCGCAAAGAAACGTCTTTTTATGTAACATTATTTAACTATCCATCGTTAATCATCACGAGAATGTGATATTATAACATTCGATAACTTCTGCAACGCTTAATTTCTCATGACGAATTTAGTAACACTGGAAAATGTATCGGTCTCGTTTGGGCAACGCCGCGTGCTGTCTGACATCTCGCTGGGCCTGAAACCAGGCCGCATCCTGACGCTGCTCGGCCCTAATGGCGCCGGAAAATCCACGCTGGTCCGCGTCGTGCTTGGGCTGGTAGCACCGGACCAGGGGATCATCAAGCGCGACCGCAATCTGCGCATCGGCTACGTTCCCCAAAAACTGCACCTTGATGCCACGCTACCGCTGACGGTGAGCCGCTTTATGCGCCTGCGCCCTGGCGCACGCAAAGAGGACATCTTGCCCGCGTTAAAACGCGTTCAGGCAGGGCATCTGATTGATGCGCCGATGCAGAAACTTTCGGGTGGCGAAAATCAGCGTGTTTTGCTGGCACGTGCGCTGCTCAATCAACCCCAGTTGCTGGTCCTTGACGAACCCACACAGGGCGTGGACGTTAACGGTCAGGTGGCGCTGTACGATTTAATCGACAAACTGCGCTGCGAACTGGATTGCGCGGTGCTGATGGTTTCTCATGATTTACATCTGGTCATGGCGAAAACCGACGACGTGCTGTGCCTGAATCACCACATATGCTGCTCCGGTACGCCGGAAGTGGTATCGACGCATCCTGAGTTTATTTCTATGTTCGGCCCGCGCGGCGCGGAACAACTCGGTATCTACCGCCATAACCATAATCATCGCCACGACCTTCAGGGTCGGATTGTCCTGCGTCGGGGAAATGGTCACTCATGATTGAATTATTACTGCCCGGCTGGTTTGCCGGGATTTTGCTCGCCTGTGCGGCGGGCCCGCTGGGCTCATTTGTTGTCTGGCGACGGATGTCTTATTTCGGTGACACCCTCGCCCATGCGTCGCTGCTTGGGGTCGCGTTCGGTCTGCTGTTGAATGTGAATCCGTTCTATGCGGTGATCGCCGTGACGCTGCTGCTGGCGCTCGGGCTGGTGGTACTGGAAAAACGCCCTCACCTGGCGATTGATACCCTGCTCGGAATTATGGCGCACAGCGCGTTGTCGCTGGGCCTGGTGGTAGTCAGCCTGATGTCGGGTATTCGCGTGGATTTGATGGCCTATCTGTTTGGCGATTTGCTGTCGGTAACGCCTGCGGACATTATCTCTATCGCCATCGGCGTAGCGGTCGTCCTCGCGGTACTGGCCTGGCAATGGCGCAGTCTGCTGGCAATGACTATCAGCCCTGACCTGGCGTTTGTGGACGGCGTCAGATTGCAGCGCGTAAAAATGCTGTTGATGCTGGTTACGGCGCTGACTATCGGCGTGGCGATGAAATTTGTCGGCGCGCTGATCATTACGTCGCTGTTGATTATTCCGGCAGCAACCGCCCGGCGCTTTGCCCGGACGCCTGAACAAATGGCCGGGATCGCGGTCATCATCGGCATCATTGCTGTCACGGGGGGGCTGACCTTTTCTGCGTTTTACGACACCCCTGCCGGGCCGTCGGTGGTGTTAGCGGCGGCGCTGATGTTCATTGTGACCATGATGAAGAAAAGCGCGGCGTAATAAAAAGGGCGGTTAATTCCGCCCTTTTTTATATCTGTTACGGCAACACCGGCGGCTTAATGCCGAAATGTTCCCAGGCGCGTACCGTCGCCATACGCCCACGCGGCGTGCGTTGCAAAAAGCCTTGCTGTATCAGGAAGGGCTCTAGTACATCTTCGATGGTTTCACGCTCTTCGCCAATCGCCGCGGCCAGGTTATCCAGCCCCACCGGCCCGCCAAAGAATTTATCAATGATCGCCAGCAGCAGTTTGCGGTCCATGTAGTCGAAGCCCTCGGCATCAACGTTAAGCATATCCAGCGCCTGGGCCGCGACGTCCTGAGAAATCACCCCATTGTGGCGGACTTCAGCAAAATCCCGCACCCGGCGCAGCAGACGGTTAGCGATACGCGGCGTACCACGGGCGCGTTTCGCCACTTCCAGCGCGCCTTCATGACTCATATCCAGCCCCATATGCTGGGCGCTGCGATTAACGATATGCTGCAAATCCGGCACCTGGTAGAACTCCAGCCGCTGAACAATACCGAAACGGTCACGCAGGGGCGAGGTCAGTGACCCGGCGCGAGTGGTTGCGCCAATTAAGGTAAAGGGCGGCAGATCGATTTTAATTGAGCGTGCGGCCGGTCCTTCGCCGATCATGATATCCAGCTGATAATCTTCCATCGCCGGATACAGCACCTCTTCCACCACCGGAGAAAGACGGTGGATCTCATCAATAAACAGCACATCGTGAGGCTCAAGGTTGGTAAGCATAGCGGCAAGATCGCCAGCTTTTTCCAGAACCGGGCCGGAGGTGGTGCGCAGGTTTACGCCCAGCTCATTGGCGACAATGCCTGCCAGCGTGGTTTTGCCTAAGCCCGGCGGGCCAAAAATCAACAGATGATCCAGCGCGTCGCCGCGCAACCGGGCCGCCTGAATAAAGATTTCCATTTGCGAGCGCACCTGCGGCTGGCCGATATACTCTTCCAGCAGCTTCGGACGAATCGCCCGGTCGATGATCTCTTCCTGGGTTATGCTCGCGGCGGAAACCAGGCGATCTGCTTCTATCATCCGTTACCTCACAATGCCGCGCGTAATGCTTCGCGGATAAGGGTTTCGCTGTCCGCATCAGGACGCGCCAGTTTGCTCACCATACGGCTCGCTTCCTGCGGTTTATAGCCCAAAGCCACCAGCGCGGCAACGGCTTCCGCTTCGGCATCGTCCTGGGCCGGACCGGCGGGAGACGTCAGCACCAGATCGGCGGCAGGCGTGAACAGGTCGCCATGCAGGCCTTTAAAGCGATCTTTCATTTCCACAACCAGACGCTCGGCGGTTTTCTTGCCAATGCCCGGCAACTTCACCAGCGCGGCGGGTTCTTCGCGTTCTACCGCGTTGACGAACTGCTGCGCCGACATGCCGGAGAGAATAGCCAGCGCCAGCTTCGGGCCGACGCCGTTCACTTTAATTAATTCGCGGAACAGGGTGCGTTCCTGCTTATTGTTAAAGCCGAACAGCAGTTGCGCATCCTCACGCACCACAAAATGGGTGAATACTACGGCTTCCTTGCCCGTTTCCGGGAGCTCATAAAAGCAGGTCATCGGCATATGCACTTCATATCCGACACCGCCCGCCTCCAGTAAAACCAGCGGGGGTTGTTTTTCCAGGACGATGCCTCTGAGTCTGCCTATCACAATACGCTCCTGCGGTTAGCGGCTATCAAATAAGTGGAACTTCACGCGACGACGGCGTGAAAGAGAGTAAGGTTATCATATAAAAAAGGCTGGATAGATATCCAGCCTGATTTATCTTAACCGCCCTCTTGCCAGATTAAGACGCGACTCGCTCATTTGCGACGCATTCTGGCTGATATGGCAGTGGGTAATGGCGATAGCCAGCGCATCCGCCGCATCCGCCTGGGGATTGGCGGGAAGCTTAAGCAAGGTACGCACCATATGCTGAACCTGGCTTTTCTCGGCGCTGCCGATGCCGACCACCGTTTGCTTTACCTGACGGGCAGCGTATTCAAACACCGGCAAATCCTGATTCACCGCCGCGACAATCGCCACGCCGCGGGCCTGGCCGAGCTTGAGCGCAGAGTCGGCGTTCTTCGCCATAAAAACCTGCTCAATGGCGAAAAAGTCCGGCTGGAACTGGGTAATGATTTCGCTTACCCCCGCGTAAATCAGTTTCAACCGCGAGGGTAAATCGTCCACTTTGGTGCGGATACAACCGCTGCCCATATAGGTTAGCTGTCGACCGACCTGGCGGATCACACCATAGCCGGTAACGCGTGACCCCGGGTCAATGCCGAGAATAATCGCCATCACGCGCCTCCGGTTATCAGGGGGAGATACGCTCTCATCAGAGAGTCGCTGCAACCTCGTCGGAGATCTCGCCGTTATGGTAGACCTCCTGCACATCGTCGCAATCTTCCAGCATATCGATCAAACGCAGCAGTTTCGGCGCAGTTTCTGCATCCATATCCGCTTTGGTTGACGGGATCATCGAGACTTCGGCGTTGTCGGCTTTCAGGCCAGCGGCTTCCAGTGCGTCGCGCACGGCGCCCATTTCTTCCCAGGCGGTATACACGTCAATGGCGCCGTCGTCGAAGGTCACCACGTCTTCAGCGCCCGCTTCCAGCGCAGCTTCCATGATCGCGTCTTCGTCGCCCGCTTCGAAAGAGATCACCCCTTTCTTGCTGAACAGATAAGCCACGGAACCATCGGTTCCCAGGTTGCCGCCGCATTTGCTGAAGGCATGACGCACTTCCGCCACGGTACGGTTGCGGTTATCGGACAGGCATTCCACCATCACCGCCGTACCGCCAGGACCGTAACCTTCATAAATGATGGTTTCCATATTCGCATCATCATCACCGCCCACGCCGCGCGCAATAGCACGGTTCAGGGTGTCGCGGGTCATGTTGTTTGACAGCGCTTTGTCGATCGCCGCACGCAGACGCGGGTTAGAACCTGCGTCGCCGCCGCCTAACCGCGCTGCGGTAACCAGCTCGCGAATAATTTTGGTGAAAATCTTACCGCGCTTGGCATCCTGTGCCGCTTTGCGGTGTTTGGTGTTGGCCCATTTACTGTGACCTGCCATAACTATTTCCTCAAAAAGCGCGCCCTTTCAGGCTGCGTTAATTACAAATTCTTCAATCGCTTGCCGGTTGCTCCACGATTTGGTGAGCGCGGCGGCTTCCGCCGCGTTCATCCAGCGGTAGGTCAGATGTTCGGTAAACACGATCTCCCGCTCGTTTGGCAAGGCCAGGCAAAACCAGGTCTCGGTATTACGAACGATTCCCGGCGCATAGCGATGACGTAAATGACTAAAAATTTCGAACTCCACCGTGCGTTGACAGTCCATCAAGGTCAGTTGCTCAAGCGCAACGTCAATCGAGACCTCTTCCTTTACTTCACGCGCGGCGGCTTGCGGCGCTGTTTCCCCTTCTTCCACACTGCCGGTTACCGACTGCCAGAAGTCAGGATCGTCGCGCCGCTGCAACATCAGCACCCGCTTCGTATCTCTCGCGAAAATCACTACCAGAACAGAAACGGGACGCTTAAAGGCCATCTCAGTTTTTCTCTTCCTTCTTCACCACGGCAATGCCCAGCTCTTCCAGCGCCGCCTGGTTGGCGAAGCTCGGCGCTTCGGTCATCAGACACGCTGCAGCAGTGGTTTTCGGGAAGGCGATAACGTCGCGAATGTTGTCGGTGCCGGTCAGCAGCATGGTCAGGCGATCCAGACCAAACGCCAGGCCCGCATGCGGCGGCGTACCGAATTTCAGGGCGTCGAGCAGGAAGCCGAATTTCTCGCGTTGTTCCTGTTCATTGATGCCCAGAATGCCAAACACGGTTTGCTGCATTTCACCGCTATAAATACGCACGGAACCGCCACCCACTTCATAGCCGTTGATGACCATATCGTAGGCGTTAGCCACGGCATTTTCTGGCGCGGCTTTCAGCTCGGCGGCGCTCATGTCTTTTGGTGACGTGAACGGATGATGCATCGCGGTCAGGCCGCCTTCCCCATCTTCTTCAAACATCGGGAAGTCGATCACCCACAACGGCGCCCAGGCGCTTTCGTCGGTGATTTTCAGATCCTTGCCCAACTTGAGGCGCAGCGCGCCCAGTGCGTCGGCAACCACTTTTTTGTGGTCCGCGCCAAAGAAAATCATATCGCCGTCCTGTGCGCCGGTGCGCTCAAGGATAGCGTTGATGATATCGGCATTAAGGAATTTAGCGATCGGGCTGTTAATGCCTTCAATACCGGCACTGCGCTGGTTAACTTTGATGTATGCCAGGCCTTTCGCGCCATAAATCGTCACAAATTTGCCGTACTCGTCGATCTGCTTACGGGTCAGCTCTGCACCACCCGGTACGCGCAGGGCGGCGACGCGGCCTTTTGCGTCGTTAGCCGGGCCCGCGAAGACGCTGAATTCCACGTCTTTCACCAGGTCAGCAACATCAACCAGTTCCATCGGGTTACGCAGATCCGGCTTATCAGAGCCGTAACGGCGCTCGGCTTCGGCAAAGGTCATTACCGGGAACGCGCCCAGGTCAACGCCCTTCACGTCCAGCCACAGGCCATGAACCAGTTTTTCCATCACTTCACGCACTTGCGGCGCGGTCATGAACGAGGTTTCCACATCGATCTGGGTGAATTCAGGCTGACGGTCAGCACGTAAATCTTCGTCGCGGAAGCATTTAACAATCTGATAGTAGCGATCGAAGCCAGACATCATCAGCAGCTGTTTGAACAGCTGAGGAGACTGCGGCAGCGCGTAGAACTTACCTTTATGAACGCGGGACGGCACCAGATAATCGCGCGCGCCTTCCGGGGTGGCCTTGGTCAGCATCGGGGTTTCGATGTCGAGGAAACCGTGGTCATCCATAAAGCGACGCACAAAGCTGGTGATTTTTGCGCGGGTTTTCAGGCGGGTTGCCATTTCCGGACGACGCAGGTCGAGGTAACGGTATTTCAGGCGAGCTTCTTCGGTATTGACCTGGTTGGAGTCCAGGGGGAGCGGCTCAGCGCGGTTGATGATGTTCAGGCCGGTCGCGAACACTTCCACTTCGCCGGTCGCCATGTCGCGGTTTATATTTCGTTCGTCGCGCGCACGCACCAGACCGGTGATTTGAATGCAAAACTCATTACGCAATTCAGAGGCCAGTTTGAACGCCGCATCGCGGTCAGGATCAAAGAACACCTGCACAATGCCTTCACGGTCACGCATGTCGATAAAAATCAGGCTGCCGAGATCGCGACGACGATTGACCCAACCACACAGCGTCACTTCTTGTCCAACATGGGACTTATTGAGCTGCCCGCAATATTCTGTACGCATGAGATATCCCTTAATTTTGCCGCAGGCCGTTTGTCACCTGCCCCGCAGGCACCACTGTCGCAGCTTTACACTGGATGAAAAAAGGCGGCTATTATACTGGAAATTCCACCATTCGATAAGCCCGAACCCGCCTGGTCGAGCGAATGCTATGCGCCTGGTGACGCATTCTCACAAAAATTAACAAAAATTGAGGCCTGACCGCCACTCTACTGCGGGTAAGGTGTCGCTAAAACCATGACGGAGATCAGTATGCTAACGTTAAACACCGCCTCCACCGCTTTAGTGATTATCGATTTACAGGAAGGCATTTTGCCTTTCGCGGGCGGCCCGTACAGCGCCGATGAGGTGGTCGCGCGCAGCGCCCGCCTGGCAGAGCATTTTCGCGCCAAAGGTGCGCCAGTTGTTATGGTGCGCGTGGGCTGGTCGAAAGATTTCGCCGAAGCGCTCAGGCAACCGGTGGACGCGCCGACGCCCGCACAGGCGTTGCCGCCGGAGTGGTGGCACTACCCGGTGGCACTGGGCAAGCGTGACAGCGATATTGAAGTGATTAAGCGCCAGTGGGGCGCGTTTTACGGAACCGACTTAGAATTACAGTTGCGTCGGCGCGGCATTGATACCGTGGTGCTGTGCGGGATCTCCACCAATATCGGTGTGGAATCTACGGCGCGCAACGCTTGGGAGCTGGGGTTCTCGCTGGTACTGGCGGAAGACGCGTGCAGTGCAGCCAGCGCAAGCCAGCACCAAAACAGTTTCACGCATATATTCCCCCGCATCGCCCGCGTGCGTTCGGTGGAGGAGATTATCGCCGCTTTATGATCTATATCGGTTTGCCGCAGTGGTCGCACCCCAGGTGGGGGCGGCTTGGGATCAGTACGCTTGCGGATTACGCCCGACACTTTAACTGTGTGGAGGGCAATACCACCCTATACGCTTTGCCTAAAGCGGAAATCGTCGAACGCTGGCGGGATCAAACTACCGACAGCTTCCGCTTTTGTTTTAAATTTCCGGCGACCATTTCCCATCAGGCCGCGCTACGCCAGTGCGACGATCTTAAGCAGGAGTTCTTTAGCCGCCTGGCGCCCCTTTCCGGGCGCATCGGTCAGTACTGGCTGCAACTGCCGGCAACGTTTGGCCCGCAGGATCTTCCTGCGCTTTGGGCCTTTCTCGACGGTCTGCCCGACGCGTTTACGTATGGCGTGGAAGTGCGCCATCCGCAGTTTTTCGCCAAAGGCGATGCGGAACAGGCGCTCAATCGCGGTCTGCACCAGCGCGGCGTAAACCGGGTGATCCTTGACAGTCGTCCGGTACATACCGCCATTCCCACCACCCAGGAAATTATCGACGCACAGCGCAAAAAACCGAAAGTCCCGGTGCATGCGCTGGTGACGGCGAAAAATCCGATGGTGCGGTTTATCGGCAGCGATGACATGGCCCGTAATCAGGCGTTCTTCCAGGTGTGGCTGGATAAGCTCGCCCTGTGGCAGGAAACCACCACCCCCTATCTTTTTTTGCATACGCCGGATATCGCCGAGGTCCCGGAGCTGGTGCATATTCTGTGGCCCGAAATGCAAACCGCGTTTGCCGGGCTGGGTAGCCCTCCGGCTATCCCGCACCAAAACTCACTCCTTTAGGCGGTGGAGAGATTCCATTACTCCAGGCTATGATACGTAAAGCCATTATTGGTTCTAAAGGGAGTTTGTATGGTCAGCGCGCTGTATGCCGTGTTGGGAGCGTTGTTACTGTTAAAGTTTTCTCTGGATGTCGTGCGGATGCGGATGCAATACCGTGTTTCCTACGGCGATGGCGGATTCAGCGAACTACAAAGCGTGATTCGCATTCATGGCAACGCGGTGGAAAATATTCCGGTTGCACTGCTCCTGCTGCTGTTTATGGAAATGAACGGCGCGGAGACCTGGATGGTGCATGTGTGTGGCATTTTGCTGATCGTCGGACGGCTGCTGCACTACTACGGTTACCATCACCGTTTGATCCGCTGGCGTCGCTCCGGCGCAAGTGCCACCTGGGTTTCAATGTTGCTGATGGTGCTGGCCAACGTCTGGTATATGCCGTGGGAGTTGGTTTTCTCGATTCATTAGCGCAAAATACGCGCCTTTCGTTATTCCCGGAATTTTTGTATGTCTGACCGCGACACCCTTTTCTCCGCGCCGGTAGCAAAACTCGGCGACTGGACTTTTGACGAACGCGTGGCTGAAGTGTTCCCCGACATGATCCAGCGTTCGGTCCCTGGCTATTCCAATATTATCTCGATGATCGGTATGCTGGCGGGCCGCTTCGTGAAGCCGAATACCCGGGTTTACGATTTGGGCTGTTCGCTGGGCGCCGCCACGCTGTCTGTCCGCCGTAATATCAGTCATGAAGGCTGCCAGATCATCGCGGTAGACAACTCCGCCGCGATGGTGGAGCGCTGCCGTCGCCATATCGACGCCTTTAAAGCCCACACGCCGGTGCAGGTTGTGGAGGACGATATCCGCAATATCGTCATCGAAAACGCATCCATGGTGGTACTGAACTTCACGCTTCAGTTCCTGAACCCGGCGGATCGCCAGACGCTGCTTAATAAAATTTATCAGGGTCTGATCCCGGGCGGCGCGCTGGTGCTGTCAGAAAAATTCAGCTTTGAAGATGGCGAAGTGGGCGATCTGCTGTTCAACATGCACCACGATTTCAAACGCGCCAACGGGTACAGCGAACTGGAGATTAGCCAGAAACGCAGCATGCTGGAAAACGTGATGCTGACCGATTCGGTGGAAACGCATAAAGCGCGTCTGCATCAGGCCGGTTTTGAGCACTGCGAACTGTGGTTCCAGTGCTTTAACTTCGGCTCGCTGGTGGCCCTGAAAGCCGGGGGCACCAATGATTGATTTTGGTAAATTCTATCAGCGTATCGCCTGTAGCCCGCTGGCGCCGTGGCTGGAAACCCTGCCTGCGCAACTCGCTCACTGGCAGCGCGAATCCCTGCACGGTCAGTTTAAGCTCTGGCACAGTAGTGTTGAGCATCTGCCCTCGCTCACGCCGCATTCTCTCGATTTGCTGCACAGTGTTACCGCCCGTTCTGAGCAACCGCTGAGCGAGGGCCATCGCCAGCGCATCGAAACCCTGCTGCGCAATTTGATGCCATGGCGCAAAGGGCCGTTCTCGCTGTACGGCGTGGATATCGATACCGAATGGCGTTCCGACTGGAAATGGGAGCGCGTCCTGCCGCACCTCTCCTCACTCGAAGGACGCACTATTCTGGATGTCGGTTGCGGCAGCGGTTATCACCTGTGGCGGATGATCGGCGCGGGCGCGCATCTGGCGGTCGGCATCGATCCGATGCAGCTGTTTTTATGTCAGTTTGAAGCGGTGCGTAAATTGCTGGGCGACGATCAGCGCGCCCATCTTCTGCCGCTGGGTATTGAACAACTGCCTGCGCTGAAAGCCTTTGATACCGTTTTCTCAATGGGCGTGCTGTATCACCGCCGCTCGCCGCTGGATCATCTCTGGCAGTTAAAAGATCAGTTAGTTTCTGAAGGGGAACTGGTGTTAGAAACGCTGGTGGTGGAAGGCGATGAAAATACCGTGCTGGTGCCGGGTGAACGTTACGCGCAAATGCGCAACGTCTACTTTATCCCTTCCGCCCTGGCGCTAAAAAACTGGCTGGAAAAATGCGGCTTCGTGGATGTGCGTATTGTCGATCACTGCGTTACCACGCTTGAGGAACAACGCCGCACCGACTGGATGACCACGGATTCGCTGGCGGCGTTTTTAGATCCCAACGACCGCAGCAAAACCGTTGAGGGCTACCCTGCCCCGCTGCGTGCCGTGCTGGTCGCCCGCAAACCGTAAATCTTACGCCGCCGGTTGCCCGGCGGCGCACTTTTACATCCCCGCTTCGACGCGTTTTAACCGCGACGCCACATTCTCCGCCGCCTTTTTCCCGGCAAGGAACGCGTGGTCGGAATTGTAGTACTCCCATTCGCTGTAACGGCCTGCCAACAGAATATCGTGACTGAGCAACCACTGACGCACCGTGTCGACATTCGCCGCCCGGGCGTGATCGTAAATCACGTAGGCATACGGAATATCCACCGTATTCGCGGTGAGGATTTCATCGTCAGCATTAATGATGCCCACCCTGATGCACTCCGCCACGCAGCGGTCGATCAACGCCTGGCCGTCCACGGGCAGCGGAACGTCCGGCGAATAGGTAATTTCGCAGGTCAGGCCGCAGCCACCGGGCGGATTACAGTAAGGGCTGGCGTTACCCTGCACAAAGATGCGGTGAAACACCGTGTCTTCCGGATAGTAAATCCAGTGTTTTTCGGTGAGATCGCTGCGCCCGATACCCAGGTTAACGCAGCGCACCGAGGTATGGCGTAGCCCCTTGGCAGCCGTGCGCACCGCTTCGGGCACATCGCCTTCAAGCATCGTGACCAGCACCGGCAGCGGCATGGTGCTGATGAGCTGTTCATAGCGATAGCGCCTGCCATCGGCCAGGACGGCGATATGCTCGCGTGGCAACAGCTTGATGATTCTGGCGTTGGTTTCCAGCTTGCCCTTCAACAGCGGCAGAAAACCGGACATCAGCGCCTGGAACCCGCCGCGCAGTGGATAGCCGAAACGCGCGTTCGGGCCAACGGGCCGGGAGCTGGGTGCCAGCGCGCCGTCAATGATTTGTCCCAGATCCGGCAGCGGGACGCGTCCGCCAAGCCATGAGGTTTCCATCTCCGCCAGCGGCACTTTCCACAGTTTGCGGTTATAGGGGACCGCGAAGTATTTGGCGATACCGGCTCCCCAGGTCTGGTAGATAAACTGCTCAAAGTTGGCGGCGCGTTTGTCACGGGCAGTCAGTAAACAATCATCCTGCGGCACGGCACCATCACCACAGCAGTCTTCCATTTTCAACGCCGGGGCGTTGGCAGGCTGTAAACGGCTGGCGGCGTTATACTGCGCTTCAACGGCACCGAGAATGCACTCTTTAATGATCGGCGCAGGTAAGCCGTAAAGCGCGCTCTGGAAGGGATAGCGGGTATAGGTATTCTGGCTGTAAATCCACGCCTCGCGGTTCTGCCAGTGAAGATTGTCTTTCAATAAGAGCGCGTACATCTCCAGCACATACGGATCGGCGGAAAACATGATGTGACCGGCGTAATCGAAGGTGAACCCCTTATCCTCCACGGACCGGCACCAGCCGCCCACCGTCGGGTTTTTCTCCAGCAATACGGCCTCTTCTCCGATATGCAGCGCGGCGCTCAGGCCCGTGGGACCGGCCCCCAAAATCAGACAGCGGGCAAAATGCGCATCCGGTTTGGCGGTACTGGGGATACGGGTGACGACGGGAGCGGCACCGGCTCCGGGGGCTTCACGGGCGGCTTCGGCTCCGGCGGCGAGATCCTGCAAAGCATCGGCCATTAACTTATGCATGGCGTCAACCGTCGCATCCCAGGAGGTGGCATTGATGATTGCTTTCATCTGCCCGGCCTGTTGCTGGCTCTCCTGTTCGCTGAGGGCAAGCGCCCGGGCACAACCCCGCACAAACGCGTCGCGATCCTCCGCCACGAAAACAATATCGCCATAGGGTTTTTTGACATCGGCGATTTCCGTACTGACGATGGGCAGCGACGCCGCCATATATTCCAGGACTTTGGTGGGGCTGATAAAACGCGTCGAGGCATTCAGGGCGAACGGCATCAGGCAAACATCCCATCCGGCCAGAAACTGCGGCAGCGCCTGATAGGGCTGCTGGCCAAAATAGTGAATATTGCCGCGCTGCGGCAGGCTGGCGGGATCGATTTTCACCACCGGCCCGACCATCACAATCTGCCAGTCGGGGTTGGCGTCCGCCACCGCGGCAATGAGATCGATATCAATGCGCTCATCGATCACCCCGTAGTAGCCGAGACGGGGATGAGGCACGTCGGCCTGTAAGGGATGACCGTTTTGACGATCGAGGGCCTGTTCAAAATGGGCCGCATCAACACTGCTTGGGAAACACCAGACGCTCTGATGGCGATGCTGCTTGGCGGCATACAGGCTTGGTCCACCGGTAAAGACCAGATCGGCGCGGGCCAGCAGCGCTGATTCGCGCTGAAGCAACTGGCGAGGCGCATTTTTAAAGGCCGACAGTTCATCCATGCAGTCGTAAACCGTCAGGGACGGATGAAAAGGTTCAGACAACGGCAGCGCCATCGGGGTGTAAAACCAGACCACGGGCTCAGGAAACTCCACGCTGAGTGAGGCCATTAACGGTTGCAGTTGCGCGATTTGCTCATCGTGAAACCCGGGGGCGTGGACCGGGCTGTGGGGGCGGATAACGGTGACATTGGGCGCGGGTGCGGAGCGATGCAGTCCCGCTGCGCCCTCCTGGAAAACCGGCTCTTCGATAAACACCACGGGATAATGTTGCGCGAGACGCATTAACAGATGTTGCGGACGTTGCCAGACAAAATCCCAACGTAGATGACTAAATACTACCAGCGTCTTTGTATTCACTGTTTGCCCCTTACCAGACTGTCGCAAGCGATGCTGGCCCTGAAAATGTGCAAGAGAACGTTGCGCGCGTCGTAGCGCCCGCGCGTAAGGGAGATCAATTTTTCGCAATAAGGGATCGGCGCCCTCATGCAGGGGTTCCCACAAACCGCTGCGATGCCAGGCCTGCGCATCTTCCCAGTCAGGACGGTCAAGGATCGGATATAAACAAATACCGCGAATATCCGCACCGGCCAGCTGCGCCTGCGCCACTTCCGTTGCAATATGATTTATCCAGGCTCCGCGCCCGCTTCCAACATGGCTGGTTTCAGCCAGCAGGAGCGGCCGCTGATATCGCTCATGGAGTTCTGTCAGCATTTCGTAGAGCGGCTTACGCCGCGAATCGCCTAAATGCCACGGTAGAGGTTGATGGCTGTCAACGTGCCATTGGTTGTTGTGGTAATAATTCGCGCCAACCAGATCGAGGTAATGCGCCGCGCCGCCGAGCTCCGGGGCCTCGCGTCCGCACAGCATGTCCCAGGCCTGATATTGAGACAGGGTTTCGGTCAGGGCTAATTGCTGCGATTGCGCATCATCCTCGTACGCCGCGAGATGAATAATCGGATCGCAATGTAAGATCCGCGCCCGGCTATCGGCTTGCCAGATGGCGTCGCACGCAGCAAGCGCGGCGCGCACCAGCTGGCGTTTACAGGCGTGGCCCGTCGGCTCTCCCGGCGGCTCCGACGAGGGAATAAAGCCGACCGACAGCGCCCAGCTGGTAAACGAGATCTCATTTACGGGCGAATAAACGGGCGCTTCGGCATACCAGGGTTTGAGAAACTGCGCGAGCGCGCCGCTAAACCGGGCAAACCGTTCGACAAACTTGTCATCCAGGATTGAAAGCTCCGTCGGCCAGCCGTAATGGCAAATCGTCCAGCAAATCTGGACATTGGCCTCCCTCGCCGCCAGCATACGTTTGGCGACCGCCGTAAAGTCGTAATAACCATGCCGGTCCGCCAGCCGCCAGCCCACGCTTTCGCGCACCGTGGCGATGGCGATGTGATTCAGATTTTCGTAATCCTCCGCTGCCCGCGCTAAATGTCCGGTTGTTTCGTTCATTGAAAGTGGCACGCCCAACCGGTTAACGTGATCGGCTCCTTCATACCCCGCCTGCCAGTAACTGCGGAACAGCACCATCACCCTCTCTTAACAGCCGATAGCTGTCAGTAGCAGGAACACGGAGAGGGTTATCTCAGAATGTCGGGGATCATGGCGTTTAACAGACACAGCCAACCGGCACCTTGAGATAAAGCTCTAAAGATTCAAAAGAATATAACCGGCAAGGAAATGATAGAAAGTTTAAATATTTTCACCCGGCAATTAATTTTGGCTCATGGTTTAACAGAACGCCAATGACCGCATTAAAATAATTGCCCAATGCAGGGTTTACAGTTTTATCGGTTGGTTTAAACGAAGCAAAAAAGAACGGACAAATAATAAAGTAACGGGGTGGTTATATTTACAGCAATGAAACATATTTAAATATCACTTAATCAGGATTTCCTCATTGAATTACATTGAGTTAAATAGCGCTGATTCCATGAATCAAATAAAATACCCCATGCTTTATTAATATTTGGATTTATTTGTTATTGTTTACTTACCGATTAGCAATACTTTCCCAGGGAAAATTCGTTCTTTAAAACGACTCGCCAGAGCCCTTTACGAACGATAATAAAAGGAAGGATATAATATATATTATCAAACCAGCGAAACGGATACGTTTTCAGTTTCCTTACCCGGCAATGACTATTTTCCTGATACGATATTGCGGATATTTATTTTCAACGCATTAAATTAGCACGATATTTCATGGCGGCATTGAAATAACTTCTGGCGTTGCCGTTTCGTTACGGACATAAAAAAAGCCCCAGCAACATGCCGGGGCCTGGTACGAGCAAACATCATATTGGGCGACATGATGTGCGGTAAAAAAACGTTTCGTATTACGAGACGGCTGCTAACGCCGCTTTCATCGCGGCTACGGCATTTCCATCAACGCAATAGCGGGAATATTCATCGGCATCCGCATCGGCAGACATCGACACCCCAGGGTTGCGATAGCGCATGGCGGACGGGACTTTCATCCCTGCCGAGCTGTGGAGCTCTTTCACGCCTTGCGCGATAAACGTGTCCAGATTGCTGAGCCGTACGCCAGCACCGGCCATAATGATTGGAGCATCGGAGTACGCGATTAGTTCCGCAATTTTTGAAATACCTTTCTCGGCGCTGGCCTGTTGGCCCGAAGTGAGCACGCGCGCCACGCCTAATTCAGCGAGTTTATCCAGCGCATTGAACGGGTTAGCACACATGTCGAAGGCCCGATGAAAAGTGACTGCCATGCCCTGCGCCGCCGCCATTATTTTTTGCATTCGCGGCATATCGACCTCACCGTCCTCGGTTAGCACGCCAGTGACCAGGCCGGGAAAGCCTGCGTCGCGGATCAATGCAATGTCGTCGAGCATGACGGCTAATTCGCTCGCGCTGTAACAAAAGTCACCGCCGCGGGGGCGCACGATTGGATGCACCGGAATGGTCACCCCGGCACGCACGCCTTTAAGCAGGCCTGCCGAGGGCGTTAAGCCGCCTTCCGCCGGTGCGCTACAAAGTTCAATACGGTCAGCGCCGGCCTTCTGAGCCGTGATGGCGCATTCCAGCGAGTAACAACATATCTCGAGTAAAGCCATTGAAATCCCCTAAGAACGGGTGAAAACCCATTGTTTCATCCCTGCCGGGTGATAGTCTGAAGGAACCTCTAAATCAGGGCAACGTATCATGGCATTCAATTTCAATGAACAATCGGACCGCCGTCACAGCGACAGTGTGAAATGGAATAAATACCCGGAAAACGTCCTGCCGATGTGGGTGGCGGACATGGATTTTCCTACCGCACCGTGCGTACTTGAGGCGCTTCACCAGCGTGTGGACCACGGCATTTTCGGCTATGGCACCACGCCGGATGCGCTGTTCGAGGTCGTGATTCAACACCTCAAACAGCGCTATCAGTGGGAAGTGAAACCCGAATGGCTTATCACCCTGCCCGGTGTCGTTAGCGGCCTTAATCTGGCGGTACGCGCGTTTACGGAACCGCATCAACGTACCCTGGCCCCGGTGCCGATTTATCCGCCGTTTTATAAAGCCTCACAACTGGCTGACCGTGCACAGCAAACTATTCCGCTGGTGCTGAATCAGGGGCGCTGTGTGATGGATCTCGATGCGGCGCAGGCTGAAATGCGCGGTGATGAAAAGCTACTCATGCTGTGTAATCCGCAAAATCCCGGCGGCACGGTGTACCGTCGCGACGAGCTGATGGCGCAACTGGCGTTTGCCGAACGTCACGATCTGATTGTCAGCTCCGATGAAATACACTGCGAGCTGCTCCTGGAGCCGGGACTGACCCATATTCCGTTCGCCAGTCTGAACGAGCGGGCAGCGCAACGCTCTGTGACATTTATCTCGCCGTCCAAAACGTGGAATATCGCCGGGCTCGGCGCGTCGCTGGCGATTATCCCCAATCCCGAACTGCGGCGGCGTTTCGCCATTGCCCGCCAGGGGATCGTCCCGGGCGTTGATGTGCTGTCGCTCACTGCGGCAACGGCCGCCTGGCGCGACGGCGAACCCTGGCGTCAGGCTTTACTCGCCCACCTGCGCAGGCAACGCGACCGGTTATGCAGCGCGATAAACGCGATGCCGGGCTTGCAGGTGATGCCGCCGGAGGCGACGTATCTGGCGTGGGTGGATGCCAGCGGGTTGCCGGTTGACGATCCGTGGCGCTTTTTCCTGCAGCACGGGCTGGCGTTTTCTCCCGGTAAAGAGTTTGGCGATGAACGGTTTGTGCGAATTAATTTCGCCTGCAGCGAGGCGACGCTGGATGAGGCGATAGCGCGGATGCAACGCGCTATCGCTACGTGCGGGTTATGAACGCTCGCTGGCCACAATCGCTTCAATAGACCAGGGATGGAATTTGATGGTCACCGTTCCATCGGTGACCGCCAGAGTGGGGTTGGGTAAACGTTCACCCTCGCCTTTCGGCGAGCTGGTTTTTACCGCGATCCCCTTCTGGCAGAGCCCGTCGTCACTGAGCAGCGCTACCGCGCGAGCATTGAGCGTTTCCGGATCGCCCGGAAGGACGATTTCGATATGCTCCCACCCTTCATGCGGGTAGCGTTTCTCCCCCGGCCACGGCAGTTCCACCACGTTAAAGCGCCAGTGCCCGACGGCAATCGGCTGCGCAAGCCTGAACAGACAAATCGGCCGCCCATTGATGATGGCTTCCGAGAGCAGCGTCCCGCACTGCTCTAACCCTTTGCGCCAGCGCTCGGCAGTAGTGTTCTGGTGGCAGCGCAGTGAGATGTGGTCCGCCTCAAGCGGCGCGATGTCAAGACCCAGGCGCGCCGCCAGCCCGGTTAATGCCTCGGTAAAACGCGGCAAATCCGCCACGATATCCTGTAATTCTTCAATTGACTGCCAGTTTTGCATGTCGGGTCCCGGTAGAGTGAGCTCGCCGATAATCTACCCTGAAGCGCAGGTTACTCCAAGTGTTACCCGGCGCGTGGCTGGATTTGCGCCACACCGCGCCGTTGCTGACGCTGGTTTTCAAATGCAGTATACTTCCGCCTTATTTTTCCATAGACATAACGCGGCGCCGATGCGTGCTGCGTGTTTAACGTAAGGTATTCCGGTGAATATTCAGGCTCTTCTTTCCGATAAAGTCACTCAGGCATTGATTGCCGCAGGCGCACCCGCTGATTGTGAACCGCAGGTTCGCCAGTCTGCGAAAGCACAGTTTGGCGACTATCAGGCCAATGGCGTGATGTCCGTTGCTAAAAAACTGGGCATGCCGCCGCGACAATTAGCGGAGCAAGTGCTTAACCATCTCGATCTCGCCGGGATCGCCAGCAAAGTTGAAATCGCGGGTCCGGGCTTTATCAATATTTTCCTCGATCCGGCCTATCTGTCTGGTCTGGTGGAGAGCGCGGTACTGAACGAGCGTATCGGTATTCCTCAGGTCGCGCCGCAAACCATCGTGGTGGATTACTCTGCGCCAAACGTGGCGAAAGAGATGCACGTCGGTCACCTGCGTTCCACCATTATCGGCGACGCCGCCGTGCGCACGCTGGAGTTTCTCGGCCATAACGTCATCCGCGCCAACCACGTCGGCGACTGGGGCACCCAGTTCGGTATGCTGATTGCGTATCTCGAAAAGCAACAAAATGAAAACGCAGGCGAAATGGCGCTGGCGGATCTGGAAGGTTTTTACCGCGAAGCGAAAAAACATTATGACGAAGATGAAGCCTTCGCCGAACGCGCCCGTAACTATGTGGTGAAGCTTCAGAGCGGCGATGAGTACTGCCGTGAGATGTGGCGTAAGCTGGTCGATATCACCATGACTCAAAACCAGATCACGTATGAACGTCTTAACGTCACCTTAACCCGTGACGACGTGATGGGTGAAAGCCTGTATAACCCGATGCTGGCGGGTATTGTTGCCGATCTGAAAGCCAAAGGGCTGGCAGTCGAAAGCGAAGGCGCGACCGTGGTCTTCCTTGACGAGTATAAGAATAAAGAAGGCGAACCGATGGGCGTCATCATCCAGAAAAAGGATGGCGGCTTCCTGTACACCACAACGGATATAGCCTGTGCCAAATACCGCTACGAAACACTGCATGCCGACCGTGTGCTTTATTACATCGACTCCCGTCAGCATCAGCATTTAATGCAGGCGTGGACGATTGTGCGTAAAGCCGGTTATGTGCCGGACTCTGTGCCGCTGGAACATCATATGTTCGGCATGATGCTCGGCAAAGATGGCAAACCGTTCAAAACCCGCGCGGGCGGTACGGTTAAACTGTCCGATCTGCTGGATGAAGCGCTGGAACGCGCCCGTCGTCTGGTCGCCGCGAAGAACCCGGATATGCCTGCCGACGAACTGGAAGCACTGGCGAACGCCGTGGGTATCGGCGCGGTAAAATACGCTGACCTCTCGAAAAACCGCACCACCGATTATATTTTCGACTGGGATAACATGCTGGCCTTTGAAGGCAATACTGCGCCGTATATGCAATACGCCTATACCCGTGTGCTGTCGATTTTCCGTAAAGCGGGAATGGAAGAGAGCATGCTGACCGCGCCGGTGAAGATTACCGAAGAGCGTGAAGCCGCCCTGGCGGCACGTCTGCTGCAGTTTGAAGAAACGCTGACCACGGTTGCCCGTGAAGGTACACCGCATGTGATGTGTGCTTACCTCTACGATGTGGCGGGTCTGTTCTCAGGCTTCTATGAGCACTGCCCGATTCTTACGGCTGAATCTGAGGGCGTTCGCCAAAGCCGCCTGAAGCTGGCACTGTTAACGGCGAAAACGTTGAAGATTGGTCTGGATACGCTGGGTATTCAGACTGTTGAACGGATGTAACCGGGCCTGATAAAAAGCGCGTCGTGGACGCGCTTTTTTATTGGCGGTGGGCCACGTTAAAAGGTATTGAATTCATTCTTTTTTGGGCTATCGAGCCGGATATGTTCAACCCTTAACCGAACGGGTAATAAAGAAGAAATTCCGCTTGACCGTTTTAGCCTGACTCCCTATAGTAGCGCCCCGTTGCACCACGCAGTGCTGCGACAAAACAATATGGTGAGGTGTCCGAGTGGCTGAAGGAGCACGCCTGGAAAGTGTGTATACGGCAACGTATCGGGGGTTCGAATCCCCCCCTCACCGCCATATTACTGAAAAGAGCCCGTACGAAAGTACGGGCTCTTTTCTTTGCAGCACCGGACCGGGGGATGAGAAGCCCCGACGGGGTTCGACCACTGGCGCAGCCAGGGGGACGGAATGGCCGCAGGCCATGACGCCCGCAGGGCGAGCGCAGCGAGTCCATCCCCCCCTCACCGCCATATTACTGAAAAGAGCCCGTACGCAAGTGCGGGCTCTTTTCTTTGCAGCACCGGACCGGGGGATGAGAAGCCCCGACCAGAAACGCATGTTGCGCGACCATTTTCTCTCTGCCAGACCGCTACCCACCAGCGCCACGCCAGTTCAGGTATTGTCACTTTAAGTATGTTGTAACTACAAAAAGATTACTCCCCTAACCCCGCACGACCGTAATACCCTGCGCCTCAAAGGGGCTTAACAGTGATTCTTCCGTATCGCGGCTAACCACTAAGGTGTTAACCAGCGAGATATCGCCAATTTCCCAAGGCGACGCACTGTTAATTTTTTCCGGTGAGGCCATCACGATGGTTTCCGCTGCACGCGCCGCCATGGCGCGTTTGATACAGGATTCTTCATAATCACCGGTCGTTAACCCTGCCTCAACATGCACGCCGGTTACGCCTAAAAAGCACAGATCGGCATGGACTTTCGCCAGCCCTTCCAGCGTGGCGGCACCTACGGTGACCACGGAATGTTTGTATAACCGTCCGCCGAGCAGAACCACCTCAATATGCGGATGATCGATAAGCCCCAGCGCGATCCCCGGACTGTGTGTCACCACCGTGATGCGCAAATCTCGCGGCAAACATTTCACCAGTTCGCTCGTCGTGGTACCGCCGTCTATCAGTACCACCTGGCCGGGCATGATGCATTCCGCCGCCTTACGGGCGATGCGCTGTTTGCTGTCCAGCGCAAGGTGTTTACGCTCGGCGAAGGTCGCCAGCGCCGGGGAAACAGGCAGCGCGCCACCGTGAACGCGTTGCAACAAACCTTCTGCAGCGAGCTCCCGCAAATCCCGCCGGATAGTGTCTTCCGAAACCGCAAACTGTTCGCTTAATGGCTTTGACAACACCTGCCCCTGCGCCGCAAGCAGTTCGAGTATTTTCTTTTTACGTTGGGGAGTGAGCATATTTACACCTTCACGGAAATGCACGATTATCATTGACCATGCACGAATTTGCGCGTTATTGTGCAACCATACTCACAGGAGGGCTAAAATGCAATCGACATCTTCGCGGATCCGGCTTATCGACAGCGCCACCTTATCGGATGACTGGTATCTGCTAAAAAAGTACACGTTCGACTTTTTGCGGCGTGACGGCAGTTGGCAACGCCAGACCCGTGAAGCTTACGATCGGGGCAATGGCGCAACGGTGCTGCTGTATAACCGTCAAAAACGCAGCGTGATCCTGGTACGGCAGTTCCGCCTGCCCGCCTGGCTTAATCAGCATGACGGTTTTCTGCTTGAAGCGGCAGCAGGCCTGCTGGACAACCTCGATCCTGAGACACGCATTAAAGCCGAAGCCGAAGAAGAAACCGGCTACCGGCTCGATAACGTAGAAAAAGTCTTCGAAGCTTTTATGAGTCCCGGCTCAGTAACGGAGAAACTGCACTTTTTTATCGCGGAATATCATGACGGTCAGCATACCGGCACAGGAGGCGGCGTCGAGGAAGAAGGCGAAGATGTGGAAACGGTTGAACTCGGTTTTGAAGAGGCGATGCGCGCCATAAAGGAAGGAAAAATCGTCGACGCCAAAACCATTATGCTGTTGCAATATCTGGCGCTGGAAGGCGTGATGTAACCGCGTTTTACATGGTCGGCCACACCGCCGCTCCGTTGCCCTGTTAGACGGGTGCAACGAGGCGGCGGGGTCGCGTTAACCCGTCAGGGTTTAGCGATAATTCACAATCACCTGGTTAGAACGTACCCGCAGTACCGGGAATAATTTTCCACCGCCCGGCACTTCCCAGATAAAACGCAGCGGCTCTCCGGCGGCAATGTTGCTGAAGCCCAGCGTTGTCCCACTTTGCCCTTCAATCGGTACGCAATGATTAAGGCTGCACAGCCGCACCTGCAAACCGGCAGGCGTCGGGCCAATGAGCTCATAGCGCCACGCCACCAGCGTCATCATCCCTGAAACGGGCTGCGAAGGCGCCAGCGGCGAGGACGACACGGCCTGCCCGCGCCAGCCAAGTGTCGCGCCCACGGCGCTACTCTGCCACGCGCCTTCAGCGGCGAGTGAGCACAGCGGCGCGAGAAGTAACAGTCCTGCCAGAAGGCGCATTATTTACCTCCGATAATCGCCGTCATCCGAATGTTGCGGTTCTCAGACAGCTCCATATTTGACAGCACAACCAGCTGCGACAGGGTGCGGCGTAAGAAACGCGACAACAGCGGACGCAGCGCGTGATTCACCAACAGCACCGGCGGCGCGCCCAGCATTTCCTGACGCTGCAACGCTTCCTGCGCCTGTTCCAGCAGACGATCTGCCAGCCCCGGCTCCAGCCCGCCGCCGCCCTGCAATGCCTGAAGCAGCAATCGTTCCAGCGCGGTATCCAGGCCAATCACCTGCACTTCGCCGTCGCCCGGGAACCATTGTTGGGTAATCGCCCGGCCCAGCGCCACGCGCACAACGGTGGTTAACTCGTGAGGATCGTTTTGCAACGGCGCGTGCTCCGCCAGCGTTTCCAGGATGGTCCGCATGTCGCGGATAGGCACTTTTTCCGCCAACAGGTTTTGCAGCACTTTATGCAGCGTGGTGAGCGTGATGACCCCCGGGACTAAATCTTCTGTCAGCTTCGGCATATCCTGGGTGACGCGATCGAGCAGTTGCTGCGCTTCCTGACGGCCAAACAATTCCGGCGCATACTGGCCGATAAGATGGTTAAGATGGGTCGCTACCACGGTACTCGCTTCCACCACAGTGAAGCCCTGAATCTGCGCCTGTTCTTTTAAGGCGCTTTCAATCCAGATGGCCGCCAGACCGAATGCCGGATCGATAGTCTGCTCACCCGGCAACGAACCCGCCGCCGTCCCGGGGTTAATGGCCAGCCAGCGTCCCGGATAGGCGTCGCCGCTGCCGATTTCCACCCCTTTCATCAGAATGCGATAGCGCGCCGGGGGAAGATCCATATTGTCACGAATATGCACAACCGGCGGCAGGAACCCCATATCCTGGGCGAACTTTTTACGGATACTGCGGATACGGCCCAGCAGTTCGCCATCCTGTTGGAAATCCACCATCGGGATCAAGCGGTAGCCCACTTCCATTCCCAACGGGTCTTCCAGTTGAACATCGCTCCAGGTGGCTTCCACGGCCTGGGTATTCTCCGGCTGTTTGACCTGTTGTGGTGCAGGCGCTTCCGCCGTTTCGCGGCCACGCATCCACCAGGCAAGCCCCAGCAACGCCGCGGTAAACAGTAAAAACACCAGATTCGGCATTCCCGGCACCATGCCAAGCAACCCCAGCACCGCGGCACTCAACAGCATCACGCGCGGGTTGCTGAACAGTTGACCAACCATCTGTTCGCCGACATCCTGATCGGTGCTCACGCGGGTGACGATGACGCCCGCCGCAGTAGAGATCACCAGCGCCGGGATCTGAGCCACCAGACCATCACCGATGGTCAACAGGGTGTAGCTTTCCGCCGCCTGCGACATAGGCATGCCGTGCTGGATCACACCGACCAACAGCCCACCGATGACGTTAATCACCATGATCAACAGGCCGGCAACCGCATCGCCGCGCACGAATTTACTGGCACCGTCCATCGAGCCGTAAAAGTCTGCTTCCTGCGTCACTTCGGAACGGCGTTTTTTCGCCTCATCTTCACCAATGATGCCCGCGTTGAGATCGGCGTCGATAGCCATCTGTTTACCGGGCATGCCGTCAAGCACGAAGCGCGCCCCCACTTCAGCGATACGCCCGGCACCCTTGGTGATAACCATGAAGTTGATGATAACGAGGATGATAAACACCACGATACCCACGGCGAAGTTGCCGCCCACCAGGAAGTGACCAAACGCCTCGACCACTTTACCTGCCGCCGCGCCGCCAGTGTGCCCTTCCATCAGGATGATACGGGTGGAGGCGATGTTCAGCGCCAGACGCAGTAACGTGGTAAACAGCAGGATCGTCGGGAAAGCTGCGAACTCGAGGGTTCGCTGGGTGAACATCGCCACCAGCAGAACCATAATCGACAGCGCGATGTTGAAAGTGAACAGCAGGTCGAGGATGAATGCCGGGAGCGGCAGAACCATCATCGACAGAATCAGCATGATCAGAACCGGCCCGGCCAGAATCTGCCATTGGGTTGATTTCAAATTGCTGGGCAGGCGCAGCATCGCCACCAGGTTAGCCATCGGTGTCCTTCTCATTGATAAAATCCAGCGCCTCAGGCACCGGAAGGTTTTGCGGTTTTTTCGGGATCAGTCCACCAGCCGTGCGCCAGTGTTTAAGCTGCCACACCCAGGCAAGCACTTCCGCCACGGCAGCGTAGAGCTGGCCGGGGATTTGCTGGCCGATTTCGGCATGGCGCCACAACGCACGCGCCAGCGGCGGCGCTTCCAGCATCGGGATACGGTGTTCGTTGCCGATTTCACGAATACGCAGCGCCACCAGGCCTGCGCCTTTCGCCAGCACTTTCGGCGCGCTCATTTTGTTTTCGTCGTATTTCAGCGCCACGGCGTAGTGCGTCGGGTTGGTTACGATAACGTCTGCTTTCGGGACGTCGGCCATCATACGGCGGCGGGCAGCGGCACGCTGCTGCTGGCGGATGCGCCCTTTAACGTGCGGATCGCCTTCCTGATCTTTGAATTCGTCGCGGATGTCCTGCCGGGTCATACGCAGTTTTTTGATATGGCTGTAGATTTGCCAGAAAACGTCAAACCCGACCATCGGTACCAGACCCAGCACGATCAGCATACCGCACAGGGCGACGAGGTTAAGGGCGTTGCTCAGGGCAGCAATGGGCGACTCGCTAATCAGCCGCAGCATTTCCGGCCAGTTGTGCATCAGAAACCACGCGGTCACAGACCCTACCAGCGTCGCCTTCAGCACCGCTTTCACCAGTTCCGCCAGCGCCTGGCCGGAGAACAGTCGCTTTACGCCCGCGATAGGGTTCATTTTGCCCGGATTGAATGCCAGCGATTTCGTACTAAACAGCACGCCGCCTAACAGCATCGGCGCAGCCATGGCTACCAGCACCAGACCGACCATCAGCGGCAACAGCGCCATAATCGCCTGTTTAATCAGACTGCTGATTTGGCGAACAATAAGTCCGGGGTCGTTAATCAGGCTGTGATCGAAGTGCAAACCCGCCGAGAGCATCGCCGCCAGTTTTCGGGCAAGGGGTTCCCCACCCGCCCACAGAATGCTGATCCCCACCAGCAGCATCAGCAGCGAGGTCAGCTCACGGGATCGGGGAATCTGCCCCTCTTCACGCGCCTTATCAAGTCGGTGGGATGTGGGGGCCTCTGTTTTTTCCTGGTCGCTATCTTCAGCCACAATAGAGGTTCCGTATCGTCATTGGCCACCATTATGCGTAACGACGCCGGATTCAATCGCCAGAAAAGCGAACGGAAACGCGAGGAATTCATGAATTCAGCCAGATTCGTCGTGACGTTGTCACAAAGTGAACAGATGTTCAGCTGAGCACCTTCCCTGTGACCATCTTGTCCATATTATTTCCAGGCAAAATTTGTACATACGTCACGTTAATTTTACATTTTCCTGGCTAATGTTTGTGAAAGCGATTCCACAACCCCCAGATTTAACAGGTTTACAGCCGATCTGAAGCACACATTTTGTAATACGTTGCACAATTTCACCCACCAAATGTGATCACCTTCTCAAAACAATTCTGCAACAGTTTTATCCATAAAATTAACCGTAAAATACATAACTTTTTCAGGCGGTAACTCCTACATTCGTCAATGTCGCCTAAGAAGTGTCTTAAGGGAATGTATGAGTAACAGGGAAACACTCATCTGGCATGCTCATTTCCACTACACGCCTTGATTGTCTATAGGCTCTCTTCGGCTTCGAATCATATAAAGCGACTCATCCCTGCTTCACAACGCGTTAGCACGATTAACCCTGTAACTTATGTCACCATTCAGAGGTGTTCGATGAGTAAGATGAATTTAAAACAATTATTATCCGCCAGCGTCCTTGGCTTAATGGTTTGCGCCACTTCCGCCATGGCTAAAGAGGTGGAAGTCGTTAACATTTCTAAAATTGCCGGAATGCCCTGGTTTAACCGCATGGGCGAAGGCGTCACCAATGCCGGGAAAGATTTAGGTATCAATGCTTATCAGGTGGGACCGTCCAGTACCGACGCCCCGCAACAGGTCAAAATCATCGAAGACTTGATTGCGAAAAAAGTCTCCGCCATCACTATCGTGCCAAACGACGCCAACGTACTGGAGCCGGTGTTTAAGAAGGCACGCGATCAGGGCATCGTCGTACTGACCAACGAATCACCGGGGCAGCCGTCCGCCAACTGGGACGTGGAAATCATCGATAACGCGAAATTTGCCGCCGATAACGTGGAAGAGATGGCCAAGGCCATGGGCGGTAAAGGCGGATATGTGATTTACGTTGGCGGGTTGACCGTACCGCAGCACAACCTGTGGGCCGACCTGTTCGTTAAATACCAGAAAGAACATTACCCGGAGATGCATGAAGTCACCACCCGTATGCCGGTGGCGGAAAATATCGATGATGCCCGTCGCACCACCCTCGACCTGATGAAGGCGCACCCGGACCTGAAAGGCGTTATCTCCTTCGGTTCTCAAGGCCCAATCGGTGCAGGCCGCGCAGTGAAAGAAAAACGCGCCCGCGGCAAAGTGTTCGTGTTCGGCATGATGATCCCGTCTCAGGCAGCATCGCTGATTAAGAGCGGCGATATCACCATGGGCGTGACCTACGATCCGGCTACCGCTGGCTATGCGCTCACCGCCGTTGCGGACAAAGTCATTAAAGGCGAAGAGATCAAACCGGGTCTCGACATCCCGAAACTGGGTAAAGCCGATGTTGATACCGACAAACGCATTATCAAGTTCCACAACGTTCTGCGCGTAACGAAAGACAATATCGATAGCCTGTATTAATCAAGGCGTTGCCCCGCTGTGCCTTTTATGGCGCTGGCGGGGCCCGTTGTTTTTAATTCGCCGGGCGTTCGCGCGTCCGGCGTTAATTGTCTCTGAGAGGTGGTGAAGTGGACCAGAAGCCCTTTATCTCGCTGTCCAGTATTAGTAAGACGTTTTACGGCGTGAAAGCACTGGATAATGTCAGCCTGACCTTGCTCCCGGGGGAGGTGCACTGTCTCGCCGGGCAAAACGGCTGCGGCAAATCAACCCTGATCAAAATCATTTCCGGCGTCTATCAACCCGATGAAGGAGCCAGCATCACTATCGACGGCAACGCGGTGACGCGTCTTTCTCCCGTTGATTCCGTCAAAGCGGGCATCCAGGTCATCTATCAGGATCTGTCGCTGTTCCCGAACCTGACGGTAGCCGAGAATATTGCGATTCATCAGTACCATAAAAAATCATGGGTAAATCAGCGTGAAATCCGCGACATAGCGGAAAAAACCCTGCAAAGCATCGGCGCGACGCTGGATCTTGACGCCAGCGTGGAGTCACTGCCTATCGCACAGCGCCAGATTGTCGCGATATGTCGGGCGCTGGCGCAGGATGCCCGGTTGATCATTATGGACGAGCCCACCGCGTCGCTGACGATGCAGGAAGTGAAAGGCCTGCTTAAGGTGGTTAACGATCTGAAACAGCGCCAGATTTGCGTGGTGTTCGTCAGCCACCGCCTGGTGGAGGTGATGGCGATATCCGATCGCATCACGGTACTGAAAGACGGCAAGCTGATCGGCACCTATCCGGCAGCGGAAATCGATAACAAAAAACTCGCTTTCCTGATGACCGGCCTGGCGTTCTCCTATCAGTGCCTGACGCCCCGGGAAGAACTCGGCGATGTGGCGCTGGAAGTGAAGCATTTAAGTCGTCAGGACGAATATTACGATGTCTCGTTCCGGGTGCATAAAGGCGAAATCGTGGCGATCACCGGCCTGCTCGGCGCCGGCCGCACCGAGTTGTGCCTGAGTCTGTTCGGCCTGACCCGACCCGATCGCGGTGAAATTCTGGTTGACGGGCAACCGGTGTCGTTCAAAAACAATCGCGATGCGATTAATGCAGGTATCGGCTATGTCTCGGAAGACCGTATGGGCACAGGGCTGGTAATGGCCCAGTCGATCAACGACAACATCATCTCCACGGTGTTGCCGCGTTTGAAAACCGCCTGGCGGTTGCTCGATAAACGCAAATCCGATGCGGTGGTCGAGGACCTGGTCCGGCAACTAACCATCAAGATTGGCAGCGTCCATCATCCGGTGAATACCCTTTCCGGGGGTAACGCGCAGCGCGTCGCTATTGCCAAATGGTTAGCGATAAAGCCCAAAGTCCTGATCCTTGACTCACCGACGGTGGGCGTGGATATCGCCAATAAAGCGGGGATTTATCAGATCGTTTCCGCCCTGGCGCAGCACGGCATCGCGGTGCTGATGGTGACCGATGAGATTGACGAAGCGTTTTTCAACAGCCATCGCATTCTGGTGATGCGTAAAGGGGAAATGACGGCAGAATTCTGGCCTTCAAAAACCACGGAAGCCGAGTTAGCAGAGGTCGTAAATGGTTAATAAATTCGGCATAAAAAAGCATGAACTCTTTTTGGGGATCACTATCCTCATCATCGGCGGCTATCTGACGTTTGCCAGCCCCGATTTTATGACACTGGGTAACATCTACGATTTAATCAATAACTACGCCATGCTGACGATTCTGGCGTGCGGTCTGTTTATTGTTCTGATCTCCGGCGGTATCGATATTTCGTTTCCCGCGATGACCATCATCTCGCAGTACGTGATGGTGACGCTGATTCAAAATACGACCGGTAACTTCGCCCTCGCCTTCGCGCTCAGCGGCGGTATCGGCCTGTTGCTGGGCGTGGTGAATGCGATACTGGTTAACCGGCTGAGTGTTCCCTCGATCATCATTACCATCTCCACGCTGAACATTTTTTACGGCTTACTGCTGTATCTCACCAAAGGCGTCTGGCTTTACAGCTATCCGGCCTGGTTTGAACAAGGTGTGATGCTGTTTAAGTTCACCGCCGCCGATGGCTATGACTACGGCCTGAGTCTGCAAATTTTGACCCTGATAGTGGTAGTGGCGCTGACGGGCATCATCATGAACAAAACCAGTATCGGCCGGATGATTTACGCGATGGGCGGCAACCGCGAAGCGGCGTCGCGCATGGGATTCGGCATCTTTAAACTGCAGTTGTTCGTGTATGGCTATATGGGGCTGATGTCTGGCGTGGCGGGGGTGGTGCAATCCGCCACGGTGTTGACCGTGGCGCCGGATTCCCTGCTGGGCTATGAACTGACGGTACTGGCCGCGGTCGTGCTGGGCGGCACCAGCATTATCGGCGGTCGCGGCACCCTGCTTGGTACGCTGCTGGGGGTGATCCTGCTGGCAGTACTGCAAAATGGCCTCAACCTGCTCGGCATCTCGTCTTACTGGCATACCGTCGTGACCGGTCTGGTCATTGTCATCAGTATCAGCACCACCGCGTGGGGCCAACGTAAAACCCAGGGAGTCGCGCTATGAGCAACCGCAAAATTAAAGATAATGTCGAAATCTACCTGAGCGTGCTGATTGGCATTACCGTGGTGGCGTTCAGTTTCCTGATCCCCGGCGTGTTCTGGTCGGCCGCCAATTTCCAGTCCATCGCCTCGCAGATGCCGATTCTGGGCGTACTGGCGCTGGCCATGGCCGTCACCATGTTAACCGGCGGGATCAACCTGTCGATTATCGCCACCATGAACGCCTGCGCGCTGATTATGGCGTGGGTCGCGACCCATTATCCACCGGGCGCGTCATCGGCAATCCTGGTGCTGCTTGCCGGTTTTGCCGCTGCCCTGGCGATCGGGTTAATGAATGGTCTGTTAATTGCCGTGGTCAGAGTGTCACCCATTCTGGCGACGCTTGGGATCATGACGCTGTTGAACGGGATCAACATTGTGATTTCACGCGGTTCATCGATTACCCATTTCCCGGACTATATTCTGGCGATCAACAGCTCCAGCGTACTCGGCATCCCTACGCCGCTGCTGGTGTTTTTCGCGGTGGTGCTGGTAATGTGGATTATCCTTGAGAAAACCGCATTCGGACGCACCATTTACCTTATCGGCTCCAACGAACAGGCCAGTCTTTATTCCGGGATCAGCACACGCAAAACGCTGATTTGGGTCTATATCCTTTCTTCCGTGCTGTGCGTCATTGCCGGTCTGCTGATGATGTCGAAACTCAACTCTGCAAAGGCGTCTTACGGCGAATCTTATCTTCTGGTATCGATTCTGGCGGCCGTACTGGGCGGTATCAATCCGGATGGCGGTTTCGGCAGAGTGTTCGGTATGGTGATGGCGCTGATCCTGCTGCAAATGCTGGAGAGTGGCTTGAATATCCTCGGCGTCAGCAGCTATATCACCATGGCCCTGTGGGGCGGCCTGCTGTTGGCATTTATCTTTTTGAAGGGCATTAACCTGCCAGGTCTGGGACGCGCGCAGTAATGCTACTCGCAGGGCGGCGGCAACCATGCCGCCCTGCCAAAACCGCTTAAGCCTGTCGCAGGAAGGCCCTCAATCCCCTTTTTCAACGCAAGCTGGCATTCCCGGTAAACCGCTTTTCATCTGCTTGCGCTGTTTTTTCAGGCGATGACAGGGGAACTGTGGCCGGAAGCTGTCATTATTTCCTGCGCCTCGCGTTTATTTAATTCATTGAACCTCTGGTTTATTGTCTAAATAAAGACACATTAACCCGCCCCGCACGCCATAACTCACTATCAAGCCCAAAAAAAGACATTATTCCTCTCATCAGCAGAAATTTTGTTACTAAATGCATCTTAAGCAAAATTGATTGAATGCTTCCCCAAAAAATATATATAAAACATAGTTATTAGCGCTAAAAAAACACCAACTATTGGGTGTTAAATATTTAAAGAACAAATATCAATAATTAGGGCATTAGTTCTAATTATAAATATCCTTAACCGTGACCGGGAAAATGCAACGGGTACTTTTTTGTTTAATCATTTCTCTGTAAACTCCGGCGCAAACAGAATAAGGCAACCCTTGCCTGGCAATCGCAATATTCAGGTTATTCAATTCGCGTTTCCTCTAACGCTATTAATGAGTGATTGAACAAAGGATTAAACATAATGGACATGAAAGGTATTAAATTAGCCGTTTACGCCGCCGCTTTTATTTCTGGTGCTGTTACTCCCGCATGGGCTGCTGAAAACGCCGCCGGGAAAATTCACTTTACCGGGCAAATTATTACGCCTTCCTGTGAGATAAAGGGTGATACCGGCCATGACAGTACCGTGCCGTTGGGAACATATCCAACCACCTTATTCACCAAGACCGGCGACGAATCCCCGTTAATCCCTTTCTCGATAAAACTGACGGGCTGCCCGGCCACCAGTGAAGGCTTGTCTGCGGTACAACTGACGTTTAACGGCGCCACCGCCCTCACCGGCTCGACCACGCTGCTGGATGTGAGCAGTATTTCCACCCTACCTGGGACCACCGCCGCTACGGGTGTCGGCGTGGCAGTCTCCCCTATTGATGACAGCGAAACCTATATTGCATTTGACGGCAGTGAAGATCAGGTTTGGGTAAGGTTAGCTATCGAATCGACTACCGATATTAGCGCCGACTTTAATGCGCGTTATAAATCTTTCTCCAATACCGTTACTGCCGGTCCGGCCGATGCCGATTTAACGGTAAATATACTTTATCGTTAAATAAAAAAATAAAAGCGTTGAACTGAACAATCATCATCACCTGATGATTCAGACGTTCTGCACAAAAAAACCACGACAATAGACCGGAATTATTCTGGTTTATTGTCATGTAAAAAATAAAGCAGGGTAATATTCGTGCGCAAAAGCATCATATTTTCTTATTTATTAGCGGCTTTATCGTTGGCTGACTGCCAGGCTGCAGGCATACAAATTGGTAGAACGCGCGTTATTTATGAAGCAAAGTCACGAGAAGTTGCACTCACCCTGGTGAATAAAGAACAGGAATTACCGTGGCTTGTTCAGTCCTGGACAGATAATGGCGATGAGAAGACGCGCGGCCCCTTTATTATCACGCCCCCGTTATTTCGTCTCGATCCGCAAAAGGAACAAAGTTTACGAATTACCTGGACGGGCGCGCCCCTGCCGACCGATCGTGAATCTCTTTTTTACCTGAACGTGCGGACGATCCCTGCCACGGCGAAAGAAGAACAGCAAAAGAATAAGTTGCGGCTTATTTATAAAACCCGGCTGAAGATGTTCTGGCGACCGGAGGCATTAACCGGCTCGCCGGGAGAAACCTGCGAGAAACTGCGCTTCAGGCTCGCCGGAAACACGCTCCAGATTATCAACGACGGGGATTTTTATAGCGTTTTCGACAGCCTGTCAGTGGGCGCGACGGCGATAAAGAAAGCCGACATGATTGCGCCTAAATCAACGGTGTCGATCCCGATGAATGCTGCGCCTGCCGGTAAAACCGTAACATGGCGTTGCATAACGGACTTCGGAAACGCCTCACAGCCGAATACCGCCACGCTGTTGGTGGAATAACGTGGTTATGGTTATCCAGTCCCGCGTAAAAACGCGGCTTACGACCTGGCGTTACCGGGCGATCCTGCACTGCCTGAGCGGGATGATTTTTCTCGCTTCCGATTCCCTGTACGCGCGGGAATATTACTTCGACCCTGCTTCCCTTGAAGGTGATAACCTGGCAAAGCAGGACATTGATTTGTCGATTTTCTCTAAAAACAATGCGCAACTGCCCGGAACCTACCTGTCGAAAATTCTGTTAAACAAGCAGGTGATGAAGGATGAACGTATCACCTATATCGCGGGTGAAAACGGCGCTCTGCAACCGCAACTGACGCCCGCCATGCTGCGCCTGTGGGGCGTTAAAGTGGATGCATACCCGGCGTTAGCCGGGCTGCCGCCGGAAAAACCGTTACCCGGCCCTGTGGACCGTTACATTCCTTTCGCAGCGGCAACCTTTAATTTTAATACCCTGACGCTTTCGCTCAGTATGCCTCAGGCTGCCATCATCAGAAGCAGCAGCGGTTACATCGACCCTTCCCGCTGGGATGATGGCGTCGCGGTGTTGTTCACGGATTATGCCTTTTCCGGTACGCAGCGTGAGGACAACAATCATCGCACCACGAATCAGTACCTGAATTTGCGCAATGGCGTTAACCTCGGCGGCTGGCGAGTCCGCAACTACTCAACCTGGACCCACACCCAGGACTCGAACGCCTGGGAAACCATTAACAGCTGGGTCCAGCACGATATTAAATTTCTTAAATCCCAGTTCACAGCCGGTCAGAACAATACCCGTGGCGATGTGTTCGACAGCCTGCAATACCGCGGCGTGAATATCGCGTCTGACGAGGAGATGCTGCCTTACAGCCAGCGGGGTTACGCGCCGACGATCCGGGGTATTGCCAGTTCCAATGCCGAAGTCTCTGTGCGCCAGAATGGCTATCTGATTTATCAGTCAACCGTCGCGCCCGGGCCGTTTGAAATCAACGACCTCTATTCCACCACCAACAGCGGTGATTTAGAGGTGACGGTAAAAGAAGCGGACGGCTCGGTCCATCGCTTCACTCAGCCCTATTCCGGCATCAGTATCATGCAGCGCCCCGGCCATCTGAAATATGAAATCACCGCAGGGCGTTACCAGCCTGATAACAGCCAGCAGGCTAAAAAACCGATGTTTGGTCAGGGAAGCGTAATCTGGGGCATCAATAATTACCTGACGCTGTTTGGCGGCGTGACCGGCGCAGAAAATTATGCCGCCGCGAATGCAGGCGTCGGTCTCGCGCTGGGATCGCTGGGCTCGATCTCGACGGATGTTACTCACGCGCGCGCCACACTGGATAACGACAGCCAGAAGCAGGGGCAATCATATCGTTTGATGTACACCGGCAAAATCGAGCCGACGGAGACCAACTTTACCCTGGCCAGCTATCGCTACTCGACAAGCGGGTATTACAGCTTTGCAGATGCCAACGACATCTATACCGGCCACGAGGACGACTGGTCGTTTAATTACAATAAACGCAGCCGGTTACAGGCCAGCATCAGCCAAACGGTTTTTAACAGCAGTCTTTATCTCAATGGCTACCAGCAGAACTACTGGGGAAGCAGCCGCACAGAAAAAAGCCTGTCCGCAGGAATCAACCGCGCTATCTACGGCGTTAACGTCAATCTGGCTTACACCTACAGTAAAACCAGCGATGCGCCCAGCGATCAAATGCTGTCGCTCGGGTTCAGCGTTTCGCTGGCGCAGTGGCTGCCTGGCAGTTGGGCGAGTTACAACATGAGCAGCGCCAAAGGCCGTGATACCAGCCAGTACGTAGGCCTTTCCGGCACCCTGCTGGATGACAATCGATTAAGTTATTCCTTACAGCAAAGCCACACCAACCATGACGGCACTGACAACAGCAGCCTCTATGGCAACTACCGCTCGCGTTACGCAGATATCAATGCGGGCTATGCCACGTCATCCGGGGGGTCAAGCCAAATAAATTACGGTTTGAACGGTGGCATCGTCGCCCATTCCGGCGGCGTGACCCTTTCTCAGCCGTTGGGCGATGAATTTGCCATTGTGAATACCAACGGCGCGTCCGGTATCCGTTTTAACAACCAGCGCGGTATTGAAACTGACTGGTTTGGCAACGCCATTATCCCGTCGCTCAGCCCCTATCAGGAAAACATCCTGCGCATCGACACCACCAGTCTGCCCGACGATGTGGACAGCAGCGATACGGCGGTCTCGGTTATTCCTGGCCGTAACGCCGCGGTTGCCGCGCATTTTAATGCCCGGACAGGCCACCGCGTAATGCTCGCCTTAACGCGTGCAGATGGACGCGTGGTGCCCTTTGGGGCCATGGGAACCGTGGACAACCTGGGGGTTAACGGCATCGTTGACGACAACGGGATGCTGTATCTCTCCGGCGTGGACAACACCTTTAGCGTCACGGCAGCGTGGGGAAATGACAATCAGCAGCGTTGTCATGCTGATGTCACCCTGCCGGATCAACCCGCGAAACGCATTATTTTCGCCAGTGCACGCTGTCACTGACTCTTTAACCCGTACTGATTAACTGGAGCGGCTATGCATAGCAGGCTGTATTTACTTTTTATTGTCTTGAGCGGATGGTTCCCTGCTGTTACGCAGGCGACAGCGTTGAAAAACTGTTTTTCCACGCCGGTTAACTACAACGCGACGTATAACCATGAACTAAACGCCGCTGACAACCACACGGGCAACACCCTACTGGAGAATTATTTAAGCGGAAACGGCGTCGACCAGGAAGCCAACTGTAAGTGCACCGGCGGCGTGGGCACGACGACACCCGTGTATGAGTACACGGGTGCAGCCAGCCCGCTCTCCCCGGGCAGTAACGGGCGCGGTTTTCTCACCGATCGCCTTGATTTGATCGTTTCCGGCTATACGGACGCGATTTTGAGCAATACCAACCTGACGCTAATCCCGGTCACCACTTATCCGACGCCACTCGATAAAATGGAAAGCCGGTTAGATTTAAAAAACACGGAAAAAACGGCCAGCGTGTGCAGCGATGACACGCGCCCGCCTGGCGGCACCACGGTAAAACGACAGTTTCGCTGGAATACGGTAAGCCTGAAATTCGTTCTTACGCGGCCGATTTTTGGCAGTGAGGTTATCCCGCCAACCGTGGTGGTGCAGTATTACGCCTGCCTTTATTACGGCAGCGCCTGTACGTTCGCAGACATGCAGCATGTCTCGGATGTCACCCTTAACGGCCTGATTACCGCGCCGCTCAGCTGTACCATCAACTCAGGAAGCACCATTGAAATCGATATGGGGGACGTCACTACGCCTCAGTTTATTCATAAAGGGCAAATCCCCGCAGGATACCGTCTCAGGGATGTGGACATCGCCTACCATTGTGACGATCCGGAGGCCATGGGCACGTCAGATAAAATAACCCTGAAACTATCAGCCGATCAGGGCGTGACGGAGGGCAGCAGTAGCCTGATCGCCAAAATGATTGGCCGCGACGATATTGGCGTGCGGATGTTCGACGAGAACAGCAACAATGTGGTGCTGGATGGCTCCGTCGTGTTTCCCGTTACCCTGGATCAGGACGGAAATGGGCATATAAAAATGACGGCCGCCCCGGTAGGCACAAAAGATGCGCCGCCCGCTGCGGGGGCATACGAAGGGAATGTGACGGTTAAAATGGAAATTAAATAGACATAACCGCCTCTCACGCGTGATATCTGCGTAAAGAGGCGGTTATTGTCGCTGCCCGGAAGACTAGAATCCCAGGCTATCCAGCAGATCGTCCACCTGATCCTGACTTGCCACAACGCCAGCTTTAGTGGTATCCACCTGCGGGCCGTTCAGCAAACTGTCATTCTCACGTTTCGCGCGCGCGCCCGGTTCCGGCATATTCTCCAGCAGCACCATCAGCAACTGCCGTTCAATTTCCTGGATCACGTCCATCATGCGCTTAATGACCTGACCGGTCAGATCCTGGAAGTCCTGCGCCATCATGATTTCCAGAAGTTGTGAGTTTGTGAAGCTGGTATGGCCCGGCACGTCGGAAAGATATTGACGGGTATCGGTCACCAGTTCACGGGCATCGCTCAGTTCGATAGGATTTTCGAACCATTGATCCCAGCGTTTACTCAGCGCTTTAGCACCCTTCTCCAGATCATCCTGATGAGGCTGGGAAGCTTCAACGCTATTCAGGGCGCGTTCCGCCGCCTGGGCGGTCATTTGCACCACATAATCAAGACGATCGCGGGCGTCCGGAATGGCTTCCGCGGCTTCAGCAATCGCCTGATCCAGCCCAAGCTCACGCAGGCTGTCGCGCAACATGCGCGTTAAACTGCCGATGCGGGCGATAATGTCCGCGGCAGAGTGTTCTTCAGTGGGTTTAATTGCAGGCTGCATCATCACGCGCTCCTTACATTCCGAGTTTCTCGAAGATTTTATTGAGTTTCTCTTCAAGCGTCGCGGCAGTGAACGGTTTCACCACATAACCACTGGCTCCCGCCTGCGCCGCTGCGATGATGTTCTCTTTCTTCGCTTCCGCCGTCACCATCAGCACCGGCATGGACGCCATTCCCCCATCGGCACGGATGGTTTTCAGTAATTCCAGACCGTCCATGTTCGGCATGTTCCAGTCAGAAATTACGAAACCAAACCCGCCAGTCTGCAACTTGCTCAACGCATCCACGCCGTCTTCAGCTTCTTCTACGTTATTAAAACCCAGTTCCTTCAGCAGGTTGCGCACGATGCGACGCATGGTGGAAAAGTCATCCACAACCAGAAATTTCAGCTCTTTGTCCGCCATTACATACTCCTTAGTTAAATACGTATTGCCTGTCCGGCACTAATTTTTGCCAGCATTTGCTGACTGACCTGGCTTAGATCGACCACTTCGCTGACGCCACCCATATTGATGGCCTCACGCGGCATGCCGAACACCACACAACTGGCTTCGTTTTGAGCAATGTTCCAGGCACCTGCCTGGTGCATCGCTAACATTCCGGCCGCGCCGTCGTTCCCCATCCCGGTGAGGATCACCCCCACCGCGTTGCGGCCCGCATATTTAGCGACTGAATGAAACAACACATCCACGGCCGGACGGTGGCGATTGACTGCCGGGCCGTCGTGGATTTTTATCTGATAGTTCGCCCCGCTGCGGGACAGTTCCATATGCCGATCGCCTGGGGCGATATAGGCATGTCCCGGCAGCACGCGCTCGCCGTCTTCCGCTTCTTTCACGCTGATTTGGCACAGCTTATTCAGACGTTCAGCGAAAGAACGGGTAAAGCCTGGCGGCATGTGTTGAGTAATGAGAACCGCCGGGCACGAGAGCGGGAGCGGTTGCAACACATGCCGGATCGCTTCGGTGCCGCCAGTGGAAGCGCCAATCACAATCAATTTTTCCGAGCTGAGCATCGGTCCGGCTTTCAGCGTGGCGGGCACCGCCTGCTGCGCGCGGGTCGCGACTTTGGCGCGTGACGCCGTGCGCACTTTCTCGGCGATCATTTCGCTGTAGGCCAGCATGCCTTCGCGAATGCCCAACTGTGGTTTCGTCACAAAGTCCACTGCGCCGAGTTCCAGTGCACGCAGCGTGACCTCCGACCCTTTGCCAGTAAGCGATGACACCATCACCACCGGCATCGGACGCAAACGCATCAATTTTTCCAGAAAATCCAGCCCATCCATGCGCGGCATTTCGACATCCAGCGTTAGCACATCAGGGTTGAACTTTTTGATTAAATCCCGGGCCACAAGCGGATCGGGTGCGGTTGCTACCATTTCCATGTCGCTGTGACTGTTGATAATTTCGGTCATGATTTGACGCATCAACGCCGAGTCGTCTACAGACAGCACCTTGATTTTACTCATTGTCTTTCCTTACTCAGCGCGTAAACCGTCTGGCCACGGAGCCAGAAATCGCGGCTGAGATTACTGAAATTCTCTGAATGCCCGGCGAACAATAACCCCCCCGGCTTAAGTAACGGCACAAAGCGTTTGAGGATCTCCTGCTGCGTTTCTTTATCGAAGTAAATCATTACGTTGCGGCAAAAAATCGCATCAAACGGGCCGGGAACGTTGTACTGTTTATCCAACAGATTGAGCGCGGCAAATTCGACGGCATTGCCAAGCTCGCTGCGTACGCGCACCAGCCCTTCATGCGGGCCCGTGCCGCGCATAAAGTAACGTTGCAGTTGCTGGGGGGAGAGGGTTTTAAGCTCTTCCTGGCGGTAAATCCCGTTCTGCGCTTTCGCCAGCACTTCAGTATCAATATCGCTGCCAAACACTTTAAAACGGCCCGGCGCGATACCCAGGGTGTCGGCAAGGGTGATGGCAATGGAATACGGCTCCTCGCCTGTCGAGGCGGCAGCGCTCCAGACCCGGTATTCCCCACTGTGTTTCCGGGCGTGTTCCGCCAGCACCGGGAAGTGGTGAGCCTCGCGGAAAAACGCCGTCAGGTTAGTGGTGAGCGAGTTAACAAAAGCCTGCCACTCCGCGCTATTTTGGTTTGCTTCCAGCATACTTAAATAGCGACCAAAGTCGTCGAGGCCCAGGGTGCGTAACCGGCGTACCAGCCGGTTGTAGACCATGTCCCTTTTGTGCTCAGCCAGTACAATCCCGGCGCGCTGATAAATCAGCTGGCATATCCGCCGAAAATGGGCGTCAGATAGCGCAAGGCGCTGGGTCATCTGAAACATTAATGACATTTGCCCGTCAGGCATTGTTGATGTCATAGCGCCTTCTTACATGGATTCAGGTTAAAACCGGCACCCGTTGAGGGGTGAGTGCGATGTCTTTGTCCTGATGGACAATATTTTCTATTGTAAATGCCGATACCAGCGTGGTGAGACGCCCGGCCTGACCTGACAGCGAATCGGTCGCGGCAGCGGCTTGTTCGACTAACGCGGCGTTTTGCTGCGTCACCTGATCCATTTGGCTTACCGCCTGAGCGACCTGCTCAATGCCACGGCGCTGTTCATCTGAAGCCGAGGCTATCTCCCCCATAATGTCGTTGACTTGCGTCACCGAACGTACGATTTCGGTCATCGTACTGGCTGCGGTATCCACCAGTTGAGACCCTTGTTGTACCCGAGAAACTGACTCGTCGATCAACACCTTAATTTCTTTTGCGGCCTGGGCGCTGCGGCTTGCCAGGTTGCGGACTTCACCGGCGACAACCGCGAACCCACGCCCCTGTTCCCCAGCCCTGGCGGCTTCCACCGCGGCATTTAACGCCAGAATATTGGTCTGGAACGCAATACCGTCGATTACGCTTGTGATATCGCTGATCTTTTGCGAACTCACTTCAATCCCGCGCATCGTGCTCGCCACGTTAGCCGCCTGGTCGCCGCCTTTTTTGGCGGTCTGGGCCGCATCGCGCGCCAGCTGCGAAGCCTGGCGGGCGTTATCGGCATTCTGGCTCACGGTGGCGGTCAACTGTTCCATACTGGCGGCGGTTTCCGCCAGCGATGACGCCTGCTGTTCGGTACGCGACGACAGATCGTTATTCCCGGCAGCGATTTCCCCGATGCCGGTGTGCATCTCGTTACTGCTCTGGCGCACCTGCCCCAGGGTATCGCGCAGTCGCGTCTGCATGGCTTTCAGCGTGGCGAAAATCAGCGAGATCTCGTTACGCCCGTACACCTCGATATTGCGCGCCAGGTTGCCCTCGGCAATGCTGTCAAAATGGCTGCGCACAATCGCCAGCGGCATGACCACCATGTTACGCACCCACCACAGCGACCCCAGCAACAGCACCAGCGCCAGGACGGTGACCACCGCGAAAATCAGTCCGGAGATGCGGAAGTTAACCTGGCTACCGGCACTCGCCTGCTCGACAAAATGATTAATATGCCGCTGCCAGTCCTGATAGCTGGCATCAAACACCTGCTGCGATTTCTGTACCGGCGCAGTCAGGAAATCAGAAAGCTGATTGCTTTCCAGCCAGGTCGCCTGATGCTCAATGTCATCGCGCCAGGTTTTATAGCTTTGATCCGCCGAGGTTTTCATTTTTTGGCCTTCCTCGGTCAGAGCAGGTGTCGCCATAAACTGCGCGAACTGCGTATCAGCCTGTTTGAGGCTGCTGCGCGCACTGGTCATCAGCGCTTTAATCTCTTCCGGCGGATAACTCAGCGCCGTTAATATCCCCGCCCGGTTCAATACCGTGCCCGCTTCAAGAAGCGCGGCGCGGGTCTGCCTCAGGGCGTCGCGCTGATGATTGCTGGCCTCAACCATTTTCAGGTTTTGGTTATCATCGCGAAACGCCCAGAATGACAGACCGTTACTGCCTATCTGCAGAACGCCGCAGAGGATCATCAGTAACATCAAACTGGTTGAGATACGGATACGGTTAAACATTTACTCTCCCACATGGCAACATTGCCGATTAAATCCCGTCATACTTCAAGTTGCCGTATTGCTGGGTTTGTCTCCCCCGTACCTGGTCCCTTCTCCCTGTTGCCCCTACAACCGCTTAAATGACTCCGGGTGGTGTTTTAAAATGTTTCCCAGTTCTCCTCCTGTCCGCCTGCGAGCGCTTTCCGGGCAGCAAATGCGGGTGCGCCGCCCTTCGGATTCTCGTCGCGTACAGGATTCGGGTCCTGGTGTGTTGTTGGTTGTGTGTTTAAACGAAAAGCGGAAACGGCACGCGTTAACAGACTGGCCTGCTCCTCCAGCGCCACGGCAGCGGCGGCGGACTCCTGTACAAGCGAGGCGTTCTGTTGGGTAACGCGGTCCATTTCCGACACCGCCAGCGCCACCTGGTCGATACCGCGGCTTTGCTCGTCGGAGGCCGACGCGATTTCACCCATAATATCGGTGACCCGGGTGACCGCGTTGACGATGTCCTGCATGGTGTCGCCCGCGCTTTCTACCTGCGTTGAGCCGGTATTCACGCGCGCCACCGAATCTTCAATCAGGGCTTTGATCTCTTTCGCCGCCTGGGCGCTACGGCTGGCCAGGTTACGGACTTCTCCGGCAACTACCGCAAAACCGCGCCCCTGCTCCCCGGCACGAGCCGCTTCTACGGCGGCGTTCAGCGCCAGGATATTGGTCTGGAATGCGATACCGTCAATCACGCTGGTGATATCGGCAATCTTTTTAGAACTGGCAGCGATGTCATGCATGGTGGTGACCACGCCGTCCACCACTTTGCCGCCGCGCCCGGCGGTTTCCGACGCGCTCTGCGCCAGCAGTGATGCCTGACGGGCGTTTTCGGCGTTCTGCTTCACGGTGGCAGTTAACTGCTCCATGCTGGCGGCGGTTTCTTCCAGCGAAGCCGCCTGCTGCTCGGTGCGGGACGACAGGTCATTGTTACCGGCGGCGATTTCGCTGGTGCCGGTATAAATGGCGTCCGAACCTTCGCGTACGCTGGTGACGGTGTCGATCAGCTCCTGCTGCATGTGTTGCACGCTGGAAGCCAGCTCGGTGATTTCATTGCGTCCCGCCACGGCCAACCGCGGGGTCAGATCGCCGCTGGCGATTTTGCGGATGTGGCTGATAATCTGGCTCAGCGGGTTAAGCAAGGCGGCACGAATACCAACCCACACCAGCACACTGAGCAGCAGCAACGCGATCCCGAGTGCAGCCAGTTCCCAGAGCGCCAGGTGGTAATTCGCCTGACTGTCTTCATAGGCGGCCTGATACAGCTCCATATTCAGCGCTTCGTAGTTTTTAATCGCTTTATCGAGCGCGTTTTGTTTTCCCTGGGTGGCTTGCGCGAAATAGGCGTCCATGTTTCCGCTTTCCAGAAACTGCACCAGTTCGGCGAGAGCGCCGTTATAATCGTTGTAGGCTTTTTCCACATCGCTGATGGCGCTGTTCATCGCCGGCAGGTCGATATGGGTTTTCTGGAATGCGGCAAAGTGTTCCTGGGCGCTGTTCAGCGATGCTTTAGCGCTGTTGAGTAAATCAGTTTTCGCGCTGCTCTGCTGGATGGTCGGCGTCATCAACATACGCGCCGAAGAGCGGCTCAGGTTAATACGGGTTTGCAGCATCATTTCCCAGGTGGCAGTAAGCTCACCTTGTTGGACGCGCAATTCATGAGAGACGCCAATCGTCTCCTGGTTCTCTTTTACCGACGAGTAAAACAGCCCGCCGGAAATTAACTGCAACAGGGCAAACGCAACCAAAACAACCATTAATAGTGTAACGACACGAATACGGTTCAGCATACAGATAACGCCTTATTAGGAGGTCTACTGTCGCTGTTATCGGCACATGGTGGCGGAACTTTATTGCGCTGGCGCAATTTGGCACGCCCCCGCGTAGCATAAAAAAGCGTGGCCTGCCATAAGGGGGATGCTGCCATGTGCAAAAGGGGCAGCGATGGGGTGGTAAATTTACGAGTGGCATCGCTAAAACGGCGTAGCAGGCTGTACGCACTAAGCCTGAAAAATGCGGTGTGGACCTGGCGTACAGGGTCTGAAACGCCCCCTCGGAGGGTGTTATTTTCTTTAAAGGACCTCACTCAACCGGTGAGCGGCGCTTGCTTGTTGTGAACGTTAACGCTTACCGTCTGTGAAAACGCAACTCACCCGACAGCTTCAGACCGGGATACCTTCTGCATCATCTGATTGTACCGCCCCGCCAGACAGATCAACTGCTGGCTGATAACCCTGGCGCTGTAGCGTGCGGCTACGTTCGACCAGGGGTGATTTGCCAGCCAGTCAGTAAACGCGTTACAGGCCTTTAGGGTAATTTGCTGCGGATCGCAGCCAGACGCATTGCCGGTGAGAGGGGCGATCATTTTACGCGCCGTGGCATTTTCCCAGAGCTGCCACTGGTTGTTCCACCAGCCCAGCCGCCAGCTTCCACGTAGTATGAACGGCCCGCCAGCAGCGGCCTCCCCCTCCTGTACCACAAACCATAACCGCGTCCTGCCCGCCTGTACGTCGGCGGCCCAGGCGGTGATCGCCGCGCCGCGCAACACGCACTCGTGCACCAGATAGTGATCGGTCACGTTATGAAAGCGCCTGTGCAGCCGCTGGAAATGGCCATGCAACGCGATCACCGGACGCACCATTACGCCGCTGTCATTGCGTTTTAACCGGGCATCGCCGTAACGAATATCATCGAACTGGCGGCGCGCCAGGAACAACGCTTCCTGCGCACGCACCCGTTCAACAAGCGGTGCGGCAGGATCGCCCGCGACGGGCGGCGTTCCGTCGCGATAGCACAGCGACTCCCCCGTCGGCCAGGGGCTGTAATTGGTCGACACCTGCAGGATGTTGCCGGAGTCCGCATCAGCGCTAACGATCGCGTAAAGCCGCTGGTCGCGCCGTTCCCCCTGGAATGGCAGCATCAGGCACTGCGTGGCAATACGGGCTACCGGATCGGCGACATCCGGCTGGCAGAGCGTGGCGGCCTGTTGCAACACCCGGTAAGACGGGGTTTGCCCGGTGTGTGTTCCGGCGTCCAGCGCGGCCAGCAAGGCGGAGATGCGCGCGGTCGCCACGGGAGTCGCCTGCCAGGGGGTAAACACTTTTTTGCAGACGGAACACTGCCTGCGCGCGTTGCCGGAACGGTTTGCGCCATAGCGAATCACGTTGCCACGGCAGCCTCGCGGGCATCCCTGCCCGGTGCGCCCAAGCTCTGCGGCAAACAGTTGCTGGAACCAGGCGTTGCATTCGGCCTCGTTAAACAGCGGCGGCAGACTGCCGCACTTACCGCAACCGAGCGCCGGATAACCCAGCCGGTAAACCGGCCAGACATAGTCCGGCGCATCCGCGACGCCCAGGTTGGGGCAATTCCAGCTTTTACAGACGTTCAGGCGCACCTGATACCGGTTATTCATTCCCTGAGTACCCACACATGTTGTTAGTCGGCAGAGAATGGCGAGATTCTGCCCCCGTCACTGTGAGGTTTTTCACAAAAGCACGGCTTTCAGCCGGGAATGATAGCCGCGCCTCTTTTTCAATTAAGGAATGATGATGAACGTAAAACAGTTGTTTTTGGTTCTGCTCGCAGGCTGGTGCTCGCACGCCCTGGCCCAGGAGGTTACGGTGATTTACACCAACGATCTTCACGCCCACGTCGAGCCTTACAGCGTCCCCTGGATTGCCGACGGTAAACGTCCGGTCGGTGGGTTTGCCAACATTGCGACACTGGTGAAACAGGAAAAAGCCCGCAATCCCGCCACCTTCTATTTTGATGCCGGCGACTATTTTACCGGGCCGTATATCAGCAGCCTGACGAAAGGCAAAGCCATTATCGACATCATGAACACCATGTCTGTGGATGCGGCCTCGGTGGGCAACCACGAGTTTGACCACGGCTGGGATAATGCGCTGGTGCAGCTCAGCCAGGCGAAGTTTCCTGTCCTGCTGGGGAATGTGTTCTACCAGAACAGTTCGCTGCCTTTCTGGAACAAGCCCTATACCATTCTGGAAAAAGACGGGGTAAAAATCGGCGTGATCGGCCTGCACGGTGTGTTTGCTTTTGACGATACCGTGTCAGCATCCATGCGCCAGGGTATCGAAGCGCGTGATGAAGTGAAATGGTTGCAGCACTATCTTGATGAACTGCGCGGCAAAGTGGATATCACCGTCGCGTTAATCCATGAAGGTATTCCGGCGCGTCAATCGAGCAAAGGCAGCACCGACGTTAAACGGGCACTGGATAAAGACATACAAACGGCCAGCCAGGTAAAAGGGCTGGATTTATTGATCACCGGCCATGCCCATGTCGGCACGCCGGAGCCCATTAAAGTCGGCAATACGCTGATACTCTCCACCGACAGCGGCGGTATCGATATCGGTAAGCTGGTGCTTGACGTCAACCCGAAAGCGGGCACGCACAGCGTCAAAAGCTTTGAGTTAAAAACCCTGTTCGCCGACGAGTGGAAGCCCGATCCGGTAACGCAACACACCATCGACAACTGGAATAAACAGCTCAGGCAGACGGTAAGCCAGACGATCGGTGAAACGCCCATCGCCCTCACCTGGGCCTATGGCGAGTCGTCATCGCTGGGGAATCTGTTTACCGACGCGATGATGGCCGCTGCGCCGGATGCGCAGTTTGCCCTGACCAACTCCGGCGGGCTACGCGCCGACATGGATGCCGGGACAATCACGCTGGGTGATGTGATTAGCACCTTTCCGTTTCCTAATGAGCTGACGGTGATGGATCTCACCGGCAAGCAGGTGCGCGGCCTGATGGAACACAGCGCTTCACTGACTAACGGCGTGTTGCAGGTGTCAAAAGGACTGGAGATGCGCTATGACACCCGGAAAGCGCCGGGCTCACGGGTGACGCAGTTAACCCTTAACGGCAAACCGATCGAGGATAAACAGGTCTATCGTGTGGCGACCAACAGTTTCCTTGCGCCGGGCGGCGACGGTTTTATGGCCTTTACGGAGGGGAAAAATAAACAGGTGCGCGGCGGTTATAACCTTTCAGACGTACTGATCGATTATCTGAAGGCGGGTAATAAAATCGACCCGGCCGTGGTGAATGAAAAACGTGTGGCAGAAAGCCAGTAATAAAAAAGCCCGGCAGGTTTTCTCTGTCGGGCTTTTAACGATTACGCCACGCGGGCGGTAGCGTTGTCCAACAGCGCCATTTCTTCGCTGTTGAGCAGTTTTTCGATATTCACCAGGATCAGCATCCGATCGCCAACCGCGCCGAGGCCGGTCAGGTATTCGGTAGACAGCGTCACCGCGAATTCCGGCGCCGGGCGAATCTGATCGGTAGCCAGCGACAGCACGTCAGACACGCCGTCAACCACAATCCCCACGACGCGCTGGCCGAGGTTAAGCACGATCACCACGGTGTTGTCGTTGTAGTCAACATCTTCCTGATTAAATTTAATACGTAAGTCGACAATCGGAACAATAACGCCGCGCAGGTTAGTCACGCCTTTGATAAACGAAGGCGTGTTGGCGATACGGGTTACCTGGTCGTAGCCGCGGATCTCCTGCACTTTCAGAATGTCGATACCGTATTCTTCATCGCCGAGGGTGAATACCAGAAATTCCTGGCCAGACGGCTCCCCGGCCAGCTTGGTTACATTACTCATACCAGTCATTTGCATATTTTCCTAAGCTCAGGCGGCAGTCTGCGCCATACGTTGTTCACGGTTAATACCTTGCAGCGCGGATACATCAACGATCAGCGCCACGCTCCCATCACCCAGAATCGTGGCGGCGGAGATCCCCGGCACCTTGCGATAGTTACTTTCGAGGTTTTTCACCACCACCTGATGCTGACCAATTAACTGATCGACCAGCAGCGCATAACGGCGGTTGGCGCTTTGCAGGATCACGACAATGCCCTGCGTCGCTTCTGTTTTCGCCCCATCAACTTCAAATACTTTCCACAACTCAACCAGCGGCAGGTATTCGCCGCGCACTTCCAGTACGCGCTCGCCGCCTGCCAGCGGATGTAAATCTTCTTCACGCGGTTGCAGAGATTCCATTACCGCGTTCAGCGGCAGAATGAAGACCTCTTCATTCACTTTCACCGACATACCGTCAAGGATGGCCAGCGTCAGCGGCAGCAGAATGCGGATAGTGGTGCCCACGCCCTGTTTGGACTGGATTTCAACGTGGCCACCCATTTCCTGGATATTTCGTTTCACCACGTCCATGCCCACGCCACGCCCGGAGACGTCGGTGACCACTTCAGCGGTGGAGAAGCCCGGTGCGAAAATCAACATGCCGACTTCGTCGTCAGTCATGTTCTCGCTCACCGGCAGCCCCTGGGACATCGCCTTCGCCAGAATGCGCGCGCGGTTGAGGCCTGCACCGTCGTCGGTGACTTCGATACAGATGTTACCGCCCTGATGTTCTGCAGACAGGATCAGGTTGCCCACGGGCGATTTGCCTGCCGCTTCACGGTCCGCCGGCATCTCAATGCCGTGGTCCAGGCTGTTACGCACCAGGTGGGTTAACGGATCGATAATGCGTTCGATCAGGCTCTTATCCAGCTCGGTGGAGCTGCCCTGCAAGGTCAGTTCAATCTGTTTACCGAGCTTGCTGGCCAGGTCGCGTACCAGACGCGGGAAGCGGCTGAATACGTACTCCATCGGCATCATACGAATCGACATTACCGATTCCTGCAGATCCCGCGCGTTGCGTTCCAGTTGGCTCATGCTGGTGATCAAGTCGCCGTGGGTGACCGGATCCAGCTCGTTAGAGCGCTGGGCCAGCATCGACTGGGTGATCACCAGTTCGCCCACCAGGTTGATTAGCTGGTCAACTTTTTCCACCGCTACGCGAATGCTGGTGTTTTCACGCTCGCGGGTGGCCGGTTTCTGTTCGCGTTCGGCACGTGCCGGGACAGCAGCCAGCGGCGCGACGGTCGCTGGCGCAGGCGCAGCGGCAACTGCAGCGGTCGGCTCTTCCACCAGCGGTGCGGGCGCGGCTTCAGGCAACGGAGACGACGCTTCTACCGGCTGAGGCGCAGCCGCGCTGGCAGGACCGCCAAACGCAATCTGCTCCGGCTCCACCACGAAACACAGCACCGCGCTGATATCATCGGCGCTGGCACTGGTCTCAAGCGTCGCGCTGAGGGTGCTTTCGCCTTGCACGACATCGCTCAGGTCGCCCAGGTTGGCTAACTCTTCCTGCAACAGCGCCACTTCGCTGGCTTTTAAGCCGCTCAGGGTGATGCGCAGTTTACCGTCGCCGGCCGCAGGCGCGGAGGCTGACGTTTGCGCCTGCGGTTCTGGTGTAACCAGTGTCAAAGATGCCGGTGCCGCGCTGGCTTCGCCTTTCGCTTCCAGCGCTAGCTGGCGCAGCGCCTGGCAAATGTATTCGAAGCTGGCAGCGTCCGGCTCTTCTGAACTTTTATAAGCATCGAGCTGTTCCTGCATAATATCTTTGGTTTCCAAAAACAGGTTGATAATGTCGGTGTTAAGTTGCATTTCACCGCGCCGGGCTTCATCAAGCAGGTTTTCCATCAAATGGGTGGTTTCCTGCAGTACGCTAAATCCGAAGGTCCCCGCGCCGCCTTTAATCGAGTGGGCTGCGCGGAAAATGGCATTCAACTGCTCTGAATCCGGCGCTTCAGGCGCCAAAGAGAGCAGATGCTGCTCCATATCAGCTAACAGTTCGTCAGCCTCATCAAAAAACGTTTGATAAAAATCGCTGATATCCATACTCACGCTATCACCTCTGACCCGGTTGTGGCGGTGTTGAGTTTGTCGCCGGGGGCACAGCCCCCGGTTGGGCTAAATCGCTGAGAGAGCCGTTTTCGCTGTCGGCATTCTCATGCAATATCGATTGCTCGGTCTGCTTGTTGAGAACCAAAATACTGATGCGACGGTTGATTGCCTCATCAGGTCCTTTATCGGCAAGCTTCATGGTTGCCGCCATACCTACTACGCGTAATACTTTGCCGTCGTCCAGACCGCCTATCACCAGTTCGCGGCGCGAAGAGTTCGCACGATCCGCCGACAATTCCCAGTTGCTGTAAAACCGCTCGCCAGAGGCGTAAGGGATATCATCGGTATGGCCCGACAAGCTGATTCGGTTGGGAATGTCGTTGAGCACTGGCGCGATGGCCCGCAGGATATCGCGCATGTAAGGCTCCACTTCGGCACTCCCGGTTTTAAACATCGGGCGGTTCTGGCTGTCGATAATCTGAATGCGTAACCCTTCCGGCGTCAGGTCGATGCGCAAATGCGGACGCAGCGCACGCAGTTTCGGGTCAGATTCGATCAGTTGATCCAGATCGCCACGTAATTTTTTGAGCCGGTTGGTTTCCATACGTTTCTTGAGTTCATCCATGTTCGGCTCTTTTTTTACTTCACCCTGAGTACGGGTGTAATCATCGCCGCCGCCCGGGATCGGGCTTTCGCTGTCGGCGATCCGCTGCCCGCCCGTGATCGCGGCGGAAAGCGGCGTACGGAAGTAGTCGGCAATTTGCACCAACTCTTTAGGGCTCGCGATGGAAATCAGCCACATCACCAGAAAGAACGCCATCATTGCGGTCATAAAATCGGCATAGGCAATCTTCCACGAACCGTGAGAGCCGCCGCCGTGACCTTTATGTTTGCGTTTCTTAACGATAACGACAGGATGATTTTGATTCTTCATGCGTCTTCCGAGGTCGTTTGTTGGTTCGGCGATTTCACGGCGCGAACGTGTTCATCGAGTTCGATGAATGACGGACGCTCGGTGGAATATAATGTTTTACGACCAAATTCTACGGCGATCGGCGGCGCGTAACCGTTCAGGCTGGACAGCAGCGTGACTTTGACGCACTGCATCATTTTGGTGGTTTCGGCGCTCTTCTGGCGCAGTACCGTCGCCAGCGGCGAGACAAAGCCATAGGCCAGCAAAATGCCGAGGAAAGTCCCCACCATGGCATGGGCAATCAACGCGCCCAGTTCTGCCGCCGGGCGATCCGCCGAGGCCAGCGCATGCACCACGCCCATTACCGCCGCCACGATACCGAATGCCGGGAGCGAGTCGCCCATGATCGCCAGACTGTTGGCCGGGATCTCGCACTCGTTCTCGTGGGTCTCGATCTCTTCGTCCATCAGCGCTTCAATTTCGAAGGTGTTCATGTTGCCGCTGATAATCAGACGCAGATAGTCGGTGATAAATTCCAGCATGACTTTGTCCGCGAGAATGCGCGGATAGCTGGCAAAAATTTCGCTCTCTTTGGGGTTTTCAATATCCCGCTCAAGGGAAAACATCCCCTGCTGACGCGATTTAGCCATCAGGCGATACAGCAGCGCCATCAAATCCATGTACGCGCTTTTGTTGTATTTCGATCCACGAAACAGCAGTGGCAACGCCTTCATCGTGGCTTTAATCGCTTTACCGTTATTACCGACGATGAATGCCCCTACCCCCGCGCCACCAATGATGATCAGTTCAGCGGGTTGATAGAGTGCGCCAAGGTGCCCGCCGGTCATCATATAACCGCCGAATACTGTTCCGAGAACGACCAGGTAACCTAATATTACAAGCACGACATCTTCCTTCCGCTGTTGGCTGGGACAAGGATTGGCAAGCGAAGGGCTCAGCGACGGAGGGCGAAAAAAAAGCAGCGACAGGAAACCTGGCGCTGCTGGAGTGTTTCACCACATCTGAAGCTTAAACGGCCTGTTCGACCTGTTCATCCAGCAGTTGTGGAATAATATCGGCACTATCTCGGGAAAGTTTACGCCTTTTTACTGCCCGGGAAGGCGGCTGGCACAGGCTGCAGGCGAAACTGCCTGCCGGATGGTGCGCATGAGTAATGAAATTCCCGCCGCAGCAGTTGCAGGTCGATAACTGGAGCATACCGCTCTCAACAAAACGAACCAGGGTCCATGCGCGCGTCAGTGCCAACAGCGGACCTTCATCCTGCGAAGGACACTGCTCAAGATACAAACGATACGCTTTGATGACCGCATCGACACCAGAACAGAGCTTTGTGCGGAGCAAATACTGCCAGGCATTACAGAACATCGACGCGTGAATGTTCTGTTCCCACGTCATAAACCAGTCTGTTGAAAACGGTAGCATACCTTTAGGCGGCGGGCTGCCACGTAATTCTTTATACAGCTTTATCAGGCGACCACGGCTTAACTGCGTTTCACTTTCCAGCATCTGAAGGCGCGCACCCAGAGTGATCAGTTCCATTGCTAACTGAATGTCGCGCGCTTCCTGCACAATGCTTTTCTCGCCCATAATCAGGCCCTTTTCTTTTTGCTGACGTCGTCAGCTTTAGTCGCATCGTTAAGCAGGCGTGTTGAGAGAAGGATCCCAGTATGGACCTGCTGCAAATCGTCTACGCGCGATTCTTGCGTCAGGCGGGTAATGGTTTGATGATCGTCAAAGCGGAACTGGCAGATGAGTTGATTGGTCTCAGCCAACTTTACCATCTGCGGCAGCGTAAGCTCGCCGAGGGTATTTGCCATCTCTTCAGTCACGCCCAAACGGAACATGGCGGATGCCTTGTCCTGGCTTATGAGTCTTTGAGCCAGAAGCAAATACGACAGGTTAATATCGTAAATGTGTTTCAGTAACTCGGATGTGTGCATTTTTCCCATCCAGAATAACCAGCTATGTACTATGCGGTAAGCCCGCACCCCGTGATGTCGCCAGATAAAATCTGGAAAAATAAAAATAAGGGTTTAATGTTGCACTAAAACAAGTGGTTATTGTAAAGACGGTCTCAACGGACCAGAAGTTACAAACAGTTACTCATTTGAAGACAATTCTTATTTCCCTTACAAAAAACTAAGACTTTTCCTAAAACGAGGAAACTGTACTCGCCAGGCTTTTTTCATACAATCGGAGCGTGATGAATATTTAGAAAATATGTGACCTACATCACATAATAGAAATAAATAAATGCAGTAATCAATCAGAGCGACTATACAAATGGTCAATTTTTAACCAAAACTAGCACCATCGTCTTACTTACCCCCCGAATAATCATGCAAGAAAGTATGAGTTTTACTTTTAACAACTACTATTTCTCAGATCTGGACATGCGTTTTTCATTAACATTTTCGAAACAGATACTTCAACGAGGCATACCGGGGGATCAGACTGGTTAATTAATGAAAATCAACACGTTATAAATAAAATGTGCGCCAGATTGAAATTTTGTAAATATTTGATTGAAGCGTAACAAAAAGCGTGTTTTTCCCCTGTACAGGGATTCTGCGGTAGTGAATGACTTATCAAAAACCCCGGCTATTCCTTATATAAGAATAATTAATATTCTTAAGACGTATCGCCACGTTTTCCCCTCATTCCCTTGCGTAATCGGCAAAAAACGCGTATTCGCTATAGATAACAGAGACTAACTCTCATGCGAGAAAGGAGCATTCCATGAGTTACTCAAAACTGTTGGTCGCGGTTGCGCCTACCCCGGAAAGCCATCAACTGGTTGCGAAGGCGGTGTCCATCGCAAGGCCGGTTAACGGCTCTGTCACCCTGATTACCCTTGCTTCTGATCCGGAACTGTATAACCAACTAGCCGCGCCAATGATGGAGAACCTGCGGGAGTTGATGCTGGAGGAGACGCATCTGTTTTTGCAGTCGCTGAAAGAGCGGGCGGACTACCCGATTGATGAAATGATTATCGCCACGGGCGAGCTCAGCGAGCATATTCTTGACGTCTGCAGGCACAAACAGGTGGATTTAGTGCTGTGCGGCAACCACAACCAAAGCTTCTTCAGTAAAGCGATATGCAGTGCCAAGCGGGTGGTGCAGTCCTGCGAGGTTGATGTGTTGTTGGTGTCACTGAAATAGCGACGGCGCAACCGGTGCGCCGTCGTGGGATGTGAGTACAGGGCTAACTGAGAGAGTTACGCGAGCCGCTGAAAGGTTGCGATTTTTTGCTGTAACTGACTGTCGGCGCTACGTGGCGCAATCTGCTTTAGCGCCGCGAGGAAACGCGCCTGCCAGTGATGAATATCGTTGTTTTTCACGACCGTCATCATTTCACTGTGGCGGGAAATTCGTTCCGCCAGCGGCATCGTTAACGCCCGGTGTAAGGCATTCGCCACTTCATCCCGGTCATAAGGGTTAACCAGCAATGCTGAGGTCAACTCGTTTGCCGCGCCTGCGAACTTCGACAGGACCAGTACGCCAGGGTTAGCCGGATCCTGCGCCGCCACGTACTCTTTCGCCACCAGATTCATGCCGTCCCGCAGTGGCGTAACCAGCCCAACATCCGCATGGCGGAAGACTTTCATCAGCAGTTTGCGGTCGAAATGCTGGTTGAGGTAATACAGCGGCGTCCAGCCTAACTGGCCATATTTGCCGTTGATGCGCCCCGCTTCGGTTTCCAGCTGGTGGCGAATATCCTGATAAGCCTGAACATCACCTCGTGATGTCGGCGCGATCTGGGTGTAACGAATCTTGCCGTGGTGTTGCGGATAGTTCTCCAGCAAAGATTCAAATGCCAGGAAGCGTTCGGGCAGCCCTTTCGAATAATCGAGACGCTCCACCGAAAAAATATTTTTAATGGTCCCAAGCTCCTGTTTCAGCTGGGCCAGTTTGGGCGGCAACGGGCCGGCGGCCTGTTCCGCGATCTCCTGCGGTTCGATGCCGATAGGATAGACCGAGGTGGTGAACGTTTTGCCAAAGGCGCGATGGCTGTTCTGCTCACGGGTGGTGAGCTGGGTCTGCTGCGCCACGCATTCGAGGAAGGCGTTTTCATCGTTAGAGGTCTGGAAACCTAACAGATCGTAATCGCAGAGTTTTTCCAGCAATTCCTCATGCGGCGGTAAAGCATTAAAGATTTCCGGCGTCGGGAAAGGAATATGCAGGAAAAAGCCGATACGGTTGTTCACGCCAAGCGAACGCAGCGCGCTGGCGAACGGCAGCAGGTGATAATCGTGGATCCACAGAATGTCGTCTTCTTCGAGCAGCGGTTTGAGTTTTTCCGCCAGCAACTGATTGACCCGCCAATACCCTTCCCAGGCTTCGCGCTGGAAGTTAACTAAATCGAGACGGTAGTGGAAGGCAGGCCATAAAACGGCATTGGAGAACTGGTTGTAATACTGCTCGTAATCCTGCTCGCTTAGGTTAAACGAGGCCCAGGTAATGTTGTCACGGCTGACGGTTTTTAAGGGTTGGTCTTCATTGCCAATCTCACCGCTCCAGCCAAACCACAGCCCTCCTGCCGCTTTTAAGGCGCCAAGCACGCCAACCGCCAGGCCCCCTGCACTTGCTTTTTTATCATCGGGCGGCGCGATACGATTAGATACTACGACTAAGCGACTCATAACCTACACTCCTGTCATTTAATTTTTTTTGTTTTTCTAGTTGTTGAACAACATATTCCAGCCAGGCATGAACCGCCTGGACATTCATCAGGCGATAGCGCGCGTCGGTTTCTCCCTTGCCGACTTTGATGGAAATACCATTCATGGCATTCACCACGCTAAATCCCGCCTCATCCGTTAAATCATCACCGATAAAGACCGGCGTACGCCCTGCGAAAGGCGGCTGTTCCATAAACGCGGCGATAGCCTCGCCTTTATTGATACCGCGTGGTTTGATTTCCACCACGCATTTACCCGGCTGAAGCGACAGCTCTTCATAGAAGCTGACCAGCGTGGAAGCCAGGCTAAGAATAGAGGATTCGAATTCAGGTGCCTGACGGTAGTGAAGCGCGAATGCCATGCCTTTGCATTCCAGCTCCGTCCCCGGCATCGCGGCCAGCTCGGTTTCAAGGCGAAGTTTCAGCGCCTGCGCAACCTCAGCGGGCAGTGTCACCGCGTGAGTATTACCGTTGATGTCACGACGTTCTGCGCCGTGGACCCCGGCTAAAGGGAAACGATGCGGTGCGGCAAGCTTATCGAGCTCAGCCATTGGTCGGCCAGAAATCAGCGCCAGCGCTCCGTCCTGCATTACGGATATTTTTTCCAGAAGGGCGCGCACAGCGATCGGGATATGGACCTGATCGGGGTGGGGTTGGATTTCGGCCAGCGTACCATCGAGGTCGAAGAAAAAAGCCAGGTTTCCGTCGCTAAGGGGTGGTAGGGATAGTTCAGTAGCCACCGGTGGTTTCCTCCTTACACAGTCAAAAAGGCAACCAAACAGTTACCTGCCATTATCAATAGCCATGTAAGTATAGCCAGTGTGACGAGCCTCGCCATTCAACTCACCGCTCCGGAAGGCTTGCCAGCGCTGGATTAGTCTGAAAATCACAACAAAAACGCCAGCCTCGGGAGGCTGGCGTTCAATCATTAATTCGAATGAGTTGCCGTGAAAACGCGCAGTTTTTTTATTTAAAAATATTACACCGTGCGTTTCGCTTTTTGTTTGTAACGGTCAAAGATCACCGCCGCCAGCAGAATCAAACCACGTACCACATACTGGGCAAACGGGGAGATATTCAGCAGGTTCATGGCGTTTTCCACGGTGCCGAGAATCAGAATACCAGCCACCACGTAGGAGATCTTACCGATACCGCCTTTCAGCGAGACCCCACCCAGTACGCAGGCGGAAATCACGATCAGCTCATAACCGATGGAGGTCATTGGCTGGCCGCTGGTCATACGTGAGGCGAGGATAATCCCTGCGGCAGCGGACACCAGGCCCGACAACACGAAGATAATGATTTTGGTGCGCACAACCGGTACACCGGCAAGACGCGCCGCTTCTTCGTTACCGCCAATCGCCAGCGTATTGCGACCAAAAGTGGTTTTGTTCAACAGGAAGCCGAAGATAATCAGGCAGCCCACGGTCAACCAAATCGGCGCCGGCAGGCCCAGCCAGTTCGCATAGCCCAGAGTGAAGAAGCTCTCGTCTTCGATACCCACTGCTTTACCGTCAGAGATGATATAAGCCAGACCGCGAACAATCTGCATGGTGGCAAGTGTTGTAATGAGTGCGTTGATTTTCAGTTTGGCGATAACAAAACCGTTAACGAAACCGCTGATCATCCCCAGCGCCAGACCGGCAAACACGCCAATCCACAGGCTTTCGGTCATGTTAATCACTACCGCCGTGGTGACACCGGCACAGGCGATGACCGACGCCACCGACAGGTCGAAGTCGCCTGAGGCAAGGCAGAACAACATGCCGCAGGCCACCATGCCCGACATAGAGATCGCCAGACCCAGCCCTTTCATATTGATGAACGTGGCGAAGTTAGGCACAAAAATCGCACAGGCGATAAACAACACGGCAAACACGACCAGCATACCGTACTGGTCCCAGATACGACCGAGGGTCAGCGATGACTTTGACTTTGGCGCACCGGATGTGGTTAAAGCAGACATAAACTCTCCTGTATCAGGCGACAGCCTGGCTGATTTTTGGCATGGCAAGGCTGAGCGCGTCTTGTTCGCAGGCCTCGTTATGCAGTAACTCTCCGGCAACTTCCCCTTCGCGCATTACCACGATACGGTCCGCCACCCCGAGCACTTCTGGCAGGTCGCTGGAGGCGAACAGCACCGCCACGCCCTGTGCCGCCAGCGCATAGATAACGTTATAAATTTCATGTTTCGCCCCGACGTCGATACCGCGCGTAGGCTCATCCAGCAAAATCACTTTCATCTCTTCCGAAAGCCAGCGGCCCAGAATGGCCTTCTGCTGGTTCCCCCCGGAAAGATTCATGATCAGCTGATCGGCGGTCGGAGTTTTAATATTGAGTGATTTGATATGGTGCTGTGCGTTCTTCGCTTCCCAACCGTTATTGATCAAGCAACCGGCGCTGATATGTTTGCGACGGGCGCTGATATTGATGTTGTCCTGCACCGAGTGCACCGGAATAATACCGTCCGCTTTACGATCTTCCGGGCAGAGCATCATCCCGGAACGGATCGCATCACCCGGCACCCGGATAGTGACCGGCTGACCGTCGATAAAGATCTGCCCGTCTGTAATACGCGTGCCGCCGAACATGCCTTTCATCAGCTCGCTGCGCCCTGCCCCTACCAGGCCAAACAGGCCGACGATTTCGCCGCTGCGGACTGAAAGGGAGATCGGCGTGCGCACACCTGGCGCTTTGACGTTTTCCAGCCGTAAACGCTCGGGGCCGTATTCACGCGCTTTCCAGCCGTAGATGTCGCCGATTTCACGGCCGACCATCGCCTGGACCAGTTTGTCGTGGTTGACCTGCGCCATGTCGTCGAAGGTGCAAACGTAGCGGCCATCTTTAAAGACGGTGATGGCGTCGCTGAGGGCAAAGATCTCTTCCATACGGTGTGATACATACAGGATGACGCGTCCTTCATTGCGCAGTTCGCGGATCACCCTGAATAAATTTTCGATTTCACGCGCCGACAGCGAACTGGTGGGCTCGTCAAAAGCAATCACTTTGGCGTTGCGCGCCAGCGCCTTCGCGATTTCGACCATTTGCCACTGCCCGATAGACAGGTATTTCAGCGGCGTTTGCGGATCGATATCGAGGCCGAGATGCTCAAGCTGCAGTTTGGCTTCATAATTCAGCAGCGAGCGGTTCACAAACCCCATTTTATGGGGGATCTGGCCCAGATAGATGTTCTCGGCCACGGTCATTTCCGGCACCAGGTGTAGTTCCTGGTAAATAATCGCCACGCCCGCGTTCAGCGCCTGCGTCGTATCGGCAAAAGCGACATCCTGTCCTTTCAGGGCGATGGTGCCCGTGGTCGGGCTATAGTTGCCGCTGAGGATTTTCAGCAGGGTTGATTTGCCCGCGCCGTTTTCTCCCATCAGCGCATGAACCTGACCGGCATGGCAGTCAAAACTGATATCTGATAGCGCTTTCACGCCGGGAAACGTCTTCCCGATACCGCGAAAAGAAAGCCAGGGTGTTGATTGCTGCATAACGCCTCCACAAACCACCTTACGGGCGGGCACACTGTGCCCGCCCAACGACATTACTTACCACCTAATCCTTTTTTCGCGAGTTCTTCTTTGAAGTTGTCGCGGGTAATCAGAACCACATCGGTAACTTCGGTGAACTTCGGCGGCTCAGCACCTTTGGTCACCCAGTTGTAGAGCATTTCGCTGGATTTATAACCGTGCACGTCCGGGCTCGGCAGCAGAGAGCCATAGAAGCCGGTGGCCTGTCCTTTAGACAGCTCGCTCACCGCGTCAACGCCGTTGATGCCGATACCGATAACGTCCGGCGCTTTAAAGCCCTGGCCTTCGGTGGCGCGCACGCCGCCCAGTACGGTGTTGTCGTTCATGCCGACAACCAGCCAGTGTTTCACTTCCGGATGCTGTACCAGCATGGAGTTAGCGGCATCGAATGCGCCCGGGATGTCATTGGATTTGGTCGGTACTTTGTAGATTTGTTTTTCCGGGAAACCGGCAGCTTTCAGCGCTTCCATCGAACCAGAAGTACGACGGCGGGCGGTGTCCAGCTCATCGGCGGTGATGGCCATCACGGCGGTTTCTTTCACGTCCCAACCACGTTTTTGCATCTCTTTATACAGTTCCTGACCCTGACGTTCGCCGATTTTGGTCGCCGCCATCATAACCAGCGGAACGGTGTCCATCGGTTTGCCTTTGGCGTTAACGAACTGGTCGTCCACGGCGATGACTTTCATGTCATAGCCACGCGCTTTCGCCACAATCGCAGAGCCCAGTTTCGGGTCCGGCGTACAAATTACGAAACCTTTGGCACCGCTGGCCGCGAGGCTGTCGATGGCGTTCAGGGTTTTCTCGCCATCTGGCACGGCAATTTTGATGACTTCAAAGCCTAAATCTTTGCCCGCTTTATCGGCGAATTTCCATTCGGTCTGGAACCACGGCTCTTCCGGTTGCTTAACCAAAAAACCCAGTTTCATGGTTTCAGCGATAGCGGATTGTGACATAACGGCAGCCAGACCGATGGCCGCCAGAGCTTTAGTAAATTTGTGCATGAGCAACTCCAGCTTTAGTTTTCTTTTTGCAGGGTAATGAATCATTAAAATCTTTACTAAAAGGTCTTAAAACAACGCATTAGCTTTTTCGAGGAACACGGTGCTATTGCTGGGGATAGTATTAGCGGGAAATTGATTATCCATAGGAGAGCAAAATCACATCGCAGAATTACAGTAAAACAGTGCATACATTCAGCGAATAAGGACATAAAATTTGCCTGATATGTATGACAATTAAAATAGCCATAACTGAATTGTCCATATCCATAGCTCACCAATCCTTGCGCATTTTTCAGTGGGTTTGTGGGGTCGACGTTAAAGGCCCCAAAAAGTGACGTCGCCACAGCGGCGGCTGGTTAAAAACGCGCCTTGTTACAGCAAAGCGCCTGCCGTGTTTACCCCAGGCGTCGCGTTATCGCGGACCCTGCCTTTCCCGTGTCATCCTGAGGATAAAACCCGCAATTCTGTCGTTTATTAACCGGCGTCTGTGAAAAATACCTAATCGTGTTCAGCAGAATAGCCGGAGGAAGTTTCCTACTGTCGATAAGAAAGGATTGGCACAGAGAGTGTGAATATCGAAACACCATCACAGAATAATGCCAGATAGAAATGCGATAGTAGGGTTGGATATTTAAATAAGGAGCATCCCGACTTAAAATGAATATGACTGCGTAACCAGGCGCAATAAAAAAAGCGAAAGAATCGCTTTTATTCTGGTTGTTTTTTCGAAGAGTGACCGTTTTCTGAGATGACAAGAAATAAGGAAGTCCTATGATCGCTAGCGGAATAGTTCAAAAACTGAATGCGCAAATGAATCAGGAGTTTTATACCTCAAATTTGTATCTTCAGCTCAGCCAGAGGTGCAGCGAGAATAGCCTTAATGGCACCGCACTATTTTTGCGTCATCAGGCGCAAAATACGGTGACGCAAATGATGCGCATGTTCGAATACATCAAACAGAGCGGCGCCACGCCGGTGTTACAGGAGCAACACGCCCGGTGCGGTGAATTTTCCACCCTGGAAGATCTGTTTGAGCAGACGGTGAGCGATTACCAGAAGCGCATTAATGCGCTGACCTCTTTGACGGAAGACGCCAAGGCAGCCAACGATAAGTCAGCGATTAACTTCCTGAAGCGATACAGAAAAGAGGAAATCGTGGACGGGACGCTGTTGCAAATCATTCTGGATGAAGTGCGCAGCGCTAAAAAAGCGGGCATCAACATGCAGCAAACCGACCACTATCTGGTTGGCGTGATCGATCGCTATCACTAAATCAATTTCGCGGTACGAGGAGGTTTTACGCCTCCTCAGAAAATCTGTTTTACATCAGAAACAGAGGTTTATGCCAGTGAACATTTGATACCCAACACGTCATAGTGATTTTTTAACTTAGCGTTTTTATATCGTGCCAAAAAATGTCTCTTCTTGTGTCTTTATATTAAATAAACCCTCTCTGTTATGTCTGAAATATATATTTTCGCGCAGCGTATTCCCGCCAACGTTATTAATTGTGATTATTCATGTTAATGAAAAGTAATTAGTTAAATGTTTTCTCTTCTCTTACCGTAAATAAGATCTACCTCTCAATGATTACCCTTACAATTTGTAATGCTTGGGCCGTTAACACTTAAACTTTCAAGGATTGTTATGATAACTGTCGAGTTTATTGTCATTATTCTGTGCCTGCTGGTGGGCACCCGCTTTGGCGGTATGGGGCTCGGCCTCATTAGCGGCATTGGGTTATTCATTCTGACATTCGTTTTCGGTCTTGAGCCGGGTAAACCCCCGGTGGAAGTCATGCTCACCATTCTGGCGGTTATCGGCTGCGCGGCGACGTTACAAACCGCAGGCGGCCTGAACGTCATGATGCAGTTCGCCGAGAAATTACTGCGTCGTCATCCCCAGCATATTACCCTGCTCGCGCCGTTCACCACCTGGACCCTGACCTTTCTGTGCGGCACCGGACATGTGGTCTACACCATGTTCCCGATCATTGCCGACATTGCCCTGAAAAAGGGTATCCGCCCGGAACGTCCTATGGCGGTGGCATCTATCGCCTCGCAAATGGCGATCACCGCATCGCCGGTTTCGGTGGCCGTGGTATCGCTGGTCTCGATTATCGCCGCCAACCATGGCGTCGGGCAGGCGTTCGGTATTCTGGAGATTCTGGCCGTGTCGGTCCCGGCTTCGCTGTTCGGCGTGCTGATTGCTGCGTTATGGAGTCTGCGCCGCGGCAAAAATCTTGAAGACGATCGCGAGTTCCAGGAAAAAATCAAAGATCCGAAACAGCGCGAATTCATTTTTGGCTCCACCGAAACCCTGATGAACCAGGTGTTCCCGAAACAGGCCTGGTGGTCAACCTGGATTTTCTTTGCCGGTATTCTGGTAGTGGTTTTACTCGGTGCGATCCAGGATCTGCGTCCGGCGTTTGAAGTGAAAGGGGTTATGAAGCCGCTTTCCATGAACCTGGTGATCCAGATGATGATGCTGATCGCCGGCGCGATCATGCTGATTGTCTGCAAAGTGAATCCGGCGGCGATTTCCAACGGCGCGATGTTTAAAGCGGGGATGGTCGCCATTTTCTCCGTGTTCGGCGTGGCATGGATGAGCGACACCTTTTTCCAGGCGCATCTGGACGAGCTCAAAATGGCGCTTGAGGGCGTGGTGAAAACCCATCCGTGGACCTACGCGCTGGTGCTGTTTTTAGTCTCCAAACTGGTAAACAGCCAGGCGGCGGCGTTGACCGCAGTGGCGCCCATGGGCCTGATGCTCGGCGTCGAACCCAAAATGCTGATAGCGTTTTTCCCGGCCTCTTACGGCTATTTTATTCTGCCGACCTACCCCAGCGATCTGGCCTGCATCGGTTTTGACCGCTCCGGCACCACGCGCATCGGGAAGTTTATCCTCAACCACAGCTTTATCATTCCGGGATTGATTGGCGTAAGCTGCGCCTGTTTAGCCAGTTACCTGTTGGTTTCCGTCCTGTTCTAAGCCTCAGAAACAGCAAACCCGCGCAAGCGCGGGTTTGTGAGTTAATGCATAACCGTTAGCCGTAAGCGAGCAGCGTTCGCTGGCACAGGGCCGAGCGGACGCAATCTTCTTTACCGAAGCGCACTACGCTAACCATTTCATCATCTTCAAAACGTTCGAGCGCATCGCTCAATCCAGAACGAACACCGGATGGCAAATCACACTGGGTGATATCGCCATTGACGATAACCGTGACGTTTTCCCCGAGGCGGGTTAAAAACATTTTCATTTGGGCCGCCGTGACGTTCTGGGCCTCGTCCAGAATCACCACCGCATTCTCAAAGGTTCGGCCGCGCATATAGGCAAAGGGCGCGATCTCAACCTTACCAATCTCCGGACGCAGGCAATACTGCATAAAAGAGGCACCGAGGCGTTTCACCAGCACGTCGTAGACGGGGCGAAAATACGGCGCGAACTTCTCGGAGATGTCGCCGGGCAAAAAGCCGAGATCTTCGTCGGCCTGTAATACCGGGCGGGTCACGATAATCCTGTCGACATCCTTATGTATCAGGGCCTCCGCGGCTTTCGCCGCACTGATAAACGTTTTGCCACAGCCGGCTTCGCCGGTCGCGAATATCAGTTTTTTGCTCTCAATGGCGTTGAGGTAAATCTCCTGCGCGTCGGTCCGCGCCACTATCGGCGAAAGGTCGCGACTGTCGCGCGCCATACCGATAGCTTCAACACCACTCATTTGCACAAGCGAGGTGACCGATTCTTCTTCACGTTGTTTATGACTACGTGAGTCGCGTCTCAGCACACGTTTTGCTTCGCGACGAGCTTTGATCACTGCTTTTTGTCTTCCCATGGATGGCACCTTGAATAGTTGGTTTACATATTACGCGTCGCCCAAAGGCACGCGTTGATGCGCACGAACATATGAGGTTTGGCTTCCTTGTAAGCCACAGACTGCCGGTTAGAGTGATACGACGGGCAAACGCGTACGCCTGATCCGCCGCATCAATAACATCGGTAAAAAGCGCAAATTCGGGAATATTGATAGTGAAGAAAGCGTTACCGGGAGAGGGCTCACCCGGCGAGAGTGTGAAACGTTGAAATGGGGTTTGTCCATTACAGGACGCTGTCATCCGCGATCTCCATAGTGAATCCAGGTTCACAACCGGGAACTCATGCACTACTTTCTCTCAGTAAAAATTAGCACAACTGCAACAAATTTTTTACTTATTTACAACGATAGTGCAAACCGGCTGATGTGACAGTTATGACAGCGAAATTTTACAGATTTATTTCAGGGAGATAGTCATACAAAAAATTTATGACTTAATCGTGAATAAATGCAAATCAGCACCCTCAAAAAAAGGGGACGCGCTGAATAGTGAGCAGAAAAAAGCCGGGTTTCCCCGGCTTACTGATTTTGTTCAGGCTTACTGCGCATGCGCTTTTGACGGCGCTGGCGTGTGGTAAACCTGATCCGCTTTCTCGAAGCGCGAGAGCATCGAGGTTGACGGCGCTTTGCCCATCAGGCTCACCACCACAATGCCCAGGCTCGCGAAGATGAAGCCAGGGATGATTTCATACAGCCCGAACCAGGCGAACTGTTTCCAGACGATGACGGTCACCGCGCCGATAATCATGCCCACCAGGGCGCCGTTGCGGGTCATCCGCGACCACATTACCGAGAACAGGACCACCGGACCAAATGCCGCGCCGAAGCCCGCCCAGGCGTAGCTCACCAGGCCGAGAACGCGGTTTTCCGGGTTAGCCGCCAGGGCAATTGCCACCAGCGCCACCACCAGCACCATCATCCGCCCTACCCACACCAGCTCACGCTGGCTGGCATTTTTGCGGAAGAACGCTTTATACAGATCTTCGGTGATGGCGCTTGAGCACACCAGTAACTGGCAGCTCAGGGTCGACATTACCGCCGCCAGAATGGCTGACAGTAGAATCCCGGCGATCCACGGATTAAACAGAATTTGTGTCAGTTCAATAAACACGCGCTCGCTGTTCTGGTTAACCGATGCGGCCAGCGTCGGGTTCTCGTTGAAGTAAGCAATACCGAAGAAGCCCACGGCCACCGCGCCTGCCAGGCAGAGGATCATCCAGGCCATACTGATACGGCGCGCATGCACGATGGTGTGATGGGAATCCGCCGCCATAAAGCGCGCCAGAATGTGCGGCTGTCCGAAGTAACCCAGGCCCCAGCCCATCAGGGAAATAATGGCGACAAGGTTCAGCCCTTTCAGCATATCGACGTTTTCGATGCTTTTTTGCTTAATCACTTCCAGCGAATCACCCAGCCCGCCAACCGCAAGAATCACGATCACCGGCGTCAGGATCAGCGCAAAAATCATCAGGGTTGCCTGGACAGTATCGGTCCAGCTTACTGCGAGGAATCCACCGATAAAGGTATAGAGGATGGTCGCCGCCGCCCCGGCCCACAGCGCCGTTTCATAACTCATGCCGAAGGTGCTTTCAAACAGACGCGCCCCAGCCACAATGCCGGATGCACAGTAGATAGTGAAGAACAACAGAATCACCAGCGCGGAGATGATGCGCAGCGCACGGCTCTTATCTTCAAAACGGCTGGTGAAATAATCCGGTAACGTTAGGGCGTTATTGTTGTACTCGGTATGCACGCGCAGACGCCCGGCCACCAATTTCCAGTTGATCCATGCGCCAACGGTAAGGCCGATGGCGATCCAGCTTTCCGAAATACCGGCGATGAAAATCGCGCCAGGCAAGCCCATCAATAACCAGCCGGACATGTCCGATGCACCTGCGGACAGCGCCGTCACCACGCTGCCCAGACTGCGGCCGCCAAGAATGTAGTCATCAAAGTTTTTGGTCGAACGCCAGGCGATAAACCCTATCAGTATCATGCCAAAGATATAAACCAGGAAAGTCACCACCATCGGTGTGCTTGTTGTCATGCCTATCTCTCCAAATGGGATCACGGACGGCATAAACCGTTCGTTTATTGGCCGCCGGAACGCAGCAGCTTCGTTATAGTCAATCTTTAAGGAGCAGTATCCTGCCGTAAGCGGTTTTTATTCACAATCGATTTAACACCTCATTCACAACAAATTCACCCCAGAAATTGCACGTCATTTTCAGAGGTTGCACTTGCTCACGTTTTTTCGTGGTTGCACCCTGAAAAACTGTTAACCAGCCCGTATTTCTTAGGCTACAGCGCAGAACGTGTTTTCGATCATCGCGTTTTCTTATTTAACAATTCATTCATTTATTAGCTTGCTAAGCCGGTCACATTTAACACGGTTGCACAAAGTTGCAACATGATGGATATTGCGATTACGTGATAACACCACAGCAAAAATAAATACGGGAGTTAGCAACATGGGCACCACCACCATGGGCGTGAAACTGGATGATGCGACGCGTGAGCGCATCAAGTCCGCCGCGTCAAAAATCGATCGCACCCCCCACTGGCTGATTAAGCAGGCCATTTTTAATTATCTGGAGCGTCTGGAAAATAACGACACGCTGCCGGAACTCCCTGCCCTGCTGGCGGGCGCTGCCAATGAGAGCGATGAAGCCAGCGGCGTCACCAGCGAAGAAAATCACCAACCGTTCCTGGAATTCGCGGAGCAGATCCTGCCGCAATCCGTTAATCGCGCTGCCATCACCGCCGCATGGCGTCGTCCGGAAACCGACGCGGTGCCAATGCTGCTGGAGCAGGCGCGATTGTCGCCGGAAATGTCCAGCCAGACCCATCAGCTGGCTTGGAAACTGGCGGAAAAACTGCGTAACCAGAAAACCGCCACCGGGCGTGCCGGCATGGTGCAAAGCCTGTTGCAGGAATTCTCGCTCTCTTCCCAGGAAGGCGTGGCGCTGATGTGCCTCGCGGAAGCGTTACTGCGTATTCCCGATAAAGCGACCCGCGATGCGTTGATTCGCGACAAAATCAGTAACGGCAACTGGCAATCTCACATTGGCCGCAGCCCGTCGCTGTTTGTGAACGCCGCGACCTGGGGCCTGTTATTTACCGGCCGTCTGGTCTCCACCCACAACGAAGCCAACCTGTCCCGCTCCCTGAACCGGATTATTGGCAAGAGCGGCGAACCGCTGATCCGCAAAGGCGTGGATATGGCGATGCGCCTGATGGGCGAACAGTTTGTTACCGGCGAGACCATTGCTGAAGCGCTGGCGAATGCCCGTAAACTGGAAGAGAAAGGTTTCCGTTACTCCTACGATATGCTCGGCGAAGCCGCGCTCACCGCCGCCGATGCCCAGGCTTATATGGTCTCTTATCAGCAGGCGATTCATGCCATCGGTAAAGCCTCGAATGGTCGCGGCATTTATGAAGGCCCCGGGATCTCTATCAAGCTATCGGCGCTGCATCCGCGCTATAGCCGCGCCCAGTATGACCGGGTGATGGAAGAACTTTACCCGCGCCTGAAATCCCTGACGCTGCTGGCCCGCCAGTATGATATCGGTATCAACATCGATGCCGAAGAAGCCGATCGCCTGGAAATCTCCCTCGATCTGCTGGAGAAGCTCTGTTTTGAACCGGAGCTGGCTGGCTGGAACGGCATCGGCTTTGTCATTCAGGCCTATATGAAGCGCTGCCCGTTCGTGATTGATTACCTGATTGATCTGGCAACCCGTAGCCGCCGCCGTCTGATGATCCGTCTGGTGAAAGGCGCGTACTGGGACAGCGAAATCAAACGCGCCCAGGTGGAAGGGCTGGAAGGCTATCCGGTGTATACCCGTAAGGTGTATACCGATGTCTCTTATCTCGCCTGCGCGAAAAAACTGTTGGCAGTGCCTAACCTGATTTATCCGCAGTTCGCCACCCATAACGCCCATACGCTGTCGGCGATTTATCATCTCGCCGGACAGAATTACTACCCCGGCCAGTATGAGTTCCAGTGCCTGCACGGCATGGGTGAACCGCTGTACGAGCAGGTTGTAGGTAAAGTGGCTGACGGCAAACTCAACCGTCCGTGCCGTATTTACGCCCCGGTCGGCACCCACGAAACCCTGCTGGCTTACCTGGTGCGCCGCCTGCTGGAAAACGGTGCCAACACCTCGTTCGTTAACCGTATCGCCGACGCCACCCTGCCGCTGGATGAGCTGGTGGCCTGCCCTGTCGCCGCCGTCGAAAAACTCGCCGCGCAGGAAGGTGTTCCTGGTCTGCCGCATCCGCGTATTCCGCGCCCGGTGGATCTGTATGGTAACGGACGCGCCAACTCCGCCGGTATCGACCTGGCAAACGAACACCGCCTGGCGTCGCTCTCATCGGCATTGCTGAACAGCGCGGCGCAGAAATGGCTGGCTCAGCCGATCCTGGAAGACACCGTTCAGGAGGGCGAAATGTCGCCGGTGGTCAACCCGGCAGAACCGCTGGACATTGTGGGCTATACCCGCGAAACCACGCCGGATGAGGTCAACCTGGCGCTGCAAAGTGCGGTGAACCATGCACCGATCTGGTTTGCGACACCGCCACAGGAGCGAGCCGCTATTCTGGAGCGCGCGGCTGTGCTGATGGAAGACCAGATGCAAACCCTGATTGGCGTGCTGGTACGCGAAGCGGGGAAAACCTTCAATAATGCCATTGCTGAAGTGCGCGAAGCGGTGGACTTCCTGCGCTACTACGCCGGACAGGTTCGGGATGATTTCGACAACGAAACCCATCGTCCGCTCGGCCCGGTGGTTTGTATCAGCCCGTGGAACTTCCCGCTGGCTATCTTTACCGGTCAGGTTGCGGCGGCGCTGGCCGCAGGCAACAGCGTACTGGCGAAACCCGCCGAGCAAACGCCGCTGATTGCCGCCATCGGCGTGCGCATTCTTCTGGATGCGGGCGTACCGGCAGGGGTTGTGCAGTTGCTGCCGGGTCGTGGTGAAACCGTCGGCGCGCAGTTGACCGGCGACGAGCGAGTGCGCGGCGTCATGTTCACCGGCTCGACCGAGGTCGCGACACTGTTGCAACGTAATATCGCTACCCGTCTCGATCCGCAGGGCCGTCCAACGCCGCTGATTGCCGAAACCGGTGGACTGAACGCCATGATTGTCGACTCCTCTGCCCTTACTGAGCAGGTCGTGGTGGATGTGGTCTCCTCGGCATTCGACAGCGCCGGCCAGCGCTGCTCGGCACTACGCGTGCTGTGCCTGCAGGACGACATTGCCGATCACACCCTGACCATGCTGCGCGGCGCCATGGCCGAGTGTCGTATGGGTAATCCGGAACGTCTGACCACCGATATTGGCCCGGTGATTGATGCCGAAGCCAAAGAAAACATCGAGAACCACATTCAGGCGATGCGCGCCAAAGGCCGTCCGGTCTTCCAGGCGGTGCGCGAGCATCAGGACGACGCCCGTGAATGGCAAAGCGGCACCTTCGTCAAACCGACCCTGATTGAGCTTGAGCGTTTTGATGAGCTGAAAAAAGAGGTGTTTGGTCCGGTGCTGCACGTGGTGCGTTACAACCGCAGCAACCTCCCTGCGCTGATTGAGCAAATCAACGCGGCGGGTTACGGGCTGACTCTGGGCGTTCATACCCGTATAGATGAAACCATCGCGCAGGTCACAGGCAGCGCCAGCGTCGGCAATATGTACGTCAACCGCAATATGGTCGGCGCAGTGGTGGGCGTTCAGCCGTTCGGCGGTGAAGGCCTGTCCGGCACCGGTCCTAAAGCGGGCGGTCCGCTCTATCTTTATCGCCTGCTGGCGAATCGCCCTGATAACGCCGTGGTTACGACATTCAACCGCAACAACAGCCTGCCGGCCGACAGCCAGTTGCGTGCCACGCTGCTGCAACCGCACGAGGCGCTGACGCAATGGGCGGCGAACCGCCCGGCGCTTAAGGCGCTGTGTGAAGCCTGGGCCGAACAGGCACAGACCGGGGTGCAGCGCGTCCTGCCGGGGCCAACCGGCGAGCGCAACACCTATACGCTACTGCCGCGTGAACGGGTGCTGTGCCTGGCGGATAACGAAGAGGACGCGCTGGTGCAGCTTGCCGCCGTCACCAGTAGCGCCAGCCGGGCGCTGTGGCCGGAAGATAAACTGCATCGCGAACTGGCGGCGAAACTGCCCGCGGCGGTGGCCCAGCGTATCGATTTCGCCGGCGCGGACTCGCTAATGAGCCAGCATTTCGATGCGGTGATCTATCACGGTGATTCCGACCAGCTACGCACGCTGTGTGAGAACGTGGCGGCCCGCGACGGTGCCATTGTGTCGGTGCAGGGCTTTGCGCGCGGCGAAACCAATCTGCTGCTGGAGCGGTTATGGATTGAACGTTCACTCAGCGTCAATACCGCCGCAGCCGGGGGGAACGCCAGCCTGATGACAATTGGCTGACGCTTCGCTACTCTTAAAAGCTCCTTTTCAGGAGCTTTTTTTTTTGGGGATCGATCATGAAACGAATGGGATTACTGTGTTTTGCGCTGCTGATGTCTTCCGCTGCGCTGGCAGACGATTGCGAAAAAGCCGAAACGCAGATGGAGCTGAACCAGTGCGCGGCAAGCGAATATAAAAAAGCCGACGGCGAGCTGAACGCGGCCTATAAAAAAGTCTTTACGCTGGCCAGCAAGGAACAGCATGAGATACTCAGGAACGCGCAAAATGCGTGGATCAAACTGCGCGACGCCGATTGCGATTTTGTTGCGTCTGGTGTGGAAGGCGGCAGCATTCAGCCGATGATCTACAGCCAGTGTCTGACCGATAAAACACGCGAGCGCACCGCCTGGCTGGAATCGTTGCTGCAATGCGGCGAAGGCGATTTAAGCTGCCCACTGCCTGCCGCGACCAATTAACGCGGGCGAATACCGTCAATGATCATACGCTGGACGTTTTCCACCGTGTGGCGAAAAAAGGCGTCATCTTTTAGCGTGGCGCCGGTTACCGCTTCGACCTGCACTGAAAAATCCGCGTAATGTTGGGTTGTCGCCCAAATCATAAAAATCAGGTGATGGGGATCGACAGGCGCCAGTTTTCCCTGCGCCACCCAGGCAGCGACGATAGCAGACTTCTCCTCCACCAGCGGTCGCACATCCCCGTCGAGTTCGCCCATCAACAGTGGCGCGCCCTGCAGCATCTCCATACAGAACAGCCGTGAAGCCTCGGGATAATCCCGGGAAACTTCCATCTTGAGCCGGATATACTCGCCAATGGCGGCCAGCGGCTCCAGATCCCGGCGAAACGCCCGCAGCGGCGCCAGCCAGATCGACAGAATCTGTTTTAGTACCTCGATATAAAGAACGTCCTTTGACGGAAAATAGTACAGCAGATTAGTTTTCGACACGCCGGCGCATTCGGCGATGTGCTCAAGGGTAGCGCCATGAATGCCGTACTTTGCGAACTGGCTGAGACCGGCCTGTAAAATAGCGTCCCGCTTTGCCGCCACGGCTTTCGATCGTTTCCCGCCGTTTTTGCTTCCCTGTGTCATGGGCTAGCTCCTGTTAACTGTCCGTTTGTTCCCCAGTCTGCTCGCGGGCAGGCTTCTTTTTCAGTTTTAACTCACTGACCAGCACGCCCAGTACAATGCATAAACCGCCCAGCAGGGCGATTGCCGGCAGACGCTCCCCGGCCATACGGCCAAAAATCCCGGCCCACACCGGTTCGCCGGTGTAAATCACCGTGGCCCGCGTTGGCGATACGCTGCGCTGGGCCCAGTTCATGGTGACCTGAATAATCGCGCTGAACACACCGAGGCCCAGTGCCACGATCAGCAGGCCACTGGAAAGCGGCGGAACGCTTTCGCCTGCCGGGACCATCATCATAAACGACACCAGCGAGGCGACCGCCAGTTGCACTACGGTGACGCGCCTGATGTCAACTTTACCCGCCCACGCGCTGATCAGAATGATTTCAGCGGCAATCGCGACAGCGCCAACGAGGGTAATGATTTCGCCCTGCCCCAGCGCCAGTAAATTGCCGTCCGGCCCGGCAAGAAACACCAGCCCGATAAACGCCAGCGCCACGCCGATCCAGGACATTAACCCTGGCAGCCTGCCGAGACACAGCCACTGCAACAACGGCACCAGCGGCACATACATCGCCGTGATAAATGCCGACTTGCTGCTGGGAATCGACTGAAGCCCCCAGGTTTGCAGACTGTAGCCCATGGCGATAGCGATACCGATACACACCCCCGCCCTGAGTTCAAGGCGCGTCAGGCCGCGCAGCGTGTTGAGCGACAGTATGCCGACCGCCAGCGCTGCCGTGGCAAAACGCAGCCCGACAAAGAAGAACGGATCGCTAAGGGTGACGGCGTATTGCACCGCAAGAAACGTCCCGCCCCAGAACATGGTGATGAGGATCAGTAACGCTTCCTGGGGTTTAACAGAGAATTGATAGCGCTGGCGTAACGAAGGCATAAGGCGGTCCGGAAATGTGACAGCCTTCAAGTTTGCGATGGATTAGGAACAGGTGCAATGGTTTAAACAAAACCGCCGGACCAGGCCGGCGGCGATGTGGTGCGGGACAACAACGTAGCGTAATACGGCCGGCAGGGTTTATACGCCTTGCAGACCTTCGCTACTCACCACCGCGATTCCCGCCGTGGCTGTTTTTACCGCCTTTTTTGCCTGCTTCAGAGGCACGCTGAGGGTCGTTTTTGAAGTTTCCGCCGCTGGCCTGGCCGCCTTTACGGCCCGCTTCAGCCGCCCGCTCACGATTTTCAGCAAAATTACCTGAACCGCCACGATGATTTGCCATTTCCAACCTCCGCAAAACGAAACATTAGCCATCATACAGTGTTGATGGAATGACTGATGTGAATGACAGACTGGTCGCAGAGACCTGCTCCGCGACCAGACATGATTAAGCGTAGCCTGAATCTGGCTGGCATGGCGCTTACCGCAACATTCTGCAATATGTTTATCCCGTACCGACGCGTAACGTCATGAATTCATCCATAAGGTTATTTAATAAGTCATAACATGTCGGTAAGGCGGATCGGCTTTGCATATCGAACATCCCCTCCGGCGTTCTTTTGTTAACCCTTGATAACAATGCGTTACCGGTGAACAAACCGTTCCGTCGTATAGTCGATCCTGGCAAGCCATTCGGCCTCGCTGATGGACGCCGCTGGCACCGTTTGCCCGCGACGGGGTTGAACACACTCCGGCTGGCGCAGTAGCACGGTTATACCCAGGATAAAAAGTTTGATGTGCTACGCTTCTTTCTAGGTGTCGGTCGCAACGTGAGGATTTCGTATGCAAAACAGTGAACAGGGTAAGGTCAACATCCTGGTGCTCTATTACTCCATGTACGGGCACATTGAAACAATGGCGAATGCGGTCGCCGAAGGGGCGCGGAGCGTGGGCGGTGTAGAAGTGGATATCCGACGCGTGCCCGAAACCATGCCGCCTGAACTGTTCGCAAAAGCGGGCGGTAAAGCGCAAACCACGCCTGAAGCAACGGTGCAGGAACTGGTTAATTACGACGCGATTATCGTGGGTACGCCAACCCGCTTCGGCAATATGTCTGGCCAGATGCGTACGTTCTGGGACCAGACCGGCGGGTTGTGGGCATCTGGCGCGCTGTACGGCAAGGTCGCCAGCGTGTTTACGTCCACCGGGACCGGCGGCGGCGAGGAACAAACGATCACCTCGACCTGGACCACGCTCGCGCATCACGGCATGGTGCTGGTACCAATCGGTTACGGCACCAAAGAACTGTTTGATATTTCCCAGGTACGCGGCGGTACGCCTTATGGCGCCAGCACCCTCGCAGGCGGCGACGGTTCGCGCCAGCCTTCTGAAGAAGAATTATCGATTGCCCGTTTTCAGGGCCAACATGTCGCCAACCTGACGGTTAAACTTAAAAGCTAAGGAAACAGGAGGAATACTGATGCCAAATCAACAATCGAAAGCTCATCATGTCGGTGAATGGGCAACATTGCGCAATACCTCGCCTGAAATCGCCGAGGCCATCTTTGAGGTGGCAGACTACGACGAAAAACTGGCCGAGAAAATTTGGGAAGAAGGCAATGATGAAGTCCTGATCCGCGCCTTTAAGAAAACCGATAAAGACTCCCTGTTCTGGGGCGAGCAAACCATCGAACGTAAGAACGTCTGATCCTTTGCCCCCGCCTGACGGCGGGGGCATCAGCTTATTTCACTGCCTCCTCCAGCACGCCGGTAAATTTATCCCACGGACAAAAACCGTCGCTGTCGGTTGGGCAGCCGTTAAGTTGCAGCGTTACGCGCTGGGGCGGGCTCTCGAGGTTTAACGGCGTCGCATCACGCAGCTGCTGGCTGCTTTGATACACATACTCCACTTTCATGAGATCGCGATTGGCTTTGGTGTCATGCCAGCGCTGGAACATGATTTTTCCCCCAATCGGGGTACGCTCGTATTGATGCGGAAGTTGATAAGGCCTGAAGTCGAGCGCCGTCAGCAGTGAGGCAATATTGGAGTCGTGCCCGACCAGCACGGTAATTGTAGGCCCCTGCTTTTCCGCCACCAGCGATTTTTGAATGTATTTAACCAGCGGTGCGGAGACGTTGCGCGCAACTTCCGGCGAAGTAAACAGGGTGTCCTGATAGGTGTTTTTCAGCTTCGATAACACGCTCCACTGCTTGTCGGTCTTGATCTGCCCCCAGGCCACTTCATCCATCGGAAAGCCTTCGTAATACTGGAGTGTGAACGCATCCACCAGCGAGTTACCCACTTTAAGCGGGCCGCTTACGCCCGGCTCTTCCGTAGGTTTGGCGCTGAAGGTGTCTTTTGCCGCGGTTAAATCGCAGACCTGTTTCTCTTTACAGGCGGGGGAATTTTCATAACCGGTCACCGCCTCCAGCAGCCGGTAGCTCTCATCCAGTTGAGAATGTTCGCGCTGGGTTTCCATGGCTTTGAGCGCTGCCTGTTGGAACTCCGGCGACGTATTGGTGATCACCGGGTTAAAGGTCGGGTCCATGGTGCCCATTTTTTCCTGATGATGAACCGGGATATCGCAGCCGGGAAATGCGCCGGTGATAAAGAACTGCGCAGTGGCGACCGTGCGTTGCAGGCTGTTGGCATAGGCGTAAACGCGATGCGCGGTGGGGCATTCGCCATTCTTCACTAACCCCTGATCGGCAAGCCATTCGCGGAAATAGTGCCCCATATAGACTTCAAGGACGCCGCCCTTGGTGGTGAGTTGTCCGCCCGGCACATCCCATTCCGGCCATTGTTGCGCAGTGGATTGCTCCAGCACGCTGCCGTTATTGGCAAGCGGCGCACGCAAGTTATGACGGCTCATCAGCAACACCTGCTGGAGTTGATAACCCTCAGGCGCAGTTTGCGCACTGGCCAGGGCCGGAATACAGCATACGGAGGAGAGCGCCAGCGCGATTATTTTTTTATTCATACCGATTCCCTTAAACGATTAAAGCGAAAACGTGTCGAACCAAGTGTGGCAGAAAATTTTGCGCTGCCGCGGCGTTGGCGTCGCAAAATGACGGTTTTATGACAGACGCGTTGTTTGACGGCCTCTGTCCGGCAGCAGACTCTTACAGGCTGCACGCGCCGGGCTTAGTCTGCAAAGCGAGTATTTCTTGTTATGATTGATCCTGCCGCCGGGTGCCAACAGCTGGAATTCCCGGTTCACTTTATCTGGAGCGTACGTTCGCAATGTCTGATTTTATTCTGTCACGGATTTCAGAAACTCTGGCCTCGGAAAACTCACTGGAAGGGCTGGTCAGAAAACTGCTGGAAACCCTGGAAATAGTGACGGAGATGGACTCCACCTATTTGACCAAGGTGGAAGTGGAACAAGGTAAGCAGCTGATCTTGTTTTCGCGCAACAGCAAGGAAATGCAGATCCCTGAAGGCATGAGCGTGCCCTGGGGAGACACGCTGTGCAAACGCGCGATGGATGAGGGTTGCCTGTACACCAACGATGTGGCGGGGCGCTGGGGCGATTCCGCCGCCGCAAAAGCGCTTGGCGTGCGGACGTATGTCAGTACGCCCGTTCAGCTTGACGATGGCACGCTGTACGGTACGCTGTGCGCCGCCAGCTCGGACAAAAAAGATCTGTCAGTACGCGCCGAATATGTGCTGCGTCTGTTTGCCGGATTGATCGCCCAGTACGTGCAGAAAGATTCCCTGCTTGAACAGTTGCGTGAAGCCAACGCCGCGTTGATTGCGCACTCTTATACCGATCCGCTTACCAATCTTCCCAATCGCAGGGCGATTTTTAAGAATCTGGATGCGCTGTTTTCCATCGCCCGCCACATGAAACGCACGGTGATCATCGCGTTTATCGATCTGGACGATTTTAAAGAGATCAACGATCTGCACGGTCATGAAACCGGCGACCTGTTTTTGATTCAGGTGAGCGATCGACTCTCTGCGGGAGTCAGCAAGGACGATATTATTGGCCGTCTCGGTGGCGACGAGTTTTTAGTGGCGGAATTGGGCGGCGCAGTGGATGCTCCCCAGGAAAAAAACGCCTCCAGACTGAAGGCGCGCCTAAATGGGTTACTGACAGGCAAATACCTTCTCAGGGATGTCGCGCTGAACTATGGCGGTGCCAGCATCGGGATTTACGTCGCGCAGCCTGCTCAGGAAGACCCTGACAGCGCGCTGCGAAAAGCCGACGCCGACATGTATATTGATAAAAACGCCCGACGGCAGCGTTAATGCCTTCGCGACGCCGCCGTGAAAAACACGGCGGCGTTTTTGATCAGAACCAGGCTTCCCACATCGCGCCGATATTGAACGAATCCAGTTGCTGATCGTCAGTACCGTTGACGCGCGCGGTGCGCTCATTATCCACTTCGCCGCCGGTCACGTAGAAACGCAGCATCGGACGGAACTCCGGCCCCATGGCAATGGACACGTTCTGCGACAGGGTGACTTTCCAGCCATGGTTATCGCCGCCATTGTCATAATCCACGCGCTGGTAACCTGCTTCAAGCCAGGTGGAATGGACATCGTTCCAGAAGTACATCGGACGGACAATCGCGCCGTAGTTGCGACGGTTATCGCTGCTGTTTTTGCTGTTGTCGTAGTCATGGAACGCTAACAGGTACTCTATTTGCGCCTGTTGGGTAAATTTATGGCTGCCTTCAAAGCTGGCGTAAACGGTGGTGAGATCGTCGGTTTTGTTATAGACGCTGTTGTCCGAGTTATCGGAGTAGCGGGCGATAACTTTGTTGACGCCGCTGTCATTAGTGTGGCTCAACACCACTCCGCCCTGCCAGGCCTTCAGGCGCTGGTCGCTGTCGACGGCTTTGGAATCGAAACCGTAGTTGCCGTACAACTCCAGATCCAACGGACCAATCTTCATGCCGTGCACTTTCGACGTCACCGCGTAGTTGCCTTTATCGCCGGTGCCCGATCCGCCGGTGCAGGTGATGCGTGACGGGTTGGCTTCGTCATCCATCACTTCCGGACTACAGGATTCCACCGCCGCTACGGTGGCCACGTCAAACTTGACGCCGCCGAGGTCAAAGTTCTTGATACCCGCGCCCTGCCCGTCGTGGTTCATCCAGAAATAATCGTTGATGCCCTGTTGCGGACGCTGATGGAAATCACGACCGGCCCACAGGTAGGCGTCAGGATTAGAAGCGAACAGGTTCGTCACCCCGGCATACGCCTTTTTGAGGTTCACTTCATCACCCCAGTGGTCAATCATCACATTGACGTCCCAAATCGCGCCGTTATTGCTCTTAAACGCTTTGGAAAGCTGGAATTCGCCGCCGTTGCCTTCGTTGCCTAAACGGCCAATTGCCGACGCGCCGTTATAGGAACCGTCCACCGCAACGTATTTCTGGTCGCCGGTTTGATAATGCGCCCCGTAACGGGCATAGCCGCTAAACTTCACGCCAAAGGGGATGGCCATGTCCGGCGTTTGAGCAGGGCTTTGCGGTTCGGTTATCACATCGGCCTTTTTATTAACTGCCGCATCGATTTTAGCCTGTCGCTCGGCGAGGGCTTTATCCACCGCTTTCGCCACGATGGCGTCGATTTGCTCCTGGGTAAATTCCTGTGCCAGAGCGGAAATTGGGCAAAGCGCGGCCAGAACCGCCATGGTTAATGGAAGCTTCTTTATGTTATTCATAATATTCTCTGTGTAATTTTAATAATAACAATCCCTGCTCTGGTAGAGAATGCATTCGCTATCACCAAAACAAGTTGTTTATTTATTTAGGGTACAGAACGGTTAAAATATTCTCGTAATACGACTCCGGGTAATAAATAACGAATTACGTTAACGCTGATATAAATGCAATATTTCCTCACACAGTTCACGAGCTAACAGCGAATTCATTAAATGATCCTGGGCGTGAACCATAATTAATGTCATCGGCTGTTTCGCCTCACCCGCATCCTGTTCAATAAGCTTTGTCTGCATGCGGTGAGCCTGACGCGAATACCCGTCAGCTTCGCGCAGCAGGTTTTTCGCTTCATCGAAGTTGCCTTGCCGGGCCGCATGTAATGCTTCAAAACACAGGCTGCGAGACTGACCGGCATTGACAATAATCTCCATCACCGCTTCTTCTAATACCACCATCTGTCGTTACTCCTTTTCAAAACCGTTATTGGCCGAAACGGCTGCGAACCACTCGCCGCTGCGTTTAATCGTGCGCTGTTGGGTTGCCAGATCCAGTTGAATAAAGCCGTAGCGGTTTTTATAACCGTTACACCACGACCAGTTATCAATGAAGGTCCACATGTGATACCCAAGGCATCTGCTGCCTTCGGTTATTCCTTTATGTAACCATTGCAAATGGCCCGTGACAAAATCAATTCGATATTGATCGTTAATTTGTCCGTCCTGAATAAAGCGCTGTTCATTTTCGACACCCATGCCATTTTCAGAAATAAAACAGCGTGGGTTACCATAATTGATCCGTAAATTGGTCAGAATATCGTAAATCCCCGGTTCATAAATTTCCCAACCGCGATAGGGATTCATTTTTCTGCCCGGCATCTCGTAATAATCAAATAACCATTCCGGCATAAACGGCGCTTCTTTATTAATGGCGCTGTCGCGGCATTTTACCCGTCGGGGTTGATAATAATTAATCCCTAACAGATCGATAACGCCCTCTTCAATTAACGCCTTATCGCCAGGCTGGCAGGCGGGTAACTGATCGTACTCTTTCAGCACCGCCACCAGCTCGTCGGGATAGCTCCCGCGCAGGACCGGGTCGAGAAAACTACGATTGAAAAACAGATCCGCATAGTTTGCGGCCTTAACGTCTGCCGGATGCTGAGAGCGTGGATATGACGGCGTCAGGTTCAACACGATACCGATTTCGCCGGCCCAGGCTCCGTCGCGGTAGGCCTTCACCGCTGATGCATGGGCCAGAACGGTATGGTACGCCACCGTAGCCGCCCGTTTAAAATCCACAACGTTGGGATAGTGGAAATCATAGAGATATCCGCCCTCTACCGGGACAATGGGCTCGTTAAAGGTAAACCAGTGCAGCACCCGGTCGCCAAACAAGTCGAAACAGGTTTGCGCATAGCGGGTAAACGCATCGATCACCTCACGGCTTTCCCAGCCGCCTTTTTGCTGCATCGCCATCGGCATATCGAAATGGAACAGCGTAATAAACGGCGTAATGTCCTGTTCGATCAGCTCATCAATAACCTGGTTGTAAAAGGCGACCGCCTGCGGGTTGACCTCCCCGGTTCCTTCCGGGATCAGGCGCGACCAGCTGATGGAGGTGCGATAACTGTTGTGATTTAACTGTTTCAGTAACGCAATGTCTTCCCGCCAGTTGCGATAAAACATTGACGTATCATCCGGGCCTACGCCGTTATGAAAGCGCCATGGCTGGGTGGCGAACCAGTAATCCCAGGTGGTTTGCCCTTTGCCTGCGCCCTGGCTTTCCCCTTCGGTTTGCAGCGCGGAACTGGCGCTACCCCACCAGAAATTTTCCGGGAAACGGTATTTGATGGTCATCAGTGACTCCTGTCTTAGTTGCTCTTGGCGGGCTCAGCCATCGGCGCGGTATTTTGCGCTTTCTGCTCTTCGGTTTTCATCAGTGAACGCTCATAAGCGCGCAGGAAAGGCAGGTAAATCAGCGCTGACATCACCATACAAATCAGGCACATCACCACCGGGCTGAATGCCCAGTTTGCCGCCCAGGAGGCGCCAATCGGTGCAGGTGTGGTCCACGGGGTGAGCGACACGACCTGCGGCAGCCAGTCGAGACGTGTTGCGGTATAGGCCAGCACGGCGTTGACCAACGGGACGCAGACGAACGGGATAAACAGCATCGGGTTCATGATAATCGGCGCGCCGAACAGGATCGGTTCGTTAATATTGAAGAAGCTTGGCACCACACCCATTTTACCGATGGTACGCAGGTGCGTGACGCGGCTACGCAGCAGCAGGAAAGCTAACGGTAAGGTGGAACCCACGCCGCCAATCAGCAGATAGTGATCCCAGAAACCTTGCAGATAAACGTGCGGTAACGCCGTACCCGCCGCCAGCGCCGCCTGGTTTGCCGACAGGTTGGCCATCCAGAACGGGTTCATAATGCCGGTGACGATAAGCGAACCGTGGATGCCTGCGAACCAGAAAATCTGGCACAGCAGCACCGACAGCAAAATCGCCGGTAAAGAGTCCGAGGCGGATACCAGCGGCTCCAGCAGATGCATAATTGCCTGAGGGATGATCATGCCGGTCTGCGCTTCAACAAACAGGTTCAGCGGGTGCAGCGTGCCCATCACCACCACAACCGGGATCAAAATCTCAAACGAGCGCGCCACGCCGGTCGGCACTTCTTTCGGCAGACGGATGGTAATGTTGTTCTGCTTAAGCCAGGCATAAACACGCGTGGAATAGATAGCGGTGATCAACGCGGTAAAAATCCCCTGCCCTGACAGATACTGGGTGGAAATTTTGCCATCCGCATAAGGCGCGGCCACCAGCAGGAATGCCATAAACGCCAGCAGGCCGGACATCACCGGATCAAGATTGAACTGCCGTCCGAGGCTTGCTCCGATCCCCACTGAAATGAAGAACGTCATCACGCCCATACTGAGGTTAAACGGCAACATCAGCTGTTCGCGGTAAGTCTGGGAAAAATCCAGCCAGCCGCGTGCGAAGCTGTTAGTGGTATCCGCGGAGAATGGCGGGAAGATAAATACCAGCATGAAGGAGCCGATAATCATAAACGGCAGCGCGGCGGTAAAGCCGTCGCGGATGGCAATCACATATTTTTGCTGCCCAAGACGCCCGGCCAGCGGGGTGATGGATTGCTCAATGACCGCGATCATTGACTGATAGAGTGAACTCATGGGAACCCCTTGATTAGTGCGCCGCTTCAATGAGCGACAGAGCATAGTCGAGAACTTTATCACCGCGCTGCATTCCGTAATCCATCATATCAATAGGCTGGACGGGAATGCTGTGAGGTGCCGCCTTAGCCGACAGGGTTCCTAACATATATTTAACCTGCGGCCCAATCAGGACGACCTGGTAGTTGGGAAACTGCGTATCAAATTCGGATACGCCGAAGGCATTAATTTCCACCGCCAGGCCGCGTTCCTGCGCCACTTCTTCCATTTTCCGCACCAGCAAACTGGTGGACATCCCTGCCGAGCAACACAACATAATCCTGTACATCTCGAGTACCTCAACATGTTAATAGTTATTACAAGACCCGATTGGACATCACACGGAAACCGGTTTCCATTTCAAATCACCAGAAGTGTGATTGCTATCAAAATAAACACAATAACAAGCGTTTTCTTTGGATTGATGTCACATATTTGAGGGGTAAATGGCGTCGACGGCGTCGATATGGAAAATCGGTTTCCATCAAAAACGGAAACGGCTATACTGCGGATGGCGATATTTTGCGCGCCGAAGCGTAACAGGATTTCCAGGCTGTGTTATGCCTGTCAGGGGAAAAAGATGTCAACAATCAACGATGTATCACGTTTAGCCGGGGTCTCCAAAGCCACGGTGTCACGGGTGTTGAGTGGTTCACGCGGGGTAAAGGAAGCCAGCCGCCTGGCGGTGCTTAAAGCCGTTGATGAACTCAATTATCGGCCAAATGTTATTGCACAGTCGTTGCTGAGCCAGTCAACGGGTTGTATTGGCGTTATTTGCGCGCAGGAAAACATCAACCAGACCACCGGTTATCTTTATGCACTGGAAAAACACCTCAGCCAGCATCAGAAGCACCTGCTGCTGCGGTTCGCCAATACCAAAAGCGCGGTGTTAAATGCTCTGGAAGAACTTAACTGCGGGCTATGCGACGACATTTTGATCATCGGCGCACGTTTTGCGCTCGATATCGATCAGGAAAACGTCATTCTGGTGGATTGCATGGATGCGGAAAACGTCAACAGCATCCAGTTTGATCATACTTTCGCGGCGGAAACTGCCTGTAACTACCTGATCAGCCAGGGGCGGCGGCAAATCGCCGTGATCCAGCCCAAAGGCAGCGGCTTTGCCGAGCATGTATTGCTGGGTTACAAACATGCGCTGGAAAAAAACTTCCTGCCTTTTAACCGTAATCTGGTGTTTCTGGAAGCGGCATCATCGTCGGTAGCGCTGCAGGAGTTACTCAACAACGCGGCGACGCTCAACTTTAACGCCCTGATGGTTGCTGATGAGCATGAAGCCCAGCACATCATTCCGCAGTTGCAGGCGTTTAATAAATCAGTGCCGGAAGACATTATGGTATTCAGCCTTGGCGGATCGCTGCAACTTCCGGGCGTCCCGGTTATTCCTGCCATTGAATATTCCATCGAAGCCATGGCGGCGCGTATCGTCAACTGGCTGACGGAGCAAACCCAGGACATGTTGGGGACCCAGCTGATGCGCGGTGATTTATTTATTCCGGACGTGCGGCGTAAAGTAAACCGCTAAGCGAAGCGCGAGATCCTGTCACCCCGGTTTTCGCCGGGGTTGATTAGCGCAGAGTGGAGAAGCAGTAAGAAAAGTCGCCGGACGTTCAGGATTACTGCTGCAATTGCCGGTTGTTCTGTTGTAGCGCGCCAGCCAGCGTAACGTAGTACTCCCGCCACTGGCGATTCAGCCATTGCGTCCGTTCCGTCCGGGGATCAAACTTATTGATACGGGCGATGTTTTCAAACACCTGCAAATCATTTCGCCGCTCCAGATAGCGCATTGCCCATTGTGAATACCTTTCCAGCAGCGCCGGATCGCGCGTCTGGTTATAGCGTATTAATAACGCGCTGTGTTCATCGTACTGCCAGCGGTCCCACTGTATCCAGGGGTTGATCACGGCTGAAGCCGCGGTGAAATCCTGCATCCCGCCGCGCTCAAAGGCCGTCAATACCGAGCCGGTCTTAAAGCCGGTGAGCATAAAAATCAGTCCTGCCGCCGCCGTCGCTGGCATAAGCCAGCTTATTTTTAGCGAGCGCTTCGGGAGCGTAAAGGCGCGTCGGCATACTGCCAGCCGGCAGAGGAGCAGTAAGGTAAACCAGTGTGGCACCGACTGTAACAGCGGGTATTCGACCATCATATGGAAGACAATCGGCAGCATAACGCCCCATAACGCAATGCCACTGCGCGGCGCTCGCCGCAGCATCCACATCGCACCCACTACGATTGTTAACATCCCTGCCAGCGCCAGCAGTCCTCCCTCAGCCCATTCAAATAACACTTCATTATGAGGGTGTTCGGCATTTAAAAGATGCTGGTAATCCGCGAGTGAAAAACGGCTGGCAATATATTCAAAACTGCCGTATCCCCAGCCGGAGAACGGGTGCGCCACGATCATTTTCCAGCTGGTTTTGATCATGATCCACCGCTCCAGCGTGGAGTGGCCTTTTTCGACACTGCCAAAATGCTGTAAAAAAGCGCTGCCTGAGCCGTAAAATTTAATGATATGCAATGCAAGCAGGGATAGTGAAACGACGGCAACGAGTAAGGTGAACATCCCTTTGTGCCGCGCTCTAAAGCGGATCGCTAAAATAAACAGGGTATACAGTAAAGCGCCGATAATGCCCGCTCGGGACTGCAACAGATCCAGCATCACGACAAACAACGCAATTGCGGATAACCAGACCCAGCGCCAACCCCAGCTTCGGGCCCGGTAAAGCAACCATCCCGCACAGCAATACCCCGTCGCGATAAAGCTCGCCAACACATTTACCTGCTGAAATATGCCATAGGGACGCGTGCCAGGCACAAATTCCATCATATTTTCGACTGAGTTCTGAGAGGCCTGATAGATAACCAGGGCGCATTGCAGCGCCGCAGCGGTCACGATCAGCATCACGATGTGGCGTTTCAACCGCCCATCCAGCGAATATTGCAGCAAGGCTAAATAGAAAATCACGCCGCCCACAAGCCCGGCAAAACGCGCCAGCGCGAAGAGCCGGAAAGAAGACGGGCTCCATAACAGGGGAAGCGTGAGGAGCATTGCGCCCGCGGCAAAAAAAACCAGTGGCATATCCCAGCGCATATTTTTTTGCCAGATGGCAGTCATCCCGGCGATCAAAACAATGACCTCAATAACTATCCAGCTGAGAATATTTTGAGGTAAGTTGAGTCCTGCCCCGCCCATATTCGGAATATAGACTATCAATATCAGTAAATAATAAGCAGCCAGGATCGGCAATAACGCGCTACGCGCTATATTTTTGTTTTTTAATATCATATGGGAAGAGACAACGTTAAGTTAGCCGTAATGTCCGAAGGACCACTGTGAAACGCGCAAGATTAGGTTTTATCCGCCGCACTAACAATTTCTTTGCTGTCCATTTTTGGAAAGCAAAATGGTGAAGCCCTTGTCTGCAGCGGCTGTGCCATCGCGTCACGGTCTGGTTAATCCAGGGCTTTCAGGAGTGGGCAATAAAGATGCCGCGCCGGCAAATATAATAGTGTGAAACCCGTAATGACACTTAAAGATTAATTAAGCAAAGAGAAAAGTTTACCGGCGGGTAAAAGAAGAACTATTCAGACCTGTAAGATAACGAGTACGGCAAGGAAAGCGCCGCTGCATACATTCATTTCGGACTGAAGAGGTTATAAAAGGAGCAGAGAACATCAGGACGGAGAGCTGGCTTACACATCTTCTACGCAGGCGAATCAATTCACCAAAGGATGCCAGCGCATTTTTCCCAACGAAAAAGGGGTCGTCTTTCGACGACCCCTTCAGTAATATGGCGGAAGCGCAGAGATTCGAACTCTGGGACCCTTTCGAGTCGCCGGTTTTCAAGACCGGTGCCTTCAACCGCTCGGCCACACTTCCAATGAGGCGAACTATAAACATCCCCATTCCTTCTGTAAAGCCCGGAACGATTCGTTTGCCGCAAAAACAAGCAATTCGCGTTTAATTGCCTGAAATATCGGCGCCATGCGCAGAAAGCCAGCAGTTTATTCGCATTTCAGAAGGGTCAATAAACCTGTTGTTGTCCGTCAGCTTACTTCCTTCTGTGCCTGGTGTTTGTTTTCGCTTGATAAATCCGCGTAAAGATGGGTAAAAGGGCTTTCCCGCTTCCTTATGGCGCACTATTCTCGGACCCTAAACACCTGTTATGAGAGAACGACTCATGGATCGCATAGTTTATTCCTCACGCGAAACTACATCGCTGCTTAGCACGCATAAAGTGCTGCGTAACACTTATTTTCTGTTGAGCCTGACGCTGGCGTTCTCTGCGATGACCGCAACCGCCAGTACGGTACTGGGCCTGCCATCACCGGGTCTTATCCTGACGCTGGTCGGCATGTATGGACTGATGTTCCTGACCTATAAAACCGCGAATTCGCCGGCGGGTATTTTTTCCGCTTTCGCCTTCACGGGTTTCCTGGGTTATATCCTCGGTCCAATCCTGAATGCCTATTTGTCTGCCGGTATGGGTGACGTAATCGGTATGGCGCTGGGCGGTACGGCACTGGTGTTCTTCTGCTGCTCCGCCTATGTCCTGACGACCCGTAAAGATATGTCCTTTATGGGCGGTATGCTGATGGCTGGCATCGTAGTGGTGTTGATCGGGATGGTGGCAAACATCTTCCTGCAACTCCCTGCCCTGCATCTGGCAATCAGTGCCGTGTTTATTCTGATCTCTTCTGGCGCAATCCTGTATGAGACCAGCAATATCATTCATGGTGGCGAAACTAACTATATCCGCGCAACCGTAAGCCTTTACGTGTCGCTGTATAATATCTTCGTCAGCCTGCTGAGCATTCTGGGCTTCGCAAGCCGCGATTAAGCCGTCTTTTTTCAAACGAGCCCCGCCAGCGTGCGGGGCTTTGTTTTTTTCATAACCCGAAATTTGTTACACTGCCCCCCCGTTTCACGGTGGTAAAGCATGATGTTGACGTTTAACGATAGAGAATTTGAAACCGATAATGACGGTTATTTGAAAGATTCCAGCCAGTGGAGTGAAGGCCTGGCGGAAGTGATTGCCGCTCAGGAAGGCATCACGCTGACGGCAGAGCACTGGGAAGTGGTGCGTTTCGTCCGTGATTTTTATCTGGAATTTAATACATCGCCCGCAATCCGCATGCTGGTAAAAGCCATGGCAAAAGCCTTTGGCGAAGAAAAAGGCAATAGTCGCTATCTGTATCGCCTGTTTCCGAAAGGCCCGGCGAAGCAGGCAACGAAAATCGCCGGGTTGCCTAAGCCGGTGAAGTGCATTTAGTACCGAATGCCGAAGTTTGACCACTCCCGCTCGGGGCGATGAGGTTCATGCAAAACTTTTTCGACCCGGGCGTTGCGCGGCCCGCCCGCTTTCAACCACGCCAGTAATTGTTCCACGCGGTCATTTTCACCGCATGCCACGACTTCGACGCTGCCGTCATCGAGGTTGCGGGCATAGCCTGTCAGCCCGAGACGGCTGGCTTCATGCTGGGTGCTGTAACGAAATCCCACACCCTGAACCTTGCCATGCACCCAGGCGATTACGCAGACATTTGACATAGATGTGCTCCTTTAGGCCTGACGCGTTGCATTTCCCGGCTGAACTCGGGAAAATGGCGCCCATTTTCTCTGAAATCAGCATAGCAAATTATGAGTGTACGTTTAGTGTTAGCCAAAGGGCGCGAAAAATCGTTATTGCGCCGCCATCCGTGGGTTTTTTCCGGCGCTGTTGCGCGACTGGAAGGGAAAGCCGGTTTGGGTGAAACCATTGATATCGTCGATCACCAGGGCAAATGGCTGGCGCGCGGCGCGTATTCGCCAGCGTCGCAAATTCGCGCAAGGGTCTGGACCTTCGATCGCGATGAATCCATTGATATCGCATTTTTCACTAAACGTCTTCAGCAGGCGCAGCAGTGGCGTAACTGGCTTGCCGCTCGCGACGGGCTCGACAGCTACCGCTTGATCGCCGGTGAGTCAGACGGCATGCCAGGCGTCACTATCGACCGATTCGGTAACTTTCTGGTACTGCAACTGCTGTCAGCCGGTGCCGAATATCAACGCCCTGCTCTGCTCAGCGCGCTCCAGGCGCTCTATCCTGAATGCGCTATTTACGACCGTTCCGATGTCGCGGTACGTAAGAAAGAAGGCATGGAGTTAACGCAGGGTCCGGTTTGCGGCGAACTTCCTCCTGATTTGCTGACCATCGAAGAGCATGGCATGAAGCTGCTGGTCGATATTAAAGGCGGCCATAAAACCGGCTATTACCTTGATCAGCGTGACAGCCGCTTTGCTACCCGCGGGTACGTTAAAGATAAACGTGTGCTCAACTGTTTCTCCTATACCGGCGGGTTTGCCGTTTCGGCACTTATGGGGGATTGCCAGCAGGTTGTCAGCGTCGACACATCACAGGATGCGCTGGACGTCGCTAAACAGAACGTTGCACTTAACGGTCTGGACCTCAGCAAGGCTGAGTTTGTGCGTGACGATGTATTCAAACTGCTGCGCAAATATCGCGACCAGGGCGAAACATTTGATGTCATTGTTATGGACCCACCCAAATTTGTGGAAAACAAAAACCAGCTGGCGGGTGCCTGCCGCGGGTACAAAGACATCAATATGCTCGCCATTCAACTGCTTAACCCAGGCGGCGTGTTGTTGACCTTCTCCTGTTCGGGCTTAATGGCCAGCGATTTATTTCAGAAAATCATCGCAGATGCCGCTGTAGATGCTGGTCGTGATGTACAATTTATAGAGCAGTTCCGTCAGGCAGCCGATCACCCGGTGATAGCGAGCTACCCGGAAGGTCTCTATTTGAAAGGATTTGCCTGCCGCATCATGTAACTTGAAAAACGGAAACTCGCCCGCATATTCATTGCAGAGTGATTTTTCCCGGGAGGTGACGATGATTGCCAGCAAATTTGGTATTGGCCAGCAGGTCCGCCACTCATTACTGGGCTATCTGGGCGTAGTGGTTGATATTGACCCGGAGTACGCCCTTGATGAGCCTGAAGCCGATGAGTTGGCGGTAAACGCAGAACTGCGCGACGCCCCCTGGTATCATGTGGTCATGGAAGATGATGAAGGTCAGCCTGTGCATACCTATCTGGCTGAAGCGCAACTCAGCGGCGAACTGCAGGATGAACATCCCGAGCAGCCTTCGATGGACGAACTGGCGCAAACCATCCGCAAACAGCTTCAGGCACCACGCCTCAATAACTAAACTAAACCCGGCTATGCCGGGTTTATCTTTTATTTCGTCAGGCCAAGCCGGGGTATTTCAATGGCCGGGCAGCGATCCATCACCACTTTCATACCGGCATCACGTGCCAGTACCGCCGCTTGTTCATTAATGACGCCAAGTTGCAGCCAGAGTGTTTTGGCACCAATGGCGATAGCTTCCTGCGCCACGCCCCAGGCCGCTTCGGAATTGCGGAATACATCCACCATATCGATTTGTTCCGGGATCTCGCTCAGCGAGCCATAGCCTTTCTGCCCCAGTAACGTTTTACCCGCCACCTTAGGGGAAACCGGGATCACGTGATATCCCTGATCGAGCAAATACGCCATCACGCGGTAGCTTGGGCGTTCGGGCTTGTCGCTGGCACCCACCAGCGCAATCGTCTGTGTTGATTTCAGAATGTCAGCGATTTCAGTTTCATTCATAGTCGATCCTCCAGCTGTGGTTTTTCAGTGTAAGCCAAAGCTTATTGACTCACCATCATTCCCATACGGATGCATGAGTGCCAAAAGGATAATTCTGCATATATGTTAATGAATATTATTTTCGCAAAATTTTGATACATTCCTGGGTTCGCCAGCCAGGGTCTGGAGGCACGAATGAAAGGCTTCTTCGCCGCAGCGATGTTGGCGGCCCTGTTGCCCATAACGGCAGCGGCAACCACACTTCACCTGTCCGGCGATATCGATCTGTTGGTGCTTGACGGTAAAAGGGTTTCCGGTTCGTTTCTGCGGGGCGCGGACAGTATTGAACTGGATAACGGCCCCCATCAGGTGGTGTTTCGCGTGGAAAAAAATCTTGTGACCGCATCCCGTGACAGACGGTTATATGTATCGCCGCCGCTGGTCATGACGTTCGATACCCGCAACATCACCCAGGTTAACTTTTCCCTGCCGCGCATTGAAACGGAAAAGGAGAGCGACCAGTTTGACGCATCGCCGCGCGTGCAACTGCTGGACGGCACCGCCGCGCCCATCCCGGCCAGGCTGGATGTATTAGCAGTCGACCGCAATGCCAAAACCATCGATTATGAATGGGAAACGGAGCGCTACAATAAAACCAATAACAAAGCGTCTGCCCCTGAATTCATCACCATGATGGCTGATGACAGCGCCCTGCTCTCCGGGCCGTCAGAACTGGACAGGCCGGTAGCGCATTCGCAAACCCTCACCGAGCAGCGTTTAAAACACTGGTATCTCGAAGCCGATAACGACACCCGCACCCGCTTTCTGGAGTGGGTAAAGCAGCAACCCTCTTCCTGATCCGCATCCGCTTCTGTTTTTTTAATCGCTTCGCTTGCGGCATCAATCGCTTCCGGTAAGCTGTAGCCAGTTTTTTATTTCACGGATACCGCTATGGAACTGACTACCCGCACATTAGGCGCGAAAAAACATATCGCCCTGGTCGCTCACGATCACTGTAAAGAGATGCTGTTAAAATGGACTGAACGCCATCAGACATTACTGGCACAACATGTACTTTACGCCACAGGCACAACCGGTAATTTAATTCAGCGCGCCACCGGCCTGGAAGTGAAAGCCATGCTGAGCGGCCCCATGGGTGGCGACCAGCAGGTAGGCGCATTAATTTCGGAAGGCAAAATCGATGTGCTGATCTTTTTGTGGGATCCGCTTAACGCCGTTCCGCACGACCCCGATGTGAAAGCGCTATTGCGCCTCGCCACCGTCTGGAATATTCCGGTCGCGACAAACATTTCCACTGCGGATTTTATTATTCAGTCACCGCACTTTAACGACAGCGTTGATATTCTGATCCCTGATTACCAACGCTATCTGGCTGAACGGCTTAAATAACTAAGGCTTTTTCGCCACTGGCACACCGAGCGCTTCCAGTATCGGTACGAAACGGGAGGGGTTCGGTTTGCTGTACAGCAACCAGACGCGGTGTCGGGCGCGGGTCAATGCCACATACAGCAAACGCCGCTCCTCGGCATCGGGATACTCTTCCGGTTGCGGCAAAAGCCCCTGCTCGATAACGGACTCCCGCGCCGGAGCCGGAAACCCCTCTTTTCCATCCTGCAAACCCACCACAATGACATAATCCGCCTGCTGACCTTTACTGGCATGAATCGACGTAAAATCGATATTCAACTTAGGCCAACGTGTTGCGGCTTTTTCCAGAATGTCAGGCCGTAAGTGGTGGTATCGCGCAAGGACCAGAATACGTTCATCAATGCTGACATACCCGCTCATTTTGTCGAGCAACGCTTCCAGTTGCTCATCCGGCAGTAGCGTCACCGCTTTTTTATCGCCGGGTTTTAGACTGTTTAACGGTTTAGCCAGCTGGTACGGGTTTTGTTGCACGAAACTATTAGCGATTTGGCCGATACGATCGTTAAAGCGGTATGTGGTATCTAACGCGCACTGATCGCCTTCGCCAAAATAATGGGTAAACGACGTCGTCAACAGCAGTTCCGCGCCGCTAAAGCGGTATATGGCCTGCCAGTCGTCGCCAACTGCATACAGCGCAGTATGCGAGTTTTGTCGACGCAGCGCGGCCAACAAGGTTGCGCGCTGGGGCGAAATATCCTGAAATTCATCAACCAGAATGTGCTTCCACGGGCTCACGAAACGGCCGGTATCAAGCACGTTCACCGCCTGATGAATCAACCCGGCAAAATCAACCGCCCCTTCGGCCTTGAGGGCGCTTTTCCAGGCTTTCACCAGCGGCGCCATCAGCTTGATGCGCTTTTGAAACAGATCGCGGACTTCGTCAGGCACACTGGCGATCATGTCTGCCTGAGAACCACCGTGTGTGCGAATAATCCCCAGCCATCTTTCCAGTCTGGGCGCCAGGCGTCGGGCAAGTTTTTCATCCTGCCAGTAATTCTCTTCCGCGATGTCCCACTCCAGCTCATCGCTTAGCCATTGTCGCCAGCCTTTTGCCTGTGCTTTTTTCTCTTTACATTGCTTGCGCCATTCAGCGATCAGGAGAGCGTGGCGTGCCGCCGCATCGCTTTCCAGTTTACTTATTTGCGGCGCTTTCTTACTGCCCTGTTGAATGATGTGCAGTGCTAAAGCATGGAAGGTGCGGGCAGCAATATCATCGGTGTGCAAACGCTCCCGGATGCGTTCATCCATTTCCTGCGCAGCTTTGCGACCAAACGCCAACAGCAAAATCTGATCGGCAGTCGCTTCGCCCCTGGCCATCAACCATCCCGCACGCGCCACCAAAACCGAAGTTTTACCACTTCCGGCTCCTGCTAACACCAGCACCGACTCTTCGCCATTGACCACAGCGCGTGCCTGGCTCGGGTTAAGCGGCGATGATTCCACCTGCTGGAAAAAATCCGCGTACTCGCTGAGCATACGTTCGGTAAACAACTCATTCGCCTGCTGACGACGTTTTTCAACATTCGTCAGCCAGCTATTGCATTCAAGGTAGGCTTCCCGGCAATTATCAAATTCAGTTAATCGGGATAACGGCAGCGGCAACGCACTCAATGCATTGCGCACGGATTGTTGAATACCCTGGATGTCCTGACGCTTGAGCCATTTATTATTTTGGGTCAGCGCCGCAATCTGCTGGCATTGATCGTTAAGAACCGCTGAAGCGATTTCACTCATCTCCTGGCTCCAGCGCGTCCAGAGCTCAAGAAGGTACTGATAGAAACGCTGTGTTTCGCTCCACTCAGTACCATGCAGCCGCACCACCTGATTATTGGGGACCACGAACTCCAGCTCGCCCCAAACCATGCCGCGTTTGCAGTTAATCGCAAGCAGTTGATTAAAAGGAATTAAGTATTCGTGATTATCACCCGAGACTTTAACGCCGGCAGTCAGGATCTCAACGCGATCGTAGGGATGCTGCGCGAGCCGTTTTCCAATTGAAGTTGCTTTCAGTTCCATTACGTAACCACTGTCAGTCGTTGTTATCTAAGTTTAACCGTCCTGAATATGACGCTCCACAGTAAAAACGCGTTACAATTGCTGAGGTTATTGATTTGCTCACCGATGACAGTCTGAGGTTCTATGCGCACGGTTCTTAATATTCTCAATTTTGTACTGGGTGGTTTCGCGACGACGCTTTCCTGGCTGCTTGCGACAGTGCTTAGCATCATTTTTATTTTTACCCTTCCGCTTACCCGCTCATGCTGGGAAATCACAAAACTCTCGCTGGTCCCTTATGGCAATGAGGCTATCCATGTGGATGAGCTTGAACCACAAAGCAGAAACGCGTTGTTAAATACCGGTGGGACACTGCTTAACATCCTTTGGCTGGTGCTGTTCGGCTGGTGGTTGTGCATTATGCACATTACTGCGGGCATTGTTCAGTGCCTGTCGATTATCGGGATCCCCGTCGGCATCGCTAATTTTAAAATCGCCGCTATCGCGCTGTGGCCCGTCGGGCGCAGAGTGGTGTCTGTTGAGATGGCCAGAGCGGCGCGCGAAGCAAATGCTCGCCGTCGCTTTCAATAACAAGGCTGCGGGGCATTATGTTCAGTCCTCTGCTCAGGCGATACACCTGTAACAGTACCTGGCTCTATAACTTTCGCATTTTTATCGCTTTGTGTGGCACCGCGGCGCTTCCCTGGTGGCTTGGTGAAGCGAAGCTTACCATTCCGTTGACGCTGGGCGTGGTGGCGGCCGCGCTGACCGATTTGGACGATCGTCTGGCTGGTCGGTTACGCAATCTGATCATCACACTGATTTGTTTCTTTATTGCCTCTGCGTCCGTGGAGCTGCTTTTCCCCTGGCCCTGGCTGTTCGCGCTGGGCCTGATGGTTTCAACCTGCGGCTTCATCCTGCTCGGCGGGTTGGGCCAGCGTTATGCCACTATCGCCTTTGGCGCGCTGTTGATTGCCGTCTACACCATGCTTGGGGTTTCGCTTTACGATCACTGGTATCAGCAACCGCTCCTTCTGCTGGCTGGGGCAATCTGGTACAACATCCTGACGTTGACAGGTCACGTCATCTTCCCGGTTCGGGCGCTGCAGGACAGCCTGGCCCGAAGCTACGAGCAACTCGCCTGGTATCTCGAGATGAAATCCCGGTTATTCGATCCGGATATCGAGGAAGAGCGCGAGGCACCCATGATGGAGCTGGCATTAGCCAACAGCCAGCTCATCGCCACGCTTAATCAGACCAAGACATTACTTCTGACACGATTACGCGGGGATCGTGGGCAGCGTGGAACGCGGCGCACACTGCATTACTATTTTGTTGCTCAGGATATTCATGAACGGGCCAGCTCCGCCCATATTCAGTATCATGTCCTGCGCGAACGGCTACGCTACAGCGACGTTATGTTCCGCTTTCAACGTCTGCTTTCCATGCAAGGCCAGGCTTGCCAGGCGCTGGCGCGTTCTATCCTGCTACGTACGCCTTATCAGCATGACTCGCGCTTTGAGCGGGCTTTTGTACGTCTTGATGCCGCCATTTCCCGCATACCTGCTGATGCGATCCCCGACGCTGAGAAAAAAGCCATCGGCTTTCTTATCAAGAATCTAAGAGATGTGGACGCGCAGCTTTCCAGCATTGAATCTGAACAAGCACTGGCGCAGCCCCGTAATGATGAAAACCAGCTTGCCGATGACCGCCTTCATGGCATCAAGGATATCTGGCTTAGATTGCGACGGCATTTCACGCCGGAGTCGGCACTGTTTCGTCATGCGGTGCGAATGTCAGTCGTGCTGTGTACCGGTTATGCCTTTATCCAAATTACCGGATTGCAGCATGGTTACTGGATATTGCTTACCAGCTTGTTTGTTTGCCAGCCTAACTATAACGCCACCCGACATCGCCTTGCGCTGCGTGTGATCGGTACGTTGATTGGCGTGGCTATCGGTATCCCTGTGCTGTGGTTTGTGCCCTCACTCGAAGGGCAACTGATTTTGATTGTGATCACCGGCGTACTGTTTTTTATGTTCCGCACTGTTCAGTATGCGCACGCCACCATGTTTATCACCCTGCTGGTACTGCTGTGTTTCAATCTGCTCGGCGAAGGGTTTGAGGTCGCGCTGCCTCGGGTGATTGATACTCTCATCGGTTGCGCAATCGCATGGGCTGCCGTCAGTTTTATCTGGCCCGACTGGCGGTTTCGCCGCTTATCACAGGTTCTGGAAAATGCGCTAAATGCTAATTGCCGCTATCTGGATGCCATCCTCGAGCAATACCATCAGGGGCGCGATAACCGGCTGGCGTACCGTATCGCCCGTCGTGATGCGCATAATCGCGATGCGGAACTGGCATCGGTGGTCTCTAATATGTCCACTGAACCTCATGTCACCCCCGAACTGCGCGAAACTGCATTTCGGTTGCTGTGTTTGAACCACTCATTAACCGGTTATATTTCGGCTCTGGGAGCGCATCGCGAGCGGGTGGTCAACCCGGAAATTTTGGCTGTGCTCGACGATGCCGTTTGCTACGTAGATGACGCCCTGCATCACTTGCCCTCTGACGAAGCCAAAGTAAAGCAGGCGCTTTCCAGCCTCACGCAGCGTATCCGGGAAATAGAACCGCGTCAGGACAGCAAAGAGCCATTGGTTCTTCAACAGATCGGGTTAATTGCCGGATTATTGCCTGAGATAAGCTCTCTTCAGCACCAGGTTTCACTCAGCACAGATTAAGGGTGTTTTGGCTGGAGCTGCTCAACATACCATTCATGTAACTCCCGGCGCGTTTGCGCCGGGAGCGCAGCCTCATGAAGCCCGACGATTGCGCCCTCAAGCGCATACAAGGTCTTAACTCCACAATTTTTTTTGATCGTTCGCAGCTTTAGCCATGATTCCCGTGAACCGTTGGCTTTAAGCGTCTCCACATCTTTAATTCCTGCTTCCCACAGCCATATTTCATGTTGAAGCGTGAGATTAGGGAGATCTTTTACCCGTTGCCCCTGCTGACGATTCGCGAGCTCTTCGTTTGCGCTGGTGAGCGAGTCGGTCGCCAGTTTCACCAGCAGAGGGGGATTATTCCAGAGGTCGTTATCCACCCGATAATAGTTGAGATGAACCGGACGTCCGCGCCGCGTAAAAGTCAGTTTGGTCGAATTACGCTGGCTGAAATATTCAGCACTTTGTTCGCCCGCGCGCAAAAAAAGCTCGCCATCTACAAGCATACCGAAAGAGGCTTTATCAATAGTCAGACTGTAACCGCCAAACAAAGAACGACAATGAATCTTACCCAACGTCTTTAATACATCCTCTACCTGAGCAAGTTTCCGGGTGGTAATTGATTTCATTATAACTCCTTATACATCAATAAATAACAGAAATACTTCCATTATTGATTCCTGTAAAAGAAACATATTCGACCCGTAAAATCCCGGCAATATGAATTTACGAGTTGGAAGGATTTGATGTGAAAATTGCGAGACACTTTCAGAAATTTAGGTTGATCTTTGTTCGTCACCCGTATACTGTACAAACATACAGTACACACTGGAGTTGAGCACATCATGAACATTACTGGTTATTCAAATCGCCCGGTCAAAAAGACGCATGTGACCTCCCCGCATGCCGACTTGTCTACTGCGCCGGAAATTAAAGGGATGGTCAGTGAAATTGTTTATCGAGACGATCAACCCTGGATGGCGCACTGCCTGCTGTTGCCCTTATTGCAGCAGCTTGGTCAACAGTCCCGCTGGCTGTTGTGGTTAACACCTAATCAGCGCTTAAGTCGTTCCTGGCTACAGGCGTCAGGTTTACCGTTAACCAAAGTTATGCAAGCCACGCCTTCAAATTCTTACACGACAGTGGATGCCATGTTGCGCGCGCTGCGTACAGGTAATTACAGTGTGGTCATTGGTTGGCTTTCTTATGAAGTGAACGATGAGGAGTATCAAAAGCTGTTAGAAGCGGCTGAAAGAGGTAACGCAATGTGCTTTATTTTGCGTTCCACGCCGGGGGCTATTAACGGTACGAGACCACGTTCCGGGCTAAAAATTCATTCTGGTTTGTATCATTAAGTAAATTTAAGACAAATCCTGGTATTACTTTTTAATGCTTTTAGGTTGTTGTTCGGTGACGGTATTTATGCGGAATCCGCGGGTTTCATGAATAGTGAACCTTTACACCTGCCTACATTTACAGCAAAAATGTTAATAAATATGTACGCAAATCGTTTTTTTTCATATGCCTGACGGACTTCACACTTGTAAGTTTTCAACTACGTTGTAGACTTTACATCGCCAGGGTTGCTCATTAATAAACCGTACAGACGGTAGAGTTAAAAGTTGAGCTATAACCCCGGTGAAGGATTTAACCGTGAGCACAAAAGACGTTCATGGCCTTTTGGATGATAACGAGGCGCAAAAAATGAAAAAGACAGCTATCGCGATTGCAGTGGCACTGGCTGGTTTCGCTACCGTAGCGCAAGCCGCACCGAAAGATAACACCTGGTATACTGGTGCTAAACTGGGCTGGTCTCAGTACCACGACACTGGTTTCATTCCTAACAATGGCCCGACCCATGAAAGCCAACTGGGTGCTGGTGCTTTTGGTGGTTACCAGGTTAACCCGTATGTGGGCTTTGAAATGGGTTACGACTGGTTAGGTCGTATGCCGTACAAAGGCGACAACGTCAACGGCGCATTCAAATCTCAGGGCGTTCAGCTGACTGCTAAACTGGGTTACCCAATCACTGACGAACTGGATATCTACACTCGTCTGGGTGGTATGGTTTGGCGTGCTGACTCCAAGTATAACATCCCTGGTGGCGCGTCTTTCAAAGATCATGACACCGGTGTTTCCCCAGTATTCGCTGGCGGCCTGGAGTGGGCAGTTACCCGTGACATCGCTACCCGTCTGGAATACCAGTGGACCAACAACATCGGTGACGCTAACACCGTTGGTACCCGTCCGGACAATGGTCTGCTGAGCGTAGGTGTTTCCTACCGTTTCGGTCAGCAAGAAGCAGCAGCTCCGGTTGTAGCTCCAGCTCCGGCTCCGGCTCCGGAAGTACAGACCAAGCACTTCACTCTGAAGTCTGATGTTCTGTTCAACTTCAACAAAGCTACTCTGAAACCGGAAGGCCAGCAGGCTCTGGATCAGATGTACACCCAGCTGAGCAACCTGGATCCGAAAGACGGTTCCGTAGTTGTTCTGGGCTTCACTGACCGTATCGGTTCTGACGCTTACAACCAGGGTCTGTCCGAGAAACGTGCTCAGTCTGTTGTTGACTACCTGATCTCTAAAGGTATCCCGTCTGACAAGATCTCTGCACGTGGCATGGGCGAATCTAACCCGGTTACTGGCAACACCTGTGACAACGTTAAACCGCGCGCTGCTCTGATTGACTGCCTGGCACCGGATCGTCGCGTAGAAATCGAAGTTAAAGGTATCAAAGACGTTGTAACTCAGCCGCAGGCTTAAGTTATCCCGTTACGAAAAAACCCCGCAATGCGGGGTTTTTTTTATGGCCTGTTTAATTAACAACATCAAAAGGAAGCTGTTACTCGCCCTTCCCCAATAACGCCTCAATATCCTGCTTCAACGTAGACATTTGACTGGCGTATTTTTCTTTACGTTCTGCGTCTTCGATTAATTGCACAATGGTTTCAGAGAGCGTTATACCCCGACGCTGGGCAAGCCCGGCAAGGCGCTGCCAGACCATGTATTCGAGATCGATTGATTTCTTACGGGTATGCTGATGTTCAGCATTGAAGTGCCGTTTGCGCCGCGCACGGATCGTCTGCTTCATGCGATTGAGCAAGTCCGGATTGATATGCGCTTCAATCCAGCCAGCGACCTGCACCGGTTCATTTTCCATGTTGAGTAAGAGGTCGACAGCCTCTTTGGCCGCGCTGGTTTCAATATATCGGGTTATCAGCTCGCCCTCACGATGCTTCTTCACCAGATATTTCCATTTCCAGCCGCTTTCGAGATTTTCCAATTGCTGATATTTCATTGTGATCTCAGTGTGACCGCATAACTCACTTCAGGATAACAGTTTTTTTCCATTTCGCTGAATTGAAATCGTAGCTTGTGACTCCCTTGAGGATTCTCCGGTTCGATTGCCCGATTACTGGTGTGTCCTGGTCCCCATTACGCTATAATCGCGCCTTTAACCTCTACCTTAAAAAATCGACTTTGACCATAAATAAACTCTCATGGCGCGACCTGGTAGCCGACACCGATCGATATCAGGAACTGTTTACGCAGCCACAAACGGACATTGCTTCTTCCTTCGATATTCAAGCCATCCAGCCCCGCTTATGTTTCGGTCTGGATCAGTTGATTCATCCTTTCGCATCCTCCGCCTTTATGCTTGTCAGAGCACCGGAAGAGAAGGACTATTTAGAAACCATCGCCGGGTATCTGCGTGAGAATAGCCCCGCCGCAGAGCAATTATTCGGCGGACGCTACGTGATAGAAAATGACGTTGTGACATATCTTCCTGCGGTCAGCGCAGAAGACAACTTCACCAGCACGGGCGATGTTGTCTACGCCGACTGGGTAGAGACTGAACAGTTATTTGGTTGCGTACGCCAGCATGGCACACGCGTTACGCTGCAACCTGGTCTTATTCATCAGGCTAACGGCGGCGTGCTTATCCTCTCGCTCAGAGCGTTGTTATCCCAGCCGCTGCTGTGGCTTCGCTTAAAGCATATGGTCGAATTAAAACGCTTCGACTGGTTCTCTCAGGACGAAACGCGTCCATTGCCGGTATCCGTGCCGTCCATGCCGCTGGAGCTTAAAGTGGTGCTGGCAGGCGATCGCGATTCACTGGCGGATTTCCAGGAGATGGAGCCGGAGTTATGTTCTCTCGCCATTTACAGTGAGTTTGAAGATAACCTGGAAGTCGATGATGATGAATCGATGGGCCTTTGGCAGCAATGGGTGTTGCACCTCGCCGCGACGCATCAGCTTCCTGCACCGGATGCCAGTGCCTGGCCCGGCTTGATTCGTGAAGCGACGCGCTATACTCAGGATCAGGAAACCTTACCCATTTACCCCTCCTGGATTTTGCGTCAGTTGCGTGAAGTCTCACCGCTCTGCGATGGCGACACATTCGATTCAGACCAACTCGCTGCAATGCTCGAGCAACGTGCCTGGCGTGAGGGTTTCCTTGCAGAACGGATGCAGGATGAAATCCTGCAGGACCAAATTCTGGTAGAGACCGAGGGCGACCGTATCGGCCAGATCAACGCATTGTCGGTCATTGAGTTCCCGGGCCATCCCCGCGCCTTTGGCGAGCCCTCTCGGATCAGCTGCGTTGTTCATATAGGCGACGGAGAATTTACTGATATCGAACGCAAAGCCGAACTGGGCGGCAATATTCATGCGAAAGGCATGATGATTATGCAGGCGTTTTTGATGTCGGAATTGCAGCTTGAGCAGCAAATCCCCTTCTCCGTCTCCTTAACATTTGAACAGTCCTATAGTGAAGTGGATGGTGATAGCGCATCCATGGCCGAATTGTGTGCGGTAATCAGCGCCCTGGCCGATGTGCCCTTGCATCAGAACATTGCTATTACCGGCTCGGTCGACCAATTCGGTCGCGCACAACCGGTCGGCGGCCTGAACGAAAAAATCGAAGGCTTTTTTGAAATTTGTCAGAGCCGTGAACTCACCGGCAATCAGGGCGTTATTATTCCGTCCGCTAACGTGCGTCACCTCTCTCTGTCCCAGCCATTGCTGGATGCGGTAGAAAATGGACAGTTCACTATCTGGGCGGTTGATGATGTTATGGATGCATTGCCGCTGCTTACCGGTCTGCCCTGGGATGGTGAAGGGCAAACCACGTTGATTCAAACGATTCAGGAACGTATCGCGCAAGCCACGCAACAAGAAGGGCGAAACCGTTATCCATGGCCATTTGGCTGGCTTAACTGGTTCAACCACAACTGATCGGACTTGTTCAGCGTACACGTGTTAGCTAACCTGCGTGCTTCAATAAAATAAGGCTTACTGAAAACATGGTAGATAAACGCGAATCCTATACGAAAGAAGACCTTCTTGCCTCCAGCCGTGGTGAACTGTTTGGCGCTAAGGGCCCACAGTTACCTGCTCCGAATATGTTGATGATGGACCGCGTCGTCAAAATGACCGAGACCGGTGGCAACTTCGACAAAGGCTATGTTGAAGCGGAGCTGGATATCAACCCTGATATGTGGTTCTTCGGTTGCCACTTTATCGGCGATCCGGTTATGCCTGGCTGCCTGGGCCTGGATGCCATGTGGCAGTTAGTCGGTTTCTACCTGGGTTGGCTGGGCGGAGAAGGCAAAGGCCGTGCGCTGGGCGTTGGCGAAGTGAAATTTACCGGCCAGGTTCTGCCGACTGCGAAAAAAGTCACCTACCGTATCCACTTCAAACGCATCGTTAACCGCCGTTTAATCATGGGTCTGGCGGATGGTGAAGTGCTGGTTGATGGTCGCGTTATCTATACCGCAAGCGATCTGAAAGTTGGTTTGTTCCAGGATACTTCTGCGTTCTGATTTTTACTGCTAAGAACCAGAAAGGCGAAACCTCCGCACGGCGGAGGTTTCATGTTTCTAAAGAGACAGTGTTATGCGATTAACACTTTGACGTCCATGGCTTCTCGCCAGCCTCCCAGCCAATAAGATCTCTGATTAACTGCCTGATAAGGACACATTTCTTTTGGTCGACCGGTCATGCCTGCTTGATAACCGCGTTGATGGGCCCGTTCCAGGCGATCTCGTTTTTGTCTCTTCATGCCTCGTTTCCCTCATCTTTTTTGTCTGCTGGAAATGAAAACAGTGATAAGCAAATGCTCAATCACGACTAACGAATAACGCGAAACCATCATTACGTCAACGCGCAAAATTCACGCCAATGTCATATTTGTGACCTATACGAAGGCAAAAAATTACAAATTGATTTAAGCCGGTTCTTTATCTTATTGGTATCCAAAGAAAAGCCGCCGCAAGCCTGTACAGACTTACAGCGGCTAAAATTTACACAAAAGTTTTTAGTGAAGACGTTTAATCTCTGCCGCCATCATCTGTGCTTCCTGTTGCCAGGCCTGACCCAGCGTTTTCACCATCGCATCATAGCCGTCCTGTTGCTGCTTGAGTTCGATATGAAATGGGCGCTTGACCAGCTGGCCCTGATTATTAAGCAGCCATTCACCGCTCACAATCACCCGTCCGTCATAGCGGCCATGAAAGCCCGTGACATTGACGTTCAGCACCTGTTGTTGGGTACCAAGCGGCGTTGATGAGACTACCCAGCCCGGTAGCTGGCTGCTCAGATTCGCCACAAGGGTATTTCTGAGCTGCTGATCTAAAGGGCTGGCCCATAAGTTACTGTTGGCGATATTGAACTGCACATCTGAGGTTTGATAGACCACGCCATTACCCGCCAGATAATCAGGTATAGCGACCTGTTCCACCCACAATAGCTGTGTTCCCTGACTGGCAGACACGCTTTGTGTCTGCTCACCGGCGGGCAGCTGATAATAGATTTTCCCCTCGTCGCTGCTACTGCTGCATGCGCTGAGCAACGCCGCTATTACTACAGGGAGCCACTTTCTCATTCTTTCGCCCTCTTCGGCTGTGGATCTTTTTTATCCTTCGCTTCAAACACCAGCGCATTACTCTTATCGTTCAGGGTTTTCAGTACGGGTTGTAATTCGCGTAATACCTGATCGAGACGCTGCATATCCGCCACCATCTTGTTATAGGCGGCTGAGCCCGGCTGGAAGCCCTGCATGCTGCGATTCAATTCGCGAAGCGTGGTTTGCATATCCGTCGGCAACTGCTGCATCGATTTACTGGCCGTCAACTGGTTAAGGTTGGTCAGCGTCTGTTGCAGCCGCTGCATCGTGCGCTGGCTTTCGTTAAGCGTATTGGTTGCCTGCTCAATCATCGGGTTTAGCGGCAGGTTGTTAATTTTGTCCAGCGTTTCAAGTAAACGCTGCTGAATTTGCGCCAGCCCGCTGCTAACCGAAGGAATAATCGAAAAACCGCCGAAGCTGCGCATACCGGACATGGCGGGTGCCTTCGGATAAAAATCCAGGTCGATATACAGTGCGCCCGTCACCAGGTTGCCGGTTTTAAGCGAGGCCCGCAGTCCACGTGAGACCAGATCCTGGAGATGGGCGCCAATATCCGGGCTTTCGCCTAACTGATTTTCCAGACGTTCGGGTTCAATACGGATCAGGACCGGAATGCGATAATCCGTACTCAGCGCCTGCCGCAATCCCGGCACGAAGTAAGGCGCCTCCGCCACGGTACCAAGACGGATGCCGCGGAATTCAACCGGCGCTCCCGGCTGCAGCCCGCGAATGGAATCGTTGAAAAATACCAGATAATCAATGTGCTCGGTGTACAGCGAGTCCTGAATGCTTTTCTGATCGTCATAGAGTTTAAAGGCGGATTTTTCTGCGATGGGCTTTCCAAGCTCCAGACCATCCGGGATGTCAAAGCTGACGCCACCGCTAAACAGCGTGGTCAGCGAGCCCATTTCCACCCGCATTCCCGCCGACGACAGATCCACTGCGATCCCGCTGTCTTTCCAGAACCGTACGTTGCTGGTTACCAGCCTGTCGTAAGGGGCATTGATAAATAGCTGGTAAGTGATGTTACGTTTTTGGGTATCGAAAGTGCTCGTTTCCACCGATCCCACCCGATATCCGCGAAACAGCACCGGATCGCCAGGCGAGAGTTGACCCGCCTTGTTACTGTCAAGGATAACGCGGATGCCTTTGGCATCCGGGGGCGCCAGAGGCGGCGCATCCAGCAACTGGTAATTATCCGGCACAGCGCCCTTCATGCCGGGTTTCAGTTCGATGTACGCACCTGAGAGGAGCGTGTTCAGCCCGCTGACGCCTTCTCTGCCAATCTGCGGCTTAACCACCCAGAAAACGGAATCCTGATGCAGCAGCTTTTCCATGCCCGCGTTTAAGCGCGCTTTAATTTCGACATGCAGCAAGTCGTCACTCAGCACCGCGCTTTCCACCACACCCACGGTCACGCTACGGCTTTTAATGGTCGTTTTACCGCCCTCGATGCCTTCGGCATTCGTGGTGATTAAAGTGACTTCGGGCCCCTGATGACTGTAGTGATAAAAGAGGATCCACGCGCCGATCAGCGCTGTGACGATAGGAAATATCCAGACCGGCGACCAGTTTCTCACCTTCTGCACCTGCGCTTCCCCGCTATGCTTTTCCATGTTCTGATGACTCCTTATGGCTTAATTCCGACTCGCGATCCCAGGACAAACGGGGGTCAAAGGTCATCGCTGCGAACATCGTAATAATCACTACCAGCGCAAACATCACCGCGCCGATGGCGGGATAAATACTCATTAACGCCCCCATACGCACCAGCGCAGACAAGACGGCAATAACAAACACATCAATCATTGACCAGCGGCCAACGAACTCCACAACTTCATAAATAAGATGCATACGTTCGCTGTCCCGCTGGCCGTGGCCTTTCGCGTCCCAGCACAGCCAGCCAATCGCAATCATTTTTAACGTCGGGACCAGGATACTGGCGATAAAAATCACCATCGCAACCGGGTACGATCCCTCGCTCCACAGCAGGATCACACCGGCCAGGATCGTGGAAGGCATCTTATCGCCCAGCAGATCGGTAATCATAATCGGCAAAATATTGGCGGGGAAATAGAGCAGGATCGCAGTAAACAGAAGCGCCAGCGTCCATTGCAAACTGTTTTTACGCCTTACATAACCGCGTGTTTCACAGCGCGGGCACTGAAGGGTATTCGCTGGCAAAATGGCGGTACAGCAACGGCATGAGCGCAGCCCCTGGCGAATGCCGGGAACGCCGACTTTCAGCGGCGTGGTAAGCACCGGCATCGGCGCCAGATCATCCCACAGCCAGCGGCGGTCTACACACTGAAATGCGCGCAATTGCAGAATGCAAAACAGGCACCAGGGAATAAAACTGCTGCCGATGCCGATATCACCGTACGCCATCAGTTTGACAAAGCTGACTAATACACCGGCGAGGAAAATTTCCGCCATCCCCCAGGTTTTCAACTGGAAGAAGATCCGCGCCATGCCGTGTTTCAGACGTCGCGGCAATACCACGCGGTTCACCAGAAGCAGGATGGTGATCAGGCAGAAAGCGGGAACCAGCTGAACAAACAGCATAAAGAGCGTACCGAGGCTGACGTAATCCTCGGAAAACATCACGCCCGGGATTTCCATCAGCGTCACTTCGCTGGTAATACCCGCCACCTTCATATTGACGAAGGGAAAAAGGTTTGAGAGCAGCAGCATAAACAACGCCACCAGCGCATACGCCGTGGGACGCTGCCGGGGCGCGTCCCACTGAGTGGTTAATGTCACGCCGCAACGGGGGCAGTTGGCCTTGTGGCCCGCCTCCATTCGCGGAAGTAACACCAGCATATCGCATTGCGGACAGAGTATGTGTTTCGCTGCATGGTGCCGTTCGCACATGCTGCCCTCCCTTTGGCTATGCACCGTTTTTTAACGATTCCAGGTATTCCCAACGTTCAAAAGCCTCCTCAAGAGCCTGCTCGGCGGTCGCCAGTTTTTCCAGTACGCTTTGAGTGACATCATGAGGTTGGTTAAAGAAGGAAGCATCGCTGACCTGCGTTTGTAGCGCTTCTACTGCCGCTTCCAGCGTTTCCATACGCTGCGGCATCTGATCCAGTTCGCGCTGCATGTTATAGCTTAGTTTGCTGCTGGCTCGTTTGACAGTTTCTGCTTTAGCCGCTTCGGGTTCTTTTTTCGCAGCCAACGTCCGGGATGCACTGGACGACGCCTGCTGTCCGCGCGCGTCGTGATAACCGCCGACATATTGCCCTATATGGCCTTCGCCTTCAAAAATCCAGCATTCCGTTACCGTGTTATCAACAAACTCCCTGTCGTGGCTCACCAGCAATACGGTGCCCTGGTAGCTGTCGATTAACTCTTCCAGCAATTCCAGCGTTTCAACATCCAGATCGTTAGTCGGTTCATCGAGGATCAGCAGGTTGCTGGGCTTAAGGAACAAACGTGCCAGCAACAGACGGTTGCGCTCCCCACCAGAGAGTGCCCGCACCGGCGTCATGGCGCGTTTCGGATGGAACAGAAAGTCCTGTAAATAGCCCAGCACATGACGCGGTTTGCCGTTGACCATTACTTCCTGTTTGCCTTCCGCAAGGTTATCCATCACGGTGCGTTCCGGATCAAGTTCGGCACGATGCTGGTCAAAGTAGGCAATTTCCAGCTTGGTGCCGACGTGAACACGGCCGCTGTCAGCGTTTAGCTGACCGAGCATCAGTTTCAGCAGGGTCGTTTTACCGCAGCCGTTCGGGCCAACCAGCGCGATTTTGTCGCCGCGTTGCACCTGGGCGCTGAAATTGCGGACCAGGGTTTTGCCTTCGATACCGTAATTGACGTCTTCGAGTTCAAAGACAATTTTACCGGAGCGGGAGGCCTCTTCGACCTGCATTTTTGCGCTGCCCAACACTTCACGCCGTTCGCTACGTTCGCGACGCAGGCTTTTCAGAGCCCTGACACGCCCTTCATTGCGGGTGCGTCTGGCTTTGATGCCCTGACGGATCCACACTTCTTCCTGCGCCAGTTTTTTATCAAACTCGGCGTTTTGCAGCTCTTCTACCCGCAGCGCTTCTTCTTTCGCTACCAGGTACTGATCGTAATCGCCCGGGTAAGAGACCAGTTTGCCGCGATCCAAATCCACAATGCGCGTCGCCATATTGCGAATAAAAGAACGATCGTGGGAGATGAAAATGATGCAGCCCTGGAAAGTTTTCAAAAACCCTTCCAGCCAGTCGATGGTTTCAATATCCAGGTGGTTGGTCGGTTCATCAAGCAATAACACCCGCGGTCCGCTCACAAGCGCACGGCCCAGCGCAGCTTTACGCAACCAGCCGCCCGACAGGGCCGCCAGTTCGGTATCGGCGTTTAGCCCAAGCTGCATTAAGACTTCGTTAATGCGGTTTTCAAGCTGCCACAAACCGTGGTGGTCGAGTAATTCCTGCACTCTGGCCAGCTCGGCAAGGTTCTTATCGCTGGGGTCCTGCATCACCAGATGGGAAACGTCGTGATAGCGCTTAAGGTATTCCGCTTGTTCTTCAATCCCTTCCGCGACGAAATCGTAGACGCTGCCGGTCACATTGCGCGGCGGGTCCTGTTGTAACCGCGCGACCACGAGATCCTGCTCAAAAATCAGACGCCCGTCATCGAGCCCGACTTCGCGGTTCAGGATTTTCATTAACGTGGATTTTCCGGCCCCGTTACGGCCAACCAGACACACGCGCTCGTTATCTTCGATATGCAGTTCAGCGTTATCGAGAAGCGGCGCATCGCTGTAAGAGAGCCATGCGCCATGCATACTAATTAATGACATAAATAATTATTTCCCGGTCTCGTGGGTAATCAGCCAGCAGTTATGGATCTGGCGATTACGGGCAAAATCTTGTGACAGCGTTTTCTCAGTAATTTCCTGCGCCTTCAGGCCCAGTTCCGCCAGTCCCGGTAAATCCATTTTGAAACCGCGCTTATTGTTGGAGAACATAATCGTGCCGCCCGGGTTCAGCAGGCGCTTCAGATCCCGCATCAGCAGGACATGATCGCGTTGAACGTCGAATGACGCGTCCATCCGTTTGGAGTTGGAGAACGTGGGCGGATCGATAAAGATCACATCAAAGCGCTCATTGGCCTCGGCCAGCCAGCCCAGACAATCCGCCTGGATCAGGCGATGGTTGCGACCGGTTAATCCGTTGAGACGCAAGTTGCGTTCAGCCCATTCCAGATAGGTACGCGACATATCTACCGTGGTCGTGCTCTTCGCGCCGCCCAGCCCTGCGTGAACGCTGGCAGTGCCGGTATAAGCAAACAGGTTCAGGAAATCTTTACCTTTGCTCATCTGACCCAGCATACGGCGGGCAATACGGTGATCGAGGAACAGACCGGTGTCCAGGTAATCGGTCAGATTGACCCAGAAGCGCGCATTAAACTCACGCACTTCCATAAATTCTTCTTTTTGAGCCACTTTCTGATACTGGCTGCTGCCCTTCTGGCGTTCGCGGGTTTTCAGCACCACTTTATTAGGGGCGATGTTTAACACCTGAATGGTCGCGGCAATGACATCGAACACGCGTTGACGAGCTTTGGCTGCATCCACCGTCTTCGGCGGCGCATATTCCTGGATGACCACCCAATCCGCGTAACGGTCTACCGCCACGTTATAGTCCGGCAGGTCGGCATCATAGAGGCGATAGCATTCGATGCCCTCCTGTTTTGCCCACTTCTCAAGCTTTTTCAGATTCTTTCGCAGACGGTTGGCATAGTCTTCTGCAATGCGCCCCTGCCCGCCTTCGCTGCTGCTTGCAGCCAGGTGATAGTTTTTCTGCACGCAATCAAGCGGGCCGTTTTTGGCTTTGAATTGCCGATCGGCGCGAAGTTGCAGACAGCTCAGCAATACCGGCGAGGCGCTGAACAGCGAAAGATTCCAGCCGCCAAACTGCTGTTTCATGGCCCGGCCTAACAAACTGTGCAGGGCAATCAGCGCCGGTTCGCTTTCCAGGCGTTCACCGTACGGCGGGTTGCTGATAACCGTGCCGAGCGGTCCTTTCGGCAGTGGATTGGTTAATTGCGCCACATCTGCGACGCTAAAGGTGATCAGCTCATTCAGCCCCGCACGACGGGCGTTGGCGCGTGCGCGCTCAATAACCCGCGGATCGTTATCGGAACCATAAAAACGCGAAGCATATTCGCTCAGACCACGGCGAGCACGCACCTGGGCGTCGGTTTTAACGCTTTTCCAGATCTCGTCGTCATGTTTCGCCCAACCGGAAAATCCCCAGCGGGTGCGGTATAAACCCGGCGCGCGATCGGTTGCGATCATTGCTGCTTCGATTAACAGCGTGCCGGAACCGCACATCGGATCGATCAGCGGGGTGCCTGGCTGCCAGCCGGAGCGTTGGACAATCGCGGCGGCCAGCGTTTCTTTAATGGGTGCCTGGCCGGTTGCATCGCGGTACCCACGCTGATGCAGGCCATCGCCGCTCAGATCGAGCGCAATGCTGGCGGTTTCTTTATTCAGCCAGACATTAATTCGCAGATCCGGTTGGTCCTTATCGACATTCGGGCGCGGCAAACCTTTGCGGGTGAACGCATCGACTATGGCGTCTTTCACTTTCAACGCGCCATACTGGCTGTTGCGGATCGATTCGTTTAACCCGCTGAAATGCACAGCGAACGTGGCACCGGGACTGAAGAGTGCAGTCCAGTCGATGGCCTGTACGCCCAGATAGAGATCGAGGTCGCTGTAAACTTTGCATTCGCTAAGCGGCAGCAGAATGCGCGATGCCAGGCGGCTCCACATCAAACTCTGATAGAGCAGATGCGCGTCGCCTTCAAAATGCACCCCGCCCTGAACCACCTGGGTATTACGCGCGCCCAGGTTTTCCAGCTCGGTTTTTAACAATTCTTCCAGGCCACGCGCCGTACTGGCAAATAAAGCATTCATATCGTCACTTATCACTTAATAAAATTGTTGCGCATTATAGCCAATCCGACCCGCATGTCATAAAGTTGCCCTTCTATTTCTTCACCTTCGGTTACGTTCAGGGAGTGCGCAGTGGCCTTTTTATCTCGTCTTGCCGTTCATCCGGTTAAATCTATGCGCGGCATTCAACTGTCACACGCTCAGGTAAGTTTAAGCGGGCTGGCGTTCGATCGCATTTTTATGGTCACTGAAACTGACGGCACCTTTATTACCGCACGGCAATATCCGCAGATGGTGCTGTTTACTCCGGCGATAATGCATGACGGTTTGCACCTTAGCGCGCCGGATGGCAGCAGTGTTGTCGTGCGTTACAGCGATTTTTCCGCCGACGGCGCGCCGACAGAAGTCTGGGGCAACCATTTTACGGCGCTTATCGCCCCGCAGGCTGTTAACCAGTGGCTCAGCGGATTCTTTGCACGTGACGTGCAGTTGCGCTGGGTCGGCCCTGAACTGACCCGCCGGGTCGCACGACATCAGGACGTTCCGCTCTCTTTCGCCGACGGGTATCCCTTCCTGTTAACTAACGACGCCTCGCTGCGTGATTTACAACAGCGCTGTCCGGCCAGCGTCAATATGACGCAATTTCGGCCAAATATTGTGATTTCCGGCGCGCAGGCATGGGAAGAAGATACCTGGGAAGTGATCCGCATCGGCGGCGTCACCTTCGATGTGGCGAAACCGTGCAGCCGCTGCGTATTTACCACCGTCAGCCCGGAGCGTGGCCGTAAGCATCCTTCCGGCGAGCCGCTGGCAACTTTGCAAACGTTCCGTTCCGCCCAGGACAATGGCGATGTGGACTTCGGCCAGAATCTTATCGCGCGGGAGAGCGGCATTATTCATGTCGGTGATGAACTGGAGATCCTGAAAACCAAACCTGCGCGCTTATATGGCCCGGGTGAAGTCGTGGAAACGCTGGCGGTTGAACAGACGCCGCAAAGCGCAGTAGACATCACCTGGCAAGGGACGACCTTTACCGGTAATAACCAGCAAATTTTGTTGGAGCAGTTAGAGCAGCAGGGGATTCGCGTTCCCTACTCGTGCCGGGCGGGGATATGTGGAAGTTGCCGAATTCGCCTGATAGAAGGCAACGTCACACCGCTGAAGCAGAGCGCGCTTGGCGATGACGGCACCATTTTGTGTTGTAGCTGTATTCCGGCAGGGGCGTTGAAACTCGAAAGCTAAACGGCCTGATCAAGACTGAGTGCCAGTGACACCGGTTGCGGTCTGAGCCGGTCGTTCATGATTTTGATTGCATCCCCCAGCTGCATAGTGCGCCCGGCAAGCGTTAAACCGGGCTGCGCCAGCAGGCATAGCGCGGCATTATCGCCCGGCTCCACGACCAGCAGGCTCACACTTTCATGGGTATCGCTTAAATAAACACAGGCTGGATCGCCGCATACCGGTTGCCAGTAATCATCATGGGCGAGGAAGTGCCAGCTTTTAGGCATTTGCGGTTTCAGAAAACGAATGGCCACCAGCGCATTGAGCACCAGCTCGGCACGCTGATCTTTAGATAATTGCAGATCGCGGCATTTTTCTTCAAAGGTAAAATAAAGCGCTGCGTCATCCACGCAAAAACCGCTGGTGGAAAACGCATCCGGGGTCAACATTTTGCGGGCGAAGCGTGAACGGAATAGCATACCATTCGCTAAATCGAGCATCATTCTGTCGTGCTCGTCATCGAAATACCAATGCCAGTTATCATCCGGTTTAATACGCATCGTTTCTCCCCACATCTGTCAGCGACGAAATATCATCCCTTTTTGCCGCTTCGTTTAAAACCCCAATAAAGGAAAGACTAAAATGTCTAAATTAGCAACTGCGCCCGAATATAAAACAACCAGGGCTTAAAATAAAGCCCTGATCCTGTTTAAGTCATAAAGGTTAGATATGGCTTACGATTTCTTTAATCAGCGGCGGACCTTTAAAAATAAATCCGGAATAAATTTGAATCAGGGTTGCGCCAGCGGCGATTTTCTCGCGGGCCGCTATCAGTGAGTCAATGCCGCCCACGCCGATAATCGGCAACCGGCCATTTAATTCGTGGGATAACGCACGAATAATTTCGATGCTTTTTAGCTGTAATGGACGGCCACTTAATCCCCCCATTTCACCGCTGTGCTTCATTCCCTGAACAAGAGAACGATCAAGCGTGGTATTAGTCGCGATAACCCCATCAATATTATGGCGAATTAAACTGTCTGCCACCTGGATCAATTCTTCCATAGAAAGATCCGGCGCGATCTTTACCGCCACGGGAACATATTTATGGTGCTGTTTTTGAAGAGCTTGTTGTTTATTTTTTATTGCGCTTAAAAGATCATCCAGCGCTTCGCCATATTGTAAGGAACGTAACCCTGGGGTATTTGGAGAAGAGATATTAATCGCGATGTATCCGGCGTAAGGATAAACTTTATCCATGCAAATCAGATAGTCATCTTTACCCTGCTCCACCGGCGTGTCTTTATTTTTCCCAATGTTGATGCCCAGAACGCCATCAAAATGAGCCTTTTTGACATTTTCGACCAGGTTATCAACGCCCAGATTATTGAATCCCATCCGGTTGATCAGGCCTTCAGCTTCTACCAGACGGAAGATGCGCGGCTTGTCGTTACCCGGTTGAGGACGCGGCGTCACGGTGCCGATCTCAATCGATCCGAAACCCATCGCGCCAAGCGCGTCGATGCATTCGCCATTTTTATCCAGCCCGGCTGCCAGGCCCAGCGGATTTTTAAACGTCAGCCCCATGCAGGAAACCGGTTTTTCCGGGACATGCTGGCGCACCAGACGTTCAAACGGCGTGCCGGTAATACGGCGCAATTGCTGGAAGGTTACTTCATGAGCGCGCTCTGGATCGAGCTGGAAAAGGGCTTTACGAACGAAGGGGTAGTACATGAACTCTCCTGGATTCCCGGTGTGCAGACCGGGGCGGTATTATCCGTGAATGCGCTCACAATGTGAATTGACTTGTGGCAAAAAACCCACGGTAAGCAAACGTTTTCGATTCTGCATGTTTTTATGCGAAATCCGGCAATGCTCTGACGGAAAAATCAGTTAGCCACAGGTGAAGGCTCTGCGACACTGCATCAAATGTTATTTATGTTATCAATATAAAAATCATTAGTTATAAGGAGCCGTTATGCGCATTATTACTCTGGCCGGTAGCCCCCGCTTCCCTTCCCGCTCCAGCGCCCTGTTGGAATATGCCCGCGATCGGCTTAGTACGCAGAATGTGGAGGTGTATCACTGGCATTTGCATAATTTCGCGCCTGAGGATTTGATTTTCGCCCGCTTCGATAACCCGGCGCTGAAAACGTTCATCGATCAGCTCGCCGAAGCGCAAGGCGTAATCGTTGCAACGCCCGTGTATAAGGCCTCTTTCGCTGGCGCGTTGAAAACGCTGCTGGATTTGCTGCCGGAACGCGCGCTGGAGAAAAAAGTGGTATTGCCGCTGGCCACGGGGGGCAGCGTCGCTCATTTGCTGGCGGTGGATTACGCGTTAAAGCCGGTACTGAACGCGCTCAAAGCACAGGAGATCCTGCACGGCGTTTATGCCGATGACAGCCAGGTACTGGATTATCAACATAAACCGGTGTTCAGCGCGGGTTTGCAGCATCGGCTGGATGAAGCGCTGGAGACGTTCTGGCAGGCGCTGCATCGCCATGACGCTTCGCGTCTGGCTGTACCGTGGCAGAAACACTCACTCCCGGCATAATAAAAAAGGCCCTTCCGGTTGGAAGGGCCTTCTGTCATCAGGCCAGCGCCTTAGTGATTTTTTCGAACAAATCGCCGGAAAGATTTGGCAGGGTTTTGAGCTGTTCCAGCGCGGCGCGCATCAGTTGCTGACGATGCTCATCGTAGCGTTTGAAGCGAATAAGCGGCTCAATCAAACGCGACGCCACCTGCGGGTTACGGCTGTTCAGTTCGGTCAGCATTTCCACCATAAACTGATAGCCGCTACCGTCTGCCGCATGGAAAGCCAGCGGGTTATGCATGGCGAAAGCGCCGATCAGCGCCCGAATGCGGTTCGGGTTGCTCATGGTAAACGAGCGATGGTTCAGCAGCGCGCGGACTGTGGTAAGTACATCTTCAGCCGGGCTAATGGCCTGCAACATCAGCCATTTGTCCATGACCAGCCCGTCCTGATGCCATTTCTCGTCGTATTCCGCCAGCAGCGCCTGACGGCACGGCAACTGCGCCGCCACCGCAGCTGACAGCGCGGCAATCGCGTCGGTCATGTTATCCGCCTGGTGGTACTGCGTGGTGATCAGCTTATCCGCCAGCGCCGCATCGCCAAATGCCAGATAATGCAGACAGGTATTGCGCAGCGCGCGTTTACCGATATCGGCATGTTCAATGCGATAGCCGTCGAGTTTGTGGGCGTTGTAGACCGCCAGGAACTCATCCGCCAGTTCTGTCGCCAGCGTGCGGGTTAACGCGCCGTGAACTGCGGCAATCGCCAGCGGATCGATAATGTCGAACAGTTCGGCAATCTCATTCTGCGAAGGCAGGGTCAGGATTTCTGCCGCCAGCGCCGGGTCAATCTGCTCATCCAGCAAAATGGCGCGGAATGCATCGGCCACATGCAGAGGAAGCGACAGCGGCTGCCCCTGTTGCTGGCGCGCCACGTTGATTTTGATATGGGTCGCCAGCAGGCTTTGCGCCGCATCCCAGCGTGAAAAATCATTACGCGCATGGCGCATCAGGAAAGTGAGCTGTTGATCGCTCCAGCTATATTCCAGCTTCACCGGAGCGGAAAATTCCCGCAGTAATGACGGCACCGGCTGGAAGTAGACATTATCGAACACGAACGTCTGTTCCGCCTGGGTCACATTCAGGACGTGATGGACCGGATGACCGTTATGCTGGAGAGGGATCACCTTGCCTTCGTTGTCGTAAAGTTCGATATCGAAAGGAATATGCAGCGGGTGCTTCTCACTTTGCTCAGCCGTGGGCGGCGTTCTCTGGCTGATGGTCAGCGTATAGTGTTCTGTTTCCGGATTATAGTCGTCGCGTACGGTGACAATGGGCGTGCCCGCCTGGCTGTACCAGAGGCGGAAATGCGATAAATCGACGTTTGAGGCATCTTCCATAGCCTGAACGAAATCATCGCAGGTCGCTGCGCTGCCATCATGGCGTTCAAAATAGAGCTGCATCCCCTTCTGGAAATTCTCTTCACCCAGCAGGGTATGCAACATGCGGATCACTTCCGATCCTTTTTCATACACCGTGAGGGTGTAGAAGTTGTTCATTTCAATCACCTTATCCGGGCGGATAGGGTGCGCCATCGGGCTGGCGTCTTCGGCGAACTGCATGGCACGCATGGTGCGGACATTATTAATCCGGTTGACTGCGCGAGAGCCTAAATCCGAGCTGAATTCCTGATCGCGGAAAACCGTCAGCCCCTCTTTCAGGCTGAGCTGGAACCAGTCGCGACAGGTGACGCGGTTGCCGGTCCAGTTATGGAAATATTCGTGGCCAATCACGCGTTCAATATTGAGATAGTCTTTATCAGTGGCCGTTTCGGCGCGCGCCAGCACGAATTTGGAGTTAAAGATGTTCAGTCCTTTATTCTCCATCGCGCCCATATTGAAGAAATCGACGGCGACGATCATATAAATGTCTAAATCGTACTCCAGGCCGAAGCGCGTCTCGTCCCATTTCATGGAGTTTTTCAGGGAGGTCATCGCCCAGGGTGCCCGATCGACGTTTCCGCGATCGACATAGAGTTCGAGCGCCACTTCACGACCGGAACGGGTGGTAAAGGTGTCGCGCAGCACGTCGAAATCGCCTGCCACCAGCGCAAACAGGTAGCAAGGTTTCGGGAACGGATCCTGCCACTCAACCCAGTGACGTCCGTTTTCCAGCTCGCCCTGCCCTACGCGGTTGCCGTTGGAAAGCAGATAAGGATATTTGGTTTTATCAGCAATAATTTTCGTGGTGAAGCGTGCCAGAACGTCGGGGCGATCGAGATACCAGGTGATATGACGGAACCCTTCCGCTTCGCACTGGGTACAGAGCGCTTCGCCAGACTGGTATAAGCCTTCCAGGGCCGTATTGGCCGCCGGACTGATTTCGTTAACGATTTTCAGGGTAAAACGCGCAGGCAACTGCTCGATAATCAGCGCGTTGTCTTCCAGGCGGTAGTGAGGCCACGCTTCATCATTAATTTCGAGTGAGATTAACGTTAATGATTCGCCATCCAGACGCAGCGGCGCATCCGTCGCCTGCGGGCGATTTACCTGACTGACTGCGGTCACGCGCGTGGTTTGCGCATCCAGTTCAAAGGTCAAATCGATATCGCTGATGAAGTAATCCGGCGCACGATAATCGTGGCGGTATTTGGCTTGTGGCAATTGAGTCATAGAAACCTTATCCATCGTCCGTAGAGTATCGTGCTTCAGTCTATTCTCGTTGCGAAAATGTTGCCATGCAGAATCTTTATCTTTTATGGCTATGGGCCGTCTTTTATACATTTGAATAACATGGGGCACGAAATGCGCTCGACCAGGCCGCTGTGTTATGTTGTGATCCTGCTTCAATAAACCGATAATCAAGGTATACTCCTGCGTCTTTCTCTGCTTTACGCAGACCCAGGAAACGCTCCCGTTAGAGGATGCCAGTTACGCACCATGACACACTATGCTTCCCCTATTCTGCACTCGTTGCTGGATACCGACGCCTATAAGCTTCATATGCAGCAGGCCGTGTTCCACCATTATCAGGGCGTGCATGTCGCAGCGGAATTCCGTTGCCGCGGCGATGAGTTATTGGGCATTTATGCGCCGTCCATTCGCGAACAGGTAGATGCGATGCAGCATCTGGCATTGCGTGATGATGAATACGCCTGGCTGGCAAAACTGCCCTTTTTCAAAAGCGATTATCTGGCGTGGCTCAAAACATTCCGCTATGACCCCTCCCAGGTCGAAATTGTTAACGATAACGGCAAACTGAATATCCGGCTTACCGGACCCTGGCTTGACGTCATCATGTGGGAAGTGCCGTTGTTGGCCGTGATCAGCGAACTGGTGCATCGCTACCGCACGCCGGAAGTGACCGTCGATCACGCGCTCGATCACCTGGAAACTAAGCTGGTCGAGTTCAAAGCGCTGACGGCCGATCTGCCGCTGGACCGGTTCTATCTGATGGACTTCGGCACCCGCCGCCGTTTCTCCCGCGACGTTCAGCAGGCCATCGTAGAGCGTCTCAAGCAGGAACCCTGGTTTGTCGGCACCAGTAATTACGATTTGGCTCGCCGGCTTAATTTAACCCCGATGGGTACTCAGGCCCATGAGTGGTTCCAGGCGCACCAGCAAATCAGCCCGGTTTTAGCCAACAGCCAACGCGCCGCCCTTCAGGCCTGGCTTGATGAATACCCCGATCAGCTCGGTATCGCCCTGACCGATTGCATCACCATGGATGCGTTTTTGCGCGATTTCGGCCCGGAGTTCGCCACCCGTTATCAGGGCCTGCGCCACGACTCCGGCGATCCGGTCCAGTGGGGCGAGAAAGCCATCGCTCATTATGAAAAGCTTCAGATCGATCCGCTCAGCAAAACCCTGGTGTTTTCCGACAATCTCGATCTCAATAAGGCTATCGATCTTTACCGCCATTTCGCCGCGCGCGTAAAACTGGGATTTGGCATCGGTACCCGTTTGACCTGCGATATCCCGGGCGTACAGCCATTAAATATCGTCATCAAACTGGTGGAGTGTAACGGCAAGCCCGTGGCGAAACTCTCCGACAGCCCTGGCAAAACGATCTGCCACGATAAGGCATTCGTGCGTGCCCTGCGTAAGGCATTCGATTTACCCCAGGTAAAAAAAGCCAGTTGATCCTGACTTCAGGGAAGCCTGAGGGCCCCTGAAGTCCATCACTTTGTGTTTTCTTTATTTTCCAACACGAATTCTGCTTGTCTGCCAGCCTGTGCCAGGTAACATAGATAACCCCCCTGTCGGGCGGAAAAGCGATTTTAATTATTGACTATTAACCAGAGAGAAAATTATGAGCGTTGTGCCTGTAGCCGACGTACTCCAGGGCCGCGTTGCCGTTGACCAGGAAGTCACCGTGCGCGGATGGGTGCGTACCCGTCGAGATTCAAAAGCTGGTATCTCCTTCCTCGCCGTCTATGACGGTTCCTGCTTTGATCCTATACAGGCTGTCATTAATAATTCTCTGCCCAATTACAATGATGACGTTCTGCACCTGACCACCGGCTGTTCCGTGATTGTTACCGGCACCGTAGTGGAATCACCGGGCCAGGGCCAAAGCTTTGAGCTTCAGGCAACCCGCGTAGAAGTCACCGGCTGGGTCGAAGATCCGGATACATACCCGATGGCGGCCAAACGTCACAGCATCGAATATCTGCGTGAAGTCGCGCATTTGCGTCCACGTACCAATATGATCGGCGCGGTTGCCCGCGTTCGCCACACGCTGGCGCAGGCCCTGCATCGTTATTTCAACGAACAAGGCTTCTTCTGGGTTTCCACGCCGCTGATTACCGCTTCGGATACCGAGGGCGCAGGGGAAATGTTCCGTGTTTCCACGCTGGATATGGAAAACCTGCCGCGCAATGACCAGGGCAAAGTCGATTTCGACAAAGATTTCTTTGGTAAAGAAGCGTTCCTGACCGTATCCGGCCAGTTAAACGGCGAAACCTATGCCTGTGCGCTGTCAAAAATCTATACGTTTGGCCCAACCTTCCGCGCCGAGAACTCCAACACCAGCCGTCACCTGGCAGAGTTTTGGATGCTGGAACCGGAAGTGGCCTTTGCCACGCTGGACGACGTCGCCGCGTTAGCAGAAGGCATGTTGAAATATGTCTTTAAGGCCGTGCTGGATGAACGCATGGATGACATGAAATTCTTTGCTGAGCGCGTGGATAAAGACGCTATTGGCCGTCTTGAGCGTTTCATCTCCGCCGATTTCGCCCAGGTGGATTACACCGATGCGGTGAAAATCCTTGAAACCTGCGGCGAGAAATTCGAAAACCCGGTGTACTGGGGTGTTGACCTGGCCTCTGAGCATGAGCGTTATTTGGCTGAAAAACACTTTAAAGCGCCAGTTGTTGTCAAAAACTATCCAAAAGACATTAAAGCCTTCTACATGCGCCAGAACGAAGATGGCAAAACCGTTGCGGCCATGGATGTCCTGGCACCCGGCATCGGCGAGATCATCGGCGGTTCTCAGCGTGAAGAGCGTCTGGATGTACTTGATGTGCGCCTCGAAGAAATGGGGCTCAACAAGGAAGATTACTGGTGGTATCGCGATTTGCGCCGTTACGGTACCGTACCGCACTCAGGTTTTGGCCTCGGTTTCGAACGCTTAATCGCTTACGTAACCGGCGTCCAGAACGTACGTGACGTCATTCCTTTCCCACGTACGCCGCGTAACGCCAGTTTCTGATATAAAAAAGCCGGGTTTTCCCGGCTTTTTTGTTATAGTGGCCCGTCAATTTTTGTCAGCCCCCATCGATATTTGTCAGCTTCAACCCCGCCCCAGGCCTGGAAAGTAACCAGGTATTAATTCGAAATAATTTTCATTAAAAAATATCCCTGTTTTTTTTGCGTGTTACCGGCTGCGCGGATATAGCACGGATGGCTAAATTTCACACAGCCATCCAGCCATCTGAACAGGGTAAACAAAAAAGTGAGAATTATTGTCGTTAAGGTGCCTAAAGCCCGAAATTTAGAATTAAATATAAGGTTTTCATATATATAGATAACAGGCTAACGAAATTTGTTCAGTCGCGTGATTTATTTTGATGTGGTTCACAAAGTTCCCAAAAATACATAAATAGTTACACATTATTGCTTTTGGTTACGCTGTTTCGATATTTGTAGCACTTTCACTGTAGCTAATCCTCAATTTGAATGGAAAGATGCCCTCAGACACAAAAAGACACCAAACTCTCATCAATAGTTCCGTACAGAATTATTGACGGCAGTGGCAGGTGTCATAAAAAAACCAATGAGGGTAATAAATAATGATGAAGCGCAATATTCTGGCAGTGGTTATCCCTGCTCTGCTGGTAGCTGGTGCAGCTAACGCTGCCGAAATCTATAACAAAAACAGCAACAAACTGGACCTGTACGGTAAAGTAGTTGGTGAGCACGGTTTCGTAACCTCTGGCGACAACACCAACAATAACGACTCTTCTTACGCTCAGATCGGTTTCAAAGGCGAAACTCAGGTTACTGATCAAGTGACCGGTTACGGCCAGTGGGAATACCGTGCTAAAGCCAGCAAAGAAGAAGGCAACCAGGACAACGTAACTCGTCTGGCTTTCGCAGGTGTTAAAATTGCTGACGCGGGCTCCCTGGACTACGGTCGTAACTACGGTATCGTTTACGATGTAGAATCCTACACCGACGTTTCTCCGTCCTTCTCTGGCGAAACCTGGGCGGGCAACACTGACAACTACATGAACAACCGTTCAACTGGCCTGCTGACCTACCGTAACAGCGATTTCTTCGGTCTGGTTGATGGTCTGAACTTCGGTGTTCAGTATCAGGGTAAAAACGACCGTACTAACCTGAAAGCAGCTAACGGCGACGGCGTAGGTTACTCTCTGGGTTACAACTTTGCTGAAGGTTTCAGCGTAATCGGTGCGTACAGCAACTCTAACCGTACCATCAACCCGACTGGCGGTCAGAAAGCTGATGGCCGTGGTGACCGCGCTGAAGCATGGTCTGCTGGTGCTAAATACGACGCCAACAACGTTTACCTGGCGGCTATCTACGCAGAAACCCGTAACCAGACTGCAACTGGCCAGTCTTTCTACGACATCGCTAACAAAACTCAGAACGTTGAAGTTGTAGCACAGTACCAGTTCGACTTCGGTCTGCGTCCGTCCGTATCTTACGTACAGACCAAAGGTAAAGACCTGGTTGCTGCTGACGGTTCTTACTACAACCGCGACCTGGCTAAATACGTGACTGTAGGTACTTACTACTACTTCAACAAAAACTTCAACGTTTACGGTGACTACCGTATCAACCTGCTGGACAAAGAAGACGCGTCCACTGCACTGGTTGGCGTTGATGACCAGGTTACCCTGGGCGTAACTTACCAGTTCTAATTGATATAACCTTATTATCAATCAGACAAAAACAGGGCTTCGGCCCTGTTTTTTTATGCCCAAAAGAGAAAAATACCAGATTTACGCAACGGTTAATCTTTTACGGGCAAACGGTTGGCATTTGGCAAAACAACCGTTAACCTGAAAGCGAATTTCCCTTCTGAAATCACAATGGAACCTCGTCATGTTTGAGAACATTACTGCCGCCCCTGCCGATCCGATCCTTGGTCTGGCGGACCTGTTTCGCGCCGATGAACGTCCGACTAAAATCAATCTGGGTATTGGTGTATATAAAGATGAAACCGGTAAAACGCCGGTTCTGACCAGCGTGAAAAAAGCCGAACAATATTTGCTGGAAAACGAAACCACCAAAAATTACCTGGGCATTGATGGTATTCCTGAATTTGGTCGTTGTACTCAGGAACTGTTATTCGGCAAAGGCAATGCGCTTATCGCCGACAAACGCGCCCGCACTGCCCAAACCCCTGGCGGCACCGGCGCACTGCGTGTGGCAGCGGATTTTCTCGCTAAAAATACCGATGTAAAACGCGTCTGGGTGAGCAATCCAAGCTGGCCTAACCATAAGAGCGTATTCAATTCTGCGGGTCTGGAAGTGTGTGAATATGCCTATTACGACGCACAGAACCATACGCTGGACTTTGACGGCCTGTTGAACAGCCTGGCGCAAGCGCAAGCGGGCGATGTCGTTCTGTTCCACGGCTGCTGCCATAACCCAACCGGCATTGATCCGACGCTGGAACAATGGCAACAGCTGGCGCAGCTGTCGCTGGATAAAGGCTGGTTGCCGCTGTTTGACTTCGCCTACCAGGGCTTCGCCCGTGGTCTGCAAGAAGATGCAGAAGGCCTGCGCGCATTTGCCGCGTTGCATAAAGAGCTGATTGTTGCCAGCTCCTATTCCAAAAACTTCGGCCTTTATAATGAGCGCGTGGGTGCCTGTACGCTGGTCGCCAGCGACGCCGATACCGTCGATCGCGCGTTCAGTCAGATGAAATCCTGTATCCGCGCTAACTACTCCAACCCACCGGCGCATGGCGCCTCCGTGGTCGCGACCATTCTGAGTAACGAAGCACTGCGCACCATCTGGGAACAGGAACTGACCGATATGCGTCAGCGCATTCAGCGTATGCGTTTGCTGTTTGTGAACACCCTGCAGGAAAAAGGCGCGAACCGTGATTTCAGCTTTATTATTCAGCAAAACGGCATGTTCTCGTTCAGCGGCCTGACCAAAGAACAGGTTCTGCGTTTGCGTGAAGAGTTCGGCGTTTACGCCGTCGCTTCCGGGCGCGTTAACGTGGCGGGCATGACGCCTGACAATATGGCGCCGCTGTGCGAAGCCATCGTCGCCGTACTGTAAACGTTATTAGTATGCAAAAGGGCCGCTGATGCGGCCCTTTTTTATTGTGCAATGAGGCTTACCAGACTGGCATCTCATCCTGCAGGAAAGGATTATGCAGCCGCTCATGACCGAGCGTAGACAACGGGCCATGACCGGGAATAAACGTCACGTCATCACCTAACGGCAACAGCTTGCGTTTAATGGAATCAATCAACGCGGCATGATCTCCACGCGGGAAATCGCTACGGCCAACACCGCCTTTGAAAATGACGTCGCCGGAAATCAGCAGCCGTGCCCGATCGTCAAAGAATACGATATGGCCTGGCGTATGGCCGGGGCAATGCAGCACCTGAAGCGCGATTTTGCCAACCGTCACGCTATCGCCTTCGTTTAACCAGCGATCGGGCGTTAACGCTTTACACTCTTCCAGACCAAACATCTGGCTTTGCGCCGGTAACCCTTGCAGCCAGAATTCATCTTCTTTTTCGGGGCCGATGATCGGCACGCCATAATGCGCGGCAAGCTCCGCCGCCGCGCCGACATGGTCCAGATGTCCATGGGTCAACAGGATTGACTGGATCGTAACGCCCTGCTCATCCACAGCCTGTTTAATGCGCTGCGCGTCTCCGCCCGGGTCGACCAGCGCCGCCAGGCGCGTTTCTTCACACCAGATTAATGAGCAGTTCTGTGAGAACGCCGTGACCGGAATAATTTGGTAATTCATACCGCTCCTTGTATCCGGGAATAACCGGATTCGTTCTACCAGTGCCTGAGTGGACCGGTATCAATATGCACAAAGTTACTTCGCGGGTAGTATCCTACACCACCTGCCCGCATAGACAATGCGGCTTTGCGAATATTGCTCAGAGCAATACCTTCGATATGGAAATCCATGGCCTGGCCTTTGGTGTGATAGCTCTGTTTGGCTACACCGCGGCTTTTGGCGCGAAGCTCATTATTGGTATCCAGCGAACGATAGCCAGAGATGAGCTGCACGGGTTTACGGGTGCCTAATAAAACCTGCAGCCGGAATAGCTGATCGAACAACTTCGGATCGATAGATTTGATTTTATTAGCGCGATAGTCCCGGAAGAAATGGTTTAATTTTGCTAATTCATCCTGAATATAGCCTTTACCATCAAAGAACTCCGCTTTGATACTTTCACCGGTATTGAGGTTGTTCAGCGTAAGAATACGTGGACGAGGCGTGGAAAGCGTTGCAAATGCGGGTACAGGCAAGATGGCGGCGCCGAGCGTCACACCACCAAGCGCCAGCAGTTTGCGGCGATTAGCGTCAAATTTATCCATGATGTTCAGGTCTACAGTCAGTGTTGTGATTATATGCACTTCTGGCGCACGGAGGGCACCATAACTGCCAAATCCCGACACGTCAAGGCGTCGAAATCCAGTAAAAACGGGCCTTGCAGCGAAGCAGGCCCGTTTTAAACTCGCGATTGCGACAGCTAATTTGTTAGAAACACTGTACTTATCGGATGAGTTGCTCCGCTTTGGGTAAGATTTGAGCCCCCGAACGGGCCGGTGAATCGTAATTGTAAATATCCGATCTAAATTGCGGTTTTCCATCCGCGTCCACAAAAGCGGTCAGATAATAAAGATTAACCGGAATGGTTTGCGGGATATTTACATAGCGGGTATTCCCTTCTTTCAGCGCATCAGAAATGCGGCTGTCGTTCCACCCCGCATCCTGCAACAGCATATTCGCCAGTTCCGACGCCTTATTCACGCGCACACAGCCAGAGCTGAGGGCGCGGGCATCCTTCTGGAACAGATTGTGGTTCGGCGTGTCATGCAGATAAATGGCATCTGAACTCGGCATGTTGAATTTGTAACGCCCCAGCGAGTTATGGGCGCCCGGCGCCTGCTGAAAACGGAAAGGCAAATTCGATGCGGTAATCGTTGCCCAGTCTACCATCCATGGGTCAATCACTTCCGCTTTGCCGCTCCAGCCACGCAGCACCGTATAGTTATGACGCTCCAGATAGCCTGGGTCATTCCACACTTTTGGCAGAATGTCCTTACGTGCCAGGGTCGGCGGCACATTCCACGGCGGGTTAACCACCACATTATTCAGTGCGCTGCTCATCAGTGGCGTTTTACGATCGGGCCGCCCAACGATGACGCGGGAATTCAGTACCTGATTACCGTTCTGGTAATAGACCAGCGAGAACGCCGGAATGTTAACCATAATGCCGGTAGTCAGTTTCTGAGGCAGCAGGCGCAGGCGTTGGATGTTTAACGCGACAACCGCAGCGCGTTGCTCCGCAGAGACGTTAAGCCAGTCGCGGGTGGTTTGCCCTATTACGCCATCCGCATTAAGCCCCTGAGAAGCCTGGAAGCGTTTCACGGCTTCCACCAGCGTCTTGTCATATACCGCACGCACCGCTGTCACCGGTTTTTTCTGTCCCGCCTTCGCTATCGGCGTGGGCTTACCGGAATCGGTCATCTCGTCAGTCATGGCTGCGGAAGGACTCACCACCGCATTTTTAGACGAGGCTGGATCGCCCGGCAGTACAATTTTCGGCGCATCATCCAGCATGCCGGTACGCGCAAGAATTTCCCTTAGCGCCGCGACATCGTTACTCCACTGCCCTGGGCGCAACGTTGCCTGCGAGGTCAACTGCGGCCATGGCCGGGCATCCGCCACCAGATTGAGTAAATACTGATGCATCGCCTGGTATTGCGGATGTTGCGGTGCGAGGCTCTGGACGAACGCAATCAGCGAGCCATTATCCAGCGCCAGCTGCCACTGGTTTACCACTGAGAGCGGCGCTATTTCGGCTTTATACGGCTTATCGCTGTAAAGCCAGCGATTCCCTTTCAACGGAATGCCGGAAAGGTAGTAAAGGTATCCCATCATGGCATCAGACAGGACTACATCCCGCGCCATGCCGGTAACATCCGGGTTAGTGAGGAGTTCCACCCAGGTGGTGAATTGCGGCTGAAAACCGGCGATGGCGACTTCTGCCAGCTGTTGCTGGAAGGCCTGCACCGCTTCGCGGTTATCCCACATCGGTTTGCTTTCCCGCGCGGTATACAACGCGGTTAATGCATCCATATAAACCGGGGTATAGCCGCCAGGCAGTGAGGATTGCAGCGTGGCGCGCGTTTGAGCGAGTTGCTCGCCATCGGTGGGGGAAGCAATGCCCGCCATGAGCGCGGTTGCGGGTGACTGCGGCTGCGGCAGCAGCGGGGTACCAGGTTGCGCGATAGCAGCGGCGGAATCGTCGACAGGCACCAGCTCCGGCTCCTGCGCTGAGACATTCGCCAGCGGGGCTAAACAAAGGGCCAGACATAAATTAACAGCAGACCACCGATAACGTTGAGCTTTTATAAGCAACATCCCTTGCCTCCTTATCATTATTACATCATTCCCGTAAGCGCGGCTTCAGGATTAACTTCAGTATATAAACAGAAAAAACCATTTGCCTCGCCAAATGTAAAGAAGTTTAAAGAAAAGAAAGGTCGAAAAAAAAGCCAGCACAATCCGGTTTGTCATGCTAAGCGGAACGGCAGCAAGCGATGCCCGGATCGTATTGCCCGGGTATTTGCAATCACTTACAAAACAAACGCCCGGAACATTGCTGTTCCGGGCGTGTCATTACAGCACCATTATGACGCGTCGGCGGTACCTGCCAGCGCTTCAGTTTGCGGTGCTGCAAAACCACGCAAGCCCACCACATGCACGTGCTCGTGATTGTTAACCACTTTACGCACCAGCTTGTAGGTCGTGCCTTTTTCCGGACTTATATTTTCCGGCGCGGCGATGATTAACTGCATCTCCAGACGATCGCACAGCTCGAAGAGTGTGGCGATGGAACGGGCATCCAGACGCGCCGCTTCGTCGAGGAACAGCAGGCGACAAGGCGAAATGTCTTTACCACGCAAACGACGCGCTTCGTCTTCCCAGCTCTGAACCACCATAACCAGAATAGACATACCGGTACCGATCGCTTCACCGGTGGACAACGCGCCACTTTCGGCGCGAAGCCAGCCGTCGGAGCCACGGTTAACTTCGACTTCCATTTCCAGATAGTTACGGTAATCCAGCAACTCTTCCCCAATGGTTTGCGGCGTACGCTGGCCCATATCCACCTGCGGATTCAGCCGTTGGTAAAGTTTCGCCAACGCTTCGGAGAAGGTCAGACGATTGCTGTTGAACAAATCCTGATGCTGTTCATGTTGCTCGGAGAGCACATCCAGCAAGGTGGCATGACTTTCACGCACATTGACATTGAGCCGTACGCTGTTGACCTGGCCAAACGAAACGCTCTGCAAACCCTGGTTCAGCATACGAATACGGTTCTGCTCGCGCTGGATGGTTTTGCGAATAATATTCGCCACGCTGCGTGAGCTGATCGCCAGTTTCTGCTCGCGGGAGGTGAGCTCTTCGGTCAACCGTCCCAGCTCAATTTCCATTTGCTCAATGGCTTCTACCGGATCATCGGTACGAATAATATCCTGACGGATACGTTCGCGAAGATGCTGATACACCGCCACGAAGAACTGGATCTTACGCTCCGGACGTTTCGGATCTTCTGAACCACGCAGTACATCGCGCAAGTGCTCATTATCCGCCACCGCCAGGCGCAGCGCTCCCAGTGCCTTATCCGACATAGAGCGCAGCTCATCACCAGACAGATAGGCCAGTTCGCGGCGATGTAGACGGCGTTCTACGCCATTGTCTTTGACCAGGCGCATAACCGCGCACCAGCCCGCTTTGGCGCTGACCACCTGCTCACGCATCTCGTGATAATCACGCTCGAGCTTGCGCAGTTTACGGGTCAGGTTGTCCATTTCCGCTTCGCAGAAGGTCAGTTGTTTCTCAAGCTGGCTGCGACGAGTACGGTTATTGCTGAGCTGCGTATGGAGTTCATCGCGACGGGCCCGGGCACGCTCTTCCGCGCCGGCGTCGGCGCGTACGCCAATGTCTTTCAGCTCTTTATTCAAATCGTTAAGCAACTCTTTCTTGGTATCGAAAGAGCTTTTCAGCGACGCCAGCACCTGGTGATACTGACTCACCTGCGCCGCATGGGTACGCAGCGCCTCACGGGCCCGGGTACGCTCAATTTCAGCCTGTTCCAGACGCTTACGCAGTTGCTCATTCAGATCGTTATTGCCGCTCAGCATGCCGGCAGAGTCTGAATATCCAAAATGCGCCCGACGCGATACGACTTCCGACAAAGCAAACGCCTGCTGACGCGCATCGCGTTGCTGCTGTTGGGCATACGCGTAATCATCTTTTAACTGATCGTACTGCTCAGGATCGCTCTGCAGTACCGACACCAGCGGCTCCAGCTTCGCCAGTTGATTGCCAAACTGGTTGATAAAATGCGCCGCTTCCTGGGCTTCATCCAGCCGTTCGCGGATCTCATCGACGCGATCGGACAGCGTTTCATCCTCCAGCAATGCAAGGCGCGGAAGCAGGCGGTTCAGCTGAGCCACGCCTTCTTTCGCCTGCTCAAACTGCGCACGCTGTTGCTGATTATCGCTCTCGTGGGTGCTCAACGCCCGCTCAAGCTCATTGCGGCGCGTGTTGAGTTCGCGGATTTCGGCTTCCGGATCGTCTTCAAAGGCCACCGCCAGATGGTTGCCGATAAAGCGGCTGAATGCCTGATGCAAGCGCTGGGTCTTCTGAACATCAAACGACAGTGTCGCGAAACGTTCAGACAGGGTTTCACGCTCCTGATGCAGGCTTTCAATGCGATTTTCACGCGCCGCACGGCCAAACAGCGGCAGCGACGGGAAGCGTGAATAACGCCACTGGCGATCGGCGATTTTAACCACCACCGCTTTTTCCAGTTCTTCGGTGCTGAATACGCTGTCGTCGAATGACTGCGGATCCCCTTCGATCAAATACAGATCTTCCGGGGTATCTTCCAGTCCGTCGAGTTGCTCACGCACCAGGGACAAATCCGGGACCACAATCGCATGGCGCGAAGGGCCATACAACGCCGAAAAGTAAGGCGCATCTTCAAGGCTTACGTCGTCGTAGATCTCTGACAACAAGACGCCGCCGAAACGTTCGGCCAGGGTGTTCAGGCGCGCATCTTCCGCACCGCCCGGCTGGCTGAGACGTTCGATTTCATCATCTACAGCGCGTTTGCGGGCACCTACTTCGTCACGTTCAACAACCGCTTCACGCTCGCGCTCCAGCAGCTGTTGCAAATATTCAGTGACCTGCTGGCTGGATTCGAAATTCTCACCGCACTGTTCAGTGATCTGGTTAAGGCTGTTTTGTGCCGCCAGCCAGACGGGCGCGCGTTGCGTCAGCGTTTTGATACGGCTTTGCAGCTGTTCCAGTTCCTGGCGCAACGCCATGCGCTGTTCGCTGGCCTGCGATACGTTGTCGGATAACGCGGCGATACGCTCCTCAAGCTCCTGATGCAGCGCTTCAAGCTGTTCAGGCGAGTAGCGCTTGCCCTGGCGTTTGCAGAAATCAGAAAGGAGCCGCTCGGCGTCCTGCTGCTCGCGCAGACGTTGCTCCAGCTCGTTCAGGCGCGCACGCAGCGGCGTGACCTGCGCCGCGAGATGCCGCTGGGTAGAGGCATCGCGCAACAGGTCACGCGCCACGTCCCAGGCTTCATCACGGGCAACCGGGCCATTGATGGCGCAAACCAGCTGGAATGCCTGTTCAAACTGGCTGTGTGCCGCCTGAGCGACACTCATTTTTTGCTCCAGATTAAGCAAGCGGCTCGTGGCCTCTTCCTCTTTGGCCTGGAATGTTTCCAGCCATTCCTGTGCGGAATCCGCGGTCAGGTCCGGCAGATGGCACAGTTCACGGGCACGCTCAAGGGCGGTAAGCGCCTGCTGATACTGGATTGCGCGGGTTTGCTGAACATCCAGCGCCTGCTGATAGTCCGCCAGCTGGCTTTTCAGTTCGTCCACTTCCAGCTCAGCGGCTTCCGCCCGCGCTTCATTCTCTTCCTGCTGTTCGGCGGCTTCAGCGACAACTTCATTTTGCTCTTCCAGCCGAACCTGCAACTCTTCCAGGTCTGCGTCGTAGCGCTCGATTTTTTCCTGCTGACGCAGCGCCGTTTGCACCAGATTAAGATGGTCGCTGGCCGCCTGATAATCGGCTTCCAGATCGCCTTCCGCACCCGCATGTTCGGCCAGTTCGCGCGCCATATCGACATGCTTATACTGCTCGGCAGCCAGTTGCTGACGGCTGGTAAAGAGATCGCGACGGTATTCAATCGCTTTATCGAGATGAATACGGCGCTCGTTGGCATGGCGCATATAGTCTGCCGCCACGTAGTCTGTGGCTTCAGAGATTAAATGCTTAAACAGATCGCGGTCTGACTGGGTAACGCGAATGGCTTCCAGCGTCAGGCGGTTTTCGCGCAGGGCCGCTTCCATATCCTGAAACGCCTTACGCACGCCGCTGTTTTCCGGCAGCAGATAGTCACGCAGGGAACGGGTAATGGCGCTGGAAATACCCCCGTACAGCGAGGCTTCAATCAGGCGATAATATTTACTGCGATCGGAGGCGGAGCGTAAACGACGCGCCACAATGCCCAGATCAAACATCAGGGAGTGATAATCGGTGATGGAATTGAACGGCTTGAACTGAACGCCTTCGATTTGCTCGACCTTCTCCTTCAGCTCCTGAAGTGTCAGCACTCTCGCCTGACGCTCATTCAGCGTTTCGGTGAGCAATTGCGTCGGCTGGATCGCTGTCGGCAGACCCTGGATGGCGAAAGGTTTAATATCCACTTTACGATCGCGGCCCGCCACCTGCTGCAGGCGAACCCCAACCACAACCCGTTGGTGACGGGAGTTCACCACGTCCAGAACCGAATAACAGACGCCCGCTTTTAGTTTTCCGTGCAGGCCTTTATCACGGGAACCGCTGGTGGCTCCCGCTTCGGTGGTATTACGGAAATGCAGTAGCGTTAAGTCGGGGATCAACGCCGTGACAAAGGCGGCCATGGTGGTGGATTTACCCGCACCGTTGCCGCCGGACAGCGTGGTGACCAGTTCATCCAGATCGAAGGTTCTGGCAAAGAAACCGTTCCAGTTAACCAGCGTTAGCGAGCGAAATTTACCGCGTTCAATCATTATCTTCCTCCGCATTATCCGGTTGCGCGTCTTCAGTCTCATCATTGAGTTGCAGGGTGTTTTCGACCGGCATCGCTTCCCCGTCGCGGATCATGCGCAGTTGCGCTTCGCGCGGGTCGTCGCCGGCGCGCACGTCAGCGCCAAAACGAAACACCGATTCGGTGATGCGGAATTTACTGCTGTCATGTCCCATAAACCACACCATCCCCAGACGGCGCAGGCGGTTTAAGGAGGAGCGCACCTTTTCCTGAAGCTTTTGTTTATCCAGATCGGAGCCGGTAGAGCGGTTGTTAACGAGCTTAAGCAGTTTGCTTTCATCCGCCAGAGTTAACAGTTCGTCATACAGCTCCTGCTGGGTAAAAATGCCCTCGTTCGCCAGCCGCTCCGGGCTGAGGTAAAGGTAACAAAGGACTTTCCCAACCATCATGTCGAGTTCCGACAGCACCGAGCGCGGAATGAGCGTGGTGGACCGTGGGCGTAAATAGAAGAACCCTTCAGGAGCGCGGATCAACTCTACGTTGTAGCGGGCATAAAACTCTTCCAGCTCGGGCTGAAAATCCATTAAATAGGCATGGTTGTCGAGCTCATCCAGCCCAATATGGCGTCCTGAACGCAGTTGGCTGTCTAACGCCGGGAAAAGCGGGTTCGCCAACGCCTGAGCCAGTTTAACCGGCATCACTTTTTCAATACTTGTCAATGACATGTGCCTGTACCTTGGCTCCGTAATCATTAATGGGCTGCCATTTCGCAGGCAACCCAGTGAAATCTGCTTCGGCGATACCCAGGCGCACGGCCTGGTCAACCACGATGCGCGCAACGTCGAAATGGCGGGCGCGCGGATACTGCGCAAGATACTCACGCATCACCAGACCGAGATCCAGTGGTTGTTGTCTGTTTTTGAATCCAGCCAGTTGCGCTTCAATTAACGCGGCTAATTGCTCGCGGATTTCGTTAAATTCTTCATATTCCAGATCCGCAGGTAATTCGCCGGTCACTTCTTCATCACGCAGCGTCATCTCTTCATCACGCATATCCAGCAGACGATCGGCGTTGGCGTGGGTCAATGCCCATGGCGCATCGAAATAGCTCTGCACCGACTGGCGCAGACGTTGCGCGAAGACGCGATTTTTATCCATATCAATGGCGGTACGGATAAATTTATGGACGTGGCGGTCATAACCAATCCACAAGTCGATGGCCTGCTGACCCCAGCTAATAATACGGTCCAGCTTGCTTTGCAGATCGACAATCAGGCGATCGATAAAATGCAGATCGTTTTTATCGAGAATGGCGTCCTGAATCAGCAACAGATTCGCCTGAAGCTTGTCGCCCGCCGCTTCGAGGGTATCCTGCAGCTCACGTAATGTGCCGGAGGTTTCTGACAGCAGCAGTTCACAACTGGAAATGGCGGCGCGCCAGTCTTTGTTCAGCAGTTGCGCGATGTCGTCTTTCACCGACTGTTGCTGTTCATCCATGATGCGCTGGGTGAGGTCGATGCTATCGAATATCTCTGCGACCGAATATTTAAGCGGGGCATAAACATTGCGGTGCCAGTGAAATTCGTCGCCGCCTTCCGAAGCGGCGTCGGCGGCGCGTTTCAGTTCACCCGCCACGATAGAGAGCTGCATGGAAAGCCGCAGCGTAGAAAACTCACGCTGACGAATGTAATAGTCGGTAATGCCAATGCCTAACGGCGTTAAGCGGTAAATAGCATTACCTTCGGTGACTTCGCTGGTAAAGCGATTGATTAAGCGCTGGCGCACCATGTCATTAATGGCATTGTTAGCGCGCTGGGTTACCGTTTCGTGAGTCTGCTCAAACGCCGCGCTCACATGGCGAAACGCATCCACCAGTTCGCCCTCGCTCATTTCGCCGTCCATGCGTTCGCCGTTAAGCGTGGCGATGGCCAGCAAAAAGGCCAGCCTGTCTACCGGAAGCTGGATGGAAAAATCATTTTTCCTGGCCCAGGCAACCAGTTCGGGGACTGTCTGGGAAAAATCACTCATAGTTTATCCTTGGTTCTCCGGCTTTCTTGCGGTGACATGTATATAGCGGGCCATACTGATAAAGGGCTCCTGCCGGCAGTAACGCGTTTCCAGCTCCAGCAGCGTTTCAAATTCGTCACGCTGGCGGTGTTTCTCGCGCAGATAGTCATGAAACACCCGTACGCCGGTTTTGCCGGTAATCGTCCAGCCGATTTGTTCAAGCCAGTGATAGACCTCATCGGGGTTGCGTGGAAAGTCAGGCGACAGCGTACGCTTTTTCCGTTTCGGCATACCTTGCTGCACATAAGCGAAATTTCCGGCCACCATATTATGCATCAGCAACCCGTTTGCATTGTAAAACATCAACGAAAGCGCCCCGCCGGGAGCGAGAAGATCCCAAAGCGCCTTCAATACACGCTGCGGCTCGCTGACCCATTCCAGAACCGCGTGGAACAATATCAGATCAACCGGCGTTTCTAAATGTTGCCCCACATCCTGCGCGGCGCAGTGGAGAAAACGCATGTTATCACTCATGCCCTGTTCGGCGCATGCCAGTCTGGCCCGCGTCAACATTTCTGATGAGAGATCGCATAAAGTGACGTGATGCCCGCGCTGAGCCATGCGAATAGCGGTTTGCCCTTCTCCGCCCCCAGCATCAAGCACCTGAAGCGGACGCTGCGGTAGCGTGGGAAGTAGCCCGTCAAGATCCTGCCACAGAATCGCCTGGCGCAACTGTCCTTTCGTCGTGCCGTAAATGTTGCGCGCAAACTTTTCGGCAATATCATCAAAATTGCGATCCCGCATGGGTACAACTCCACCTTTCAAGAGAGCATCCGGCAAAACCGCTATTTTGGCATAGCCGCACGGATAAGGAACCCATCTGTTGTAAGATCCAGGCCCTGCGCCCGTTATATGGTTAAAAAGGACCCGTTTTATGCTGTTTTACCTGAAAAAGTTTATCGGCGGTATGTTGTTGCCCCTGCCTTTCATGCTGCTGATCATCGGCATTGCGCTCGCGCTGCTGTGGTTCACTCGCTGGCAGAAAACGGCGAAAGCCCTGCTTACCGCGGGATGGCTGGCGCTGCTGTTACTTAGTCTTCAGCCGGTCGCCGATGGCCTGCTCAAACCCGTTGAGTCGCGTTATGCTACCTGGCAAGGCGAGCCGAAGGCGCAATATATCGTGGTATTGGGCGGCGGGTATACCTGGAATCCACAATGGGCACCCAGCTCAAATTTGATCAATAACAGCCTGCCGAGGGTGACCGAAGGCGTCCGACTGTGGCGGGCCAATCCGGGTTCAACGCTCATCTTTACCGGCGCAAACGCGAGCACGAATCCGGTCAGTACTGCCGAAGCGGGGGCGCGGGTGGCAGAAAGTTTAGGGGTGCCGCGAGAAGCTATCGTTACGCTGGATACGCCGAAGGATACAGAGGAAGAAGCCGTGGCCGTGGCGAAAACAATCGGTGACACGCCATTTTTACTGGTCACCTCCGCATCACACCTTCCCAGAGCGATGATATTCTTTAAAAATCAGGGGCTCAATCCACTTCCCGCACCAGCGAATCAAATGGCGATCGAATCCGCGCTCAATCCCTGGGAGAGAGCGATCCCCTCTCCCTTATGGTTAATGCACAGCGACCGGGCTATTTATGAAACGCTTGGCCGGGTTTGGCAATGGTTGAAAGGCCGTTCAGGTCAGCCAGGGGATGAGTGATTTTGATGCCAAATCAAAATTAGCACGGTTCATACGCCCGGCTTGCAGCAGTTGGGCTACTTCGTCCCACAGAACATACAGCCAGCGCCGCGCGAGAAAAGTTTCAGCCACCGGCGCGCGCTGTAAATAGTGCCAGAGCAGGCTTTCCGCCTGCGGTGTGTCGCATAAGCGGAAAAGTTCATATTCACGGGGAGCCCAAAGCGTCAGGCCAGGGTTCACCATCGCCAGAAGCTGATCGCTACGGGGATCTTTTAACATGCTGCGCAGCGTGAAATTGCCGTGCATCAGCACGCAGTTATCATTAAAACCGTTAAACAGCGCATTCAGACATTCGCGGGAGCGAAATAAAATACGTTTGTCCTGCATGGTCAGCCCGCAGCGGGGATATTGGTTGAGGGTGGTCCAGAGCACTTCGACACGCTGGCGGTACCAGGCTGGCCAGATATTTTCCTGAGTGCTGTCGACGTTGCCTACGCAACCGCGACTGTCTACCCGATGCCAGGCCAGTAACGCTTCGACTATCTGGTCTTTCAACTGTTCCCAGCGCGCCGGGGTGCGCGCCGGTGCTTCAACGGATACGCCATGCAAGCGCTCCATCAAAACCACATCCGGGCCGGGATGCTCTTCATGGGTCATCACACCATACACAACGGGCAGCCGGGCGGTGCCGGAACGCGCAAGCATTGACATCTTCCAGGCCAACTGCCTGGCAAGCCCCGGCGACGTAAAGCTTCTGGCCAGTAATGGCATCGGGTTGCCCTGGCTGTCATACAGCGCCCACAAGGCGGTATCCGGCTTTTCGCTGATGCATTCGACCCGGCTTAATTTTTCACCCAATAAATGACTGAGTTCGGCACGCAGTTGCTCCATTGGCATTTATCCTTAATAAGAATACTGCTTTCATAATGAGCGCCCTTTGTGCAGATGTCATCACACCAGATCAATAAGAGTCCATAAAGAAAAAACCGGCCAGTGGCCGGTTATCTTTAAAGTCTGTTTAGCGTAATTCTGCACGAACCCTTTCGAGGTCTGCGGGCGTATCCACACCCGTGCCTGGAACTTCATGCGCCACAGCGACGTGGATCTTTTCGCCGTGCCACAGCACGCGTAACTGTTCCAGTTTTTCGATATGCTCGAGTTCGCTGGGTGCCCAGGTGACATAGCGGCGGATAAACCCGGCGCGGTAGCCATAAATGCCGATATGACGCAGGAAATAGTCTGCGATATCGTCATGCGACTGTGCGAAACGGTCACGATCCCAGGGGATCGCTGCACGAGAGAAATAGAGCGCATAGCCCTCTTTATCTGTCACGACCTTCACCGCATTGGGATTAAACGCCTCTTCCGCGCTGTGAACCGGCACCGCCAGGGTCGCCATTCCGACGTCGCGCTGGGCCAGGTTTTCCGCAACCTGGCGAATAATCGCCGGCGGGATCATCGGCTCATCACCCTGAACATTGACAATAATCGTGTCATCGGGAAAAGCCATTTTCTCGACGACTTCAGCCAGGCGCTCCGTACCCGATTCATGATCGGCCCGCGTCATGCAAACTTCCCCGCCCACCGCACGAACGGCGTCAGCGACTTCTTGCGCGTCGGTAGCGACAATAACGCGATCCGCGCCCGATTCCAGCGCGCGTTCCAGCACATGCACAATCATTGGCTTGCCGTTGATGTCGACCAGCGGTTTACCCGGCAGGCGCGTGGAAGCAAAACGGGCGGGAATAATAGTGACAAAACTCATGAAAAACTCTCTTCCGGGTCCAGAGTACGCGCTTCAGTTTCCAGCAATACAGGAATGTTTTCCTTAAACGGGAACGCCAAATTATCTACTTTGCAAATAAGCTCCTGCTTATCCTGGCTGTAATACAACTTGCCGTTGCAGACCGGGCAAGCAATGATTTCAAGCAAACGATGATCCATGTTTCCTCCTGACGAATATTATCATCAAAGAATACCACAGCCTGCGTTCAGGGGCGGCGGATTTCCCAGCCGGTGCCCCATACTGCCTGTAAGGATTGTGGCTGACTGGCGATACGTATTCTCTGTGCGCCCTGCCATTCTCCAAAAGCCGTGATGGCCTCCTGCAAACCTGACGTCAGTCGTGCTGTGAAGGGAATATCCGGCTCCAGATATAACGCATTGATTACGAGTTCGCTGGTTTTGCGATGCATTTTAGCGTCCATTCTTCCCACCAACTGGCCGCAATGCAGTAACGGCAACGTAAAATAGTCGTACTTGCGTTTCTCTGCCGGGGTGTAGCACTCAAGACGATACGAAAAATTGAAAAGTTGCTCCGCACGCCGACGATCCCAGACCACGGGATCAAAAGGCGAAAGCACGGCGCTGTGTGTTGCGCGCTGCGGGCTGTCAAGCATGGGCAGCAAATCCCGATGCAACCACATCTCCCCCAGATTTTCGACATTGACCCGGCTTACGCGTCCTTCCTGTTGCCAGCGTGTCAGGTGATGCGGCAAGTCGATCTTTTTTAGACGGTAGTAATCAGGTAACCAGGCCGCTTTAAATATCCCCAGGCTGCGTGCGCTGTTTTCCAGCATCCTTGCCTGAGCTATTTCCCGGGGCAACAGATGCTTTTCATCATCCCAGTGCGGCATCACGCGCGTGGTAATGTCGTAAACGCGTTGAAAATTTCGGCGCTCGACTACCATCACCTTGCCAGCGCTGAATAACCCTTCAAGATGTCTTTTATGCGGTTTCCAGTCCCACCAGCCGCGTTGCCCCTGACGAGGATGTTCAAAATCGGCGGAGCGTACCGGCCCTTGTTGTTGGATCCAGTCGAGCAGCCCGGCGATCTCGTCGGCATGTTCTGCCATCCATTCGGCGCGGTATTTCCAGCCCATGTTCTCCGGCTGAAGCATCTGGTGGCGAACCAGTTCAAAGTCGCTCCGCGGTAAAAAGCACGCTTCATGGGCCCAGTACTCCATCAGTTCGCCACGCGCCAGAGCATCGTCCAGCCAGTGCAGCGGATAACTGCCTAAGCGGCTAAACAGCACCAGATACGGACTGCGCGCCACGACATTAATGGTGTCGATCTGTAATAACGACATTTGCGTAATGATGGGCAGGATATCGCCAGGACGTGCACGGCGTCGCGGTTTTCGCAATAACCCTTGCGCGGCGAGGTGAAGATTGCGCGCAGTTTGTAATGACAACACCGGCTCGGTCATGGTCGATCCTTTTTCAACGCCTCGGTCAAAACACAGGCGTCAACGCAGGAGGGAAAGAATATCCGTAAGGAGTTTATCCGCCGCAGGCGATGCTATTTGCGCATCCACGGGTAAGTACCACCAGTTGGCATGGGCGAAAGCACGGCATTTGACGGCGTCTTTTTCGGTCATTAACAAGGTTTGCTCCGGACGAGCAAGCGCTGCGACGTCGGGCTCCGTCAATGCCTGATGATCAGCCAGGCCGTGGGTATTTACCGGCGTTACCCCTAACTTTTCCAGCGTGGCGAAAAAGCGCGGAGGATGACCAATTCCTGCCATCGCGACTACTTCTGTCAGTGTACTGGCATCGCGTTTCTCGCCGGTGAGCAAATTAACCGCCTGCGAGGGGGCCAGATGCATTGCAATCTCGCCTGTCTGAGGCGTGCCACCATTGGTAATCACTGCATCAACGTCGCGCAGGCGACTTTCACGCTCGCGCATTGGGCCGGCCGGTAACCACCAGCCATTGCCGAAACGCCGTATACCGTCGACCACCACGATTTCGTAATCGCGGGCCAACGCATAATGTTGCAGGCCATCATCAGTGATGATGATCTGCGGCTGGTTCCCGGCGAGCAATGCCTGTACCGCCTCACAACGTACCGGCGACACCGCGACAGCCGCGCCGGTACGCTGGAAAATCAATACCGGCTCATCACCTGCCTGGTCGCTCGAGGTATGCGCATCCAGCACCAGTGGATAGTGCCCGGCTTTACCACCGTAACCACGTGACACAACGCCCACACGAATACCGCGCTGTTGAAGCTGTTCAACCAACCACACCACTACCGGCGTTTTGCCATTGCCGCCAGCGGTAAGGTTTCCTACCACCACTACCGGAACCGGCGCACGCCAGGATTTTCGCAATCCCAGCCGATAGCTCAACCGGATCAGGTTGCTTACCAGGCCATACAGCCCGGAAAGCGGTAGCAGCAGTATCCAGAGTGGAGATTGTCCGGACCAGATTTTTTCAATCATGCGCCAAACTGCATTTTATGAAGCTGCGCGTAAACGCCGCGTTGCTCCAGCAAATCGCTATGCGTGCCGCGCTCAACAATGCGCCCATCTTCGATCACGACAATTTCGTCGGCTTTCTCGATAGTCGACAGGCGGTGCGCAATGACCAGAGAAGTGCGGTTTTTTTGCAGTTCGTCAAGAGCGGCCTGGATTGCGCGCTCAGACTCGGTATCCAGCGCGGAGGTCGCTTCATCAAGGATCAGGATTGGGCTATCACGTAACAGTGCACGCGCAATAGCGATACGCTGACGTTGACCGCCAGAGAGCATCACACCATTTTCGCCGATAATCGTATCGAAGCCGTTATCCATCTTATTGATAAAGTCGGTGGCGTAGGCCATCTTCGCCGCTTTCTCTATTTCCTCACGGCTGTACTCTTCGGTACGGGCGTAAGCGATGTTATTGGCAACGGTATCGTTAAACAAATGCACGTTTTGCGAAACCAGCGCGACCTGATTACGCAGCGAGGTCAGCGTATACTCGCGCAGATCGTGCCCGTCCAACAGGATCTGGCCTTCATCTATGTCGTAGAAGCGCGTAATCAGCCCGGCGATTGTGGATTTGCCCGAGCCAGACCGACCAACCAATGCCACCGTTTTTCCTTCCGGAATATGCAGGTTGATATCCCGCAACGCTGGCGTATCTCTTCCGGGATACGTGAAAGTGACGTTGCGGAAATCGACATCGCCTTTGGCACGTTCAATGGTGAGCGTACCGTCATCTTTTTCCTGCTCGCTATCCAGAATGCTGAACAGCGTCTGGCAGGCGGCCATACCACGCTGGAACTGGGCGTTAACGTTAGTCAGTGACTTTAACGGACGCATAAGCGCGATCATGGCTGAGAACACGACGGTAATGGTCCCCGCCGTAAGTGTTTCCATTACGCTTGGGAAACTGGCGGCATAAAGCACGAAAGCCAGAGCAAGCGACGCGATTAACTGAATAATCGGGTCAGAAATAGAGGATGCGGAAACCATGCGCATACCTTGTTGGCGCATTTTGTTACTGACCTTGGCAAATCGCTCTGACTCGACTTCCTGACCGCCAAACATCAGCACTTCCTTATGGCCTTTAAGCATCTGCTCTGCGCTGGTCGTCACCTGCCCCATGGTATTCTGCATATTTTTACTGATATTGCGAAAACGCTTGGAGACCACACGAATAGCAATGGAAACCACGGGCGCTAACACAATCAAAATCAGGGACAATTGCCAGCTGTAGTAAAACATCATGACAAACAGGCCGATTATTGACGCGCCTTCACGTACAACGGTGATCAGCGCGCCTGAAGAAGAGGACGCGACCTGCTCGGAGTCATAGGTTATGCGTGAAAGCAGCGTACCGGTGGATTGTTTATCAAAGAAAGAAACCGGCATTCCCATCATGTGGTTAAACAGGCGGCGGCGCATGGACATAACCACTTTGCCGGAAACCCATGAAATACAGTAACTTGAGATATAACTGGTGATACCGCGCAGCACCATAAGGCCAATAACGACCAGCGGCATCCAGAGCAATACAGACCGATCCGTTTTACCAAAACCATCATCCAGTAATGGCTTAAGCAGCGACAGCATATAAGTATCGCTCGCTGCGTTAAGAATAAGGGCTATCGCCGCGACAATAAGGCCTGGTTTGAAAGGGGCAATCATTGGCCACAGGCGGCGGAAGGTTTGCCACGTCGAAAGATCTTTATCAGTATGCATTCAAAAAACCAGCATTCGTTGAAATAGCCGCATATTCTACCCGTTATCCTTATGTACGCCAAACCACTGATGATACCAGCGAGGCGAAAGTTGCTCGCGAAAGCGTGTGATAACGTTGCCTTTAGTCGAAAAATTCACCGTGATTTGCCCCGAATGGGCAGTATCTTCCCACTGGTACCCGTTTTGCTGGTAGCGTGCGATTACCGTTTTCGAGGGTAAACGCCATGCGTTATAGCGTGCTACCGAAGCCAAAGCGGTATTCCCGTGGGCTGCGCCAAGCAAAACCGCGCTGGAAGATGTTCTGCTTCCGTGATGCGGCACCTGTATCACCGATGCGCGCAACTCACGCCAGTGATGTTTCACCATTAACCGCTCGGCGGTCTCTTCAATATCCCCCGTCAACAACATACTCTGTTGACCGTCGCTCACTTTCACGACGCACGAGGCGTTATTGCCGGTCTCTCCGGATAGCCTTAACGGCCAGTGCACCGTAAACATCAGACCTTGCCATTGCCATTTCTCACCGCGCACGCAGGGACGATGGCCTGCCCAGCCAAGGGGGCTAATGACCGGCAACGCTGGCCACTGTTTCATCAAACTCTTCAGGCCGCCGCGATGATCGAGATGCTCGTGACTTAAAATGATGCCGTCAGGTGTCAGGTTGTGCCAGCGCAGCCAGGGAATAATGGTTTGACGAGCGCTGTCGCTTCCTGGCCATGCATTTCCAGTGTCATAAAGCATGGCGTGCCCGTTTCGCTCAATGACCATCGCCAGCCCATGACCGATATCCAGCATATGCATTGACCAGTCTTTTTCCTGGACCGGACGAAATAAAGGCTCACACATCAACAGTCCTGCGATAACCGGCAATAATGGCGTGCACCATTGAAAGCGTAGCCGCCAGAGGACAATAAGCAACCACGGGCAGAGCGCCAGCCAGAGGAAGCGCCGATCGATATCGAGCCAGCCCGGCGGTAGCGCCTGTAGCCCTGAAAATACGCCAGCTAAAGCGCGGTCGGCCAGGTACGTTAAAAACTGCTCAATCATGTGAGCATCCAGCCGGTTCGCTACCATCGCCAGTAAAATAAGCGGCACCGTAATCAACGTCACGACGGGGACTGCGAAGAGATTAGCGATGACAGATGTCATACTGATGCCTTGGAATATCAGCACCTGTAACGGCAGCAGCAAGAGGCCCATACCCACCTGAAGATGCAGTAACCCCAGCGCCGGTTTAATAAACCGCAATAAACCAGGCGGCCTGAAAGGTACCCAGCGAAACCAAAATAACAGCGCACCCACGGCCATAACTGACAGCCAAAAACTCTCTGATAAGACGGTCAGCGGATCGATAAATAATATCCCGGCGATACAACACAGCCATACCTGAGCTGGCTGCCCGGTGCGCCCGTTGAGTTTAAGCAGGGCCCAAATGAGCATGGCGATAAATGTTCGAACCGCCGGAGGATTCGCGCCACTTAATCCGGTATACACGCCGCCAGCCGCCAGGCCGACCAGCAAGGGAAACGCAAAATGAATCAGCCTTGCCGGTAAGGCAAGTTGCATCAGTCGCGCTATGCCCCACCCCATCAGTCCAGCCAGGCCGATATGCAGCCCCGAAATCGCCATTAAATGGGCTGTTCCGGTATCACGCATTACTGTTTTAACGTCATCACTAACCGCCATCCGCTCGCCAAAGCCCAGCGCCATAATCACCTGTCGCCACGGAAGGTTGACCATGGTCTCGCTCATGGAGGACATAAAATTTGCCCGCCAGCTGCAACGCGCATCAATAATCTGCGATGAAATGACCCGCCCGGTCAGAATGCGCCGCTGAGAGAGTGCAGAGCGTTGTTTATCATAGCCTCCTTCATTAAGTTGCCCGTGAACCGGCCTTAGTCGTGCGACTATGCGCCAGCGCTGCCCTGCGCATACCTTTTCTGCGAGATAGCTGCCGGGTAACTCAACAGCGATAGCGGGAAACTGCCATTGGCCGTTGATACGAGAAATGCGCACCAGATGACGCGTTGCGCCGTCTGTTTGCAGAATGGTCGCTTCCACATCCTGTTGATGTGCAACTAGCGCCAGCGGCCCAAGAGATTGCCATGCAGCCAGCGAGGCCCAGCAAAATAACAGCAAGGTAAACGCAATTACCCGCGCGCACCTCCCAGGCATCATCAGTATCAGCAATCCGCAAGCGACGATCGCGGCGAGCATGCCGAATGAAGGTAATTGAGGTAACCAGAGCAGCGGAAGCGTACCGGCTATTACGCAGTAACAAAGAATGGGCAACGGCATGCAGACCTCCTGTCTGCCTGCAGTATGACGGGCGGGATACTTTCTACGAGCGCGATTGTTAAAGGTTACGTGCCGCCTTCCATGAAAGCTTTGGCTTTACATCCGGCAGTTATCATTTTTCGAGCCAGTGCGCAGCGTTAGCAACAGCCAAAAAAAAACGACATCCTGAGATGTCGTCTTCTGGTGAAGCTTAACGGAGCTTAACCGTAAATATTGGCGCGGTCACGTAACTCTTTACCCGGCTTAAAGTGCGGAACGTATTTACCTTCCAGATCCACTTTATCGCCCGTTTTCGGGTTACGGCCAGTGCGCGGAGCGCGATAGTGTAAGGAAAAACTGCCGAAACCCCGGATTTCAATACGCTCGCCCTGTGCGAGAGTAGAGGCCATATGCTCCAACATCTCTTTTACCGCATCTTCTACGGCTTTCGCAGGGATGTGAGATTGCTGGGTTGCAAGTCTTTCAATCAATTCTGACTTGGTCATCATTCCTCCGGTTTCCATTCAGGAAAATTTGCTTACAGCTATCAATCGAACAAGGGCGGCCGCAGCCGCCCTGAGTTAGCGCTCTGACGATTACTCGCCTTTAGCTGCTTTGAATGCTTCAGCCATTGCGTTGGAGAAGTTGCCGTCTTCCTGTTTGTTGTTAACAGTTGCGATTGCATCTTTCTCGTCAGCTTCGTCTTTCGCACGAACAGACAGGCTTACAACACGGTTTTTACGATCAACGCCGGTGAATTTCGCTTCAACATCGTCGCCAACGCTCAGAACCAGAGTAGCGTCTTCAACGCGGTCACGGGAAGCTTCAGAAGCGCGCAGGTAGCCTTCAACGCCATCTGCTAATTCAACTGTAGCACCTTTCGCGTCAACTGCCGTTACTTTACCAGTAACGATAGTGCCTTTCTTGTTCAGCGCAACGTAGTTGTTGAACGGATCTTCTGCGAGCTGTTTAACGCCCAGGGAGATACGCTCACGCTCTGCGTCAACCTGCAGAACAACCGCTGCAATTTCGTCGCCTTTTTTGTATTCACGAACTGCTTCTTCGCCTGCAACGTTCCAGGAGATGTCAGACAGGTGAACCAGGCCGTCGATGCCGCCGTCCAGGCCGATGAAGATACCGAAGTCAGTGATAGACTTGATTTTACCTTCAACGCGATCGCCTTTGTTGTGGGTCTCAGCAAACAGCTGCCACGGGTTGGATTTGCACTGTTTCAGGCCCAGGGAGATACGACGACGTTCTTCGTCGATATCCAGAACCATCACTTCCACTACGTCGCCAACGTTAACAACTTTGGACGGGTGGATGTTTTTGTTGGTCCAGTCCATTTCGGAAACGTGCACCAGGCCTTCAACGCCTTCTTCGATTTCAACGAAGCAGCCGTAGTCGGTCAGGTTGGTCACGCGGCCAGTCAGACGAGTGCCTTCCGGGTAACGTTTAGCAATAGCCACCCACGGATCTTCGCCCAGCTGTTTCAGGCCCAGGGAAACACGGGTACGCTCGCGGTCGAACTTCAGCACTTTAACAGTGATTTCGTCGCCAACGTTCACGATTTCGCTCGGATGCTTAACGCGTTTCCATGCCATATCAGTGATGTGCAGCAGGCCGTCTACGCCGCCCAGATCAACGAATGCACCGTAGTCAGTGAGGTTCTTAACGATACCTTTAACTTCCATGCCTTCCTGCAGGTTTTCCAGCAGCTGATCGCGCTCTGCGCTGTTTTCAGACTCGATAACGGCACGACGAGAAACAACCACGTTGTTACGTTTCTGGTCCAGCTTGATTACTTTGAATTCAAGCTCTTTGCCTTCGAGGTGCAGCGTGTCGCGAACCGGACGCACGTCTACCAGAGAACCTGGCAGGAACGCACGAATACCGTTCAGCTCAACAGTGAAGCCGCCCTTGACTTTGCCATTGATAACACCAGTAACGGTCGCAGCTTCTTCGTAAGCTTTTTCCAGCATCAGCCATGCTTCGTGACGCTTCGCTTTCTCACGAGACAGCAGGGTTTCACCGAAACCGTCTTCTACTGCATCCAGAGCAACGTCAACTTCGTCACCAACCTGGATTTCAATTTCGCCCTGGGCGTTTTTGAACTGCTCAGCCGGAATGGCAGACTCAGACTTCAGACCGGCGTCAACCAGTACGACGTCTTTGTCGATAGCAACAACAACACCACGAACGATAGAACCCGGGCGGGTTTCGATTTCTTTCAGGGATTCTTCAAAGAGTTGAGCAAAAGATTCAGTCATGTTTAATCTTCAGGTTTTAATTTAACGTCCACCTGGCTTCATGCCGGATGGGGTTGTTTCACATACCCGCTGTCAATCCATTGCAACGGGGGTACTGCAAATTCTGTCGCTTAATCAGCGAGAGCCAGTTTTTGGCGCGCATATTGTAGCGCTTTTTCAATCACTTGCTCAATGCTTAAACTCGTGGAATCCAGAACTAAAGCATCGGCAGCGGGAACAAGCGGCGCTACAGAACGGTTTCGATCGCGATCGTCACGTTCTTTGATCTCGGCCAAAAGGCGTTCAAAGTTAACACTAAAGCCTTTTTCCTGCAACTGTAGCATACGGCGCTGGGCACGCTCTTCAGAGGAAGCGTCAAGGAAAATTTTCACTGGCGCGTCAGGAAATACCACGGTACCCATATCGCGTCCGTCGGCAATCAGACCCGGCGCTTCGCGAAATGCGCGCTGACGGCGCAACAAAGCTTCGCGCACGCGTGGAAATGCAGCGACTTGCGAAGCCGCGTTAGCGACCTCCTGCGTGCGGATTTCGCCGCTCACATCTTCCCCTTCCAGGATCACTTCGAGTTCGTCTTTCGTGGCCACAAAACGCACATCAAGGTGCGCGGCCAAAGGCACAAGCGCTTCTTCGGAGGCGACATCAACATGGTGATGCAACGCCGCTAACGCCAGTACGCGATAGATGGCGCCAGAATCCAGCAAATGCCACTGCAATGTTTCAGCCAGGGCTTTACATAGCGTGCCTTTGCCCGCACCACTCGGCCCATCAACGGTAATCACCGGGGCTGTTGCCGTCATCTTACTCTCCTTCATTTAATGGCATGCCTGAAACGTGAACGGCAGGCATTATACGCCGCAACCTACACGGGTGTTACTTTTCACGTTAAATATCGCAGGGAATGAGGCTGAGTGTAGAAGAATTGCGCAACTGTGCTGTAAGGATATGTCATGAAAGGGCCGCAGATACCTGCGGCCAGAGGTTCAGGCAAGCTGGCTTAAACGGGCCAGTTGTTGAAAGTAGTCCGGAAATGTTTTTGCGGTGCATTTGGGATCGAGGATCGTCACGGGCGTATCCGACAGCGCGACCAGCGAAAAACACATCGCCATACGGTGATCGTTATAAGTGCCGATATCGGCGAAGCGCAGCTGCCCGGGCGGTGTAATGGTAATAAAATCATGCCCCTCTTCCACCGTTGCGCCGACTTTACGCAACTCTGTCGCCATGGCGGCAAGGCGGTCGGTCTCTTTGACTCGCCAGTTGTAGATATTACGTAAAGTAGTGGTGCCTTTCGCGAACAGCGCCGTAGTCGCGATAGTCATGGCGGCATCGGGGATATGGTTCATATCCATATCAATAGCATTGAGGTCGCCACGGGTGCAGGCGATGTAATCGTCGCCCCAGGTTATCTGCGCGCCCATTTTTTCCAGTACGTCTGCAAAGCGGATATCGCCCTGGACGCTGTTGCGGCCAATGCCGGTCACTTTAATCGTGCCGCCTTTGATTGCCGCAGCTGCGAGAAAATAAGAAGCAGAAGAGGCGTCGCCTTCCACCAGATACTCACCGGGCGTTTGATAGCGTTGCCCGCCGCGGATTACAAAACGCTGGTAGTCGCCGTTTTCGACATTCACCCCAAAGGCTTTCATTAAATGCAGCGTGATATCAATGTACGGCTTAGACACCAGATCGCCTTTAATCGTGATAACGGTGTCCTGCGCGGCCAGCGGCGCGGCCATCAACAAGGCGGTTAAAAACTGGCTGGAGACGCTACCGTCAACCTCAACATTCCCGCCGGTAAACCCGCCCCGCAGGCGCAGCGGAGGATAATTTTCCTGCTCCAGATAATCAATCTGTGCGCCGCCCTGGCGCAACGCATCCACCAGATGGCCGATGGGGCGCTCTTTCATACGCGGTTCGCCGGTGAGCACAATATCGTGATGACCAAGACAAAGCGCCGCCGCCAGCGGACGCATCGCGGTGCCGGCATTCCCTAAAAACAACTCCAGCTCGCCGGTAGTCTGGAATGGGCCGCCCAAACCGGTCACTTCACAGCGACGGCGATCGTCGGACAGCACGACGTGCACGCCCAGCGCTTTCAGGGCATTCAGCATATGGCGGACGTCATCGCTGTCCAGCAAGTTGGTGAGCACCGTTTTGCCGTGCGCTAACGCAGCCAGCAACAACGCGCGGTTGGAGACGCTCTTTGAGCCGGGGAGATTGATGGTGCCCTCAACGTGCGCGATGGGCTGTAAAGTCAGGGATTCCTGCATGCAAAAATTCTCGGTCAACAAAAGAAAAGCCCCGCAGACGTACTGCGGGGAAGAAAAACAACAACGAGGATTTAACCGTGGCGACGCTCAAAATCTTTCATAAAATCAGTCAACGCTATAACGCCTTCCAGCGGCATGGCGTTATAGATAGAGGCACGCATGCCGCCAACAACGCGGTGCCCTTTCAGTGCGTGAAGACCCGCCTTAAACGACTCATCAAGGAAAAGCGCGTCGAGGTTGCTGTCGGCCAACTGGAACGGCACATTCATGCGCGAGCGGTTCGCGCTTGCCACATCGTTACGATAGAAATCGCTGTTATCGATAACGCCATACAGCAGTTCTGCTTTTTGTTGATTAATACGATCCATCGCTTCCACACCGCCCTTCTGCTTCAGCCATTTGAACACCAGGCCTGAGAGATACCAGGCAAAGGTCGGCGGCGTGTTAAACATGGAGTCGTTTTCACTGAGCACGGTGTAATCAATAATCGACGGGCATACGGAATGCGCTTTGCCCAGCAGATCCTCACGGACAATAACAATCGTTAAACCGGCCGGACCGATATTTTTCTGCGCACCCGCGTAAATCACACCGTAACGCGCAATATCAATCGGATGGGAAAGAATGGTCGAAGAGAAATCGGCAGTGACGATAGCATCGCCGAAGTCCGGGGTTTCGTTAATGGCGATCCCATCGATGGTTTCGTTCGGGCAGTAGTGCAAATACGCGGCATTGTCAGAAAGCTGCCATTCGCTCATAGGCTTGATGGCACGTTTGCCGTCAACGGTGATTTTGGCATCGATAACGTTAGGCGTCAGGTATTTATGCGCCTCTTTAACCGCGCTGGCCGCCCAGTAACCGCCATCCACATAATCCGCCGTGGTCTTGTCGCCCAGCAGGTTAAGTGGAATGGCAGCGAACTGGCCGCGCCCGCCGCCATGGCAGAACAATACTTTATAGTTTGAGGGGATTTGTAGCAGATCGCGAAAATCTTTTTCAGCCTCTTCCGCAGCCGCAATAAACGGTTTACCGCGATGGCTGACTTCCATTACCGACGTTCCGAGTCCCTGCCAGTCACGTAATTCCTGCTGCGCTAAAAGCAATACATCTGCCGGTAACATCGCCGGGCCAGAACTAAAATTGTAGACCTGAGTCATTTCCCCTCACCACGCATAACAATAAGTTTTTCCTGTGGCTATCGGTTTTATCACTCAGTGAGTACGGCTGCAATGGCTAATCCCCGGCGAGGAGAAAATGTGCGCTTAATCACACGGCAGATTATCCCAGCCAGAAGAAAAAATGCCGTGAATTTCACTGTTTATGTGACGCGGCGGGCGCGACTGGCTTTAACCCATTCCTTGTGCGCGCAGCGCGGGCACATTAATTTTTCGCCTGCCTTCATCGACACCACCTCACTACAGCGTATACAGGCATAGTCACCGGCGTCAGGCATCACTTTAAACGCTGGTTTATGGGAGTCAGGCAGGATCGGCAGGCCAGGCCGCACGTTCTCATCGGAGTAGAAATACACGCTCAACTGGCCGTTCGTTTCCAGAATCGCCAGTTTGACCTGGCCAAGTTGTTCAGTACCGCTTAACCGAAGCTCCATGAAGTACTCGTATTCGGTCATGTTTTCTTTGCGAAGATTGTCCCAGGCAAGCTCGCCGTCCTGCACCACAATCATCGGTTTGCCTTCAAGCAAATCTTCGAGTTTCTCGCTGTGCACCATCAGCCACATGACCAGGCGGTATAAAGCCGCCAGCGAAATAAACACCACCAGCACCGGGATCATCGGTACATCGTCATAGAACGCGACGTCGCCCGCCGCGGACCCCAGTGTCAGGATGATCAACACTTCGAAGAGTGACATCTGCCGAACGCCGCGCCGTCCGGTTATCTTTAAAAAAAGGAAGACCAGAATGAAGGTGTACAGACTGCGCAATGCGACTTCACCGAGAAACTCAAAGGGGACCTTGTCAAACGCCATCCGTTGCAAATCAAACGCTTTCATTTTTTTTCGCCTTTACAGTACCTTGCTGAAGGAAAGCATAGCGCGAACAATTATTTTTGCCCGTAACGGCGGGAAGATGGCACCGGCAACACAAAACCCGTATCATTGCGCGCTTTGCGTACGATAAAAGTGACTCTCATGACCCAAACCTTCATTCCCGGTAAAGATGCCGCACTGGAAGATTCCATCGCTCGCTTCCAGCAGCAGCTCACCGATCTCGGTTTTAATATCGAAGAAGCCTCGTGGCTGAACCCTGTGCCTAACGTCTGGTCCGTGCATATTCGCGATAAAGATTCCGCACTGTGCTTCACTAACGGCAAAGGCGCGACCAAAAAAGCGGCCCTGGCTTCTGCGTTGGGCGAATACTTCGAACGTCTCTCCACGAACTATTTCTTTGCCGATTTCTGGCTGGGCGACACCATTGCGAATGGCCCCTTCGTTCATTATCCCAACGAGAAATGGTTCGCTATCCCGGAAGATGATGAGCTGCCGGCAGGCATTCTCGATGCACGCCTGCGTAAATTCTACGATCCGGAAAACGAACTGACCGCCAGCATGCTGATCGATCTTCAGTCTGGCAACGAATCACGTGGCATTTGCGCGCTGCCGTTTACCCGTCAGTCCGACCAGCAGACGGTGTATATTCCGATGAATATTGTTGGCAACCTGTATGTGTCTAACGGCATGTCTGCGGGTAATACCGCAAACGAAGCGCGCGTTCAGGGTCTGTCGGAAGTTTTCGAACGTCATATTAAAAACCGCATCATCGCGGAAAGCATCAGCCTGCCGGAAATCCCGCAGGAAGTGCTGGCACGCTATCCAGGCGTGGTGGAAGCCATTGCGAAACTGGAAGCTGAAGGTTTCCCTATTTTTGCGTACGACGGTTCGCTGGGTGGTCAATACCCGGTGATTTGCGTCGTGCTGTTCAATCCGGCGAATGGCACCTGTTTCGCCTCCTTCGGCGCACACCCTGATTTTGGCGTAGCGCTGGAACGAACCGTCACAGAACTGCTGCAGGGCCGTAGCCTGAAAGATCTCGACGTGTTTACCCCTCCGACCTTCGATGACGAAGAAGTGGCGGAACACGCGAATCTCGAAACCCACTTTATTGATTCCAGCGGCCTTATCTCCTGGGATATGTTCAAACAGGACGCGGATTATCCCTTTGTCGACTGGAGCTTCGCCGGCACCACTGAAGAAGAGTTCGCCACGCTGATGGCTATCTTCAAAGCGGAAGATAAAGAAGTTTATATTGCCGATTATGAGCATCTGAACGTGTACGCCTGCCGCATCATCGTACCCGGTATGTCAGATATTTATCCTGCAGAAGATCTCTGGCTCGCCAACAACAGTATGGGCGCGCATCTGCGCGAGACGATCCTGGCCCTGCCCGGCAGCGCGTGGGAAAAAGAGGATTATCTTAATCTGATTGCCCAGCTTGACGATGAAGGTCATGACGATTTTACCCGCGTTCGCGAATTGCTGGGCCTGGCAACGGGCAAAGATAACGGCTGGTATACCCTGCGCATCGGCGAACTGAAAGCCATGCTGGCACTGGCTGGCGGCGATCTGGAACAAGCGCTGATCTGGACCGAGTGGACCATGGAATTTAACAGTTCGGTATTCAGCGCTGAACGCGCAAATTACTACCGTTGCCTGCAAACCCTGTTGCTGCTTGCACAGGAAGAAGAGCGTCAGCCACTGCAATACCTGAACGCCTTTGTGAGGATGTACGGTGCCGAAGCCGTGGAAAACGCCAGCGCGGCCCTGAGCGGCGAATCGCCGTTCTACGGTCTTCAGCCAGTAGATGCTGACCTGAAAGCCTTCCCGGCCCATCAGGCGCTGCTGGCGGCCTATGAGAAGCTGCAGCGCGCGAAAGCCGCTTTCTGGAAAGTCTCTTAACCTGAAGTCACTCAAAAAGCGTATGCGATTGTGCATACCTCAGCTATATTACGGGGCGATTTAATTGCCCCTTTTTTTTATATTGGCGCAAATTATTTCAAATGTAATTTCTTGGTTAAATACGAGTAAAAATTAAAAGTAAATTACTCGCTTTAATGTTACTAATTTTAATAAATACTCCATTTTAATTAACCGTTGGCTATGAGGTGGCGCTATAACTTTCAACTTTAATAATAAACTTTAAAAATTATTTTTACCTTTAATTTCAAAAGGTTAACACAAAAAATTGCAATAACACCACGTTTTGCAGGCCTATAACTCCGGCGAGATATGATCGATATCAAATTTTGCTGTATAATGCTTTGTTAGTATCTCGTCGCCGATTAAATATAGAGAGAGTTAGTGTGAAAGCTGACAACCCTTTCGATCTATTACTTCCCGCTGCGATGGCAAAAGTTGCCGAAGAGGCGGGCGTCTATAAAGCAACGAAACAACCGCTGAAAACTTTTTATCTGGCGATCACAGCGGGCGTTTTTATCTCAATCGCGTTTGTTTTTTACATTACCGCGACTACCGGCACAGCTGCGATGCCTTTCGGTATTGCCAAGTTAATCGGCGGGCTCTGTTTCTCTCTGGGGCTTATTCTTTGCGTTATCTGCGGTGCAGACCTGTTTACGTCCACGGTGCTGATTGTTGTCGCTAAAGCGAGCGGCAGAATCACCTGGGGACAACTGGCACGCAACTGGCTTAATGTGTATGTCGGCAACCTGATCGGCGCGCTGCTGTTTGTACTGTTAATGTGGCTTGCGGGCGAGCATATGGTTGCAAATGGCGGCTGGGGTTTGAATGTTTTACAAACCGCTGACCATAAACTGCACCATACTTTTGTTGAAGCCGTGGCACTCGGTATTCTGGCGAACCTGATGGTGTGCCTGGCGGTGTGGATGAGTTACTCCGGCCGCAGCCTGTTCGATAAGGCTTTCATTATGATCCTCCCCGTTGGCATGTTTGTCGCCAGTGGGTTTGAGCACAGCATTGCGAATATGTTCATGATTCCGTTCGGCATTGTGATCCGCAACTTCGCCAGCCCGGAATTCTGGACCGCTATCGGCTCCACGCCGGACAATTTTTCTCATCTGACTGTGATGAACTTCATCACTGATAACCTGATACCGGTTACGATCGGCAATATTATCGGTGGCGGTTTGTTAGTTGGGTTGACGTACTGGGTCATTTATCTGCGCGGTGATGACAATCATTAATGTCGAGCTGGGCAGTAAGAAAAAATCCACTTAAGAAGGTAGGTGTTAAATGTCTGAACTTAATGAAAAGTTAGCCACAGCCTGGGAAGGTTTTGCCAAAGGTGACTGGCAGAATGAAGTTAACGTACGTGACTTCATCCAGAAAAACTATACCCCGTATGAAGGTGACGAATCCTTCCTGGCTGGCGCCACGGATGCGACCACTTCCCTGTGGGACAAAGTTATGGAAGGCATCAAACTGGAAAACCGCACTCATGCGCCAGTTGATTTCGATACCGACCTGGCTTCTACCATCACCTCTCATGACGCTGGCTTCATTAACAAAAGCCTTGAGAAGATCGTTGGCCTGCAAACTGATGCGCCTCTGAAACGTGCGATTATCCCGTTCGGCGGCATCAAAATGGTTGAAGGTTCCTGCAAAGCGTACAACCGCGAGCTGGATCCGCAGATCAAAAAAATCTTTACTGAATACCGTAAAACCCACAACCAGGGCGTTTTCGATGTCTATACCAAAGACATCCTGAACTGCCGTAAATCTGGCGTGTTGACCGGTCTGCCGGATGCCTATGGCCGTGGCCGTATCATCGGTGACTACCGTCGCGTTGCGCTGTACGGTATCGACTTCCTGATGAAAGACAAATACGCACAGTTCCAGTCTCTGCAAGGAAAACTGGAAAATGGCGAAGATCTGGAAGCGACTATCCGTCTGCGTGAAGAAATCGCTGAACAGCACCGCGCTCTGGGTCAAATCAAAGAGATGGCAGCGAAATACGGCTGTGATATCTCTGGCCCGGCGACTAACGCGCAAGAAGCGGTACAGTGGACTTACTTCGGCTACCTGGCCGCAGTGAAATCCCAGAACGGCGCAGCAATGTCCTTCGGCCGTGTCTCCACTTTCCTGGACGTGTTCATTGAGCGCGACCTGAAAGCAGGCAAAATCACTGAAACCGAAGCGCAGGAACTGATTGACCATCTGGTTATGAAACTGCGTATGGTGCGCTTCCTGCGTACCCCGGAATACGATGAGCTGTTCTCCGGCGACCCGATCTGGGCAACCGAATCCATCGGCGGTATGGGCGTTGACGGCCGTACGCTGGTATCCAAAACCAGCTTCCGTTTCCTGAATACCCTGTACACCATGGGTCCGTCTCCGGAACCGAATATCACCGTTCTGTGGTCAGAAAAACTGCCGCTGAACTTTAAAAAATTCGCTGCGAAAGTTTCTATCGATACGTCTTCTCTGCAGTACGAGAACGATGATCTGATGCGTCCTGACTTCAACAACGACGACTACGCAATTGCCTGCTGCGTAAGCCCGATGGTTGTTGGTAAGCAAATGCAGTTCTTCGGCGCACGTGCAAACCTCGCGAAAACAATGCTGTACGCTATTAACGGCGGCGTTGACGAAAAACTGAAAATGCAGGTTGGCCCGAAATCTGAGCCGATCAAAGCAGACGTGCTGAACTTCGATGAAGTCATGGAACGTATGGATCACTTCATGGACTGGCTGGCTAAGCAGTACGTGACCGCGCTGAACATCATCCATTACATGCACGACAAGTACAGCTACGAAGCTTCTCTGATGGCGCTGCATGACCGTGACGTTATTCGTACTATGGCGTGCGGTATCGCGGGTCTGTCCGTTGCTGCTGACTCCCTGTCTGCAATCAAATATGCGAAAGTTAAACCGATTCGTGACGAAGACGGTCTGGCTATCGACTTCGAAATCGAAGGCGAATACCCGCAGTTTGGTAACAACGATGCTCGCGTGGATGACCTGGCGGTTGACCTGGTTGAACGTTTCATGAAGAAAATTCAGAAACTGCCGACTTACCGTCACGCTATCCCGACGCAGTCTGTTCTGACCATCACCTCTAACGTGGTTTATGGTAAGAAAACCGGTAACACCCCGGATGGCCGTCGCGCTGGTGCACCGTTCGGACCGGGTGCTAACCCGATGCACGGTCGTGACCAGAAAGGTGCTGTCGCCTCTCTGACCTCCGTTGCTAAACTGCCGTTCGCCTACGCTAAAGATGGTATCTCTTACACCTTCTCTATCGTTCCGAATGCGCTGGGTAAAGATGACGAAGTGCGTAAAACCAACCTTGCTGGTCTGATGGATGGTTACTTCCACCACGAAGCGTCTATCGAAGGTGGTCAGCACCTGAACGTTAACGTTATGAACCGTGAAATGCTGCTCGATGCGATGGAAAACCCGGAAAAATATCCGCAGCTGACCATCCGTGTTTCTGGTTATGCGGTACGTTTCAACTCCCTGACCAAAGAACAGCAGCAGGACGTGATTACCCGTACCTTTACTCAAACCATGTAATGGTGTGAGTACAAACGTACTGTAATACGTACTAAAAGGCCCCGCGAATGCGGGGCCTTTTTTATTATTTACAGAAAATCGCGATCAGCGAACACAGCCTGCAACAGCTTTTGATTCAGTCTAATGGTTCAGGATTTTAATGGGCGCTTTTTGAGTATGTTACTGCGACGCACTCATGCAGGTGCAATCCAGAGTCACAGCAAAGAAGAGATGCTTTAACGACAATACGACAGAGAGCCTTATAACAGAGCAGACGGCATACTTTGCAGGCTTTACCGGCAGTACGACCCACATTTACCACACATTTTATAGTGAAAGGAGGTAAAATAAGGGTATTGCAGCGCGCTCTGGGGCAATCAAGCATTCAGCAGATCAAGACTTACGCTCACGCAGCATCTGAGTTTTACCGGATGCGATTAGAACCATTCCGATGAGCAGAATGTCCAGATAGCGTCCATCACCCCTCGTTTTTAGAGCTAACTGAGCGATATGAGTAATTTAATGCAAAATATTGAAACAGAAAGCCCGGTAGTAGCAGATGCTAACAAGCCAACTATTGGTCGTATCCATTCATTTGAATCCTGTGGCACCGTTGACGGCCCGGGTATTCGCTTCATCACCTTCTTTCAGGGTTGCCTGATGCGGTGCCTTTACTGCCATAACCGTGATACCTGGGACACGCATGGCGGCAAAGAGATCACCGTTGATGAATTGATGAAAGAAGTCGTTACTTATCGCCATTTTATGAATGCATCCGGCGGCGGCGTGACGGCGTCTGGCGGCGAAGCGATGCTGCAAGCTGAGTTTGTTCGCGACTGGTTCCGCGCCTGCCACAAAGAAGGGATCCATACCTGCCTCGATACCAATGGTTTTGTACGTCGCTACGATCCGGTGGTGGATGAACTGCTGGAAGTGACCGACCTGGTGATGCTCGATTTGAAGCAAATGAATGATGAGATCCATCAGAACCTGGTAGGGGTATCCAACCACCGCACGCTTGAATTTGCGCGTTACATCGCTAAAAAAGGAATTAAAACCTGGATTCGCTACGTGGTCGTGCCGGGTTGGTCTGACGATGACGATTCCGCCCACCGCCTTGGAGAGTTTACCCGTGAGATGGGCAACATCGAAAAAATCGAACTTCTCCCCTATCACGAGCTGGGCAAGCATAAATGGGTGGCGATGGGCGAAGAGTACAAGCTCGACGGCGTAAAACCGCCTAAAAAAGAGACCATGGAACGCGTGAAAGGCATTCTGGAACAGTACGGCCATAAAGTGATGTATTGAGCCGCTTCCGGTAAAAAGAAACCCCCGACTGATATCGGGGGTTTTTCGTTTCAGGCGTGGACCACAGGAGTGGGATGCTGGCCCGCTTTACGCAGCAGCATCACCAGATAAACAAATGACACGCTGGCAATCATGATGAACAGCAAATTGTCAGAGTATTTCTGCATTAACATGGCAGTAAACGTCGGCCCCAGCAGGCTGCCAATCGTGTAGCTGAGCAACAAAGCCTGATTCATAGAGACCAGCTGATGGTGCTCGACTTTTTCGCATGCCCACGCCATAGCGACCGGATAAACCGTGAAGCCAGCCGCGCCAAGGATAAACAGCGCAGGGGCCATTGCAGCGTTACTGAGCATGGCGAGGCAACCCAGGATCACTACGAAAACCTGCACACGCAGTACCAACAGGCGACCAAAGCGATCCGCAAGACGACCAATCGGCCACTGGCCCACGATGCCCGCACTGACCATCACCGCCATCCAGAAACCAATTCCGGAATTACTGACGCCCTGATGATTCAGGTACAGCGGCATCAGGCCATACAGCGAGCCCAGCACAATCCCGGAGATAATGCAGCCGTTTACGCCGAGGCGCGCCTGACGCAGTTTGAACATTGACCAGACCGGTGTGGTCGCCTGTGGCTCCACATGTTGATTAACGATGCGGGTAAACAGCAGTGGCAAAATCGCCGCCAGCGTCAAGCCTGTTACCCACGGCAGTACGTCCATCAGCTCAGTGGATAATTTGCTAACCAGAACCTGGCCGAGTACCGTGCCGACGTAGTAAACCATCATATAGGCCGCCAGCAGGCGTCCACGATTGCGGGATGTGCCGCTGCACATCAGGGCGCTTTCGACGATGACCCAAATCATGGCGCACCCTACCCCAGCGATAAAACGCCAGCTCATCCAGCTCCAGAACCCGACCATCACGCCCAGCCCGACGCAGCCTGCTGCAAAAATCAACGAGGCAAGATAATAGCTACGATTAAATCCCCAGCGCTTGATTAAACTGCCAGTCAGCATCGTACCGACCAGATTGCCGGTAAAATAGGAGGAACTCACCATGCCTACCTGCCATGTCGGAAGGTTTTCATGGGCGAGCCAGAGCGGGACCAGGGTATTTAATACCGCGATCGCCAGAGTCAACAAAAGAAGGCCACAGAGCAAAAGCAGCACTGGCCGGGTATACGTAGACATGGATCAAACCGTGAGGAAGTTCAAAATTCACGCGCATCATGCCACCAGCAAAAACAAAGTCAATCGGCATCTGAAATGCGAAAAGGTCTTTTATCCATGTCGATATAAGTTATTCATTTAGCCGACCGGTAAACAGCGAAACATTGAAATCAACAATATGATTTTATTATTTATTTAAAATGGCTAACGTCAGAATTCAGTCGAAAAATTTCATCGAAGCCGCAGGATGTTTTTTGCGTCAGAGCGGGCATAAAAAAAGCGCCCGGAGGCGCTTTAATCAGAAAGTGATGGGCAATCACCCAATGTATTCCAGACCTTTCATGTAAGGCTTCAGCACCTCAGGGATCGCAATACGACCGTCTGCTTGCTGATAGTTTTCCATGACCGCAACCAGCGTACGCCCAACTGCCAAACCGGACCCGTTCAGGGTATGCACCAGACGCGGTTTCTTGTCAGTTTTAGTACGGCAGCGCGCCTGCATGCGGCGAGCCTGGAAATCCCATACGTTAGAGCAGGAAGAGATTTCACGATAGGTATCCTGTGCCGGTACCCACACTTCCAGATCGTAAGTTTTGCAGGCACCAAAACCCATATCACCGGTGCACAGCAGCACTTTACGATACGGCAGGCCCAGCAACTGTAGGACCTTCTCGGCATGGCCGGTCATCTCTTCCAGCGCGTCCATGGAATCTTCCGGACGAACGATCTGCACCATCTCAACTTTATCAAACTGGTGCATACGGATCAGACCACGTGTATCACGACCATAGGAGCCCGCTTCGGAGCGGAAACACGGCGTGTGCGCAGTCATACGCAGCGGCAGTGATTCCTCTTCCAGAATTTCATCACGCACCAGGTTGGTCAACGGCACTTCCGCCGTCGGGATCAGCGCATAGTTGCTGCTGTCCGCTTCTTCTTCCAGCGGTCTGGTGTGGAACAGGTCGCCAGCGAATTTCGGCAATTGCCCGGTTCCGTACAGCGTGGCGTGGTTTACCAGATAAGGCACATAGTTTTCGCTATAGCCGTGCTCTTCGGTATGAAGATCCAGCATAAACTGCGCCAGCGCGCGATGCAGACGGGCGATCTGGCCTTTCATCACCACAAAGCGCGAACCGGTCAGTTTCACCGCATTAGCGAAATCCAGTCCGCCATGCATTTCACCGAGCGTAACGTGGTCGCGGATTTCGAAATCGAACTGGCGAGGGGTACCCCAACGGCTGACTTCAACGTTATCGTGCTCGTCCTTGCCTACCGGAACGCTGTCGTCCGGAATGTTAGGAATAGCCAGCGCGATATCGCGAATTTCGGTCAGTAACGTTTCCAGTTCGGCTTTCGCCGCTTCCAGCTCTTCGCCCAGTTTATTCACTTCCAGGCGCAGCGGCTCGATATCTTCCCCACGCGCTTTCGCCTGGCCGATGGATTTCGATCGCGAGTTACGCTCAGCCTGCAGATTTTCGGTATTGACCTGCAAAACTTTACGACGCTCTTCGAGAGCGCGCAGCTTATCTACGTCCAGCTTAAAGCCCCGGCGTGCCAGTTTTTCTGCGACTGCGTCTGGCTCGGTACGCAGCAGATTGGGATCGAGCATGCTTATCCTGTGCTTATCGAATTGAAAAGGAGAAAGTGACCACAGCCTGCGGCCACCTATACGCCTGATAACCTTACCGCAACGCCCGCATTAGCGGTAGCGTTTTGTGGGGCTTTTCTGATCCTGTTCAGTAAGCCAGGCGAGCTTTTCGCCAATTTTCCCCTCAAGACCTCTGTTTGTTGGTCGGTAATAGCGTGTTTGTGCCATTTCAGGAGGAAAATAGACTTCGCCGGCAGCATAGGCATTCGGCTCATCATGCGCATAACGATACTCGTCGCCGTAACCCATCTCTTTCATGAGCTTCGTTGGCGCGTTACGCAGGTGGGCGGGAACATCATAATCAGGACGGTCGCGCGCATCAGAAAGCGCGGCTTTGAAGGCGGTGTAGACGGCATTACTTTTTGGCGCACAAGCCAGGTAAACAATCGCTTGCGCAATCGCCCGTTCCCCTTCCGCCGGCCCGACGCGCGTAAAGCAATCCCAGGCGGAAATCGCCACCTGCATAGCGCGGGGATCGGCATTACCGACATCTTCCGAAGCAATCGCGAGGCATCGGCGCGCGACGTAGAGCGGGTCGCCCCCCGCCGTAATAATACGGGCATACCAGTACAGAGCGGCATCCGGTGAGGAACCGCGCACGGATTTATGCAGCGCGGAAATCAGATCGTAAAAACGATCGCCTTTGTTATCGAAACGTGCGCTGCGTTCACCGGCGATCTCGGTGAGCAATTCTGCTTTCAGAATACGCTTACCTGATGCATCGGCCTCGGCCATATCTGCCATCATTTCCAGCGTGTTAAGCGCCCGACGGGCGTCACCATTAACCAGCTCGGCAATTGACCGACGCGTGTCGTCCGGCAATACGATGTCCTGCCCGCCGTATCCGCGCTTAGCGTCACTCATCGCCTGAATTAATACCTGTTCGATATCGTCTGCAGTCAGGGATTTTAAAAGGTAAACACGCGCCCGGGATAACAGCGCTGAGTTAAGTTCAAAGGAAGGGTTTTCAGTGGTCGCGCCGATAAACGTGATCGTGCCGTCTTCAATATGCGGCAAAAACGCATCCTGTTGACTTTTATTAAACCGGTGGACTTCATCGACAAACAGGATCGTACGCCGTCCCGCATTGCGATTCTGCCTTGCCCGCTCAATCGCCTCGCGGATCTCTTTAACGCCGGAGGTGACCGCAGAAATGCGCTCAATATCGGCATTCGCATAACGGCCAATCACTTCGGCAAGTGTGGTTTTACCCGTACCGGGCGGCCCCCAGAGGATCATCGAATGCAAATGCCCGGCCTCAATGGCGCGTGGCAATGGTTTGCCGGGAGCGAGTAGATGCTGCTGCCCGATATACTGCGCTAAATTTTCTGGCCGCATACGTGCGGCCAGAGGTTGGAAAGCGTTGTCAGAAAAGTCGAGCGACAGGTTACTCACTCACACCTCTATTTACGTTGGTCGTCCACCGTCACGCCTTGCGGCGGCGTGAACGTAAACTTGCTCATATCAACCGCGCCATTCTGCTGGGATTTCAGCTGATAGCTGCTGCGCTGATCGTCTTGCTCAACGGCGCTGAACTGATGGATCGTACCGTCCGGGCTGACATTAATGGTAAATTGCTTCAGGTTACCCGCGCTGGTTTTCGGCGTCAGCACAAAGTCGTTGCCGCTTTGCTTGATGTTGTACTGCTGCCAGTCGCTCGCCTGGTTGCGGGCAATCAGCATAAACGGCGTGTTACCCGTGGCATCTTTCAGCCAGGTCGCGCTTGCCTGCTCTACAAATGGATTATAAAACCACAGCGTTTTGCCGTCAGAAACCAGTACGCTCTCATCCGGCTGAGTCATATGCCAGTTAAATAAATTGGGGCGCTTGACCCATAAATCGCCCTGTCCTTCCTGAACCGCAGCGCCGCTGCCGTCTGTAACTTTCTGCGTAAAGCTGGCGTGGAAGCTGCCAACTTTATCCAGACGACTCTTTAAATCGCTCGCCGCATCCGCCCAAACCGAGCTGGTGGCAAACGCCGCAACAAGCGCGCAGGTCATTGCAATTTTTTTCATTTTTGTGATTCCTCAACATGCGCCAGGCCCGACACGGGCAACAGGTGTCGTTAACTGTAGCGCTGGCTACATCATTCCCGAAAGAAGAAAAAGCTGCTTTTCCAGCTCTTTACCGATCTTTGCACAGAACGGTAATGCCCCCGAAACAAGGGGGCGTTATTTAATCAAATGGCGGCGGTGCCAGCACTTCGCGATTGCCGTTGTGCCCCTGTTCGCTAACGATACCCTGCATTTCCATCTGCTCGATGATGCGCGCTGCACGGTTGTAGCCTATACGGAACTGACGCTGTACGCCGGAAATTGAGGCTTTACGCTTCTCAACCACGAAGGAAACCGCCTGATCGAACAACGGATCCAGCTCCTCACCGGCATCAAGACCTGCGCCTCCGCCTTCGCTTTCACTGTCGGACGTTATGCCGGCGACATATTGCGGACGACCACGTGCTTTCCAGTCCTGAACCACCGCATGGACTTCCTGGTCACGGACAAACGCGCCGTGAACACGCACCGGGTTAGTGGAGTTTGGCCCGGAGTAGAGCATATCGCCCATGCCTAACAGCGATTCTGCGCCCCCCTGATCGAGAATAGTGCGGGAGTCGATTTTACTTGAAACGGTAAACGCGATACGCGTTGGGATGTTGGCCTTAATCAGGCCGGTAATCACATCCACAGAAGGACGCTGGGTCGCCAATACCAGGTGAATGCCAGCGGCACGCGCTTTTTGCGCCAGCCGGGCAATCAGCTCTTCCACCTTTTTCCCGACCGTCATCATCAGGTCGGCGAATTCATCCACCAGCACCACGATATACGGCAGTTTTTCCAGTACCGGATGAGTCGCATCCATGCTGTCGCCCGGTTTCCAATATGGATCCGGAATTGGACGGCCCATACGTTCGGCTTCAAGGATTTTTTCGTTATAACCGGCAAGGTTACGTACGCCCAGCGCCGACATCAGTTTATAGCGCCGCTCCATTTCATTGACGCTCCAGCGCAATGCATTGGCGGCGTCTTTCATGTCGGTAACCACTTCGGTTAACAGATGTGGAATACCTTCGTAGACCGACAGTTCCAGCATTTTGGGGTCGATCATGATAAAGCGGACTTCTTCCGGCGTCGCTTTGTAAAGCATGCTGAGGATCATCGCGTTGACCCCAACGGATTTACCAGAGCCGGTTGTCCCTGCCACCAGCAGATGCGGCATTTTCGCCAGATCGGCGACAACCGGTTCGCCGGCAATATCTTTGCCTAACACGACGGTTAACGGCGACGGGTTCTCACGGAATTTAGCGTTATCCAGCACTTCACGCAGATAAACCGTCTGACGTTTTTTATTCGGCAATTCCAGCCCGACATAAGGTTTGCCGGGGATAACTTCCACCACGCGCACCGCGACCGTAGAAAGTGAACGCGCCAAATCGCGAGACAAATTGGAAATTCGTGCGGCTTTCACCCCAGGTGCGAGGTTGAGTTCAAACCGGGTGATCACCGGGCCAGGTGAGTAATTTACGACATCAGCTTTAATTCTGAAATCAGCCAGACGCGCCTCGACCAGACGCGCCATTTGTTCAAGCGCGAAGGTATCGACCGGTTCCACTTCCGCGGGTGGCGGCGTAAGTAAATCCAGTGATGGCAGCGGCGTGGTAGGTCTTTGCCGGGGCGTACTGTCACCGTTACGCATTAACAGCGGATGAAGCAGACTGTCACGCGGCGGTTCGGCTTGCTGCGGTTGCTGATGCATCGGCTGCTGCGGTTGTACCGGCGCGGCATAAGGCTGTGGCTGTTGATGCACTGGTTGCTGCGGTTGTACCGGCGCGGCATACGGCTGCGGCTGTTGATGCACTGGCTGTTGAGGTTGTACCGGCGCGGCATACGGCTGCGGCTGTTGATGCACTGGCTGCTGCGGCTCGTCGGCAACCGGGCTTGGCATAAACAGCGGCTCGCTCGGGCCATCGTCAACCAACGCTTTAATTGGCGAGAAATCATCCAGTGAGAACGGCATCGCACCAGACGGCTGCTCACCGGCATAACGCTGCTGTTGCTGTGCAGCAAACTGGCGCGAAAGCGCTTCCTGCTCAAGGTCAATCTCATCAGTGACCTGTGAGGCAACGTCTTCATCCTGATAACGCTGTTGCTGCTGCGCCATAAACTGACGTGCCAGTTCGTTTTGCTGCTGCGCGTCTGCCTCATCGTCCGTCAGCGGCTGCTGCGCATGACGCGCCTGCTGTTCCGCCATTCGCTGAGAAGGCAGCTTAATACCATATGAAGCCAGTTCACGACGGGTCGGCACCCGTACGCGGTTTGGCCGCGGCAGTTGCGGACCAATACCTTCTTTCACCTGCGCACGCGGCGCATCAGTAGCAATACTGAATACCGGCGTAAACGCGGCGGCGGACGCGGCCTGCGCTGCGGCCTTCACCGTTGGAGCAACCTGTGAGATATCCGGCGGCGTCACGTTATCAACGGGCATTGATGGCGTAACGGCAGGCTTCGGTTCGCTGGCAGGCGGGCTGTTATGCAGCGAATCGATCGGTTCCGGGATGGGCTGATACCACGCAGCCAGCTGCTCACGCTCGCGAGCGCGCTTCTCTTCCACTTCTTCGAAATAATAAAGCGGTGGGCGGGTATGTTTGACTTCTTCTACCACTGGCTCAGGCGCTACCGGTGCTGCATCCGACGTAGCATGAGGTGGGTAATACGGTGCGTTTTCTTCCGGCCACCCTTCCGCAGGTTGCTGAGGCGCTGGAGGCTCATCAGGATACGGCTGATAGTGCATCGGATCCTGGGCAACGGGCGCAGGCTCATAATGCTCTGGCGCAGGCGCGATGGTCGCATCCGGCGTCTGAGTGGTTGGCGCAGCCTGCCACTCAACCACAGGCGCTTCAGGCTGAGGTGCGGCGGTATACTGCACGGGTTGCGGCGTCGTTGGCGCAACCGGTGCAACGGGTTGGGTCGCAGCAGGCGCGCCGGTCGGCACCACTGAATAACCGCTCAGCAAAGGATCGATTTCATCTTCCGGGGTTAAGGCTTTTTGGCCTGAGAACAGCACATCGTCCGGGTCGATATCAACACCCACGCCACTCGCGCGGTATTGCACATTGTCCGGCTCATCCATTCGCTTACCGGAGAACAGGGCTGCGTCAGTGTGACGGGCCACCGGATTCGCGAATTTTTCCGCCAGACGTTTCCGACGAGCCAGCGCGCCGCGCAGAATGCGTGCACGACGAGACTCTTTAACGTCGACCTCTTCATGGTCGTCGTCATACTCGTCTTCATATTCATCGTCGTCCTGCCAGGTATTGTCACGGCGGGTACGGTTAGTGGCGAAGGTCAACACGCTTAACACCACATTGCCAATTTTTTCAGCAATACCCACCCATGACCAACCGGTAAACAGCGTCAGACCGGCGGCCCATACGCACAGCAGCGCGAGGGTTCCACCACTGCTGTTCAACAGCGGCATCATTGCCGTACTCAGCAAACTTCCCAACACGCCGCCGGAGGCAAAATACCAGATATCATCGGCGTTAATGGCCGCCAGGCCACAGGAAGTGAGTATTAACGCGAGAACGCCGATGAGACGCAGCGCAACGGCGAAATAATCGATGTAATCCTCATTCGCACGATGGCGCCAGGCAAACCAGCATCCGCCAATCATCATCACTGGCAACGTATAGGCCATGATACCGAATATAAAGAACAGCGTATCCGCCAGCCACGCGCCAGGCGCGCCGCCCAGGTTATGAATAGGCTCATGCCAGGCCGTTTGCGACCAGCTGGGATCGGAAGGATTGAAACTGAGTAATGCCGCCATCAACCAGACGGCGAAAAGGGCAACAAGAATGAGCAAAGCTTCGAGGAGTCGGCGACCGCTATCCAGCTTCGTCAGAGTAACTTCTTTGTCTTCAGTGTATTCCTGGCTCAAGAAAGGCTCTCCAGGGTTCTTCGAGCTAAGCGCTAAAACGGACAGCAGTGCCGGGTCGCCCCGGCACTGCTGCTGTATGGATTAACAGGAGTGTAATCAAATTACTATGAATTTGCACCTGTTCCGCATTAGCGGGTCTTAATAACCAGACGATTGCTTTGTTTAACCTCTTCCATCACGACATAGGTACGCGTGTCGTTTACGCCCGGCAGGCGCAGCAAGGTTTCACCCAGCAGTTTACGGTAAGCAGACATATCCGGCACACGCGTTTTCAATAAGTAGTCGAAATCGCCTGAAACCAGATGACATTCTTGAATTTCTTCAAGTTTTTGTACAGCGGCGTTAAATTGTTCGAACACATCCGGGGCGCCGCGATTCAGAGTAATCTCAACGAAAACCAGAAGTGATGCATCCAGATAATGCGGATTCAACAGAGCGGTATAGCCCTGAATAAAACCCTGACGTTCCAGACGGCGCACACGCTCAAGGCAAGGCGTCGGTGAAAGTCCTACTCGTTTAGAAAGCTCGACGTTGGAAATACGCCCATCCTTTTGCAGCTCATTAAGAATGTTACGATCGATGCGGTCGAGATCTTTGCCTGGGCGCTTCTTGCTATCTACCATTATTATTGTCTCTCTCTATTCCTTCCCTACACCTGCCACTACCCGTTCAACATCATTGTCCAGGGTCTTATATTGAGAAGCCCGTTGCCGTCAGGCAGCAATCGACATCACGAATGGCGTCTGTCCACACCATGCGTAGATTTCAATTGCCCGGTAAAAACACATCAGCTGAAGAAGGTAAAAGGGTCTACCCGCGCAAATGCTTTTTTCTTCCTCGAATGTTTTCGCAAATGCGCAGGGGATTGTCAAAGCAAAACATCGATTTTTAGTAGAACGTGCCAGATATTGATTACGCGTGGGGATTATTCCTCATTTTATCACCTTATATCGACGTGAATTTCATTCGTATCGCTAATAGCCAGCGCGTTTATTGCGTTTCTGAGATTGTTTAAAGCTATTACACATATCGTTAACAAAATCGCTGCACTCTTTTATTACCCCGGCAAATTCCCTACAATCCAGCCCATTGTTTGCCAATTATAATGAGGATCTCATGGGCACTGCTAAACACAGTAAGCTGCTAATTTTAGGCTCCGGCCCTGCTGGCTATACCGCTGCGGTCTATGCGGCGCGCGCGAATCTTAATCCGGTACTGATTACCGGTATGGAAAAAGGCGGCCAGCTCACCACCACCACCGAAGTGGAAAACTGGCCTGGCGACCCGCATGACCTCACCGGCCCCGCGCTCATGGAACGCATGCATGAACATGCCGCCAAGTTTGAGACCGAGATTCTGTTTGATCACATCCATAAAGTTGACGTGCAAAACAAACCGTTCCGTTTGTTCGGCGACAACGGTGAGTACACTTGCGACGCGTTGATTATCGCCACAGGCGCTTCAGCGCGTTATCTGGGCTTGCCTTCTGAAGAGGCGTACAAAGGCCGTGGCGTTTCCGCCTGCGCGACCTGCGACGGCTTTTTCTATCGCAACCAGAAAGTCGCGGTGATCGGCGGCGGTAACACTGCGGTGGAAGAAGCGCTGTATCTGGCGAACATCGCCTCCGAAGTACATTTGATTCACCGCCGTGACAGCTTCCGCGCGGAGAAAATCCTGATCAAGCGTTTGATGGATAAAGTAGCCAGCGGCAATATCGTGCTGCACACCAACCGCACCCTGGAAGAAGTGACCGGCGATCAGATGGGCGTTAACGGCGTTCGTCTGCGCGACACCCTGAATACCGATAACATTGAAACTGTCGAGGTTGCAGGTCTTTTCGTCGCTATCGGTCACAGCCCGAATACGGCAATTTTCGAAGGCCAACTGGAACTGGAAAACGGCTATATCAAAGTGCAGTCCGGTATCCATGGCAATGCCACTCAAACCAGCGTACCGGGCGTCTTCGCAGCCGGGGACGTCATGGACCACATCTATCGCCAGGCTATCACTTCCGCAGGTACCGGCTGTATGGCGGCGCTGGATGCGGAACGCTACCTTGATGGACTGGCGGAAAATAATAATTAATTCTGCAAGTTAAATAAGGCGACTGAATAAGTCGCCTTTCTTTTTTTGACGTTGTAACATGGCTGCGCGCTTTCACACCCTTAGTTCACTGGACTTTCGCCTGCTTACAACCCAATGAATAAAACCCGCCAACAAGAACTGACCCGCTGGTTAAAACAGCAAAGTGTAATCTCCCGCCGCTGGCTGAATCTGTCACGCCTGCTGGGCGTCATAACCGGGCTGTTAATCATAGCCCAGGCCTGGATTCTGGCCCGTATTCTCAACCATATGATAATGGAAAACATCCCGCGCGAAGCGTTGCTGTTTCCGTTCATCCTGCTGGTGCTGATCTTTATTCTGCGCGCCTGGCTGGTATGGGTACGGGAAAAGGTGGGCTTTCGTGCCGGGGTGCATATCAGACGGGAAGTTCGCAAACAGGTGTTAGACCGCCTGCAGCAGGCTGGCCCGGCGTGGATTAACGGCAAGCCTGCCGGGAGTTGGGCGACGCTGATCCTTGAACAAATTGACGACATGCATGATTACTATGCCCGCTATTTGCCGCAAATGGCGCTGGCAGGCGCGGTGCCGCTGTTAATTGTGGTGGTGATTTTCCCGGTGAACTGGGCAGCCGCAATGATCCTGTTGGGCACGGCGCCGCTAATCCCGATGTTTATGGCTATGGTCGGTATGGGCGCCGCTGACGCCAACCGGCGTAATTTCGCAGCGCTTGCGCGATTGAGCGGCAACTTCCTTGACCGTTTGCGCGGCCTGGAAACGCTGCGGCTGTTTAACCGCGGCGCGGCAGAGACCGAAAATATCCGCGAAGCGTCAGTCGACTTCCGCCGTCGAACCATGGAAGTGCTGCGACTGGCATTTTTATCTTCCGGCGTTCTCGAATTTTTCACCTCGCTGTCCATTGCGTTGGTGGCCGTTTACTTTGGCTTTTCTTATCTGGGTGAACTGGATTTTGGCCATTACGGCACCGCTGTGACACTGTTCGCGGGGTTCCTGACGCTGATCCTTGCGCCGGAATTTTTCCAGCCGCTGCGCGATCTGGGCACGTTCTATCACGCGAAAGCTCAGGCCGTCGGTGCCGCTGATAGCCTGAAAACGTTTCTTGAGTCACCGCTGCAAAGCCCGACACAGGGCACGCTGAAGGTCAATAACGACCCGCTGACGCTACGCGCCCACAATCTGATCATTCTCTCTCCCGAAGGTAAAGCCCTGGCTGGGCCGCTTAACTTTACGCTTGCGCCAGGCCAGCGCGTAGCGATTGTCGGGCAAAGCGGCGCGGGAAAAAGTTCGCTGTTAAATGTGCTTTCGGGCTTTTTACCCTATGAAGGTTCGCTGACGGTGAACGACGCCGAACTGCGCGATCTCGATCCCCAGGCCTGGCGCGAATGTTTGAGCTGGGTCGGGCAAAATCCCCAGTTACCTGCGCCAGGGCTGCGCGATAACGTGTTGCTCGCGGAGCCGAACGCCAGCGAAAGCGCGCTGCAAACCGCGCTTGATAAGGCCTCGGTCAGCGAATTTATTGATCAGTTGCCTCAAGGGCTGGATACGCCGATTGGCGATCAGGGCGCTGGATTGTCCGTGGGCCAGGCGCAGCGTGTCGCGGTGGCGCGCGCGTTGTTGACGCCCTGCAAATTACTGATGCTGGATGAGCCAGCCGCCAGTCTTGATGCCCACAGTGAGATGAAAGTTATGCAGGCGTTGAATGCCGCCTCCCGCAATCAAACTTCCATTATGGTGACGCACCAGCTCGATTACATTCGCGAATGGGATGAGATATGGGTGATGCGCAACGGCCTGATTGTTGAACAGGGACGCTTTGAGACGTTGGCACACGCGAACAGCCATTTTGCCGCCCTGCTTGCCCACCGCCAGGAGGAGATTTAAATGCGCGCACTGCTACCTTATCTGGCGTTATATAAGCGCCACAAATGGATGTTAAGCCTGGGTGTGGTGCTGGCGATTATTACTCTGCTTGCCAGTATCGGACTGTTAACGCTGTCGGGATGGTTTTTGTCCGCTTCTGCGGTAGTTGGTGTCGCGGGCGTTTATTCCTTTAACTATATGCTGCCTGCAGCAGGGGTGCGTGGCGCGGCAATCACTCGCACCGCGGGCCGGTATTTTGAACGCCTGGTGAGCCATGACGCCACCTTCCGCGTGCTGGCGCACCTGCGGGTCTATACCTTCAGCAAAGTGCTGCCGCTTTCACCATCAGGCATCGCCCGGTTTCGTCAGGGCGAGTTATTAAACCGTCTGGTGGCCGATGTTGATACCCTCGACCATCTTTACCTGCGCGTCATTTCACCGCTGGCAGGTGCTCTGGTCGTGATTCTGGTGGTCGCCGTTGGGTTATCGGTACTGGATGTCACGCTGGCGTTAACGCTGGGTGGGATCATGCTGCTGACCGTGTTGCTGCTCCCGCCCCTTTTCTATCGCGCAGGCAAAAGCACGGGGGAAGCGCTTACCGCCCTGCGCGCGCAGTATCGCCAGCAGCTCACCGCCTGGTTGATTGGTCATGCCGAGCTGACGATTTTTAACGCCGCCAGTCGCTACCGTGACGCGCTGGACAGCACCGAAAGCGAATGGCAGGAAGCGCAACGCCGCCAGGCAGGCCTCACTGCGATCTCGCAGGCCGTGATGATGTTGATCAGCGGGATGACCGTGGTTCTGATGCTGTGGATGGCGGCAGGCGGTGTAGGCGGTAATACCGCGCCTGGCGCGCTGATTGCGCTGTTTGTGTTCTGCGCGCTGGCTGCCTTTGAAGCGCTTGCCCCTGTTACCGGCGCATTCCAGCATTTAGGCCAGGTGATCGCCAGTGCGCTGCGCGTCACCCAGTTGACCGAACAACAGCCCGATGTCACGTTTTCTGACGCAACCATGAGCGCGCCCGAACAGGCGGCCGTCACCTTTGATAAGGTTAGCTTCCGTTACTCCCAACAGGCGCAACCCGCATTAAACCAGGTCTCGCTGACTATTCAGGGGGGCGAACGCGTGGCGCTGCTGGGCCGCACCGGTTGCGGTAAATCGACGCTGCTGCAACTGCTTACCCGCGCCTGGGACCCGCAGCAGGGTGAAATTACGCTTGCCGGTCTGCCCCTTACCCAGTACAGCGAAAGCGCGCTGCGTGCCAGCATGAGCGTGGTGCCCCAGCGTGTACATCTGTTTAGCGCCACGCTGCGTGATAATCTTCTGCTCGCCGCCCCGCAGGCCAGCGATGCCCGGCTTGCCAGTACCTTAACCCAGGTTGGTCTGGAGAAACTGCTAGAAGATGGCGGTCTGAATAGCTGGCTCGGTGAAGGCGGACGCCAGCTCTCCGGTGGTGAATTACGGCGGTTAGCCATCGCCCGCGCCCTGCTCCATGATGCACCGCTGATGTTGCTCGACGAGCCCACGGAAGGTCTGGATGCAGGGACGGAACAGCAAATTTTATCGTTGCTGGATACGGTAACGGCAAACAAAACCGTTCTGATGATCACCCATCGTCTGCGCGGTTTGGCTGATTTCAACCGCATCGTGGTGATGGATAATGGTCAAATCATTGAAAGTGGTAATCATGACGAGCTCATGGCAAAACAGGGACGATATTACCAGTTTCGCCAGTCTTCCGTAGTCTATGATTGTGATTAAACGATAATGTCCTGCGGTGGAGCCCGGTAAGATGCGTCTGGTTCAGCTTTCTCGTGAGTCCATCACCTTTCCGTCCCCGGAAGGGGCGTTGCGGGAACCGAATGGCCTGCTGGCGCTGGGGGGCGATCTGAGCCCTGCGCGTCTGTTAATGGCTTACCAGCGCGGTATTTTCCCGTGGTTTTCACCGGGCGATCCCATTTTATGGTGGTCGCCCGATCCACGTGCCGTGCTGTTTCCTGAGCAGTTTCATATCAGCCGTAGTATGCGGCGTTTTCATAACCGTTCGCCCTACACCGTCACGTTAAACCATGCCTTCGGCCAGGTGATCGACGCCTGCGCCAGCGATCGGGATGAGGGCACCTGGATCACGCCGGATGTACTGGCGGCTTATGTCCGATTACATGAACTCGGGCATGCCCATTCCATCGAGGTCTGGCATCAGGATGAGCTGGTAGGCGGCATGTACGGCGTAGCCCAGGGCGCGCTGTTTTGCGGTGAGTCGATGTTCAGCCGTCGGGAAAACGCCTCCAAGACAGCGCTACTGGTGTTTTGTGACTACTTTATTCGTCAGGGCGGCCAGTTGATTGACTGTCAGGTGCTTAACAGCCATACCGCGTCACTAGGCGCGACAGAGATAGCGCGACGGGATTACCTCAATTATCTCAGCCTGTTAAAGCCACAACAGCTGCCTTCGCGTTGCTGGGTACCGCAAATCCTGTTTGATATATGCAGTCTGTAAGTTTTCGGCACTTTATGGCGGGAAGTGCTATACTTGTGCCCGCAGAGAAAACTCTTCACATTACCCGCCGCCGTTTAGGATCCACAGCCAAGGCTTTTTTCTCCCTTAACGTTTGCGTTCTGGTTGCGGTTGTTGCCGTGCCATCGGGTCATGCGCAGAATCAACTTTGCCGGTTTATCCACCGCAAAATCTTTACATATTTGGTGAACTTGGGCATTATCTTGCCGGTTCAAAACATTGGTAGTGATACCCCAGAGGATTAGATGGCCAAAGAAGACAATATTGAAATGCAGGGTACCGTTCTGGAAACGTTACCTAATACCATGTTCCGCGTTGAGTTGGAAAACGGTCACGTGGTTACTGCTCATATTTCCGGTAAAATGCGCAAAAACTACATCCGCATTCTGACGGGCGACAAAGTGACTGTTGAACTGACCCCGTACGACCTGAGCAAAGGCCGCATTGTCTTCCGTAGTCGCTAAGTAATACTCGCATCGGCGCTGCTGCTTTGCGGCGCTCTGAATACAAAAAGGCCGGGGAAATTCCCCGGCCTTTTATTTATCGTGAAGAATTAATGCGCCGCTTCCGGCTTGTGCTTTTGGGCACTCTGGAAATGATAGGTCAGTTCGCCCTTCTCTTTATCCAGCGCCACGGTCACCTGTCCACCATCAACCAGCGAGCCGAACAGCAGTTCGTTCGCCAGCGGTTTTTTCAGGTTATCCTGAATAACGCGCGCCATTGGACGTGCGCCCATCGCCCGGTCATAGCCTTTCTCCGCCAGCCAGTCACGTGATTCCTGACTAACTTCCAGCGATACGCCTTTCTGATCGAGCTGGACCTGAAGTTCGACGATAAACTTATCAACCACCTGATGGATAACCTCGGTACTGAGATGGTTAAACCAAATGATGTTATCCAGACGGTTGCGGAACTCCGGCGTAAAGATCTTCTTGATCTCTTCCATCGCGTCGGTGCTGTTATCCTGTTGGATCAAACCGATGGTCTTACGTTCGGTTTCGCGCACCCCGGCGTTGGTCGTCATAACCAGAATCACGTTGCGGAAATCCGCTTTGCGGCCGTTGTTATCGGTCAGCGTACCGTTGTCCATAACCTGCAACAGCAGGTTAAAGACGTCCGGATGCGCTTTTTCGATTTCATCGAGCAGCAGCACCGCGTGCGGATGTTTAATCACTGCATCCGTTAACAGACCGCCCTGATCGAAACCGACATAACCCGGAGGCGCGCCAATCAAACGGCTAACGGTGTGACGTTCCATATATTCGGACATATCAAAGCGCAGCAGTTCGATACCCAGCGATTTCGCGAGCTGAACGGTAACTTCGGTTTTACCCACCCCGGTCGGCCCGGCGAACAGGAATGACCCTACCGGTTTGTGGTCATGACCCAACCCAGCGCGGCTCATCTTGATCGCTTCGGTTAATGCTTCGATAGCGGTATCCTGGCCAAACACCAGCATTTTCAGGCGGTCGCCAAGGCTCTTCAGGGTATCGCGATCGCTTGCCGATACGCTTTTCTCCGGAATACGCGCAATGCGCGCCACCACGGATTCAATATCCGCCACGTTAACGGTTTTCTTGCGTTTGCTGACCGGCATCAGGCGTGCACGCGCACCCGCTTCGTCGATAACATCAATGGCTTTATCCGGCAAATGGCGGTCATTGATGTATTTCACCGCCAGCTCTACCGCCGCACGCACCGCTTTCGCCGTATAACGCACATCATGATGCGCTTCGTATTTCGGTTTCAGGCCGTTGATGATCTGCACCGTTTCTTCCACTGACGGCTCAGTAATATCGATTTTCTGGAAGCGACGCGCCAGGGCGCGGTCTTTTTCAAAAATATTACTGAATTCCTGATAAGTGGTTGAACCCATCACACGGATCTTGCCGCTGGAGAGCAGCGGTTTGATGAGGTTTGCTGCATCAACCTGGCCGCCAGACGCCGCGCCTGCACCAATGATGGTGTGGATTTCATCAATAAACAGAATGCTATTGGCGTCTTGCTCAAGTTGTTTAAGCAGCGCTTTGAAACGTTTTTCAAAATCACCACGATATTTGGTGCCTGCCAGCAGCGAACCAATATCAAGTGAATAAACAGTGCAGTCGGCCATAATTTCCGGCACATCGCCCTGGACAATACGCCAGGCGAGACCTTCAGCAATGGCGGTTTTCCCGACGCCGGATTCCCCTACCAGCAACGGGTTGTTTTTCCGACGGCGGCACAATACCTGAATCGCTCGCTCCAGTTCCTTATCACGACCAATCAGCGGGTCGATGCCACCGACGCGCGCAAGCTGGTTGAGATTGGTGGTGAAGTTTTCCATACGCTCCTCCCCGCCTGCTTGCTCTTCGTTAACTGGGTTTTCCGAACCGCTGGACTGGTGCGGCTCATCTTTACGCGTGCCGTGAGAAATGAAGTTCACCACATCGAGGCGGCTGACTTCATGCTTACGCAACAGATAAGCGGCCTGAGACTCCTGCTCGCTGAAAATCGCCACCAGCACGTTAGCGCCTGTCACTTCGCTACGGCCTGACGACTGGACATGGAATACCGCGCGTTGCAGTACGCGTTGAAAACTCAACGTCGGCTGGGTATCGCGTTCCTCTTCGCTCGCCGGAAGGACGGGCGTGGTTTGTTCGATGAAGGCTTCAAGTTCCTGTCGTAGCGCCACCAAATCCACAGAACACGCTTCCAGCGCTTCGCGGGCTGATGGGTTACTGAGCAAAGCCAGTAACAGATGCTCGACAGTCATAAACTCATGTCGGTGCTCGCGCGCTCTGGCGAAAGCCATGTTTAAACTGAGTTCCAGTTCTTGGTTGAGCATAGGCACCCCCTCAATAAAATCCGCCGTTCAGGCTAATTCCTGCGTACACAGCAACGGATGTTCGTGCTTCCTGGCATACTGATTCACCATCGCCACTTTGGTCTCAGCGACTTCTGCGGTGAAAATGCCGCAGATGGCTTTCCCTTGATAGTGAACCGTGAGCATCAATTGTGTTGCACGCTCTACATCATAAGAAAAGAACTTTTGTAGCACGTCAATAACAAATTCCATCGGCGTGTAATCATCGTTCATTAACATAACTTTATACATAGATGGCGGTTTTAGCCCCTCATCGAGTTTATTTTCCGCCAATCGCTCAAAATCTAACCAATCGTTCGTCTTACCCATTGCCCACAATCATCGTCGGTTAACTCAATCGTTACGCAGGCTGCATGCCTGCTGCTCATTCAGTTATACGCCATTTGAATCTACCTTAACTCACAGATAACTATCATCTATCATTGCTATCCGCGAACACTGTCACATTAATGGCAATAGCGTTAACTGCTTCAAAATTTTGACTGATTCTTGTCCATTTCACCCCGTCAAATGCTTGACGCGTTGCCTGATTTCTCTAAATTGTACAGGCGTGAGTTGGCGAGGTTTTGAACAACGCACCCTCACCCACCGGTTCATTCCATCTTACTTATAAGATTCATGAAGGATGTCGAAGCATGGAGACGGGTACTGTTAAGTGGTTCAATAATGCCAAAGGGTTTGGATTTATCTGCCCTGAAGGCGGCGGCGAAGACATATTCGCTCATTATTCCACCATCCAGATGGATGGTTACCGTACGCTTAAAGCCGGACAAATTGTCAGGTTTGATGTACATCAGGGGCCCAAAGGCAATCACGCCAGCCTAATCGTTCCCCTGGAGGCAGAGGCGGCTGTCGCTTAACGCTTCTGTGTTTATTGTGTACATCCCACAGCTAAAATGCCAGCCTTGATGCTGGCATTTTACTTTTCTCTACACCCTATTCCCGCGCCAGCGCATCCACCGGGTTTAACCGTGCAGCGTTGCGCGCCGGCAACCAACCAAACAAAATGCCGGTGGCGGTAGAGCAGACAAACGCCGTTAATAACGCCAGTCCCGAGAAACCAATTTGCCAGCCGGGCAGGAACAGCTGCAGCGTGAAAGCGATAAGCAAGGATAAGCCAATACCCAGCGCCCCGCCCACCAGACACACCAGCACCGCTTCAATCAGGAACTGCTGTAACACATCACTGGCCCGGGCACCCACCGCCATACGAATACCGATTTCCCGCGTTCTTTCCGTGACGGAAACCAGCATGATATTCATTACGCCAATGCCGCCCACCAGCAATGAAATCACCGCGACCAGCGTTAAAAACAGCTGAAGCGTACGGGTGGTTCGCTCAGCGGTTTGCAGGAATCCGTCCATATTCCAGGTAAAAAAGTCTTTTTTGCCATGACGTAGCGACATTAAGCGGGTAAGCTGCTGCTCGGCTTCCTGGCTGTTGTAGCCATCCTTCACGCGCACGGTGATAGAGTTAAGCCAGGACTGGCCCATGACTCTGCCCGACATGGTGCTGTACGGTAGCCAGACGCGCAGAATTTTACTGCTGCCGAACATCGACTGCTTTTCCTGGGCCACGCCAATGATCGTGGCGGGCATGTTGCCCACGAGGATCACTTCACCCACGACGTTGCGTTTATCCGGAAACAGCTGGCGACGGGTATTTTCATCAATCACCACCACCTGCGCGCGTCCCTGATGCTGCGCCTGATTAAACGTATTCCCTTCGCTGAAGGTCATGCCATATACGTTAAAATACTGTTCGCTGACGCCGTTGGCGCTGGCCGCCACGTCTTTGTTGCCATAGCGCACCCGTAAATTGCTCGACAGCGCAGGCGTTGCTGAACGCACCCAGGGTTGTTTCTGGATGGCTACCAGATCGTCGTATTTCAGCGCCTGCTGGTACTGCGGGTCGTCATCGCCGAAGTCAGTGCCCGGATAAATATCAATGGTATTGGTGCCAATGGAGCGAATATCCTCCAGCACCAGTTGCTTGGCCGCGTCCCCCACCACCACAATTGATACCACTGACGCGATACCGATAATGATGCCGAGCATGGTTAACAGCGTGCGCATTTTATTGGCCGCCATGGCGAGCCACGCCATGCTGAACGCCTCGCGAAAGCCGCTGGTCAGTTGCTGCCAGCCGCCGTCAGCCGGTGTGCGTTCTACCTTCGCCGCCGCTCTGCCGCTCCGGGCGGGCGGGTTGCTGATAATTTCGCCATCGCGGATTTCAATGACCCGCTCCGCCTGGGCGGCAATAGCCGGATCGTGGGTCACGATAATCACCGTATGCCCGCGATCGCGCAGTTGTTTCAGGGTCGCCATCACTTCTTCGCCGGAGTGGCTGTCCAGCGCGCCGGTTGGCTCATCCGCCAGGATCACCTGCCCACCGTTCATTAACGCCCTGGCGATGCTGACGCGTTGCTGTTGTCCGCCAGAAAGCTGCGAAGGGGAATAATCCACTCGCGCCGCCAGCCCCAGACGATCGAGCAGTTCACGAGCGCGCTGCTGACGGGCTTTACGCGCTACGCCAGCGTAGATGGCCGGGATCTCAACGTTTTGCGCCGCGGTTAAATGAGACAGCAAATGATAGCGCTGGAAGATAAACCCGAAGTGTTCGCGGCGCAGCTTTGCCAGCTCATCACTGTTAAGCGTCGCGACATCGACGCCCGCTACCTTGTAATTTCCGGACGTCGGCTTATCCAGACAACCCAGAATGTTCATGAGGGTAGATTTACCGGAGCCGGACGCGCCAACAATTGCCACCATCTCGCCGGCATTAATGCTCAGGGTAATGCCTTTCAACACGTCAACGGGCTCGCCACCGGAGAGATACCGGCGATGGATGCCGGTGAGCTCAAGCAATGCCGTCATTGCGCCGCTCCGGGTGTGGTTTTGCCGATGACCACTTCTTCGCCCTCTTCGAGGCCTTTGATAATCTGCACCTGGGTGTCGTTACGCGCCCCGATAGAAACTTCGCGCTCCCGGGTTTCGCCATTACGCATAATGGTGATGCGATAACGGTTATCACCGATGGGATCACCTAACGCCGACAGCGGAATGGTCAGCACGTTTTTCATGCCGCTCAGTTGAATATGGACCTGCGCCGTCATCTCCAGACGCAGCACGCTTTTCGGGTTCGGCACTTCAAAACGGGCGTAATAGAAAATCGCGTCGTTCACTTTTTCCGGGGTGGGCAAAATATCTTTCAGCACACCTTCGTAACGGGTGAGCGGATCGCCCAGCACGGTAAACCACGCCTTTTGCCCGGGTCGCAGATGAATAATATCGGCCTCTGACACCTGGGCCTTCACCAGCATGGTGCTGAGGTCAGCCAGCGTCAGAATATTCGGCGCTTGTTGGGCGGCGATCACCGTCTGGCCCTGCAAGGTCGTAATTTGCGTCACTTCACCCGCCATCGGCGCGATAATACGGGTGAAATCCAGATTGGTTTTAGCGGTGTCTAATGAGGCCTGATTGCGTTTAATCTGCGCGTCGATGGTGCCGATTTGCGCCTGCTTAACGGTAAGCTGCGTCGCGGCGGTATCCAGGTCCTGGCGTGAAATGGCCTGCGTTTTCGCCAGCGCCTGCTGACGGCTGAGGGTCACTTTCGCCAGCTGCATTTCCGCCATCGCCTGTTGGCGTTGGGCGCGCAGCTCCTGCAACGTTGCTTCCACTTCTTTAATCTGGTTTTCGGCCTGTTCGGGATCAATGACGCCTAAAAGCTGGTCTTTTTTAACTTTATCGCCAATTTCGACAGAAAGAGTTTTTAGCTGACCGCTCACCTGCGCCCCGACATCAACTTTCTTTAACGCGTCGAGTTTACCCGTTGCCAGCACGGTTTGTTCCAGATCGCTTTTACGCACGATCATGGTTTGATACTGGGGTTTCGGCGCGTTAAGGGTCTTCCAGGCCCAGAGGCCCGCGATAACCACCAGCAAAGCCAGCACCAGATAACGTTTCTTCATTTTTCCCTTAAAGCGCATAAATCCCGGATCTCATTTTTGAACTGTCCATCGCGTTGGTTAAACGCACCCTCAACAAAACGGATTTTAACCCGCACCGCCTGCGCTCATTGAATTTTCATTGAAAATGAGTCTGTTCAAATACAGGTTCGTTTAATTCTCGAGCCACTGCTATGTCTACTTTTTTCGCCACGGCAAACGATATTCCTTACGCGCCGCGTAACGGCTGGCAACTTTTTCGCGCGCTGAGCGCCGGTAAGTTTATGCCAGGTACTGCCTGGCAGGATCGGCGCTATCGTCGTAAATTCCTTCTGCGTTCGCTGGCGACGCCGCTCGCCACCGGGCAATTACTCAGTATGCTGGCGCGTCAGCCGCATCTGGATATGCTATTGCAGGCACAGCCGGGCTTACCCTGCCGGTTACATCGCCCTTATTTAACCGTCGGTACCACGCGTTCTGAAGCCTGTGCGGCACTGGATTTTCACTATAAACAATTACACCGTCTTTTACCCGCAGCGCTTTTACAATCGCACTGGACATCCCAGGGCGCCAGCCTTGCCTGGCTTACCGGCAAAAACGGCGAACAGTACCGTATTAAGCTTGCCTCCCTCGCGACGCTGGATAAAGAAGGCGAGACCACGCTGCTGTTTTGTGATGAAAGCGACACGGTTCTGGCCGGGATGACGTTTACGTTACGTGAGCACGAGGGCAAACCGACGCTGTTTATTGGCGGGCTACAGGGCGCGAAAAGCTGGATCCCCCATGAATCGATCCAGACTGCTACCAAAGCCTGTCACGGGTTGTTCCCCAAGCGGCTCCTGCTTGAAGCGGCTTGTCTGCTCGCGCCCTGGGTAGAGGCTGAGCAAATCCAGGCGGTGAGCAACAACACCCATATTTATCGCAACTGGCGTTACGCCAAAAAGAAACAAGCGCTGTTGCATGCTGATTACGACAGCTTCTGGGCATCGATGAACGGTGTACCGGGCGAACGCGGCTATTTTACGCTGCCGTTAACGGTCGCCCGTAAACCAATGGAAGAGATCGCCAGTAAAAAACGTGCGGAATACCGTCGCCGCTACGATTTACTGGATAGCCTCGCCGGGCAAATCAACGAGGCGATGCAGGCACGTTAATCCGCACGGCCCCGCGCCAGCCAGAGTACCCGCGAGAACATTTTGCGCAGCAGGTGCGGAACGGCGTCCACACCCCGCCGCCCTGCTTCGAGCGCCACTTCAATCGCCAGATCGGGTTTCGATGAGCGGTGGATAGCTTTAATAATCACCCGCCGCATATTCATTGGAATATTATCCGGCAGTTGCGCGACGCGGTGGAACACATCGGAAAATCCCTCCCGGTACATAAAGTGCTCCATATCCATGGCAGGTAGCGCCGTCAAATGAACGCGCTCCTCTTCGCGATCGTTATTCAGCAGGCTGCGCACCGTGGCGGCATATTTTTTCCCGGCTTCGTCGCCGTCCACCAGCACATGCCATTCAATACCCATCCGCCGGGCAAATTTGAGCAGCGGTTTCAGCCCGGACTGGGCGAATTCAATGACCCGCACACCTTCCGCTTCAAAATGGTGGCCGCACTGGCGCGCCAACTCGTTAATGACCCACACTTCTGTTTCGCCTTCCACCAGCAGCCAGCACCGGGCAAACAGCGCCGCCGGACGATTAAAACGAATATGGTAGGCGATACGTCGGCTGTCTTCGGCATTCATTCCGCCTGGCCCCAGCCGCCAGGCGGACACGCGTGCCGATTCACGCACCAGACGGCAAACCTGCTCCACTGGCGTGAGCGAGAGCAGTTCGCTGGAGTTGGTGGTGGTGATTTTCTGCAACGGCAACAGGTTCAACAACTGCCAGGCCACAGAAAGCATAATCGGATGCAGACGGGTCTCGGGATCTTCCACCAGCAACAGCGGACGCGCATCACGATCCAGATTTACCGTGCCCTTCGCCTGCAACAGTGTTGAGAACAGGCCAAGCAGGATCACCCGGTGCGTACGGCTGCCCGGCTTGTCGATCATGCGGTTGATGACATCCAGATAGCGCCAGCTGCGCTGTTCATCATGAGAGCGGCGGCGCAGCAGACGATAGCGCGCCTGATGCGTACTTTGCTCAGCGAAATAATGCTCCAGCAGTTGCACCATTGCCGACAGCCCTTGTCGGATCTGCCCATCGGTAAGGTTTTGCGGACGCGCCACCAGTTCCCGCGCCAGGAAATCCAGCTGGCGGGCGGTGACTTCCACCTCCGGCGCACCGGGTAGCGCGCCGTTGCGAATACGCTGCATAAAGCGAGCGTCCCGTAAGCGCAGTACCGGAGACAGGCGGATAAGATGTGCCGCCAGGTCATCAATCGCCTCAAGTTCCAGCGCTTCGCCGCGGTTGTCCAGAAAGCTGCGCAGCGTCATCACTGCGCCATCGTCAGCCAGTTCGCCTTCCAGCCGGTAATGAATGCGCGCATACCCATCCTGCCCGTTATCCCATACTGGCGCGAGGTGGCGGTATCGCCGCCCGTTGTGGCGACCAGGTTCGGTTTCGCGGAAAGTGAGAATGATGTGCAGATGATGTTCGCGTCCATGAAGATCACCTGGCGGGAACCAAAAATCGTCACGGGTAAAATGATAGAGATTGTCGCCCGGCGCCAGCAGCAACGTCAGCGCATCCAGCAGACTGGATTTGCCCCAGGCGTTCTCGCCAATCAGAACATTGGTTTGTTCCAGCATTAAGGACAGACGGTTAATACCGCGAAAACCCACAATCTCGACGCGCTCAAGGAACATACGTTCTCCCGCTGTTGCTACCGATCCTTTATGTGCTGGGAGTATAGCGGCAGGATCACTGTTGTGTAACCGCAGCGGTCACAGCGCATTGTTATGACATTCATTATCACAAACGGATAAAACAATATTCCCCGGCGGATATTCCATGCTATCTGGCTTTATTACCGGAGTTATTTTAACGCGCGCTTTTTTGATTATTATTCATGCCGCGCGAATAAAACCGCGCCGATCGCCATCGGCCGTTGCGCTATTCCAGGGCGGATGGGCATTGCAACAGGTTTGGCTGTTCTGGGTGATGCCCATTATCGGCGGCGTGCTGGGCGGTGTTATCTACCGTACGCTGCTTGAGAAACGCAGCTAAAAGAAAAAGGCCTGCAAAACGCAGGCCTTTATTGCATAAAAATCTTTATTTTTTGTAGCTTTACTCATTTCCTGGCTTTGGGTAGTGTTAACAGGCTCATTTACTGCAAGGACCTTGATTTCCCATGTTGTCAGGATTACTGATCATTTTAGTACCGCTCATCGTCGGCTATCTTATTCCCCTGAATAATACTACCGCTTTAAAAACCATTAACCGCCTGCTGAGCTGGATTGTCTACGTTATCCTGTTTTTTATGGGCATCAGCCTGGCGTTTCTTGATAACCTGAGCACGAATTTGCTGGCAATTTTTCATTATTCCGCCGTCAGCGTGGTGGTTATTTTACTCTGCAACTGCGCAGCCTTGTTCTGGCTGGATAAGTCTCTCCCTTGGCGTCATCACCATCATCAGGAAAAATTACCGTCGCGCATCGCTATGGCGCTGGAATCCCTTAAGCTTTGTGGCGTTGTGGTGCTGGGTTTCGCGCTTGGATTAACCGGCATAGACGTGCTTATTCATGCCACACAAGCCAGCGAGTACACCCTTATTTTCCTGCTGTTTCTGATTGGTATTCAGTTACGTAATAATGGCATGACATTACGCCAAATCGTGCTGAACCGCCGTGGGATGATAGTCGCGGTGTTGGTGGTTGCCAGTTCGCTGGTGGCGGGCGTGATCAACGCACTGATCCTCGACCTGCCGATTCGTACTGGTCTGGCGATGGCTTCCGGTTTCGGCTGGTATTCGCTGTCGGGTATTCTGATGACGGAGGCCTATGGGCCGGTTATCGGCAGCGCGACCTTCTTTAACGATCTGGCGCGGGAACTGGTAGCCATCATGCTCATTCCGGGCCTGGTACGCCGCAGTCGTTCCGCAGCGCTGGGCTTATGCGGCGCCACGTCAATGGATTTCACCTTACCCGTACTGCAACGCAGCGGAGGGCTGGAAATGGTGCCTGCCGCCATCGTGCACGGTTTTGTGCTCAGTTTACTGGTGCCCCTGTTAATGGCGTTTTTCGCCGCCTGATTTTGCGCTGGCGATGCATAAGCATCGCCAAAATTGCGCTAAATCAATCTCCAATGAAATAACCGTAAAAACCCCTTTTAACCCTTCTCACAGACGCATAATCTTAAACATGTATATCAAATATAACTTTAAGGTATCATTATGTTTTGTGTGCAATGTGAACAAACCATCCGTACTCCTGCTGGCAACGGCTGCTCATACGCTCAGGGTATGTGCGGCAAAACCGCCGAAACATCCGACCTGCAAGACTTATTGATTGCCGCCCTGCAAGGGCTGTCCGCCTGGGCGGTTAAAGCGCGTGAACTGGGGATTATCGATCATGAAATCGATAACTTCGCACCGCGCGCCTTTTTCTCCACGCTGACGAACGTTAACTTTGATTCCCCTCGCATCGTTGGCTACGCACGCGAAGCCATTGAAAAACGCGAATCGCTGAAAGCACGCTGCCTGGCCGTCGATGCCAACGCCACGGTAGATAATCCGATGGCCGATCTGCAGTTGATCAGCGATGACTTAGGCGACCTGCAGCGCCAGGCTGCGGCGTTTACGCCTAATATCGACAAAGCCGTTATTGGTGAAAATATTCTTGGTCTGCGCTTACTGTGCCTGTACGGCCTGAAAGGCGCGGCAGCTTATATGGAACACGCCCACGTACTGGGTCAGTACGACAACGAGATTTACGCCCAGTACCACCAGTATATGGCGTGGCTTGGCACCTGGCCTTCCGACATGAACGCGCTGCTGGAGTGCGCCATGGGTATCGGCCAGATGAACTTTAAAGTTATGAGTATTCTGGACGCTGGCGAAACCGGTAAATACGGCCACCCGACGCCGACTCAGGTCAACGTCAAACCGGTTGCCGGCAAATGTATCCTGATTTCCGGTCACGATCTGCTGGATCTGCATAACCTGCTGGAGCAGACCGAAGGCACCGGCGTTAACGTCTATACCCACGGCGAAATGCTGCCGGCGCACGGCTACCCGGAACTGCGTAAATTCAAACATCTGGTCGGTAACTACGGCAGCGGCTGGCAGAACCAACAGACCGAGTTTGCCCGCTTCCCTGGCCCAATCGTGATGACGTCCAACTGCATCATCGACCCGACCGTGGGCAGCTATGACGACCGTATCTGGACCCGCAGCATCGTAGGCTGGCCAGGTGTGAATCATCTGGAAGGCGACGATTTCAGCCCTGTTATTGAACAGGCGCAACAACTGCCGGGCTTCACCTACAGCGAAATCGAACACCTGATCACCGTGGGCTTTGGCCGTGAAACCCTGCTGGGTGCGGCAGACTCGCTGATCGATCTGGTAAGCCGCGAAAAACTGCGTCACATCTTCCTGATCGGCGGCTGTGACGGCGCGCGCGGCGAACGTAACTACTTTACCGATTTCGCCACCAGCGTTCCGCAGGACTGCCTGATCCTGACCCTGGCGTGCGGTAAATACCGTTTCAACAAACTGGACTTCGGCAATATCGAAGGCTTGCCGCGTCTGGTGGATGCCGGTCAGTGTAACGATGCTTACTCTGCCATTATCCTGGCCGTGACCCTGGCTGAAAAACTGGGCTGTGGCGTGAACGATCTGCCGCTGTCTCTGGTGCTCTCCTGGTTCGAACAGAAAGCGATTGTGATCCTCCTGACGCTGCTGTCCCTGGGCGTGACCAATATCGTGACCGGCCCGACAGCGCCTGGCTTCCTGACCCCGGATCTGCTGGCTGTGCTTAACGAGAAATTTGGTCTGCGTTCCGTGACCACCGTTGAAGAAGATATGAAGCAGCTGCTGAGCGCGTAAGGAGAACCTATGACGATGCCAACCTCTCAATGCCCGTGGCGGATGCAGGTGCACCACATCCAACAGGAAACGCCGGATGTCTGGACCCTGTCGCTGTTCTGTCACGATCATTATTCGTACAAAGCCGGACAGTATGCGCTGGTCAGTATTCGTAACAGCGCCGATACGCTGCGAGCCTATACGATTTCGTCAACGCCTGGCGTCAGCCCGTTTATTACGCTGACCATCCGACGTATCGACGAGGGGGTTGGCTCGCAATGGCTGACCGGCGAAGTAAAACGCGGCGACTATATCTGGCTGTCAGACGCGCAAGGCGATTTTATCTGTGAAGATAAAAACACCGATCGCTTCCTGCTGCTGGCGGCGGGCTGTGGTGTAACGCCGATTATGTCCATGCGCCGCTGGCTGGCGAAAAACCGCCCGCAGGCTGATGTGCAGGTGATTTATAACGTCCGTTCACCAAAAGACGTTATCTTCGCCGAAGAGTGGAAAAACTATCCGGTGACGCTGGTCGCGGAAGTGGCCAACGAACCCGGTTTTATCGAAGGCCGTTTAACCCGCGAACTGCTGGCTGCCGTACCGGATATCGCGTCGCGCACCGTGATGACTTGTGGTCCTGCGCCTTATATGGATGCGGTGGAAGAAAACGTCAAAGCGCTGGGTGTCACTCAGTTCTTTAAAGAGAAGTTCTTTACGCCTGTGGCTGACGCGGCCACCAGCGGCCTGAAATTCACCACGCTGACCCCAGCCCGTGAATTTTACAGCCCGGTGGGTACGACGCTGCTGGAAGCACTGGAAAGCAATAAAGTGCCGGTTAATGCCGCGTGCCGCGCTGGTGTTTGTGGCTGCTGCAAAACCCGGGTGGTTTCTGGCGAGTACACGGTAAACAGCACCATGACGCTTACCGAACGCGAAATCGCAGAAGGATACGTTCTGGCCTGTTCCTGCCACCCGCAAGGGGATCTGGTTCTGGCGTAAGTTCGCATCAGAAAATAAAAAAGGCGCTGAAAAGCGCCTTTTTTTTGAGCTACGCATTTAGCGCCATTTTCCGCCCAGTGCGTAACGCCCTGCGCCAAGAAAGGCAACCGCCAGCGCCCCCAGGAAGAAGTAAACCAGGCTTTCGATCGCCCAGGCTCCCACCTTATCGAGCATAAAAGTATTATTTAGCCCCACCAGCAACCATGCCACTACCATGGTAAAGGCCAGACCTAACGCGGAAAGTCGCGTCAGCACGCCGAGGATAATCAGCACCGGCGCGACGACCTCACCCAACAGCACGCCGTAAGCCACAAATCCTGGAATGCCATGCGCGGTCAGCATGCCTGCAATACCGTCCACGCCGCCAAATAATTTATGCAGCCCGTGAAATAACATCAGTCCACCCACGCCAAGACGCAACAACAACTTACCGAGATCGTCCTTGCTTAATGCGCTATTTATCGCGCCAATCACCTTCGTAACCATAGTCACCTCTTTTTTGTTATCCCCCTGAAACGGGAGTGGTAGCCAACGTGTCTGCAACCTGACGGATAATCGGTCAAGATGAGAATAATTTACACTTAATTTTTGTCCGTGTTTAGCCGCTCAAAATAAGAGGTTATCCGGTCACTCTCCCGCGATAGGCTACGCTTTAAACGAAATCAGAATGTATAAAAGGAGATCCAATGAAACAGACCGTTGCGGCGTATATCGCCAAAACCCTGGAGCAGGCTGGTGTTGCGCGTATCTGGGGGGTTACCGGGGATTCACTTAACGGGCTGAGCGACAGCCTGAACCGTATGGGAACAATTGACTGGATGCCGACTCGTCACGAAGAGGTCGCAGCCTTTGCCGCAGGCGCAGAAGCGCAACTGACCGGCAACCTGGCGGTATGCGCGGGTTCATGCGGGCCGGGAAATTTGCATCTTATTAACGGACTGTTCGACTGCCACCGCAATCACGTCCCGGTGCTGGCGATTGCTGCGCACATTCCGTCGAGCGAAATCGGCAGCGGCTATTTTCAGGAAACCCATCCTCAGGAACTGTTTCGTGAATGCAGCCATTACTGCGAATTAGTGTCTAATCCGGAGCAAATTCCCCAGGTCCTGGCAATTGCGATGCGTAAAGCGGTGTTGAACCGCGGCGTATCGGTAGTGGTGTTACCAGGCGATGTGGCGCTTCAGCCTGCGCCGGAAACGGCCAGTACCCACTGGTACCCGGCGCCGCAACCGGTGATCGTGCCGGAAGAAAGCGAACTGAAAAAGCTGGCCCAGGTGCTGCGTTACTCCAGCAATATTGCGCTGATGTGCGGCAGCGGCTGCGCCGGTGCGCATGAACCTTTAATCGCCTTTGCCGAAAAGCTGAAAGCGCCCATCGTCCATGCATTACGCGGCAAGGAACATGTGGAATACGATAACCCTTATGATGTGGGCATGACCGGCCTCATCGGTTTTTCGTCCGGTTATCACACCTTAATGAACGCCGATACGGTGATCTTACTGGGTACGCAGTTCCCCTACCGGGCGTTCTACCCTACCGATGCCAAAATCATTCAAATCGACATTAACCCGGGCAGCATCGGCGCACACAGTAAAGTGGATATCGCGCTGGTGGGTGATATCCGCGCCACGCTCACCGCCCTGTTACCGATGCTCGAAGAAAAAACCGACCGTAAATTCCTGGATAAGGCGCTGGAAAACTATCAGGAGGCGCGTAAAGGGCTCGACGATCTGGCGAAACCCGGCGACAAACAAATCCATCCGCAATATCTGGCCCAGCAAATCAGCCAGTTTGCTGACGACGACGCGATTTTCACCTGTGATGTGGGCACCCCGACCGTCTGGGCGGCGCGCTATTTGAAAATGAACGGGAAACGCCGTCTGCTGGGTTCGTTCAATCACGGTTCGATGGCGAACGCCATGCCGCAGGCGTTAGGCGCTAAAGCCAGCGCCCCCCAGCGTCAGGTTATCGCCATGTGCGGTGACGGCGGCTTCAGTATGCTGATGGGCGATTTCCTGTCGGTAGCGCAGATGAATCTGCCGGTAAAAATCGTGGTGTTTAATAACAGCGTGCTGGGATTTGTGGCGATGGAAATGAAAGCGGGCGGGTATTTGACGGACGGCACCGATCTGCATCAGACCAACTTTGCCGCTATCGCCAACGCCTGTGGTATTACCGGCATCCGGGTAGAAAAACCTGAAGATCTTGACGCAGCCCTGAACCAGGCATTCAAAACCGATGGCCCTGTGCTGGTTGACGTCGTGGTCGCAAAAGAGGAACTGGCTATCCCGCCGCAGATAAAACTGGAACAGGCGAAAGGGTTCAGCCTGTATATGCTGCGCGCCATTATTAACGGACGCGGAGACGAAGTTTTGGAGCTGGCTAAAACCAACTGGTTCCGGTAAAAAGTAGGGCATTTCCTCGAAAAGTAAAAGGATATGCCGTGATTGATTTACGCAGTGATACCGTAACCCGGCCCGGCGCCGCCATGCTGGAACAGATGATGGCGGCGCAGGTTGGGGATGACGTCTACGGAGACGACCCGGGCGTTAATGAACTCCAGGATTACGCGGCCCGGCTCAGCGGTAAAGAAGCCGCTTTATTTCTGCCAACCGGCACTCAGGCAAACCTGGTCGCCCTGTTAAGCCACTGCGAGCGCGGCGAAGAGTACATCGTCGGACAGGCGGCGCATAACTATCTGTTTGAAGCGGGCGGCGCGGCGGTATTAGGCAGTATTCAACCTCAACCTATCGATGCGGAACTGGATGGCACCCTCGCCCTGGATAAAGTAGCCGCAAAAATTAAACCCGACGATATTCATTTTGCCCGTACCCGTTTGCTGACGCTTGAAAACACCCATAACGGCAAAGTGCTGCCGCGTGACTATTTCCCGAAAGTCTGGGAGTTCACTCGCGAGCGCGGCCTGGCGCTGCACATTGACGGCGCACGTATTTTCAACGCTGTGGTGGAATACGGCTGCGAACTGGAAGAGATCGTCCGCTACTGCGACTCGTTTACTATCTGTCTCTCGAAAGGCCTGGGCACGCCAGTCGGTTCACTGCTGGTGGGCAACCATGAGTACATCAAACGCGCCAGGCGCTGGCGTAAAATGGTCGGCGGCGGTATGCGCCAGGCCGGGATTCTCGCGGCGGCCGGTCTGTATGCCCTGCAACACAACGTTGCGCGCCTCAAAGAGGATCATGACAACGCCGCCTGGCTTGCTGAGGCGCTGAAAAACACTGGCACCGACGTGCGTCGTCAGGACACCAACATGCTGTTTGTGCGCGTACCACAGGAAGATGTTGCCGCACTCGGCGAGTTTATGAAGCGTCGCAATATTCTGATCAGTGCCGCGCCGGTGACGCGTCTGGTTACGCATCTGGACGTTAGCCGCGACCAGTTAGCCGAAGTGGTCGACAGCTGGCAGCAGTTTCAACAACGGTAACGGGGAACAGGGATGAGCGATCCGCAGCGGATACTGGTTCTGGGGGCCAGCGGGTATATCGGCCAGCATTTACTGCCGAGGCTAAGCGCCGACGGGCATCAGGTGATTGCCGCTGCGCGTAACGTCGAACGTCTGGAAAAGCGCCCGTTGCCGGGCGTCACCTGCCATTCGCTGGATTTACTGTGGCCAGAGCATTTGCCCGGCCTGCTGGCCGGGGTCGACACGCTCTATTATCTGGTGCACAGCATGGGCGACGGGCGGGACTTCGTGGAAAAAGAGCGCCAGGCGGCGTTGAATCTGCGCGACGCCCTGCGACAAACCCCGGTGCGCCAGGTGATTTTTTTAAGCTCACTGCAAAGTGACGACGCGCCGTCAGACCATCTGCGGGCGCGTCAGTTGACCGCCGATATCCTGCGCGATGCCGGCGTGCCAGTGACCGAATTGCGGGCTGGCATCATAATCGGCGCAGGTTCCGCCGCGTTTGAAGTGATGCGCGATATGGTTTACAACCTGCCGGTCCTTACACCGCCGCGTTGGGTACGTTCGCGTACTACGCCCATCGCGCTGGAAAACTTGCTGGTGTATTTACTGAAACTGCTCGATCACCCTTCGACAGAACACCGCATTCTGGAAGCTGCCGGACCAGAAGTGCTGAGCTATCAGGAACAGTTTGAGCGGTTTATGGCGATAAGCGGTCGCCGCCGTCCGTTGATTCCCATTCCTCTGCCGACCCGGTGGATCTCGGTCTGGTTTCTTAACATGATCACATCGGTGCCGCCCGCCATCGCCCGCGCCCTGATCCAGGGACTGAAACACGATCTGCTGGCGGACGACACCGCCCTGCGGGCGTTAATCCCGCAACAGCTCATCTCGTTTGATGACGCGGTGCGCGAAACGCTGAAAGAAGAGGACAAACTGGTTAACTCCAGCGACTGGGGTTATGACGCGCAGGCTTTCGCCCGCTGGCGGCCTGAATACGGCTACTTCCCTAAGCAAGCGGGCTGTACGCTGAAAACCTCCGCCAGTCTTGAGGCGTTGTGGAAGGTCGTTAACCGCATCGGCGGAAAGAAAGAACGCTATTTTTTTGGCAATTATTTATGGAGCACCCGCGCCGGGATCGATCGACTGCTTGGTCATCAACTGGCAAAGGGTCGTCCTGAAAACGCGATGCTGCAAACCGGCGATGCCGTGGACAGCTGGAAGGTGATTATCGTCGAGCCCGAGCGGGAACTGACGCTGTTGTTCGGCATGAAAGCGCCCGGTCTCGGCAGGCTCTCGTTCAACCTGCGTGATACCGGCCCGGAACGTTCGCTGGATGTCCGTGCCTGGTGGCACCCGCACGGCACGCCCGGATTATTCTACTGGCTGGTAATGATCCCAGCGCATTTGTTTATCTTTCGCGGTATGGCGCGTCGAATTTGTCGCCTTGCTGAACAGGAAGAGGCAAATCTTCGACGCTAACTCTGAATCTTTCGCTATTCTGATTGCATAGCCGTTGATTTCACGAAAGAATGCGCGGCGTCATTTTCTCTTACAGAGCGGGCAGCAATGAAGGTACTGGTCACGGGCGCCACCAGCGGTTTAGGCCGAAACGCGGTCGAATATTTACGCCAGAGAGGGATAAGCGTCCGGGCAACCGGTCGTAACGAAGCCATGGGCAAACTGCTGCAAAAGATGGGCGCGGAGTTTGTTCATGCTGATTTAACCGAGCTGGTCTCGTCCCAGGCTAAACAGATGCTGGCGGGTGTGGATACGCTCTGGCACTGTTCCGGCTTCACGTCCCCCTGGGGCACGCAGCAGGCGTTTGATATGGCCAACGTCCGCGCCACCCGTCGCCTCGGCGAATGGGCTGTCGCCTGGGGCGTGCGGCATGTGGTGCATATTTCCTCACCCTCGCTCTATTTCGATTATCACCATCACCGCGATGTCACCGAAGATTTTCGTCCGGTACGCTTCGCCAACGAATTTGCGCGCAGTAAGGCGGCGGCGGAAGAGGTCATTCAGCATCTGGCGCAAGCCAATCCCCACACGCGTTTTACGATCCTGCGCCCGCAAAGTCTGTTCGGGCCGCATGATAAAGTCTTTTTCCCACGTCTGGTGCAGATGATGCGCCACTACGGCAGCATTTTATTGCCGCGCGGTGGTGATGCGCTGGTGGATATGACCTACCACGAAAATGCGGTACATGCGATGTGGCTGGCCAGTTCCGCGAGCTGCGATGCGCTGCCGTCAGGCCGGGCGTTTAATATCACTAATGGCGAGGCGCGCCCGCTGCGCCAGATTGTCGAGCAATTGATTGCCGAACTGGGCATTCGCTGCCGCATTCGTTCTGTGCCCTATCCGATGCTCGATATCATCGCCCGTAGTCTGGAGCGCATGGGCAATAAGTCGGAAAAAGAGCCCGCCCTCACCCACTATGGCGTGTCCAAACTGAATTTCGATTTTACGCTGGATATCAGCCGTGCCGAAAACGAGCTGGGGTACCAGCCTGTGGTCAGTCTTGATGAAGGGATTACGCGCACCGCGCTGTGGCTGAAAGATCACGGTACGCTGTTGCGCTAAGCCTGGCCATATTTTTCCAGTAAGGCTTCGGCGATGGCCTCGGTTTCCGCATCGGCCACGCCATCATAGCGCGCAGGCCGGAAATGCATCTGAAACGCTTCGATAACCCGCTTCTGCTGGGCTGGCGTCATTTCCGGCGTGACTTCATAGCCGTAACGCGCCAACAGCTTCAGTAACCCCGCGCTGTCCACCGGTTCATCAGGTTGGCGTCCCATCAGCCAGAAATTCACCCGCGCCGGATCGGGCCAGGCGCCGATCCCCTGCTTAGCCAGTTCCGCCCACGGAAACAGCGGGCCGGGATCGTCTTTACGCTGCGGCGCGATGTCAGAGTGAGCAACGACATTCACCGGAAGTATGTTGTAACTATTTATGATGTCCCGCGCCAGTTTCGCCAGCACAGCGATCTGCGCCGGGTTGAACGCGGTAAACCGTTTTTGACCGCCTTCACGCCGCCATCCGCGATTTTCCAGCTCAATGCCGATTGAGGTGTCATTAATGCGGTTGGTGCCGCGCCAGAAACTGATGCCGGCATGCCAGGCCAGCTCCTGCTCGGGCACCAGTTGCCAGATAACCGGCTTGCCGTTACGCACCGGCGGCGTGTCCGGGATCAGATAATGCGCGCTAACGTTGCGGTCGGTCAGCGTGGCAAGAGAGCTGTCAAAATCATCGGCGGTATAGTGGATCACCAGCACTTTTACGCGAGGGTATGCCGCCTGGGCCGGACGGCGCTGATCCACCTGATAGTCGCCCCGGTCGACAATGCCCTTTTCCCCTGCGCAGCCCGCCAGCAATAACGCCAGAAAAAGCGGTAAAACACGTCTGTTCATCGCCGGGTTTTCACCGCTGTGCCGGTCACGCTGACCATCAACATGCTGCCGTCTTTGCCGACAGTTTCATAATCGATATCAATACCAATCACCGCATCGGCACCCAGCCCTCGCGCCTGCTCTTCGAGTTCGCGAAACGCGATTTCCCGGGCTTTACGCAGTTCTTTTTCATAAGAGCCGGAGCGCCCACCGACGATGTCGCGAATGCCGGCGAAAATATCGCGAAAAATATTGGCGCCAAGGATCGCTTCACCTGTCACCACGCCGCAATACTCGACGATGGCATACCCTTCAAGGCTGGGGGTTGTGGAAAATTGCATGCTGGCTCCTTCTTTGGCTATCAATGCGTTAGGACAGATTATCAGACACGTGTCTGGATCGATACGCTATGCTGTATGTGTGGCGTTGACGCGCCCCGCGATTATTCCGGCAACTACGCGATGAGAGACTCAACGCTCTGACAAATACCGTAGTCCTTCAGAGAAGATAAGGAAATAAAATGCGCCTATTAGCTTTGACTCTTATGATGCCCTGCGCGCTGGTGCTCAGCGCCTGTACTACCGATACGACGCCGGCATTTAAAGATATCGGCAGCCGCAGCGGTCCCTGCGTGGAAGGCGGCCCGGACAGCGTCGCGCAGAAATTTTATGACTACCGAATTGCGAACCCTTCTCAGGGCGTCACGAACCTGAGCGCGCTGCGCCCCTATTTAAGCGACAGCCTGTACGCCAGCCTGCAAAAATCCGCCAACAACAGCGCGAATAATAGCTTCCTGCGTAGTGATATTTTCTCCAGCCGCACCGTTGCGCCGACCCAGGCCAACGTCTCCAGCGCCTCCACCATTCCGAATACTGAAGCACGCAATATCCCCCTGCGAGTGGCATTAAACCAGGGCAGCCAACAATGGCAGGATGAAGTGCTGATGATCCGCGAAGGTCGGTGCTGGGCGCTGGACGATGTGCGTTATCTCGGCGGCTCGGTGCATGCGCCGTCAGGCACACTGCGCCAGTCTATTGAAGATGACCGCCACAGCTGATGGCGCTGCGCGCGGTGCGGGAAGGACGAGTTTGAAATAGTCTGACTTTACTCCATAAACTGGATTTTTATACTCGCCTCCCTCCCGCCCCGTTATTTTGTGCTAAGTTTAAGACGCAACAGCGGATATTTTTAAGTTTTAAACCACAAATATTGCATAACTATTCTGCTAACGTTACTATTCGCGGTCTCAATTGCTATTCAACAGTTTCGCATGAGTATTCAACTAAACGGCATTAACTGCTTCTACGGCGCACACCAGGCGCTGTTCGACATCACCTTAAATTTCCCTCAGGGCGAAACGCTGGTGCTGCTTGGCCCAAGCGGCGCGGGCAAGAGCTCGCTGCTGCGTGTACTCAATCTGCTTGAGATGCCGCGCTCCGGGCAGCTCACTATTGCCGGTAACCATTTTGACTTCGTCAAAACGCCGGACGATAAAGCGATTCGCGAACTGCGCCAGAACGTTGGCATGGTATTTCAGCAGTACAATCTGTGGCCGCACCTGACGGTGCTGCAAAACCTGATTGAAGCGCCGTGCCGTGTGCTGGGTCTTAGCAAAGCCGATGCCCGCGCGCGTGCCGATAAGCTGCTGGAACGTCTGCGTTTAACGCCTTATGTGGATCGCTACCCCTTACACCTTTCCGGCGGCCAACAGCAGCGTGTGGCGATTGCCCGCGCACTGATGATGGAACCGCAGGTCCTGCTGTTCGACGAGCCAACGGCGGCGCTTGATCCGGAAATTACCGCGCAAATCGTCAGCATCATTCGTGAGCTTTCGCAAACCGGAATTACCCAGGTGATCGTCACCCACGAAGTCGAAGTGGCGCGCAAAACCGCGAGCCGCGTGGTGTATATGGAAAACGGCCATATCATCGAGCAAGGGGATGCGAGTTGCTTTACCCACCCGCAGACCGACGCGTTTAAATACTACTTATCTCACTGATGTTGATCGGGACAATGACAATGAAAAAAGTACTGATTGCTACACTGCTTGCCAGCATAAGCCTGTCCGCCGCCGCCGCGCAGACCATTCGTTTTGCGACCGAAGCGTCTTACCCTCCTTTTGAATCGATGAACGACAAAAACGAGATCGTTGGGTTCGATGTGGATCTGGCGAATGCACTGTGTAAAGAAATCGACGCTACCTGTACTTTCACCAACCAGGCGTTCGACAGTCTGATCCCGAGCCTGAAGTTCCGCCGTTTCGATGCGGTGATGGCCGGTATGGATATAACACCAGAGCGTGAAAAACAGGTTCTGTTCACCAATGCCTACTACGATAACTCTGCGCTGTTCGTGGGCCAGAAAGGCAAAGTTGCCAGCATCGATCAGTTGAAAGGCAAAAAAGTAGGCGTTCAGAACGGTACTACCCACCAGAAATTCATCAACGATAAGCACCCGGAAATCACCACCGTTCCGTATGACAGCTATCAGAATGCGAAACTGGATCTGCAGAATGGCCGTATTGACGCGGTGTTTGGCGACACGGCGGTCGTGACGGAATGGCTGAAAAGCAATGACAAGCTGGCAGCCGTCGGCGACAAGGTCACCGATAAAGATTATTTCGGCACCGGTTTAGGCATCGCAGTCCGTCAGGGCAACACTGAACTCCAGCAGAAATTCAATACCGCGCTGGATAAAGTGAAGAAAGACGGCACCTACGAAAATATCTATAACAAATGGTTCCAGAAGTAATATCTGAATGAACGAAATGTTTACTTTAGCAAGCGCCGCCGGGATGACCGTCGGCCTTGCCGTTTGCGCGTTGATCATCGGCCTGGCGCTGGCGATGCTCTTCGCGGTTTGGGAGTCCGCCAAATGGCGGCCCGTTGCATGGATCGCCACCGCGCTGGTCACCATGTTTCGTGGACTGCCGGAAATTCTGGTGGTGCTGTTTATCTATTTTGGCTCTTCACAGCTGCTGCTTCTGCTTTCTGACGGTTTCACCCTCAATCTCGGCTTTATGCAAATTCCGGTACGGATGGAGATTGAAAATTTTGATGTCAGCCCCTTCCTGTGCGGCGTGATTGCGCTGTCGCTGCTGTATGCGGCGTACGCCTCGCAAACCCTGCGCGGCGCGCTGAAAGCGGTGCCGGTGGGCCAGTGGGAATCCGGCCAGGCGCTGGGCCTGTCGAAAACGGCGATCTTTTTCCGTCTGGTTATGCCGCAAATGTGGCGCCATGCGCTGCCAGGCCTCGGTAACCAGTGGCTGGTGCTGTTGAAAGACACCGCGCTGGTGTCGTTAATTAGCGTGAACGATTTAATGCTGCAAACCAAAAGCATCGCGACCCGCACCCAGGAGCCGTTTACCTGGTATATCGTGGCGGCGGCAATTTATCTGGTGATTACCCTTATCAGTCAGTACATCCTGAAACGGATCGATCAGCGCGCCACGCGCTTTGAGCGGAGACCAGGCTGATGCTGGAATACTTACCCGAACTTCTCCAGGGCCTGCAAACCAGCCTGACGCTGACCGTCGCCTCGCTGATTGTGGCGCTGATCCTGGCATTGCTGTTTACCGTGGTGCTGACGCTGAAAACGCCGGTGCTGTCGTTGCTGGTGCGCGGTTATATCACGCTGTTCACCGGCACGCCGCTGCTGGTGCAAATCTTCCTGATTTATTACGGACCGGGTCAGTTCCCGGCACTGCAGGAATACCCGGGATTATGGCATTTGTTGTCCGAGCCCTGGCTGTGTGCCCTGCTGGCGCTGTCGCTCAACTCGGCGGCCTATACCACGCTGCTGTTTTATGGCGCGATTCGTGCAATCCCCGAAGGGCAATGGCAGTCCTGTCAGTCGCTCGGGATGAGCAAGAAAGACACCCTGGCAATTTTGCTTCCTTATGCATTTAAACGCGCACTGTCCTCCTACTCCAACGAAGTGGTGCTGGTATTTAAAAGTACCTCCCTTGCCTACACCATTACTCTGATGGAAGTGATGGGCCACGGGCAACTGCTGTACGGCAGAACGTATGATGTGATGGTGTTCGGCGCTGCTGGAGTTATCTACCTGATCGTTAATGGTTTGTTGACGCTAATGATGCGTCTTATCGAACGCCGCGCACTGGCGTTTGAACGTCGTAACTGACGCTTGCGTTACCGGCCTGAGACGCCCTGTCTCAGGCCGCTGTCAGCAATAATCCACATCTTCAACGTTGCCAGCATTACCGCCTTCCGCGAATTATTTACCGTCTGATTAAAATATAAATATACATTTTTATTGCATATAAATTCATTTGCTGGCATGGTGTATTCAAGGCCGGGTAAACGGTTTTCCAGAATAAAAATTGACAGACGGGAGCGACACAATGAAAAAATTACTTTTAGCGGCAATCCTTTCTACGGTTGCGATTTCTGCGGGCGCGGCAGAAAAAATCAGTTTCGGTTCCTCGGCGACCTATCCGCCTTTTGAATCCCTCGATTCCAATAACCAGATTGTCGGTTTCGATATCGATCTCGCAAAAGCCCTGTGCAAACAAATGCAGGCGGAATGCACCTTTACCAACCACGCGTTTGACAGCCTGATCCCGTCGCTGAAATTCAAAAAATACGATGCGGTAATTTCCGGCATGGACATCACCCCTGAGCGCAGCAAGCAGGTGGCATTTACCGCGCCTTATTACGCCAACTCCGCGCTGGTGATTGCCAAAAAAGACACCTACAAATCTTTCGATGATTTGAAAGGCAAGCGCATCGGGATGGAAAACGGCACTACCCACCAGAAATACCTGCAGGATAAGCATCCTGAAGTGAAAACGGTGGCCTATGACAGCTATCAGAATGCGATTATCGACCTGAAAAATGGCCGTATTGATGGCGTATTCGGTGATACTGCCGTGGTTAACGAATGGCTAAAAACTAACCCGCAGCTGGGCGCGGCCACGCCGAAAGTGACCGATCCGCAATATTTCGGTACCGGCCTGGGCATCGCGGTTCGTCCGGATAACGTGGCGCTGCTGAAGAAATTTAACGACGCGCTGGCAGCGATTAAAGCGGATGGTACTTATCAGCAGATCAGCGATAAGTGGTTCCCGGCGCAGTAATGAATCCGTCTGGTGGAAGGGTTCTGTTCAGTGGATTAGTTCTGTTCGTCGAATAGTTACGTACGGTTGAATGATTCCGTTCGCGATGCATTGGCGGCTCAACGCCATTCCGTAGCACGCGAACGGGTAAAGGGGAGTTCCGCACTCCCCGTTGCAATCCCCGCTCCCGTCTAACAAAATCGGCGGCTATGCCGCTTCCCTTGGCTCCATCTCCTCGCTTCAGGTCGGCCGTGATGCCACATCCATGTGGCTCACGACCTCAGCCAGCATCCATGCTGGCTGACCTGGCTCGTCAATTTCGCCTCGGCGATTTTGATGCCGGACCCAACACCCCTCACTTTTATCTTTTTATTTTTAACTTCGCGACTATTGCCGCTGTGAGATTTAACGGGGTTTTAGCAATGATGTGGTTGCAATGAAAACCGGGAAGTATCGCGAGGTTTTTCGGTTCCTGCAGATATCGCCGAGGTGTGCATGAGAGGCCTTAGGGCAAGAAAGGCAGGATGCCGGATCTCTGCCGATCGGACGTGCTAAGCTGCGGCGATGGCGAACGGAACGATTCCATATAACCCCCTCCTACCCCCGCTGCAACAGCGTCAACACCTCATAATGCGCGGTATGGGGAAACATGTCGAAAAGCTGGATTTTCTCGATCCGGTATCCCTCAAGCAGGCGAATATCTTTCGCCATGGTTTGCGCATTACAGCTTGAATACAAAATCGTTTTCGGTGCCATAGCCGACAGAAACTCACACAGTTCCTCGCCAATGCCGCGGCGCGGGGGGTTTACCACCACTAAATCCGGGATGTCCTGCTGGGCAGTAGCGAAACGGGTGGAATCCAGCGCCTGAAAATGCACGTCGGTCAGGCCCAACATTTCAGCGGACTGGCGGGCGCTCGCAATCGCCTCCGGCGCAATCTCAATGCCGGTCAAACGCATGGCGGGCGTGGCGCAGTGCAGACCAAATCCACCCACGCCGCAGAATAAATCCCACATATGTTTTACCGGCAGCGCCCGCACCCAGTCGCGGGCAGTGGCATAGAGCTGGCTCGCTACCTGCGGGTTGGTCTGGAAAAAACTTTGCGGACGGATCCACAGCGGTACGCCGTTAAAATTCTCCTCCAGCGCACGCTCAGCAGTGAAAACAATCTCCCGCTCCCCTTCCATAATCGCCATATGCACCGGCTGTATATTGGCCGATACCACCTTTAACTGCGGCAACTGCGCCAGCAACCACGGCAGCGCCGCCTCTAACTGCGCCAGTTTGGTTTCAGAACGCAGCACAAAACGCAGCATCATGCCGCCGTCGAGGGTGCTTTCGGTGATAAGAAGATATTTCAATTCGCCGCGTTTACGCGCCACGTTATAAGGCGTTAGCCCGGCGCGGGCGATAAACGGTTTCAGAACGGTAAACACCCGGCGAAACGCGTCAGAATAGAGCGGGCAGTCGGTCAGATCCTCGGTGCTGCCATCGCGATGCAGCATGCCCAGCAACGGTTTCTCCACGCTGCCGCTCACGACCATCTTTGCTTTATTGCGAAACGCGCTTTCCGCGCCGGATACGGGTTCGCACCACTGTTCGACAGGAAGCTCGCCAAGCAACTGGCGAAGATCGTTCATTTTGGCCTGGCACTGTTGCGGCAAGGATTTTTCAATCCACGCGCAGGAGCGACAACGACCGGCATCATAGAGAGCGCACTGCATAGAAGAACCTTTAAAACGAGGGGCGGCGGATTGTACCACCGTTATTGCAGCTGGAAAAACCGCCGGCTTTGCGCCGGGAGAAATAACAGCGCCAGGACGAGCATATCGGGTGTTTTTTGCATCACCAGCGAGTGCAGGATTTCACGTTTCGATTCGCCCGGGATGCTGAATAACTCCGGGTATCCCCAGCCCAGCGACGCGGCCCACAAATAGCTGGTAGCGCCGATTTGCGAAGCCAGGTAGATCCAGCGTCCCCAGTTGCGGCCTTTGATGATCGCGAAGGCGCAGCGAAACTCGACGCAAAGCAACAGCAGGCTCGAAAGGAATACCAGCGTCAGGCTCCATGTCTGAACGCTGCGATGGATGAAGTCCATCGCGCCGCGCAGCCCCAGCATATTAAAGACCATCAACAAATCGACGCAGCGCGTCGTAATGATGGCTATAGCCGCGATATATACCAGCGTGGGTACATTGAGGCGGGCATGGTTATGGTGTGAGCGGGCGAAGATCATCGCTATGTTTCTGGCATCCCTGAATCACAGTGCCGCGACGAACGCGGCACTGTCAGCTAATAATCTCAGATTTTAGAGCCTTCAGCCGGTTCTTGCACGCTGGATGTCTTTTTGACGCTGTTTTTCAGAGCGCGCCATCAGATACCAGGCGATCAAGCCGATGATTCCCACTACCCCAAGGATAATGGACGCCAGCGCGTTGATCTCCGGATTCACCCCCATACGCACGCTGGAGAACACCAGCATCGGCAATGTGGTCGCTCCCGGGCCGGAAACGAAACTGGCAATAACCAGATCGTCCAGCGACAGGGTAAACGCCAGCAGCCAGCCGGAAAGTATCGCCGGCATGATCATCGGCAGGGTGATCACGAAAAAGACTTTCACCGGCGTTGCACCTAAATCCATCGCCGCCTCTTCGATAGAGCGATCGAGTTCGCGCAGTCGGGCGCTGATCACCACCGCCACATAAGCGGTACAGAAGGTGACGTGCGCCAGCCAGATGGTGAGCATGCCGCGCTCCGACGGCCAGCCAATGGCATGGCCGAGCGCCACAAACAGCAGCAGCAGCGACAGCCCGGTGATCACGTCCGGCATCACCAGCGGCGCGGTGAGCATAAACGCGAAACCGTTCGCGCCGCGAAAACGGCCAAAGCGCACCAGCACCACCGACGCGATCGTGCCCAACACGACCGCCATGGTGGCGGCGAGTGCGGCGATGGTCAGACTGAGTCCAACCGCGCTCATCATCGCGCTGTCCTGAAACAGTTCGCTGTACCAGCGGGTTGACCACCCTGCCCAGACGGTAACCAGTTTCGAGCTGTTAAAGGAATAAATCACCAGCATCAGCATCGGCGCATACAGGAAAGTAAAGCCGATAATCAGAATCAAAATACGCCACGGCGAGCGCACGACGGGTAAATTATTCATGCGTGATCCCCCGTGGATTTGTTCTGGTGCTTGTGGAACCACATGATCGGCACGATCAGGATCACCAGCATGGTGATCGCCACCGCCGAGGCCACCGGCCAGTCGCGGTTATTAAAGAACTCCTGCCATAACACGCGGCCAATCATGATGCTGTCCGGTCCGCCCAGCAGTTCCGGGATCACAAATTCCCCTACCGCCGGAATAAATACCAGCATCGATCCCGCGATAATTCCGCCTTTGGTTAACGGCACAATCACCGTGAAGAAGGTTTTCAACGGGCGAGCGCCCAGATCCAGTGCCGCTTCCACCAGCGAATAATCGATACGGGTTAACGCGGTATAAATCGGCAGCACCATAAACGGCAAATAGGCATACACAATGCCGATATAGACCGCCAGATTGGTGTGCAGAATGGTCAACGGCTGATCGATCACCCCCAGCCACAGCAGGACGTTGTTCAACACCCCGTTCTCCTTGAGAATGCCCATCCAGGCATACACGCGGATTAAAAACGAGGTCCAGGACGGCAGGATCACCAACAACAGCAGGATGTTGCGCGTCGACGGGCTGCTGTGCGCCACTGCCCAGGCCAGCGGATAACCTAAAAGCAGGCAGCATAGCGTAGAAATGCCAGCGACCTGCAAGGACTGCAAATACGCTTCAAAATAGAGCGGATCGTCGGTCAGTTGCAGGAAATTGGCGAGGTTAAGCAGAATCGACAGCTGTGAATCTTCAAAGCTAACCAGCTCGGTGTAAGGCGGGATCGCCCGCGCCATCTCCGCCAGGCTGATTTTAAATACAATCAGGAACGGCAGCATAAACAGCAGGATCAGCCACAGGTAAGGCAGCGCGATCACCAGCTTACGGCCATGGGCCATTTGCATCCGCGCCAGCCACGCCTTAAAACCGGTAACCTGTTGGGCAGCCGGTGGCTCCCCACGGCGTTCAATAACACTCATCACGCCTCCTTAAACCGTCAGAACCACACAGCTGTCTGCGTCCCAGCACAGACGGACCTCATCGCCCCAGGTCGGCGCGCCTTTGCGGTAGCGGTAGGCGTTTTGCAACTGGGCGGTGATCATCTGGCCGCTTTTCAGGCGAACGTGATAAATAGACAGGTCGCCAAGATAAGCAATATGCACCACTTCACCAACGGCAAAGTTATACCCGTCGGCAGGCGGCTCTTCGCAAAGCATGACCTTTTCCGGACGCAGCGCCACATGGACCGGTACGCCATCCACCACGGAGGCATCCGGGTCGACTTTCAGTGGATGCATCAGGCCCGGAGACTCGATCACCAGACCATCCTCTTCACGCGACTTAAGCAGCCCATCAAAGACGTTGACCGAACCGATAAATTCGGCGCTGTAGCGGGTGGTCGGATGCTCGTAAATCTCTTCCGGCTCGCCAATCTGCACAAACTTGCCGCGGTTCATAATGGCGATGCGTCCGGCCATGGTCATGGCCTCTTCCTGATCGTGCGTTACCATGACGCAGGTCGCGCCCACACGCTCAAGAATATCCACCACTTCCAGCTGCATGCGGTCGCGCAATTTTTTATCCAGCGCGCCCATCGGTTCATCAAGCAACAGCAGTTTCGGGCGTTTCGCCAGGCTGCGCGCAAGTGCCACACGCTGACGTTGCCCGCCGGAAAGCTGATGCGGTTTACGTTTTGCAAACTCCTGCATATGCACCAGCGTCAGCATCTCTTCAACCCGCGCGGCGATTTCCGCACGAGGTAATTTGTCCTGCTTCAGGCCGAACGCGATATTCTGCTCTACCGTCATGTGAGGGAACAGTGCATAAGACTGGAACATCATATTGATTGGGCGCTGATATGGCGCAACGCGCGACAGGTCAACGCCGTCCAGCAAAATTTGCCCGTGAGTCGGAATTTCAAAACCTGCCAGCATGCGCAGCAGAGTCGATTTTCCGCACCCGGAGGCACCGAGCAGCGCAAAAATTTCGCCTTTATAAATAGTCAGGCTGACGTCATCAACGGCATGCTGGCCGTCAAAGGATTTGGTCAGGTTGCGGATTTCCAGCAGCGGGGTGAGCGCTTTGCGGGTTTTCGCCTGTGGGCGGGGAATAGCATCGTTCAATTATTGCTCTCCGGCAAAAGCATGAATACCTGTGCGGCCCGGTTGTCGCACTGATGACGGGCAGAGGCATCATCGCCCCTGCCCTGTTCCAGAGCAGTTCTGGAATGGTTACGCGGTGATTACTTGCCGCTCTTGACCTTGGTCCACGCACGGGTGCGTACACGGTCGATTTTCGGATCCTGCACTTTCAGGGTGAACAGCTTGGCCATCACATCCGCCGGCGGGTAAATGCCCGGGTTGTCACGCACCTCTGCGCTCACCAGCGGCGTCGCAGCCTTGTTGGCGCTGGCATAGAACACGTGGTCGCTGATATGGGCGATCACATCCGGACGCATCAGGTAGTTCAGGAACTGATACGCTTCTTCTTTGTTTTTGGCGTCAGTCGGCATGGCGAAGACGTCAAAGAACGCCAGCGCGCCTTCTTTCGGAATGATGTAGGAAATATTCACGCCGTTTTTAGCTTCTTTCGCACGATTCGCCGCCTGCCAGACATCGCCCGCCCAACCGATAGCCACGCAGATATCGCCGTTCGCCAGATCGTTGATGTACTGAGAAGAGTGGAAATAGCGAATATTGGGGCGCAATTTCAGCAGAAGTTCGGTCGCCGGGCCGGTGTAATCATCGGCTTTTTCGCTGTTCGGATCTTTACCCAGATAGTTCAGCACGGTGGCGAACACTTCTTCAGGCGCATCGAGGAAAGAGACGCCGCAGCTTTTTAATTTCGCCAGGTTTTCCGGTTTCAGCACCAGATCCCAGCTGTTCAGCGGCACATCGCCACCCAGCGCAGCTTTGACTTTATCAACGTTATAGCCGATGCCCGTGGTCGCCCACAGATACGGCATGGCGTATTTGTTTTCCGGGTCATGCTTCGCGGTCAGCTTAAGCAGTTCTGGATCGAGGTTTTTCCAGTTCGGCAGTTTGCTTTTATCCAGCGGCTGGAACACGCCTGCGGCCAGCTGGCGCTCAAGAAAACTGGCCGATGGCACGACCAGGTCGAACCCGGTACTGCCTGCCATTAATTTGCCTTCCAGCACTTCGTTGGAATCGAAGACGTCGTAGACCACTTTAATGCCGGTTTCTTTGGTGAAGTTTTCGATGGTATCCGGCGCAATATAGTCTGACCAGTTATACACATGCAGTGTTTTTTGTTCGGCAGCCATGACGCTTGCAGAGGCTGCCATCAGCGCACCGGCAACCACACCCGACAACCATTTTTTTCTTTGGGTGAACATATCTGTTTCCTTCTGAATAAAGGGTAAAAACTCGTTGTTTTCCGAGCTAAATTTACGCAATTACACATCTGCAATGAAACATATGCAATTTCCGTGCATATTTGGTCATGCTGCACAGAAAAAGGATCGACCATCCTTCGGCAGACAATGCAGGCTTTTTTCGCTTGGCAAGAATAACTGTAGGATATGTCCAGGACTATAGCCCGGTAGAAAAAATGCGTTTTATCAATTTTTTAGACTGAATCGCTCTATCACCTCGGCTAAAAAGGGGTGAAAAGCAGTGAATAGTACTGGCGGGGATGCGTTAAAGCAGAATAATGCAGTGTGTTAAGCAGTCGCCCTGGCAGCGACTGCGTTAATAACGAGCAGGATCAGTGAAGAAAATGGGTATGCATTTCGACGTTGCTTTTTTCTTCCTCTTCTGAGGAGTAAAGCAAATGATGCGAGCCCGCTTCCATAATCACCATGGAAATCTGCTCTTCGCTCTGGCGGAAGAAGGCGGCAAACTGTTCAAACGTAACGCCTACCGTGACAGACAGCGACTGGCACACCACCATTTTCGGCAGATTGTCATCCTGAATATCCAGGAATGCTTTGACCGTGAGCGAACTGGCGTTGATAGCCGAGAGATCGCAGGCCAGGGGCAACAGCGCGGAGGGTTTCACTTCAGCCAGTGCCGAGAACAGCACCACGTTATCCAGCAAGTCGATTTTGGCATCGAAAATGCCGTCAAAGTTCTGCATGTGGGGTAAATGCAACGCCTGACAGGTATCGCACTCGAAAAAACTCACCGCTAACTGTTCCAGCCAGTGGCGCAGCGTGTCCAGAGAGGGGACGACGAGTGAATCCATAAAAACTGATACCTCTTATTCGTTGTACGCGAAGTGCTAAGAATGAAAATTTGCCGATAGCTTACGCAAAAAGCCCCCGTGTGACTATGTTTATGGGCGCTTCTCTTAATCTGGCGCAAATGCGCAACGGGTTTCAACCACCAATTTTTAAACAAAACCCTGAGTTGGCGTGGCGCTCAATCCACTGGATCATCAGCGTGGCGATATCAATACCGGTGGTACTTTCAATGCCTTCAAGCCCTGGCGACGCATTGACTTCCATCACCAGCGGACCGCGATCGGAACGTAAAATATCCACACCGGCGATATCCAGTCCCAGGGTCTGCGCCGCACGAAGCGCGATTTCACGCTCCTGCGGGGTGATATCCGCCACCCGCGCGACCCCGCCGCGATGCAAATTGGAGCGGAAATCGCCCTCTTTGGCCTGCCGCTCAATCGCCGCCACCACCCGATCGCCGACCACCAGGCAGCGGACGTCGCGTCCTTTGGCTTCCTGAATGTATTCCTGCACCAGAATATGGGCGTTAAGCCCCCGGAACGCATCAATCACGCTTTCAGCCGCCTGGCGCGTTTCAGCTAATACCACGCCGATGCCCTGGGTGCCTTCCACCAGTTTGACCACCAGCGGCGCGCCGCCGACCATCTTGATAAGATCGCTGGTGTCATCGGGTGAATGGGCAATGCCGGTGACGGGCAAATCGATGCCCTGGCGTGCCAGGAGCTGCAACGAACGCAGTTTATCCCGGGCGCGCGTGATCGCGACAGATTCATTGAGCGGATAACTGCCCATCATTTCGAACTGGCGCAGCACCGCGGTGCCGTAAAAGGTAATGGCGGAGCCAATGCGGGGGATCACTGCATCATAATGAGGCAACTGCCGGCCTTTATAGTGCATAGAGGGAGACTGCGGGTTGATATTCATGTAGCACGACAAGGGGTCGAGGATCTCGACAATATGACCTCGCCGCATAGCGGCTTCACGCAGCCGCTTGCAGGACCACAGCGTTCCATCCCGGGATAAAATGGCGATTTTCATCCTTCACCTCGCATTCACTGAAATCAACCGCCACATCATACACGGCCCGCTACCGGGTGCGTAGCGAGCCAGCGCAATTAACGCACGGCAAAACCTTGCTTGTGCAAAAAGTCGAGAATAAACGGACGGTTCTCTTTAATGATGGTGCGACGAATATGATCGCTCCAGGTGTCGCGGCGGGTATTGCTGTCGCGCGTGAGATAATAGTGAGCGAGCTCATCGTCATACGCGGCCAGCGCGTCACGATCCAGCGGCTGATAACGGTTTTCGTGCACCATGACAGAGGTCGGCAAACGCGGCTTCACATCGGGATTATCGGCAGGCCAGCCCAGACAGAGCCCAAACAGCGGCAACACCTGCTGCGGGATTTCCAGGCGCTCGCTGACCGCTTCGATATTATTACGGATGCCGCCAATGTAGACGCCGCCCAGACCCAGAGATTCCGCAGCGACCATGGCGTTTTGCGCCATCATGGCGGTGTCCACCACGCCTAACAGCAGCTGTTCAGCCAGACCCAGTTGCGCATCCGGGCAGATTTGCAAATGGCGCTGAAAATCGGCGCAAAACACCCAAAATTCTGCGGCCTGCGCGACGTGCTTCTGGCCGCCGGTCAAGGTCACCAGCTTTTCACGCAGCGCCGGGTCGGTAATGCGAATAATGGTACTGCACTGTAAAAAACTGGAACTGGACGCCGCGCGGGCCCCGGCAAAAATCGCCTCGCGCTGCGCATCGGTAATCGGGCGATCGGTAAAGTGGCGAATCGAGCGGTGAGAGCGCAGAAGCTCAATGGTTGGCGTCATGTTTTGAATCCTTGTTTTGCGATGAGGAGGTCTTAGGTGATTTAAACAGCAGCGGCGCCAGGTTCTGGCCCATGCCCCACACCAGCGCGACGGCGGCGGGAAGCATCAACAGAATGCCGAAGAACACCATCGCGATGCCCCAGGCGGCGCCGTCGAATGGCGCAGGTAAATCGATATAGTCTTTTAAGGATAGCCAGGCTGTGCCCAGCAGTACCATGCCCAGCGCTTCCAGAATCAGCACCGGTTTGGGTAATGAGCCAAGTGAGCGCATCAGCCTTCTCCTGCGGTAAAAGAGGGATTATAACCTGAAAATGCCTGGCGCCGGTTTCGCAACAATGGGCTTTACAAAAACAGCGCATGAAAGATGACAGGTATCAAAGTAAGAGGTGTAACCTGCTTTTCATTACTTAGGGTTATGGCATGATAGTTCGTATTCGCCGACAGGCTATCGTTATCAAGGAGCAATCATGTTTGCAGTTATTTTTGGTCGTCCGGGCTGCCCTTACTGCGTTCGCGCTAAAGAACTGGCTGAGAAACTGACCGCTGAGCGCGAAGATTTCAACTTCCGTTATGTTGATATTCACGCGGAAGGCATCACCAAAGCGGATCTGGAAAAGACCGTCGGCAAACCCGTCGAAACCGTACCGCAGATTTTCGTGGACTCTACCCACATTGGCGGCTGCACCGATTTTGAAGCCTGGGCGAAAGCCAACCTTTCTCTCTACACGGCGTAATCCGGCGTGCATAAAAAAACCGGCTCACTGAGCCGGTTTTTTTTAATCTGACAGTTTTAACAGTTTTCGCGCGAACAGATGACACAGCGCGCCCAGCCCACACCAAAATACCGCACCGAAAAGCCAGGCCACCTCCTGAAGTACCGAACGCTCAGGAATAGGCGTAAAGAATACCAGAAGTAAACAAACCGGGGCCGCCAGCATGGCGCCAAACAAGGGTTTAAACAGACGATCGTCGCGAGAAACAAAACTGGCAATCATTCCCGGCAGAAGAAAACATAACATACCGAGGTCGAGATGCTGCTGAACGGGTGAATACCCCGACGCAGAAAGCTTATGGAGAATAAATACGACCAGAAAGAGGATGAAACAACACACCGTTCCCGGCCAGACGCGAGTTCTCTTCACAGATATCCCCTGACGCTGCCCATATCAAACTTAAAACAATAAACTCGCGAAACGAGTTTCCCAGTTAGATTAAGCACTGCGGCAATCCTTGCCTAAAACGCTTCATGACACTATTTCTCGCTAGCCGACCTCCGGTAATCCGATTAAACTACCGGCCATCGTCAGTTTTTGCCTGAGATATTAATGCGATGAATAAATTATCGGCATATCTTCATTTATTGGCAAAAACAGTAGCGTAAAACATCACCCATTTCAATAGGTTACTGGTAAACGAGAAGTTAGCCGCCGTGAATATAAACGTCGCAGATTTGTTAAGCGGGAATTACATCCTGTTATTATTTGTTGTACTGGCCCTTGGCCTCTGTCTTGGCAAATTACGGCTTGGCTCCGTCCAACTGGGTAATTCTATTGGCGTTTTAGTCGTCTCGTTATTATTAGGCCAGCACAACTTTTCTATTAACACAGATGCCCTTAATTTGGGCTTTATGTTGTTTATTTTTTGTGTCGGTGTGGAAGCCGGGCCGAACTTTTTCTCTATTTTTTTTCGTGACGGCAAAAACTATCTCATGCTTGCCATGGTCATGGTCGGCAGCGCGCTGTTGTTTGCCCTGGCGCTGGGCAAACTGTTCGGCTGGGACATTGGTCTGACGGCGGGCATGCTCGCCGGCTCGATGACCTCTACTCCGGTGTTAGTCGGCGCGGGCGACACGCTCCGTCACTCGGGCATGCAGGGCGCGACGCTCAACACCGCGCTCGATCATCTCAGCCTCGGTTATGCCCTCACCTACCTGATTGGTCTTGTCAGCCTGATCTTCGGCGCCCGCTACCTGCCGAAACTCCAGCATCAGGATTTGCAGACCAGCGCCCAGCAAATCGCCCGCGAACGTGGACTGGATACCGATTCCAACCGCAAAGTCTATTTACCGGTCATTCGCGCGTACCGCGTTGGCCAGGAACTGGTTGCCTGGGCTGACGGCAAAAACCTGCGTGAACTGGGCATTTATCGCCAGACAGGTTGCTACATCGAGCGTATCCGCCGTAACGGGATCCTGGCGAACCCGGATGGAGACGCGGTATTGCAGGTGGGCGACGAAATTTCACTGGTTGGTTATCCCGACGCCCATGCCCGCCTCGATCCAAGCTTCCGCAACGGTAAAGAGGTGTTCGACCGCGATTTGCTGGATATGCGCATCGTCACCGAAGAGATCGTGGTGAAAAACCACAATGTGGTGGGCCGCCGCCTTGGACAAATGAAGCTTACCGATCACGGCTGCTTCCTGAACCGGGTGATCCGCAGCCAGATTGAAATGCCTATCGACGACAATATCGTGCTTAACAAAGGCGATGTGCTGCAGGTGAGCGGCGATGCGCGCCGGGTTAAGACTATTGCCGACCGTATCGGCTTTATCTCCATTCACAGCCAGGTGACCGACCTGCTCGCCTTTTGCGCCTTCTTTATCATCGGCCTGATGATTGGGATGATCACCTTCCAGTTCAGCTCTTTCAGCTTTGGTGTGGGCAACGCCGCGGGGCTCTTGTTCGCGGGCATCATGCTGGGCTTTTTGCGTGCCAACCACCCTACTTTCGGCTATATCCCCCAGGGCGCGCTAATGATGGTGAAAGAGTTCGGCCTGATGGTCTTTATGGCCGGGGTTGGCTTAAGCGCGGGCAGCGGTATTGGTCACAGCCTGGGTGCGGTGGGCGGGCAGATGCTTATCGCTGGTCTGATTGTCAGCCTGTTACCGGTGGTTATTAGCTTTATGTTCGGCGTCTGGGTGCTGAAAATGAACCGCGCACTGCTGTTTGGCGCATTAATGGGTGCGCGTACCTGTGCGCCAGCGATGGAAATTATCAGCGATACCGCCCGCAGCAATATCCCGGCGCTGGGTTATGCCGGCACGTATGCCATCGCTAACGTCTTGTTAACACTGGCGGGAACGTTGATTGTTATCATCTGGCCCGGTCTGGGTTGGTAGGTCGTTAAAATATTTTGTGATTTTTTTAACTTATGGGCGAACTTTTAAAAGCAGCCGCAGTCTGAATTAATGCCACTGCTTTTCTTTGATGTCCCCAATTTGTGGAGCCCATCAACCCCGCCGTTTTGGTTCAAGGTTGATGGGTTTTTTGTTGCCTGCGTTTCATCAATTCTCCGCCACATCCCCGGCGATCTTTCCTAACAGCATACGTAATTCTTCTCGTTTCAGCGGCGTGCTGTCCGTGACGTAATGCAACGTCATGCCTTCGACAAACGCGTCCAGCGCCCGGGCGGTCACCGGATCGAACCAGCGCCCCAGCAGCGCCTGACTACGGCGCATCCAGGCTTGCATCACCAGTTTTAAGCCGCGTTTGCGGGACGAAAAGGCGTACAGCTGATACATCAGCGCCATATTGCGCGGCGTGGTAATGTAAGCGCCGCAGATCAGATCGGTCAGCGCGTCGCACGCCATCGAAGGGTTACGTGCCTGGCCGATATGGTGAATAAAACTTTCAGACATGCGATCGGCAAACCGGCAAAATGCTTCCTCGAGCAGCGCATCAATACCCGTGAAGTAATAGGTCATTGAGCCCAGCGGGACGCCAGCCAGCGCGGCGATTTTGCGGTGCGTCACGCCATTCATGCCGTATTCCGCTACGGCTTCAAGCGTAGCATCAAGGATAATGTCGCGCCGACCGATGGGCGTGGTTTCTGAGTGCGTCATCCCGTCCCCGGTGTCATCTGTAAGTTGTACAAATGTACACTTCCTTGTTAGTGTTGTCTTATCCTTTCCTGAACCCGGTTTAATCAATGTCGTTGACCGCACGTCAGGCCCTGCGTCGTCGTACCTGGGCACTGTTTATCTTCTTTTTCTTACCCGGTCTGTTAATGGCCTCCTGGGCTACCCGCACCCCCGCTATACGCGATGGTCTTGCGGTCTCCACCGCAGAGATGGGCGTGATGCTGTTTGGCCTGTCGATTGGGTCGATGAGTGGCGTGCTAAGTTCCGCCTGGCTGGTGAAGCGCTTTGGCACCCGTATCGTGATCCGCAACAGCATGATCCTGGCGATTGGCGGTATTTTACTGATGAGCGCCGGGCTGGCCATTGCGACCGCCGTCGTGTTCGCCAGCGGCCTGGCCCTGTTCGGCGCCGGGCTGGGTTCGTCGGAAGTGGCGCTGAATATTGAAGGCGCCGTGGTCGAGCGCGAAAGCAATAAAACCATCCTGCCCATGATGCACGGCTTTTACAGCCTTGGCACCCTGGCCGGAGCGGGCGTGGGGATGGCCCTGACCGCCGTCAACATTCGCGCCGATGCGCATATTTTGCTGGCAGGGCTGATCGCCGTCGCGCCGATGATTTACGCCATGCGCGCCATTCCCGGGGGCGTGGGGAAAGAGTCGAAGCAGGAAAAACAGGACAATGCCCGGCTGCGCGTGCCGTTCTATAAAGATATCCAGTTGCTGTTGATTGGCATGATCGTCCTGGCGATGGCCTTTGCGGAAGGCTCGGCCAACGACTGGCTACCGCTGTTAATGGTGGACGGCCACGGTTTCAGCGCCACCTCCGGTTCGATTATTTATGGTGGCTTTACCCTCGGAATGACGATTGGCCGTTTCGGCGGCGGCTGGTTTATTGATCGCTACAGCCGCGTGGCGGTGGTACGCGCCAGCGCCATCATGGGCGCTATCGGGATCGCGATCATCGTGTTTGTGGATAATCCCTGGCTTGCAGGCGCGTCGGTATTGCTGTGGGGCCTTGGCGCGTCGCTCGGCTTTCCGCTGACCATCTCCGCCGCCAGCGACACTGGCCCGGATGCGGCGTCCCGCGTGAGCGTGGTTGCCACAACCGGCTATCTGGCGTTTCTGGTGGGCCCGCCGCTGTTAGGCTTCCTTGGAGAACACTACGGCTTGCGCAGCGCCATGATTGTGGTGCTTTCGCTGGTGATGATCGCCGCGCTGGTGGCGCGTGCCGTCGCGAAACCTGAATCTCAACCTGAAAAGACAACGGAGCATTGCGGATGAGCGTGAAACTGATCGCCGTCGACATGGATGGCACATTTCTGGACGACCTTAAACAGTACAACCGCCCGCGTTTTCTGGCGCAATACGCGCGTATGAAAGAGCAAGGCATCCGCTTTGCGGTCGCCAGCGGCAACCAGTATTACCAGCTTCATTCGTTCTTCCCGGAAATCGCCCATGAGATCGCCTTTGTCGCGGATAACGGCGCATGGGTGGTGTGCGAAGGTGAGGATCTGTTTAACGGCGAATTTACTGCGCAGGAATTTAATACCGTGGTAGATCACCTGCTGACGCTGCCGGATATTGAAATCATCGCCAGCGGAAAACAGTGGGGCTACATCCTGGAACGCTACGATTCGGCGTTTAAACAAATGGCGGCGCGTTACTACCATCGTCTGAAAGAGGTGGACGCTTTTTCTGCTGACGATGATGTGTTTTTCAAGTTCGCCCTGAATTTACCGGACGCTATTCTGGCGGAAACGATGATCGCGCTGGGCGAGTCGCTGGACGGCATCGTGGTGCCGGTCACCAGCGGGCACGGCTCTATCGACCTCATTATCCCCGGGCTTCATAAAGCCAACGGGCTGCGCCGCGTTCAGGCGCGCTGGGGAATTGCTGACAGTGAGGTGGTGACATTCGGCGACGGCGGCAACGATATTGAGATGCTGACCCAGGCGGGTTACGGATTTGCCATGCAAAACGCGCCGGAAAATATTCGCGCTATCGCCCGCTATCAGGCGGGTCATAACAATCAGCAGGCGGTGCTCGATGTGATTGATAAGGTGTTGAATCACGAAGCACCGTTCAATTAATACAACGCCCTCTTTCGAGGGCGTGTTTTTATTGCGGCTGCAACCCGCTGCCAACCGATTTGTCTTTCAGGAATACCACCATCAACCCCAGCCACAAGAGCCCGTTAGCGAGGTTAAACAGGCTGAATACCCCGTTACCGCCGAGTAAATACGCATGCTTGCTCAACTCAATCCCGACGGTAAAAATCAGCATTTGCAGCATACCCATGGCGGCAGAGACCGTGCCTTTACTCATCTCGCTGGCGAACAGCGTCAGGCGCACCAGCCCGGCGTTGGCAAGGCCAATCCCGAAGGCGTAAAGGCTCAGCCCGGCGGTCATCCACAAATACGCATGGGACGACACTACCGTCGCCAGCGCCGCCACCGCAAGGCCAGTGACGATGGGCCAGCCGCCCAGAATAATCAGCGACCGCACGGAGCGCCGCGAAGTTAACCGCGCCAGCACCAGGTTGCCCGCAATCAACGCGCCGAATATTGGCACCTGCAACAGACCGTATTCATAACTGCTGAGTTTTTCACCGCTAATGATGATTACCGGCGACTGGGCGATCCAGGCGAGCAGCGGCAGGCTGACAAAACCGATCGACAGCGCCCCCGCAACAAAGCGCACATTTTTCAGCACTTCGCGGTAATCACGACCTAATTCTTTCACCGACAGCTTTTCGCCAAGGCGGGTGGCGGTTTCCGGCATGGCGCGCCACAACCCAAAGAAGGCGATCAGGGCTAGCACGGCAAACAGTACAAACATCATTTCCCACGGTGCGACGTGGATCCAGGCCGCGCCCACCAGCGGCCCGAGCAGCGGTGCAATCAGCGCCACGTTGGCCATCAGCGCGGTGATCTTAATGCACACCGCCTCCTCAAACGACTCCTGGATGGCGGCGTAACCCACTGCGCCGATGAAGCACAGGCTTATCCCCTGCAGGAAACGCAGCAGGGTAAACTGTTCGATATTTTGCGCCAGTAACGTCGCCAGGCAGGTGACGATAAACCACACCACGCCCCACAACATCACCGGACGACGCCCCACCCGGTCAGACAGCGGGCCCAGCAGCCACTGTAAAAACATGCCGCCCGCCAGATAGGCGGTCATGGAGGTCGGCACCCACTCCACACCCGCCTGATATTGCGCCACAACCGCCAGCATGCCCGGTTGGATCATATCGTTGCCGATATAGGTAGAAAATTCATACAGCACCAGGCAGAGCGGGAACAGCAGCGCTTGCCTGCCCAGGCGTTTTGTTGAAGACGTTATTGTTTGCATGCGTGAAGGTCATCCATAAAAAATCGCGCAGAGTGTAATCAAATGGCTGCGATTCAGATAGTGAATTGTGATCGACAAGTGCTGAAATCGCACGTTTCTGCACGGCGTTAAGGTTTTATTCAGGTTCGCCGCGTTCTAATCCTCTTTTGCGCGCCGCGCCAGGCTATGCGCACAGTTGTCTGTTGTGACACATGCCGCAGATAACTAAGACAATGCCGCTTTACCGGATCGGCTTATACTTTTATGGTTATCCGCTTTCGCAACCTGCGCAGATGCAGGGATGCAGACATTCTCCTCTGCGGGCTGATGGTCGCTGGATAATTAAGGACTGGATTATGATGGAAACCCTGAATCTTTCATTGTTTGATCTGATCAATGCCACGCCCGCATCGCCCGTCTGGCTTATTGATGCCGCCAGGTTTATCGCCCGGGATCTGATCCATATCGTCCCGGTGTTGATTGTGGTGCTCTGGCTCTGGGGGCCGCGTCATCAGGTCGATTATCAACGCCATCTGGTGATCCGCACTGCCATCGCGCTGATTATCAGCATGTCAGTTTCCTGGGTGCTGGGGCAGGTCTTTCCGCATGAGCGCCCCTTCGCCGAGAGGATCGGCTATAACTTTTTGCATCATGCACCGGATTACTCATGGCCGAGCGATCACGGCACCGTCATTTTCACTTTTGCGCTGGCATTCCTGTTCTGGCATCGTTTATGGTCCGGGCTGGCGCTGTTCGCCGTGGCTTGTGCCGTCGCCTGGTCGCGGATTTATCTGGGCGTTCACTGGCCGCTGGATATGGTTGGCGGGTTGTTAGTTGGGCTTCTGGCCTGCCTCAGCACCCAGATAATCTGGAATCTGTATGGCGCTGCGCTGCACCGTTTTTTATGCCGCCTTTACCGGTTCTGTTTTGCGTTGCCAATCCGTAAAGGTTGGGTACGTGACTAACGCCGCGCCGACGCGTAAAATTGCCCGCTGGCGGCACTGGCCGTGGCCCGCAGACGGGTGATAACGAAAACAGAGGTAATATGGAAACACGGCGTGGCGATCGAATCGGGCAACTGCTGCAGGCGTTAAAACGCAGCGATAAAATCCATCTTAAAGAAGCGGCCGCGCTGCTGGGCGTCTCGGAAATGACCATTCGCCGGGACCTGAGCGGAGACGATGCGCCTGTGGTGCTGCTCGGAGGCTACATCGTACTGGAGCCGCGCAGCTCCGCCGTCAGCCACTACCTGTTGAGCGATCAAAAGACCCGCCTGGTTGAGGAAAAACGCAAAGCCGCCCGTCTTGCTGCCGACATGGTGCGTCCGCACCAAACGCTGTTTTTCGACTGTGGCACCACCACGCCCTGGATTATCGACGCGCTGGATGACGACCTTCCCTTTACCGGCGTCTGCTACTCACTGAATACCTTTTTGGCGCTCCAGGAAAAACCGCTGTGCCGGGTGATCCTGTGTGGCGGTGAATTTCATGCCAGCAACGCCATTTTTAAACCGTTAAATTTCCACGAAACCCTGAACAACCTGTGCCCCGATATCGCCTTCTTTTCGGCGGCAGGCATTCATACCCGGCACGGGGCAACCTGTTTTAACCTGGATGAACTGCCGGTGAAACACTGGGCATTAGAGATGGCCCAGCGTCATGTGCTGGTGGCGGATGCCAGTAAGTTTGGGAAAGTGCGCGCGGCCTGTATGGGACCGCTGACCTCATTCGATACGCTGATTACCGACAGCCGTCCGGATGAAGAATTTATCCAGTACGCTCAGCAGAATAAAATCTCGCTGGTGTGGTAAGACCAAACACAGGCTTCCCGCCCGCAGGCGGGAAGCTGTTAATCAGGAAAACCAGCCGCCAAACCACTGGTGAAGTTTCATCAGGACAAAATCCCACATCCGGCTAAAGAATCCACCCTCTTCCACCGCTTCCATCACGATCAACGGACGTTGTTCAATCGACTTGCCGTTAAGCTGGAAATCAATGGTGCCCACCACCTGGCCTTTTTTCAGCGGCGCGGTCAGCTGCGGTTCCGTCAGCGTATAGGAGGCTTTCAGATTTTTGAGCTGGCCTTTCGGAATGGTCACAGAGCCCGCTTCGCCTGCGCCCAGTTTTACTTCTGACGTATTGCCGAACCAGACGCGCTGATTCACAAAGGTCGCGTCGGGCTTAATCGGCGTGACGGTTTCATAAAAGCGAAAACCCCAGGTCAGCAATTTCTCTGACTCGCGAAAGCGCACCCCGTCGGTTTTGGCACCTAACACCACGGAGATCAAGCGCATATCGCCCTGCGTCGCCGATGCGACCAGATTGTATCCTGCGCCTGCGGTGGTGCCGGTTTTCATGCCGTCAACGTTCATGGTGGTGCTCCACAACAGGCGGTTACGGTTCGGCTGGCGGATTTTATTAAAGGTGAACTCTTTTTCTTTATGGATGGCGTACTCTTCCGGCACATCATGGATCAGCGCCTTGCCGAGCAGCGCCATATCGCGGGCGGTACTGAATTGCCCCGGGGCATCGAGCCCATGCACCGTTTTAAAAGTGGTATTGGTGAGTCCAAGTTTCGCCGCATAGCTGTTCATCAGGCTGACGAAGGCGTCCTGACTGCCGGCCACGTAGTCGGCAATGGCGATACTGGCGTCGTTACCCGACTGGATAATCACGCCTTTATTGAGATCGGCGACCGACACCTGATCGCCCGGTTTCAGGAACATCAACGACGACCCGCGCAACGCCGGGTTGCCCGTAGCCCAGGCGTCTTTACCCACCGTCACCATATCAGTCAGATGGATTTTCTGCGCTTTCAGCGCCTGCCCCACGACATAGCTGGTCATGAGCTTGGTCAGGCTTGCCGGGTCGAGCTTCTCATCGGCATTGCCTTCGGCAAGCACTTTGCCGCTGGCATAATCCATCAGGATCCACGCCCTGGCATCAACCGGCGGCGCGTCGGGTGTTTGAACCTGCTCTGCGGCATACGCCGCCGTGGAGGAAATCAGTAACAGCGCAGAGCCCGCAGCCCATACACGCATCATCGTCAGTCGCGTTTTCTGGTTCATAGGTACCACCCGAGTATCCTTTCAACAAAACAAGTTAAATCAAAAACATCGCAATGAGCGGTGAGTGTCCCCCACTCATTCCCGTAAAGAAACACTATGTTGGTAAAGTTTTTAAAGTTTATGCGATTTAACCGGGCAACGCTCCCCGTTGCGCCACTTATTTAGGCCGTGTTGATGAAATGTTAGTGCTATTTCACTCTCAGGATACGCGCTGAAGAGTATGATGATCGTTTCATCGCGCTAAAAAAGGAGCTAACCATGATTACCGTTTGGGGCAGAGAAAATTCCACCAACGTAAAAAAAGTCCGGTGGTGTCTTGAGGAGCTTGATCTGCCTTATCACGCCATTCCCGCTGGCGGGAAATTTGGTCTTAATCACGAGCCGGAGTATCTGGCGATGAACCCCAACGGGTTGATCCCCTGCCTGCGGGATGACGAAACCGGCATCACCCTGTGGGAATCCAATACCATTGTGCGTTATCTGGCCGCCCAGTATGGGCAAAACCGCATCTGGTTTGATGAGCCCGCCGTGCGCGCCCAGGGAGAAAAATGGATGGACTGGGCGGCGTCAACCTTACCACCGCCGCATCGCGTGGTGCTGTTCGGGCTGGTGAGAACGCCGCCGGAGGAGCGCAATATGGCGCAGATTAACGATGCCATCGCCCAGTGCGACAAGCTGATGGGGATGCTGGACGCCGAGCTGGCCCATCACCCCTGGCTGTCGGGCGAACAGTTTGGCCCCGGGGATATCGCCGTCGCGCCCTACGTCTACAACCTGTGGAATATTGATATTCAGCTTACGCCGCGCCCGAACCTGCAACGCTGGTATCAGCGGCTTAACGAGCGTCAAGCATTTCGCCACACCGTGGTGATCCCGGTAAGCTAATTCGCTTTCGGCGAAAGTTTCAAAAGCTGACCGTCGGATTCGTCGGTCAGCACATAGAGATAGCCATCCGGCCCAACGCGCACATCGCGGATCCGCTGTTTACGATCGTCCAGCAGCCGCCGATCTTCTTTCACGCTATCGCCATTGACCGTCATTTCAATCAGGTTCTTGTCCTTCAGCGCGCCGATAAACAATTTGTTTTTCCATTGCGGGAACGTCTGTGCGTTATAGAACGCCATTCCGCTGACCGCCGGTGAATGTTTCCACCAGAATATCGGCTGCTCGGTGCCGGCTACTTCGCCGCCTTTGGCCTCCGGAATTTTTAACCCGCTGTAGTTGATGCCCCAGGTCGCCAGCGGCCAGCCATAGTTTTTACCACGCGCCGGGATATTGATTTCATCGCCGCCACGCGGGCCGTGTTCATTAAGCCATAACGCGCCGCTCCACGGATTCATCGCCATACCCTGCGGATTACGGATGCCGTAAGCCCAGATTTCCGGCTTCGCCCCCGGCTGATTCACAAACGGGTTATCCTCCGGCACTTTTCCCTGATCGGTCAGGCGAATCAGCTTGCCCTGGTGTTTATCCAGATCCTGGGCAGTCGGGCGCTGGTTATTCTCGCCAAGCGCGATGTACAGGTACCCTTTGCCATCGAACACCATGCGTCCGCCGAAGTGATTACCGGTGGAGAGTTTAGGGTTCTGGCGGAATACCACGGTGAAATTTTCAAGACGTTTGAAGTCATCGCTGAGGCGGCCATAACCCACGGCAGTCCCCGCTTTCCCGTCTTTGCCCACTTCGGCGTAGCTCAGCCACACCCGACGGCTCTGGTCAAAATCGGGCGCCAGCACCACATCCAGCAAACCGCCCTGTCCTTCGACCCAGACGTCCGGCACGCCGACCACCGGATCGGAAAGCCCTTTGCCGGGCTGCCAGCGCTGAAGCTGGCCGCCGCGCAGGGTAATCAGCATCCCCTGATTATCCGGTAAAAACGCCAGTGACCAGGGGTGATCAAGCTTGCTTTGCAGCACCTCGACATTCACATCCTGGGCCTGCGCAGACGCGCCGATAACTAACAGAGCGGCGATAAGGGACACGCGCGGTTTCATGGCTCTCTCCTCAGTTTTCGATAAGGGTAGCCAGCGTGTCGGGTAACGTAGGGGTTTTTACAAAACCTTTAACAAATCGGGGGAGCAGCGCTCCCCCGGGTCAGGCTTCTGCGGGAACCTGATGATGGGTAAGTTGACACAGGCTCAGGTTCATTGCATCAATGGCGTGCTCCAGTTTTTCGGCATCCACCGTAATATAGAGCGGGCAATCATGACATCCGGTCATTAAACACACCGCCGCGCTGGACGCCGCGTCCAGCCCGTGATGCAACGCTGCCAGTTCGTCTTCGTGTAGCACCAGTTTCAAACGCGGGTAGTTTTCCCGGTAAGTGGTGCATAACGCAAACAAACTGTCGCGCAGATGATTGCTCTCCGCCACCGACATATATCCCTTCGCTTTTCTCAACTTCAAATACGCAGAAAGTGAGTTTCGTGACACGATCAGTTGCTGCTGCAACTCGTATTTGAGTGTGGCTCTGGACATAACGGTATCCTCCCTGTGCGACATCTTATGTGCACACACAGAGTATGGCTATTTTTTGAGCGCCCACATGCCTTAAATCAAATTTATGTCACACATTAACATAATTTACATTCCCACAACCTCAACGCAGCGGCGCGTCTACCGCGAAGCGCGGGGAATTCGCAAGATAGCTGTACAAATTTTGCGTGGACCTCTGTAGAATCTTCCCCCTGATTCTTACAGACGTGATGATTTTTTAACCTATGAGCAATGTTTCACACCACCAGCCGAAAATCGGCTTCGTCTCCCTGGGCTGCCCAAAAAACCTGGTGGACTCCGAACGCATTCTGACCGAGCTGCGCACCGAAGGTTATGACGTAGTGCCAAGCTACGACAACGCCGATATGGTGATTGTTAACACCTGCGGATTTATCGACAGCGCGGTGCAGGAATCGCTGGAAGCCATTGGCGAAGCGTTAAACGAGAACGGCAAGGTGATTGTGACTGGCTGCCTTGGCGCCAAAGAAGATCAAATTCGCGAAGTGCACCCCAAGGTACTGGAAATTACCGGGCCGCACAGCTACGAGCAGGTGCTGGAACATGTGCATCACTATGTGCCGAAACCTAAGCACAATCCGTTTTTAAGCCTGGTGCCTGAGCAGGGCGTCAAGCTGACCCCGCGTCATTACGCCTACCTGAAAATCTCTGAAGGCTGCAACCATCGCTGCACCTTCTGCATTATCCCGTCGATGCGCGGCGATCTGGTGAGCCGCCCGATTGGCGAGGTGCTCTCTGAAGCTAAACGCCTGGTGGATGCGGGCGTGAAAGAGATCCTGGTGATCTCCCAGGACACCTCCGCCTACGGCGTTGACGTGAAACACCGCATGGGCTTCCACAATGGCGAGCCGGTTAAAACCAGCATGGTCGGGCTGTGCGAGCAGTTGGCTAAACTGGGGATCTGGACGCGCCTGCATTATGTTTATCCGTATCCGCACGTGGATGATGTCATCCCGCTGATGGCCGAAGGCAAAGTGCTGCCTTACCTGGATATCCCGTTGCAGCACGCCAGCCCGCGTATTCTGAAACTGATGAAGCGCCCGGGTTCAGTGGATCGCCAGCTACAGCGCATCAAACAGTGGCGTGAAATCTGCCCGGAACTGACGCTGCGCTCTACCTTTATTGTCGGTTTCCCGGGTGAAACCGAAGAAGATTTCCAGATGCTGCTCGATTTCCTGAAAGAAGCGCGTCTGGATCGCGTTGGCTGCTTCAAATACAGCCCGGTTGAAGGCGCTGGCGCCAATGACCTGCCGGATCAAATCCCGGAAGAGGTGAAAGAAGAACGCTGGAACCGCTTTATGCAGCTTCAACAGCAGATTTCCGCCGAACGCCTGCAGGAAAAAGTGGGCCGCGAAATTCTGATTATCATTGATGAAGTGGACGAAGAAGGCGCAATTGGCCGCAGCATGGCGGATGCCCCGGAAATTGACGGCGCGGTCTACCTGAACGGTGACACCTCCGTGAAGCCGGGGGACATCGTGCGCGTGAAAGTGGAAAACGCTGACGAGTATGATTTGTGGGGCAGCCGCGTCTAACCACGCAGGCCACCACAGAAAAGAAAAGGCTGCCGATGGCAGCCTTTTTTTACCCTTTTATTTTCGGGTCCAGAGCGTCCCGCAGGCCGTCGCCTAATAAGTTAAACGCCAGCACCGTCAGGAAAATCGCCAGGCTTGGAAACAGCGCCACATGCGGCGCAATCACCATATCGGCACGGGCTTCGTTGAGCATTGCCCCCCACTCCGGTGTCGGCGGCTGTGCCCCTAAACCCAGAAACGACAGGCTGGCGGCGGAGATAATGGACGTACCGATTCGCATGGTGAAGTACACCACGATCGACGATACCGTACCCGGCAGAATATGGCGGAACAGGATAGTGAAATCCGATGCGCCAATGCTGCGCGCCGACTCGATAAACGTCTGATGTTTAAGCACCAGCGTATTACCGCGCACCAGACGGGCAAATGCCGGTATGCTGAAGATTGCCACCGCGATGATCACATTGGTCATTCCGCTACCCATAACCGCGACCACCGCAATCGCCAGCAGGATCCCGGGAAAGGCAAACAGCACATCGCAGATGCGCATGATAATGCGATCCCACCAGCCCTCGTAGTAACCCGCCAGCAGGCCTAACACCGTGCCGATAGCCGCACCGACCAGCACCGCCAGCACCCCGGCGGCCAGCGAAATACGTGACCCCACCAGCACCCGGCTAAAAATATCCCTTCCCAGGGAATCCACCCCGAACCAGTGCATCAATGAAGGGCCATCGTTTAACCGGTCATAATCAAAATAGTTCTCCGCATCAAACGGGGCCAGCCACGGCGCGGCTACCGCCAGCAAAATCAGCAGCAGCACAAAACCACCTGCGATCATCGCCACCGGCTGACGCTTAAGCCGCCGCCAGAACTCAGACCACGGCGTACGCACCTGATGAGGATGCAGCGTGGGCATCGCATTAAGTACCGCCTGTCGGCGCCAGTTGAAAAGTCGCATCCTTACTTGTACCTGATAGCCGGATTAATGGCGGCGTAGAGCACGTCCACCACTAAGTTGATAAGAATAAATTCCAGAGAGAACAGCAGTACTTCCGCCTGAATCACCGGGTAATCACGCATCTCCACGGAGTCCACCAGCAGACGCCCAAGCCCCGGCCAGTTAAACACTTTCTCCACCACAATTGAGCCGCCGAGCAGGAAACCAAACTGCAGGCCCATCATGGTTACCACCGGGATCATGGCGTTGCGCAGGGCGTGTTTCATTACCACCCAGCGCTCGCTGACGCCTTTCGCGCGAGCGGTACGGATGTAATCTTCGCCCAGCACATCGACGAACGACGCGCGGGTAAAGCGCGCCATCACCGCCGACACCGCCGCGCCAAGGGTAATGGACGGCAAAATATAGTGTTGCCAGCTGTCTGCCCCGACCGTCGGCAGCCAGCCGAGCTCCACGGAGAACACCTGCATTAGTAGCATCCCGAGGGCAAACGCCGGAAAGGAGATGCCGGACACCGCCAGCGTCATGCTCAGGCGATCCGGCCAGCGGTTGCGCCATACCGCTGCAATAACCCCTGCCGCCAGGCCAAACAATACCGCCCAAACCATACTGGCGAGGGTCAGCCACAGCGTGGGCATAAAGCGGCTGGCGATCTCCTCAGAAACCGGGCGGCGTGACACCAGCGAGTTGCCAAAATCCCCCTGTAAGACATTGCCCATGTAATGTAAAAACTGCGACCAGAGCGGCTTATCCAGGCCTAACTGGCTGCGTACCATATCAATGACCTGCGCATCGGCCTCCGGCCCGGCTATCAGCCGCGCCGGATCGCCGGGTAACAGGTGAACAAACAAAAACACCAGCACCGCCACAATAAACAGCGTCGGAATTAATCCCAGCAGGCGTTTTATTACGTAACTGAACATCGCGATCCTTTAGCGTGCGTCTCCCCCGTCAACGGGGGAGCGCCGTTACTTAATATCCGCTTCTTCAAAACTAAAGCCGGTATCCGGCATCATGTAAAAACCGGTAAGCGATTTACTGTGGGCGGAAACCAGTTTTTCCACCACGAGCGGTATCCAGGGAGATTCTTTCCAGATGGTTTCCTGGGCGTTTCGGTACAGGTTCTCTTTCTGGGCATTATCGTTGGTGTGCAGCGCCTCCGTCAGATCCTTATCCACCTGCGGATTGCTGTAAAACGCGGTATTGAACAGTCTCGGCGGCCAGTTCTGAGATGCAAACAGCGGCGACAGCGCCCAGTCCGCTTCCCCCGTGGACGCGGTCCAGCCCGTATAGAACATTCTCACGCCGCTCTCTTTCTGGCCTTTGCCTTCCACTTCCGCAGCGCGCTGCCCGGCGTCCATGGCGGTGAGTTTCACTTTTACGCCCACCTGCGCTAACTGCTGCTGGGTAAACTGCAACACTTTCTGCGCGGTGCTGTGATTATGAGACGACCACAACGTGGTGGTAAATCCGTTCGGATAACCGGCCTCTTTCAGCAACTGGCGGGCTTTCGCCGGATCGTAAGGCCAGGGTTTGAACGTCTCGGCGAATGCGATGGCTGGCGGCACCACGCCGGCAGCGGGCGTCGCATACCCGGCGAAGGCCACTTTCACCAGCGCATCACGATTAATGGCGTAGTTAAGCGCTTCACGCACTTTAGGGTCGTCGAACGGTTTTTGCGTCACGTTCATGCTGATATAACGCTGCATGATCGACGGCGTGGTGACCAGGTCCAGCCTGGCGTTTTTTTGTAGCACCGCGGCTTGTTCGTAAGGAATGGGGAAAGCAAACTGCGCTTCGCCCGTTTGCAGCATCGCCGCACGGGTATTGTTATCCACCACCGGACGCCAGGTGATGGAATCCAGCTTCGGCAGCCCCTGCTCCCAGTAACCGGCGTTCTTTTTCACTTTGACAAAGTCGGTTTGATTCCAGGTATCCAGCGCATAAGGCCCGGTTCCCACCGGGTGAAAGCCGATCTCTTTGCCGTATTTTTGCAACGCGGCCGGTGAAATCATTACCGTGGCCGGATGGGCAAGGATGTTAATAAACGCGGAGAACGGCTGTTTCAGGGTGATTTTTACGGTCGTCGGGTCCACCGCGTCGGTGCTGGCGATATTTTTATACAGGTTATAACGCTTAAGCTTGTTATCCGGGTTGCTGGCGCGGTCGAGGTTAGCTTTTACCGCCGCGGCGTTGAAGTCGGTACCGTCCTGAAATTTCACGCCCTGACGCAGCTTCACGGTATACACCAGCCCGTCATCCGACACGGTGTAGCTTTCCGCCAGTACATTTTTCACTTTCATCTCTTTATCAAGGCCAAACAGCCCCTGATAAAACGACTTTGCCACCTGCTGGGAGAGCGTGTCGTTGGCGTCATATGGATCGAGGGTGGTGAAATTCGACGCGACCGCGACAGTGATATCCTTTGCGGCGAATGCGGAACCGGCAAACAGCGCGGCACTGACGCTGGCCGCGACCAGTAACTTACGGGTGATGATTTTTGTCATGTTATATCCTCATTATCCCTGCTTTTTTTATAAGTCGGTTTATAGGCTGCCGACGATATGGCGCGCCACAAAGTGATCGGGCCCGACCGGCACCAACGGGGCCACAAACGGATTGTCTCCGCGCTTGCGGGTGGCGCTGGGAATTTCATCCGACAACAGTACCGGCTGGCGTCGGCGGTGCGCCGGATCGGCCACCGGAACAGCGGCCATGAGTTTGCGGGTATAGGGGTGCTGTGGATTTTCAAACACCGCCTGGCGTGGACCGATTTCGACAATCTGCCCCAGATACATCACCGCTACGCGATGGCTGATACGCTCTACTACCGCCATATCGTGGGAAATAAATAAAAACGCGATGCCAAATTCGCGCTGGAGATCGAGCAATAAATTAATGATTTGTGCGCGGATCGACACATCCAACGCCGAGACTGATTCATCGGCAATCACGACTTTCGGATTCAGCGCCAGCGCTCTGGCGATGCAAATACGCTGACGCTGACCGCCGGAAAACTCATGCGGGTAGCGCCAGGCGTGCTCCGGCTTCAGCCCAACGCGCTCCAGCAGCCAGGCGACGCGCTCCCCGGCGTCTTCCTCTTTCATCAAGCCATGCACCAGCAGCGGCTCCATGATGGAATACCCCACCGTCAGGCGCGGATCGAGCGACGCGTACGGGTCCTGGAAGATGAACTGAATGTCCCGCCGCACCGGCTGCATAGCCGACGGGGATAGCTGGTCGATACGTTTTCCTTCAAAGGTGATGCTGCCGGATTCACTCTCCACCAGCCGCAACAGCGAACGCCCGATGGTGGATTTGCCGCAGCCGGATTCCCCCACCAGCGCCAGGGTTTCGCCCGGCCATAAATCAAAACTGACGTGCTCGACGGCATGGACTTCACGGGTGACGCGATTAAAAATCCCGCTGCGGACCGGGAAGCGCGTCACCAGATCGCGCACCTGAAGAATGGGCCCTTCACTGGTGATAACCGTGTCGCGCAAAGGACGTTTTTCATCCCCGGCCACCTCGTTGAGCAGCGGGAATTTGCGCGGTAGCGTCTGGCCTTTCATCGAGCCCAGACGCGGTACCGCAGCCAGTAACGCTTTGGTGTAAGGATGCTGAGGCTGGGTGAAAATCTCGTTTACCGGCGCCGTCTCGACCCGCTTGCCCTGATACATCACCAGTACCCGATCCGCCAGGTCGGCGACCACGCCCATATCGTGGGTGATAAAAATCACCCCCATGGACATTTCCTGTTGCAGCACGCGAATAAGCTGCAAAATTTGCGCCTGGATCGTGACGTCAAGGGCGGTGGTCGGTTCATCGGCGATCAAGACCGCCGGTTTGCAGGAGAGCGCCATTGCGATCATCACCCGCTGGCGCATCCCGCCGGAAAGCTGATGCGGATAGCGCGATAAAATCGCCTGGGCTTCCGGGATGCGAACCAGATCGAGCATCCGTTTCGCTTCCGCCAGCGCGCTTTTGTGGCTTAATCCCTGATGCAGGCGGATAGACTCCGCGATTTGCTCGCCTACCGGGAACACCGGATTGAGGGAGGTCATCGGCTCCTGGAAAATCATCGCCATATCGGCGCCACGCACGTCACGCATTTTACCGGGGCTGGCGGTTGACAGATCCAGTACCTGGCCGTTGCGCCGACGCAACAGCATCGGCCCGCTCTCCACCTCGCCGCCCGCCTGCTCAATCAACCGCATCAGCGCCAGCGCCGTTACCGATTTCCCTGAGCCGGACTCGCCGACGATGGCCAGCGTTTCGCCACGCTGGAGTGAAAAACTCAGTTGGGTTACCGCCTGCGTGACCTCCCGATCCTGCCGGAAGGCGATATTTAAATCCTGAACCGAAAGAACCTGATCTTCAGCCAGATGTTCACTGTGTGACACCAACGCCTCCTGATTCAGGATAAAACTCTTTCCCAGGCGCGCCGCCGTAGCGGGCAATTTCCGCGTTTCCCATGCTCTCTTTATCCTGCATCAATAAGGTATTGCCACGTTTTCTTTATAAATATCATTATCGTTGTATTTCCTTCATATCGAATTTGAATATAGAAAGTGCCACATGTGATGTAAAGCCTCCCGCTCCCCCTACCTCCAGATGGGGCATCCCGCCGGAGCGCGATTTCTGACATAATGCACCCTTTAATTCCCGCCAGGAGAGAGCTCATGGATTTCACCGCTGGACTGATGGCGCTTGAAGACGCCCTTGGACAGATGCTTGCCCGCATCACGCCGTTAACCGACACCGAAACATTGCCGCTGCACCAGGCTTTTGGCCGCGTGCTGGCGCGTGATGTCACCTCGCCGCTGGACGTTCCCGGTTTTGATAATTCGGCAATGGACGGCTATGCGGTGCGCCTGGGCGATGTGAAAGAAGGCGCAGTCCTTCCGGTGGCAGGCAAAGCCTTCGCCGGACAGCCATTCCATGGCGAATGGCCAGAGGGCACCTGCATTCGCATTATGACCGGCGCGCCGGTGCCGACGGGCTGCGACGCGGTCGTTATGCAGGAAGAAACCGATGCCAATGACGCAGGCGTACGCTTTCTTAAGCCGATACGCCCCGGCCAGAACATTCGTTTGCGCGGAGAAGATATTCAGCGCGATGCGGTGGTTCTCACCGCCGGAACCAGGCTCAACGTGGGTGAGCTGCCGATGCTGGCCTCGCTCGGCATTCCGCAGGTTGAAGTGGTACGCAAAATCCAGGTCGCGATTTTCTCCACCGGTGATGAATTACAACTGCCTGGCAAGCCGCTCGGCGACGGGCAGATTTACGACACCAACCGCCTCGCGGTGCATGTGATGCTGGAACAGCTGGGCTGCGAAGTGATCAATCTGGGGATTATCCCGGATGACCCCGATGCGCTGCGCGCCGCGTTTATCGACGCCAACCGCCAGGCGGATCTGGTACTGAGCTCGGGCGGCGTGTCCGTTGGCGAAGCCGATTACACCAAAACGCTGCTGGAGGAGCTGGGAGAGATCACCTTCTGGAAACTGGCGATCAAACCGGGCAAACCGTTCGCGTTTGGACGTCTGCCGGACAGCTGGTTCTGCGGCCTGCCAGGCAACCCGGTGTCTGCGGCGCTGACCTTCTATCAACTGGTGATCCCGTTGCTGGCGAAGCTGAGCGGCCAGCACACGCCTGCGCTGCCGCAAACGCTGCGGGTACGCGCCGCCAGCCGTTTTAAAAAATCACCAGGCCGTCTCGATTTCCAGCGCGGCATATTACAACGCGACGCCGAGGGGATGCCGGAAGTGGTCACCACAGGTCATCAGGGATCGCATATTTTTAGCTCCTTTAGCCAGGGCAACTGCTTTGTGGTACTGGAGCGCGAACGCGGCAATGTGGAAGCCGGGGAATGGGTCGACGTGCAGCCGTTTAATCATCTGTTCGGAGGCTAACCATGGAACAGCTCACCGACCAGGAGATGATGCGCTACAACCGTCAAATTGTACTGCGCGGCTTTGATTTTGAAGGCCAGGAACGTCTGAAAGCCGCACGGGTGCTGATCGTCGGGCTTGGTGGGCTGGGCTGCGCGGCCAGCCAGTATCTGGCGGCGGCGGGCGTGGGGCAGCTTACGCTGCTCGATTTCGACACCGTTTCGGTATCCAACCTGCAACGCCAGACGCTGCATCGCGACGCCACGGTAGGCCAGCGTAAAGTGGATTCGGCGCGGGAACAGCTGGCGGCCATCAATCCCCATATTGTCATTCACACCGTCGCCGATTTGCTGGACGATACGGCAATGGCTGAACAGATTGCCGCACACGATCTGGTCATGGATTGCACCGATAATGTCGATGTGCGTAACCAACTTAACCGGCTGGCCTTCGCCCATAAAATTCCGCTGGTTTCCGGCGCGGCAATCCGTATGGAAGGGCAACTCACGGTGTTCACCTGGGGTGAGGACGAACCCTGTTACCGCTGTCTGAGCCGCCTGTTCGGCGACGGGGTATTAAGCTGCGTTGAGGCGGGCGTAATGGCGCCGCTGGTGGGCGTCATCGGCACGATGCAGGCCATGGAGGCGATCAAAATCCTTGCCCGGTATGGTAAAAGCGCCGCCGGAAAAATTGTGATGTATGACGCCATGACCTGCCAGTTCCGCGAAATGAAACTGGCGCGCAATCCCGCATGCGAAGTGTGCGGTCACTGATCGTCATATAAGCCGTTGTGCCGTACCCCGGAGGCGCTTTTACCACTGCGGATACGGCGCACCGACTCCCTCACCACCAGCGTCCCATTAAGTAACAGTGTGCCGCAGGTGGCGTGGGGCCGAATCAGGCGTTGTTGCAGCATCAACACCGCTTCTTCTCCCAGCTCATCACGCGGGACGTGCATCGCCGTTAGCGGCACGTCCTGAATCGCTGCCAGATTAAACGCGTCGATACTCATCACCGACACATCCTGCGGCACCCGCAAACCGGCTTTTTGTAATGCCGTCATGGTGCCCGCCGCCATAAAGTCGCCGCCCACGAGGATCGCGCTGGGCAGCGGCCCGTCCCGTTCCGCCAGAAAACGGCTTATCAGCGCCTCACTTTCACGGGCGCTAAAGCTGTCGGCGACAATCAGATGACGGGCCTCGTCGAACGTCAGATTATTGGCTTCCCAGCCCGCCCTGATGCCCGCCAACCGCCATTCCATGGTGTAGCGCCGCAGACAAAGCAGCGTGATGATCTGCTTATGGCCCATCTCAAACAGATACCGTGCGGCGGCTTCGCCAATCAAACGATGATCCGGCGCGACGGCAGGAAGCCGCATTTTCACGTCGCGACAATTGATCAGGACGCAAGGTTTGCCGATATCTGCCGCCAGATCGTGGATATGCGGGTTATCGATGCCCAACAGGATCGCCGCTTCGGTCTCCGGTTCATTCATCCGTGCCAGAAACAAGTTGGCATCGCTGTCTTCCTCTTCCAGCGCGCAATAGCGCAGCCTGACGTCATGCGGTGCCAGCGCTTTGTTGATGCTCTGGATAACGCGGTAATAGAAGATGTCTGAACGCTCATCGAACGCACGCTGCGGCGCGAAGACCACCAGATTGTTCAGCAGTAGCCTGCCCGCCGCCATGCCTTCGAGAACTCCCATTTGCCGGGCGCACTCCCTCACCCTGGCCCGCGCCGCCTCGCTGGTGTTGGCTTTGCCTGCCAGCACCCTGGAAACCGTGCTGATGGATAGCCCTGTACGCTGCGCGATCTGCGCGATTTGTAGCTTTTTGCTCATTCTGTGATCCACGCCCATACGGCCAGTGAAAAAATTCTCATGAAAGAAAGTATCGTATTTTCTGCATGTTAATTAACTGTAACCTTTAGTTTTCCGCGGTGATGAGAATCCTTGCACAAATTCCGCTTTTTTCCCTGACACCTGAAAACTAGTCTCTCACTGGTCAACCAATAAAGCGATATCGCCATAAATAACATCACTTAATCCGGGGATAAATCAGGCGCAGGGATGCAATGGTTAACCCAATCCGAAAGTTGTTATACCAATTAATCGTATCAACGTTTTCTGGAGAGTGTTATGAGTCAGGGTGTGAATGAGGAATTAGCCGCCGGCAAAACACGGCGCATAGTGAAAAACCTGCGCTGGTGGGTGCTGGTCCTGTTTTTAATGGGTGTCACCGTTAACTACATAACCCGCAACTCGCTGGGCATTCTGGCCCCGGAACTGAAGGCCAGCCTGGGGATTACTACCGAACAGTATTCATGGATAGTGGGCGCTTTCCAGCTGGCGTATACCCTGTTCCAGCCGCTGTGCGGCTGGCTGATTGACGTGATTGGCTTAAAGCTGGGATTTTTGATTTGCGCTTCCATCTGGGCATTAACCTGTATTTTCCACGCCGGGGCGGGAAGCTGGGTGCAACTGGCGATGATGCGTTTTGTTATGGGCGGCGCGGAAGCCGCCGCAACGCCTGCCAACGCGAAAACCCTCGGGGAATGGTTTCCGAAAAAGGAGCGCCCGGTAGCCGCAGGCTGGGCCGGGGTCGGCTTTTCCATCGGTGCCATGCTGGCCCCGCCGATTATCTATTTTGCCCACGCGTCGTTTGGCTGGCAGGGCGCGTTTATGTTCACCGGTGTCCTGGCGTTGCTGTGGGTGCTGCTGTGGTGGCTGTTCTACCATAATCCGGAACAGCACCCTAACCTCAGCAAAGAAGAACTGGCGTATATACAGCAGGATAATGAACCGCCCGCTGTAAAACTCCCCTTCTTTACCGCACTGAAAACCGTTGGCAAAAACAAACGCTTTTACGGGATCGCCATCCCTGCCTTTATGGCAGAACCAGCCTGGGCAGTGATGAGTTTTTGGGTGCCGCTGTATCTGGCGAAAGAACACGGTATGGATTTAAAACAGATTGCCATGTTTGCCTGGCTGCCGTTTCTCGCCGCCGATCTCGGCAGCGTTGCCAGCGGCTATTTAACCCGTCTGTATACGCGTCTCTTCGGTTGCAGCCGCGTGAATTCCGTGGTCGCCAGTTCGGTGACCGGCGCATTCTTAATGGTCTCGCTGGCGATTGTCGCCCTGACCCGCGATCCGTACATCACCATTATTTTGATTTCCATTGGCGGCTTCGGGCACCAAATCATCTCCTGCATGCTCAGCGCGCTGGTGGTGGAGTCGTTTGATAAAGGCCAGATGGCGACCGTAAACGGCATGCGCGGCTCCTGCGCCTGGATCGCCAGCTTTCTCTTCTCGCTGCTTATCGGCGTGACCGCCGACAAAATCGGCTTTAACCCGCTGTTTATCGCTATGGGTTTCTTCGATCTCATCGGGGCTTTCTTCCTGGTGGTATTTATCGCTGAACGCCGCGCACGTCGCGCCTGAAACTAAGGGACATTATGAAAACCCTCAAACACTGGACGCTGCTGAATGCAGACGCTTCACATGTCACGCTGCAAATTGATCATCGTTACCGGCTGGCGCTGTATGTGCTGGAAAAAGGGTTATTTCGCGTGGCGATTTCCCGCAATACCGGCTGGGCGCTGGAGAAGACCTGGAGTATCGCACCGGAAAAGGACGTGCCCTGGGAAGGCCGCAGCCGTGACGATCTCAGCGGCTTTTCCCTGCCGGGTTACAGCATAGAAGAAACGGATGAGTGTCTGGTCATCGCCACCGATACCCTGCGGGTGACGGTGCATCAGCCGCTGTGGCTGGAATGGCATTACCGGGATACGCACGGCGAGTGGCAGTTGCTGGCCAGCGACCGGTCTACCAGCGCTTATCTGATTAACCCCCACGGCGACGGGGTGGCGCATTATCAACATCGTCTGGATGGCGATCGCTATTACGGGCTGGGTGAAAAGGCAGGCCCGCTGCAGCGAACCGGTAAACGTTATGAAATGCGTAACCTGGATGCCATGGGTTACAACGCCGCCCATACCGATCCGCTGTATAAACATATCCCGTTTACCATCACCAAACGCGAGAAGGTCAGTTTCGGGCTGTTTTACGACAACCTGAGTAGCTGCTGGTTTGGCCTCGGCAACGAGATCGACAACTATCACCGTCCGTACCGTCGCTGGCAGGCGGAAGCCGGGGACATCGATTATTACCTGTTCGTCGGCGAGCGGGTGGTGGATATTACAAAAGCGTTTGTTCGTCTGACCGGCAAAACGCTCTTTGGCCCGAAATGGAGCCTGGGTTACAGCGGTTCGACCATGCATTACACCGATGCGCCCGATGCCCAGCAGCAGCTGATGAATTTCATCCGTCTGTGCAAGGAACATGCGATCCCCTGCGATTCGTTCCAGTTGTCATCGGGTTATACCTCCATCAATAACAAACGCTACGTGTTTAACTGGAACTACGACAAAGTGCCGCAGCCGAAAGCGCTGAGCCAGGCGTTTCACGATGCCGGTTTGCGGCTGGCGGCCAATATCAAGCCCTGTCTGTTGCAGGATCATCCGCGCTATCACGAAGTGGCGGAAAAAGGCCTGTTTATTCGCGATTCAGAAACGGGCCAGCCGGAACGCTCCAGCTTCTGGGATGACGAAGGTTCCAACCTGGATTTTACCAACCCGGACACCATTGCATGGTGGCAGGAGGGGGTCACCACGCAACTGCTGGAAATGGGCATTGATTCCACCTGGAATGATAATAATGAGTTTGAGGTGTGGGACAGCGAGGCTCGCTGCCACGGTTTCGGGACGCCCATCGCCATTAAGCATATTCGCCCCGTCATGCCGCTTTTGATGATGCGCGCCTCGCTGGAAGCGCAACAACGCTTTGCGCCAGACAAACGTCCGTATCTGATTTCGCGTTCCGGTTGCGCCGGGATGCAGCGTTATGTGCAAACCTGGAGCGGGGATAACCGCACCAGTTGGGAAACGCTACGCTTTAACACCCGTATGGGCGTCGGGATGAGCCTTTCCGGGCTCTATAACGTCGGTCATGACGTCGGCGGATTTTCCGGCGATCGTCCGGATCCGGAGCTGTTTGTTCGCTGGGTACAAAATGGCGTGATGCATCCTCGTTTCACTATCCATTCATGGAATGACGATCACACAGTCAATGAACCCTGGATGTACCCGGCCATCACGCCCGCCATCCGCAGCGCCATTGAACTGCGTTATCGCTTACTGCCGTGGTTCTATACCCTGCTCTGGCAAGCCCATGCCGATGATGAACCAATGTTGCGCCCGACATTCCTCGATCACGAACACGATGCGCAGACGTTTGAAGAGTGCGATGAGTTTATGCTCGGTAAAGATCTGCTGGTCGCCAGCGTGGTTGAACCCGGTGCGCGGGAACGGACGCTGTGGCTGCCCGCCAACACCGAAGGCTGGTACGATTTTTACACCGGCGTCTGGTACAGCGGCGGGCAGTGGATCACGCTGGCAGCACCGCTTGAAACCCTGCCGCTGCTGGTACGCGCCGGTGCCGGGCTTCCCCTGAGCGCACGCCTGGCTCATACCAGCCCGGCGGAAGACACGACACGCGAACTGAAGCTCTTCCCGTTGAAAGGTGCGGGAACACGTTGCGGCCTGCTGTTTGAAGACGATGGCGAAAGCTGGGGATATCAGGAAGGTAATGCGCTGTGGCTGGAATGGGAAATGGCGTGCGACGCCGCCACAATCCGCCTGACAATTTCCACTCGCGGCGATTACCGCCCTGCCTGGCGCGAACTGACGGTCACACTGCCGCCTGATGAACATCGCCAGTTATTGATTAATGGCGAAGCCATCCGGTGCTGGCAATTCTGATAAACAGATAAATCAACGGGGCCAGTCGGCCCCGTTTTTCATTACATTTTTTTCAGCAGTTCTTTCACATCTTTCGATTTACTGCTGTCTTTATGACGGTCAGCCCAGTCATTCAACCGTCGTTTGGCTTCTTCCTGCAGATGTTTACGCAACACCTGATCCACCTGCAGCGAGTAATTCAACTGCTGCCAGGAGCCATACACCCGTAGCGGGATGGGCGTCGACTTGAGAAATTCCACCAGGCTTCCCTCACCTTCCCAGCCATTGACGACCTGGACCTGGAACAGGGTATCGCACTGCTCGCTTACCAGATCCATGGTGCCCTGCCCGTTCAGCGCCAGCATTGATGAGCGCCCTTCCATGTGATTCAGGACCAGCTTGCCGTGGTCAAGAGAAACATCAGTGGTAAACGACTCAAGTTTGGTGGCGTTTTCCTCAAACTGCTGCGCTTTCACAGAACCGTTATTGCGTTCAACCGCCTGCTGGATCATCTGCTGGAAATTCATCCCCTCCAGCCGTGAGTTGGTCATTTCTACCTTTGCCTGGCCCTGCCAGTTCTGGCGGAACGCCGCCGCGTCGATTTGCGGGCCGGAAAAATCGCCGGTCATCGACAGCATGCCGCTTAGGGCAATCGGGTAGTTAAACGCTTTCAGGATCTGGCTGATTTCAACATTCTGGATAACCGGCGAAAACGATGCCTGGGCCGCCTGCGGTTTAGCGTTAAAGCTCCCCGGCAGCGAAATATGCCCGGTACCCAGGTTGCCTTCCAGCGTGGAGAGGGTCAACAAACCGCTGTTGTTGGTTAACGCCGCACGCACATTGGTGAAATTCAGCCCGCGCCACAGCACGCTTTGCGCGCTGATTGTCGCCTGGGCCTTGAAACCACGCAGCGCAGAGTAATCCTCCGTGGAGGCATTATCCGCAATCAGCGGGCGCGGTAGCACGTTTTGCTTTTGCGCCTGCTGCGCCACCGGCGTCGCGCCCGACGGCTGCGTTGCCAGCAGTTGTTCAAGATTCAGCTTCGCGAAGGCCAGATTCAGCAGCCATTCAGGATCCTTTTTCAACATCACGCTGCCGTTGCCGCTGAGCTGGCTGTCGTTAGCGCTGAGTTGCAGTTCGCTAAAGCTGAGTTTTTTAAGCCCTTCCTGCCAGTTGGCGTTAAACGCGCCTTGCCCCGCGATCCCCTGCGGGGGTAAATCCGCGCCCTGCAGCTGGTACTGCAGATTGCTGACGTTCGCCGCCAGGTTTTCCGGGTATTCCGCCACGTTAAGCGCAGCGTTAAACGACAAATCCAGCGTGCGCTGATCGCGCAACACCCGGGCGCTGAAATCCACCTGGGCATGACGGTTCTCATCCTGATCCATATCCAGGTTGAGATTACGTACCGTTACCTGCTCGTCCCCTTCATGCTGGAAAACCAGCACACTATCGGCGACTTTCAGGCGGGAAATATTAAAACTCCAGCCGTGGTCAGTGTCGTCCGGCGTGACGCTGCCCTGCGGACCAATAGGCGCATCCTTTGGACGGCGCGCTTCGCTCTCCGGCGTCAATTGCACCACCGCGCCTTTTAGCATCACCTGACGAACATGAAGCTGATGAGACAGCAGCGGCAACAACTTAACGTCGAGACGCATATTTTCAGCCGTGACCATCGGTTGCGACGCGCCCGGCGCGGTGAGCGTCATCCGACCGGAAAGAATGCTCAACTGAGGCCAGACATGCCAGCGCAACGGCCCTTCAAGCTTCAGCTGATAACCACTGCGCGCATCCACCTGACGAACCATGTAGTCGCGAAAATCGTTGGGGTTCACCAACAGCACTAATGCGCACAGGCCGGCGATAATCACCACCAGCAAAATCATTAGCGTCGTCAGAAGTCGTCTCATGGCATCCTCAGTCGATTACCCGATTAGTCTTTATCGATACGGCTGGCAACCGCACCTTGCTGATCGCGGTACTTGGCGTCTTCACGACGGTTATAAGGACGAAGGGCGGGCCCGGAGAGCGGCTCGAAACTGAGCGCCCCAATCACCATCCCTGGACGCAGCGCCAGCGGTAATTTACCGGAGTTATAAAACTCCAGCACAATGCAGCCCTGCCAGCCCGGATCGATACGGTGCGCGGTCACGTGAACCATTAACCCTAAACGCGCCAGCGATGAACGGCCATCCAGCCAGCCGACTAAATCAGCGGGCAACGTGACCGACTCCAGCGTGACCGCCAGCGCCAGTTCCCCCGGATGCAGGAAAAATGCGTCGCCTTCCGCCAGCACGATTTCATCGCTCATTACGCGATCCAGCGCGGCGCTGACTTCGGCCTTCGGGCCGCTTAAATCAATATAGGCAGCGGTGTGACCGCTGAAAGTGCGGAATTTGTTACCCAGCCGCACATCCACCGTCGCGCCGTTAATGCGCTCAACCGGAGGACGCGGGGTAATAGCTAAACGGCCATCATCAAGCCAGGCTTCAATATCACGGTCGCAAAGACGCATCGCACGCTCCTCTTTTGTGCTTGCCATCCCGGCCTGAATGGCCGGGAAAACGCGGGTAGCTCTTAGAACGGTACACGCTAACTGCGTGTTATTCAAAGAATTGGCTGATTTTCGCTTTTAAAATATCAATCGCGATACGGTTTTTACCGCCGCGCGGCACGATGATATCGGCATATTGCTTCGACGGCTCGATAAACTGTAAAAACATCGGTCGTACTGTTTTTTGGTACTGCGTCATCACCGAATCCATAGAGCGGCCGCGCTCGTTAACATCGCGCTTGATGCGGCGCATCAGGCAGATATCCAGCGGGGTGTCGACAAAGATCGAGAAGTTCATCTCCTGGCGCAAACGTGCATCCGTGAGCAACAGTATCCCTTCAAGAATGATCACTTTTTTGGGTTCGATATGTACCGTTTCCTGGGTACGCGTATGTTCGACATAACTATAGACGGGCAGTTCAATGGGTTTGCCAGACTTCAGGGTCTGCAAATGCTGGAACAGCAGACTGTGGTCCATGGCGTTCGGGTGGTCATAATTGGTTTTAACCCGCTCCTCCATCGACAAATGCGTCTGGTCTTTGTAATAGCTGTCTTCAGGAATAACACCAATGTGTTCATCTCCGACCTGGTCGCGCAGTTCGCGATAGAGTGTGCTGGCGATGAGGCTTTTGCCCGATGCGGATGCGCCGGCGATGCCAACGATGACGCATTGATGAGACTTGTCAGTCATAAATGTAGCGACCTGGTTTCTGAATAAGGGGGAAGGACGACGCCGGAGCGCCAAACGCGGCAATTATAGGGATTTCCCCCCCCTGATACCAGTCGCAGGTGTGCCCCGGTTCGGGTCTGAATAACTTTTTTTAAACAGTGGCACCGGAACGCATTTTTTTCAGCCTCATCTCAGTTAATAATTCAGGCTATCGCGATTAATACAATATTGCTCGCTGGAATGAGAATTTATGAGCTGGCGGCATAGGAATTGTAAATTGTTTGTACTAGCATAGCCTGATACATCGAATAATGCGTCCGGGCTTTGCTCCTGGCGGCAATGCCATAACGGATTAGCGGTAATGAATAAAAAGAACATGCGCGTTGACGTTTCTACGCCTCATCCCGTATTACGGTTGCTAAGCCTGGGGCTATTGAGTTTCTTATTTACGCTTTTCTCTCTGGAGCTGACGCTCTCAAGTTCAACCCTGGCGCCGCTGTGGTTTCCCACCGCCATTATGATGGTGGCGTTTTATCGCCATCCGGCCAGTTTCTGGCCCGCTATCGCCGTGGTATGCATAGCGGGTAATTTAGCGGCTTCAATGATGTTATTTCCCAGCCGGCATATAGTAATAACGTTTCCTATTATCAATATTCTTGAAGCGCTGCTCGGGGCAATATTACTGCGAAAACTTTTACCCTCTGCTAATCCATTACAAAATCTCAACAACTGGGTAAAGCTGGCGATTGGTGGCGCGGTTATTCCGCCGTTATTTGGCGCGCTGCTGGCGGTTATTTTTACGCCAGCGGATGAGAACCTAAGAACATTTTTTGTATGGGTATTATCAGAAACAATTGCCGCTATTGCGCTGGTACCGATCGGCCTGTTGTTTAAATCCCGTTATCTGTTGCGCCACCGCAATCCGCGTTTGTTTTTAGAAACCACCGTGACGCTGGTTGTGACGCTCTCTTTGAGCTGGGTTGCGCTGCATTTTCTGCCGTGGCCCTTCACCTTTATTATCCTGCTACTGATGTGGAGCGCCCTTCGCCTGCCGCGTCTTGAAGCTTTCACCGTGTTTCTCGCCACGGTCATGATGGTAGCGCTGACCTTGACGCGTAACCCGGAACTGCTTACTCCGCATCATCCTACGGTTACGTTAAACGCGCCCTGGCTACCGTTTTTAATGATCCTGCTGCCTGCGAATATCATGACGATGGTGATGTATGCGTTTCGCGAAGAGCGCAAAAACATTTCCGAGAGCGAAACCCGTTTTCGTAACGCCATGGAATATTCGTCTATCGGCATGGCGCTGGTTTCTATTGATGGCCGCTGGCTTCAGGTGAATAAATCGTTATGCCAGTTTCTGGGTTATACCCCGGAAAAGATGACCAGCATGACATTCCAGCAGATCACCTGGCCGGAAGACTTGCATGATGATTTGGAACAGCTTGAAAGCCTGATTAAAGGCGATATCAACAGCTACTCTCTGGAGAAACGTTATTTTACCCAGTCCGGCGAAGTGGTGTGGGCGCTGATGTCGGTTTCCGTGGTGCGAGACAGCAACGGCACGCCGCTTTATTTCATCGCCCAGATTGAGGATATCAACGACCTCAAACACACCGAATGGATGAATAAACGGCTGATGGAACGCATTACCCTCGCGAACGAAGCGGGCGGCATCGGCATCTGGGAGTGGGAATTAGGGCCGGATATTATCAGCTGGGATAAGCGGATGTTCGAACTGTACGATATTCCGCCACATATTAAACCCACTTACCAACTCTGGGCGTCCCGGGTAGTAAAAGAGGATCTCGCGCCGGTAGAGGGCGCCATCCGCGATGCATTAAAAGCACGCGTCCCGTTCAAGATTGAATTTCGCATTCAGGTCAGCGAAGGAATTCGCTACATTCGCGCCCTTGCCAATCGCGTGGTTAACAAACAGGGCGATGTGGAACGCCTGCTCGGCGTGAATATGGATATGACCGAGGTCAAACAGTTAAACGAGGCGTTATTCCAGGAAAAAGAGCGTCTGCATATTACCCTCGACTCCATCGGCGAAGCGGTAATTTGTACTGATATTGAAATGAACGTGACTTTTATGAACCCGGTGGCCGAGAAAATGAGCGGCTGGACGCAGGAACAGGCCATGGGGCATCCGTTGCTGTCGGTGTTGCGCATTACTTTTGGCGATAAAGGCCCGCTGATGGAAAACATCCACAGCGGCGACGTTAGCCGCACCGCCATTGAGCAGGACGTGGTGTTGCACTGTCGCAGCGGCGGGAGCTACGACATTAACTATACCGTCACGCCGCTCAGCACCCTGGACGGGCAAAATATTGGCTCGGTACTGGTAATTCAGGACGTGACCGAATCGCGCAAAATGCTGCGCCAGCTCAGTTATAGCGCCTCGCATGACGCCCTGACGCATCTGGCGAACCGCGTCAGTTTCGAAAACCATCTGAAGCGGCTGTTGCAAAGCGTCGGCGAAAACCACCAGCGCCATGCGCTGGTGTGCATCGATCTGGATCGCTTTAAAGCGGTGAACGACACGGCGGGCCACGCGGCGGGCGATGCCCTGCTGCGCGAACTGGCATCGCTGATGCTGGGCATGTTGCGCACCACTGATATTCTGGCGCGGCTCGGCGGCGATGAATTCGGCCTGCTGCTGCCCGATTGCGGCATCGAGAACGCCTATACCATTTCTTCTCGTCTGATCCAGGCGGTCAACGATTACCACTTTATGTGGGAAGGCCGCCTGCATCGTATCGGCGCCAGCGCCGGGATCACCTTGATTGACGCCAATAATAATCTGGCCTCGGACGTGATGTCCCAGGCCGATATCGCCTGCTATGCCTCAAAAAACAAAGGTCGCGGGGTGGTAACGATTTACGAGCCGCAGCAACAGCATTTGCAACAGCAACGCACGCTGCTGGCCCAGGAAGAACAACATCGCATTATTCATAACAATCATATGATGCTGCTGGCGCGCGCCGTGGCCTCGCCGCGTATCCCGGAATCCACCAACTTCTGGCTGCTTTCACTGCGTCTGTGGACCAGCGAAGGCAATGTGCTGGAAGAAGCCGCGTTTCGTTCCGGCGTAAGCGATCCGGCTCTGCTGTGCGATCTGGACTGGCGCGTGTTTAACGATTTCCTGAAAAATCACGCCGCCGCCATTGCGCTTAAAGGCTTTGGCGTCGCCCTTCCCTTGTCGCCTCAGGGGATTGCAAACGATGACCTGATCAATCAAATGCTGGCAACGCTCAGCACCAGCTCGCTGCCGCCGCGTTTGCTGCACCTCACCATTCACAGCGATGTGTTGCTCACCGACGACGATCGCGCAACGAAAAACATGATCAAACTGCGTAATGCCGGTTGCCGCGTCATTGTCAGCCAGGTGGGGCGTGACATGGACATTTTCAATCAGCTTAACCGCCAGATGTGCGACTACGTCATGATTGCGCCGGAACTGGTGATGGATGTTCACACCAACCTGATGGATGAAATGATGGTGACCATCATTCAGGGGCACGCCCAGCGGCTGGGGCTGAAGTGCATCGCAGGCCCGGCCGATCAGGCGATGATTATGGATACGCTTTCCGGCATCGGCATTGATATGATTTGGGGCGACACCATCGCGCAAACTCAGCCGCTGGATATGCTGCTCAATCAGGGTTATTTCGGGATTAACTGATCCGGCTGCCAGCCCGGGTTATACCAGATATGCAGTAATGCGTACGAGCGCCACGGCGCCCAGCGCTCGGCGTAACGCCGGATGTGTGCAGGCGTCATACCGGGAAAACGCAGTTTAATCGCATAGTCATCCGACAAAAACACATCCGGGCTTTGCCAGCCGCGTAACGCAAAGTAGCTGGCGGTCCAGCGCCCGATACCGGGCAACTGCATTAATGCTTTAATGCCCTGCGTCACATCGTCCGGCCGCGACAGCATTAATTGCCCCTCAAGACAGCGCTGCGCCAGATGGATTATGGCGTCGGCGCGCATTTTCGACATGCCCAGCGCTTTCAAATCTTCCCAACGGGCGGCGGCCAGAATCGACGCATCGGGAAAGAGACGCCAGCCCGGCGCATCTTCAAGCGGTTGACCATATGCCTGCACCAGTTTACTGGTCAGTTTGGCCGCCATCGCGACACTCACCAGTTGCCCTAACACCGCGCGGATCAACTGCTCAAAAGGGTCGACACAGCCAGGCAGCCGCAGGCCCGGCTTCGGGGCGGCAAGCTCGCCCAGCGTTTGGATCATGGGATACGGGTCGGTATCCAGATCCAGCCATCGCCGCAGTCGTGCCAGGGCCTCATCGGCCACCGGCAACAGACCGTCGCTTAATGTCACCTGCAGGACATCATTCCCGTCGAGGTGAAGGGTCGCCAGCCCCTGCGCATCATCAAATGCCATTACCCGCTTCAGACAGCGTTCCTCAATGATTTCGACGCCTTCGACGGTACGCTGGCGTAAAAAACCACACATCCAGGGCCAGTCGTACGGGCCGCGATAATCAATAGTAAACATGCTATCTCCTTGAATTGCTGGCCAGAGTTTAGCCTGATTTATGCTTTTCTGCCTTGCTGTCATATTCCGTTTGATGCCAGCGCCACATTCGGCTAAAGTCGCCCCCCTTCTTCACAGGCATGGGGATGAAAATGTTTATTGGTTTTGATTACGGCACTGCAAACTGTTCGGTGGCAATTATGCGCGACGGCGCACCGCAAATGCTGACGCTGGAAAACGGCTCGCCGCTGCTGCCATCAATGCTGTGCGCGCCGACCCGCGACGCCATTAGCGAATGGTTATATCGTTGCCATGACGTTCCGGCGACCGGTGAAGAGAACAAAGCGCTGCTGCGCCGTGCGATGGCCGCCAATCGCGAGGAAGACATTCGCGTGACCGACGCCAGCGTACAGTTTGGTCTGGCGGCGCTGCAGCAGTATATGGACGATCCGGAGGAAGTCTGGTTCGTTAAATCGCCCAAATCGTTTCTCGGTGCCAGCGGTTTAAAACCGCAGCAGGTGGCGCTGTTTGAAGATCTGGTGTGCGCGATGATGCTGCATATTCGCAACGCTGCCGCCGCGCAAACAGACCAGCCCATCGATCAGGCCGTGATTGGTCGCCCGATCAACTTTCAGGGTTTAGGGGGCGATGAAGCCAATACCCAGGCGCAGGGCATTCTGGATCGCGCCGCCCGACGTGCGGGTTTCCGCGACGTGGTGTTCCAGTACGAACCCGTCGCTGCCGGACTGGATTTCGAATCGACCCTTATCCAGGAAACACGCGTACTGGTCGTCGATATTGGCGGCGGCACGACCGACTGTTCAGTGCTGTTAATGGGGCCGCAATGGGCGACACGGGCCGATCGCGAAGCCAGCCTGTTGGGGCACAGCGGCTGCCGTATCGGCGGTAACGATCTGGATATCGCTCTCGCCTTTAAACAGTTGATGCCCCTGTTAGGACTGGGTGGCGAAACCCAAAAAGGGATCGCCCTGCCCGCCCTGCCCTGGTGGAATGCGGTGGCTATTAACGATGTTCCCGCGCAAAGCGATTTCTACAGCGCCGCCAATGGTCGACTGCTGCTGGATTTAATCCGCGACGCCAAAGCGCCAGATGATGTGGCGAGACTGCGTAAAGTGTGGCAACAGCGTTTAAGCTACCGGCTGGTACGGGTCGCTGAAGAGAGCAAAATCGCGTTGTCCGGCACCGACAATCACCTGGCGCAAATGCCGTTTATCAGTGACGCACTGCAAACCGCAATTTCACAAAACGCGTTTGAAGCAGCGCTGGCCCAGCCGTTACAGCGCATCATCGAACAGGTTACGCTGGCGCTGGAAGCCAGTCATATTACGCCGGATGTGATTTACCTGACCGGCGGCAGCGCACGTTCGCCCTTGATTCGCAATCTGCTGGCGGCGCATTTGCCGGGAACGCCGATTCGCGGCGGCGACGATTTCGGCTCGGTGACTGCCGGGCTGGCGCGCTGGGCAAATGTGGTGTTCCGGTAATCCACAAAACGCCGGGGGAGCGTTAAAGGGAAATAACCTTACGCCCCTCGGGCAGTTCAATGGTGATTTTCAACTCCCCGCCTAACGCTTCTGCATAGCGTTTCAGCGTCGAGACTTTGATATCTTCTCCCCGTCGCTCCATGGCGGCTACCGCAGGCTGGGTCACGCCCAGTCGTTCAGCGAGTTCCTGCTGCGACATCGCGCGCATTTCCCGAAGGGTCGGCAGACCATTTTCCGCAGCGAATGCCTCCGCCATGCGCTCGATTTTCGCCCTGCGCTCGGGTGAATATTCCGCTAGTTTTTCCTGAAATGTCTTCATAGAGTCTCCTTTTTACGGGCGAGATCGCGTGCGAAAATCGCATCGACTTGTGCAATTAACAATGTATAAAAGCGCTTTTTTCCCGTTTTTTGGCCGCCATATAACAGTACAGCTTGCTGTCTGTGATTAAAGGCAAACCCTACGCGCCATGGCTCACCGGCATATTGTATACGTAGCTCTTTCATATTTGGGTAACGCGATCCAACGAGTGTGTCAACGTGGGGGCGTCCAAGGTTGGGCCCGCTAATTTCTAACAGGGTGATCATCATGTTGATGCGATCCTGCAGCCCTGCCTCTTGTTTATCAAACCACTGCTCAAACTCCGGTGTTAATACAACCGTCCATGTCATAATTACCTCATAAAGTGTAGTTTATATTGCATCCCGCCACTACACTCTATACTGTCAAAATTTGTACTGCTGTTTGCCGCATCGATCCTGCGAGAAATCTCGAAGAAATGCGGCGATTCAGAGGAATCCTGAAACTCTTCCATATTTCCTCCATTTTTCTCCCGGCGCGACTCTCTACACTAGTATCATTACGCCTAATCGTTTCAGGATAAGAAGACGTTTAACTTATGAAAGGTACTGGTTTCTCGCGTTGGTTAATGCCCCTCGTGGTTGTGATCGCTGTCGTGGCGGCATTGTGGTACTGGCACGCCCAAAAACCAGATGCGGCGGCAGGACAGCAGGCAACTGACCAGCCGCGTAAGGCTGGCGGCGGCCGCACCGGTATGCGAGCCCCTCTCGCCCCCGTGCAGGCGGCGACCGCGGTCCGCGAGGCGGTACCGCGCTATCTTTCCGGTCTGGGCACCGTTACGGCGGCCAACACCGTGACTGTCCGCAGCCGGGTTGACGGGCAACTGATGGCGCTGCATTTTCAGGAAGGGCAGCAGGTAAAAGCCGGAGATTTGCTGGCGGAAATCGATCCCAGCCAGTTCAAAGTGGCACTGGCACAGGCCGAGGGACAGCTGGCGAAAGATAAAGCCACGCTGGCCAATGCCCGACGCGATTTGGCGCGTTACCAGCAACTCAGTAAAACCAATCTGGTTTCGCGTCAGGAGTTAGACGCCCAGCAGGCGCTGGTCAATGAAACCCTCGGCACCATCAAAGCGGATGAAGCCGCTGTCGCCAGCGCGCAACTGCAACTGAACTGGAGCCGCATCACCGCGCCGACAGAGGGACGCGTCGGCCTGAAGCAGGTAGATATCGGCAATCAAATTTCCAGCGGCGATACTGCCGGCATTGTGGTTCTGACCCAAACCCACCCTATCGACGTGCTGTTTACCCTGCCGGAAAGCGACATCGCCACTATCCTGCAGGCGCAAAAAGCCGGAAAAACCCTGACGGTGGAAGCCTGGGACCGCACCAATAAGCAGAAACTCAGCAGCGGCACCCTGTTGAGCCTGGATAACCAGATTGACGTCACCACCGGCACTATCAAATTAAAAGCGCGCTTCGATAATCAGGACGATGCGCTGTTTCCTAATCAGTTCGTTAACGCCCGAATGCTGGTGGATACCCAGCAGGATGCCATCGTCATCCCTGCCGCCGCGCTGCAAATGGGTAATGACGGGCATTTCGTCTGGGTGCTGAACGGGGATAACCAGGTTAGTAAACATACGGTCACCACGGGTATCCAGGACAGTGAAAAAGTGGTGATCGCCGCCGGGTTGTCGGCAGGGGATCGCGTGGTGACTGACGGCATCGATCGCCTGACCGAAGGCGCGAAGGTGGAAGTGGTTGACGCGCATAATGCCGGAGGCAACGCGCAGCAGGCCGATCCGGCGCAGCCGCGCGGTCAGCGCCCAACGCCGGGAGCCCGTTCCTGATGCAGGTATTACCTCCGAGCGCCACCGGCGGGCCGTCCCGCCTGTTTATCTTACGCCCGGTGGCCACCACGTTGCTGATGGTCGCCATTATGCTGGCAGGCGTGCTGGGTTACCGTTTTCTGCCGGTATCGGCATTACCGGAAGTCGATTACCCCACGATTCAGGTGGTAACGCTGTACCCGGGTGCAAGCCCGGATGTGGTCACCTCCGCGATTACCGCACCGCTGGAGCGCCAGTTTGGTCAGATGTCCGGCCTGAAGCAGATGTCATCACAAAGCGCTGGCGGCGCCAGCGTGATTACCCTGCAATTCCAGCTGTCGCTGGCGCTGGATGTGGCCGAGCAGGAGGTCCAGGCGGCGATTAATGCCGCCACTAATCTACTGCCGGGCGATCTCCCTAACCCTCCGGTCTACAGTAAAGTCAATCCGGCTGACCCGCCGATCATGACCCTGGCGGTGACGTCCAGCGCGCTGCCGATGACCCTGGTGGAAGATATGGTGGAAACCCGGGTAGCGCAGAAAATCTCCCAGGTGTCCGGCGTCGGGCTGGTGACGCTTTCCGGTGGTCAACGCCCGGCGGTGCGGGTCAAACTTAACGCTCAGGCGCTTGCCGCGCTCGGCTTAACCAGCGAAACCGTGCGTACCGCCATCAGCAACGCCAACGTCAATTCCGCAAAAGGCAGCCTCGACGGCCCGGAGCGCGCCGTTACGCTTTCCGCTAACGACCAGATGAAATCGGCGGACGAGTACCGCAATCTGATTATTGCGTATCAAAATGGTGCCGCGATCCGTCTCGGTGACGTGGCGACGATTGAACAGGGCGCGGAAAACCGCTGGCTTGGCGCATGGGCCAACAAGCAACAGGCCATCGTGATGAATATTCAGCGCCAGCCTGGCGCAAATATCATCGCCACTGCCGACAGCGTACGTCAGATGCTTCCAGCGCTGACCCAAAGCCTGCCAAAATCCGTGGACGTCAAACTGCTGGCGGACCGCACCACCAATATTCGCGCTTCGGTCAGCGACACGCAGTTTGAACTGATGATGGCGCTGGCGCTGGTGGTCATGATCATCTATCTGTTCCTGCGCAACGTGCCGGCGACCCTCATCCCCGCCGTTGCGGTCCCGCTGTCGCTGGTGGGCACATTTGCCGTGATGGTATTTTTCGATTTTTCCATTAATAACCTGACGCTAATGGCGCTGACCATCGCCACCGGGTTTGTGGTGGATGACGCCATTGTGGTGATCGAAAATATCTCACGCTATATCGAGAAAGGCGAAAAACCGCTGGCTGCGGCGCTGAAGGGTGCCGGAGAGATCGGGTTTACTATCATCTCCCTCACCTTCTCGCTTATTGCGGTGCTGATCCCGTTGTTGTTTATGGGTGATATCGTAGGCCGGTTATTCCGCGAGTTTGCCATCACGCTGGCCGTCGCGATCCTGATTTCAGCGATTGTCTCTCTGACCCTGACGCCAATGATGTGCGCCCGGATGCTGAGCCACGAATCCCTGCGTAAACAAAACCGCTTCTCACGCGCCAGCGAGCGTTTCTTTGACCGGGTCATCGCCAGTTACGGACGGGGATTAACGCGTGTGCTGAGCCACCCGTGGCTGACCCTTAGCGTGGCGCTCGGCACGCTGGCGCTCACGGTGGTCTTATGGCTGCTGATCCCTAAAGGCTTCTTCCCGGTGCAGGATAACAGCATCATTCAGGGCACGTTGCAGGCGCCGCAGTCGGCGTCATTCGCCAGTATGGCGGAGCGTCAGCAACGGGTCGCGGAGGTCATTTTAAAAGACCCGGCGGTTGAAAGCCTGACCTCATTCGTTGGCGTGGACGGCACCAATGCCTCGCTCAACAGCGCCCGGCTGCAAATCCACCTTAAGCCGCTCGATGAGCGTGATGACCGCATCCAGCCGGTGATTACCCGTCTGCAACAGGCGGTGGCGAACGTGCCAGGCGTGGCGCTGTATCTGCAACCCACCCAGGATCTGACCATCGATACTCAGGTCAGCCGCACCCAGTACCAGTTTACGCTTCAGGCCAACTCGCTGGAGGCGCTCAGTACATGGGTTCCGGCGCTTATGGATAAGCTGGCTACCCTGCCCGCGCTGTCTGACGTCAGCAGCGACTGGCAGGACCAGGGACTGGTGGCCTATGTCAATGTCGATCGCGACAGCGCCAGCCGCCTGGGTATCAGCATGAGCGAGGTCGATAACGCGCTGTATAACGCGTTCGGCCAGCGGCTGATATCCACGATTTATACCCAGGCGAACCAGTATCGCGTGGTGCTTGAGCACGATACTCACGCCACGCCGGGCCTGAGCGGGCTGGATACCATAAGGCTGACCAGCGCCGACGGCGGAGTCGTGCCGTTAAGCGCCATTGCCAAAGTGGAACAGCGCCATGGGCCGATGTCGATTAATCATCTCGATCAGTTCCCGTCCACCACCATTTCTTTCAACGTGACGGAAGGCTACTCGCTGGAGCAGGCGGTCAATGCGATTCTGGATGCGGAAAAGACACTGGCATTCCCGGCGGATATCACCACCTCCTTCCAGGGCAGCACGCTCGCCTTCCAGGCGGCGCTGGGTAACACTATCTGGCTGATACTGGCATCGGTGGTGGCGATGTATATCGTCCTTGGCGTGCTGTATGAAAGTTTTATTCATCCGATCACTATTCTCTCCACGCTGCCGACCGCAGGGGTCGGCGCCCTGTTGGCGCTGATGCTGGCGGGCAGTGAACTGGATGTGATCGCGATAATCGGCATCATTCTGCTGATCGGCATCGTCAAGAAAAACGCCATCATGATGATCGACTTCGCGCTGGCGGCGGAGCGGGAACAGGGGCTTTCGTCCTATGAAGCGATTTATCAGGCCTGTCTGCTGCGCTTTCGCCCCATCCTGATGACGACGCTGGCGGCCTTGCTTGGCGCACTGCCGCTGATGCTCAGCACCGGCGTCGGGGCCGAATTGCGCCGCCCGCTGGGGATCGGCATGGTCGGCGGGCTTTTGGTGAGTCAGGTATTAACGCTGTTTACCACGCCGGTTATCTATCTGTTGTTCGATCGCCTGTCCCATTACACCCGGGCGCGTTTTAGCCGTAAAACAGAGGAGGCGTAAGTGCGATTTTACGCCCTGTTTATTTATCGGCCTGTCGCCACGATCCTGCTGACGCTGGCGGTGACGCTGTGCGGTGTTCTGGCGTTTCGGCTCCTGCCGGTCGCCCCGCTGCCGCAGGTCGATTTCCCGGTCATTATGGTCAGCGCCTCGCTGCCCGGCGCGTCCCCGGAAACCATGGCGTCATCGGTGGCGACACCGCTGGAGCGTGCGCTGGGACGCATTGCCGGGGTCAATGAGATGACCTCGTCAAGCTCGCTTGGCAGCACGCGCATAATTTTGCAGTTCGATTTTGAGCGCAATATTAACGGCGCGGCGCGTGATGTGCAGGCGGCGATCAATGCGGCGCAGAGTCTGCTGCCAAGCGGGATGCCGAGCCGCCCGACTTACCGCAAAGCGAATCCGTCCGATGCGCCGATCATCATTCTGACGCTGACTTCCGATACGTTATCCCAGGGCGCGCTGTACGACTTCGCCTCTACCCAACTTGCCCAAACTATCGCGAAAATTGAGGGCGTCGGCGACGTGGACGTGGGCGGCAGCTCGCTGCCAGCGGTACGCGTCGATCTTAATCCTCAGGCGCTGTTTAACCAGGGCGTGTCGCTGGATGCGGTGCGAACCGCCATCAGCGAAGCCAACGTGCGTCGGCCTCAGGGCGCGCTGGAAGACAGCGACCGACGCTGGCAAATCCAGGCCAATGACGAACTGAAAACCGCCGCGGAATACCAGCCGTTGATCATCCACTACCACAATGGCGCAGCGGTAAAGCTCCAGGATGTGGCGACGGTCACCGACTCGGTGCAGGACGTGCGCAACGCCGGGATGACCAACGCCAAACCGGCGATTTTGCTGATAATCCGCAAGGCGCCGGACGCCAATATTATTGAAACCGTGGATCGCATCCGCGCCCGGGTGCCGGAACTGCGCGAGATCATCCCGGCCTCTATCGATCTGCAAATCGCCCAGGATCGTTCGCCGACCATTCGCGCCTCCCTCAAGGAAGTGGAACAGACGCTGGTGATCTCCGTGGCGCTGGTGATCCTGGTGGTATTTCTGTTTTTGCGTTCCGGGCGCGCCACGTTTATCCCGGCTATCGCGGTGCCGGTGTCGTTAATCGGCACCTTTACGGCCATGTACCTGTGCGGTTTTAGCCTCAATAACCTGTCGCTGATGGCATTAACCATTGCCACCGGCTTTGTGGTGGATGACGCCATCGTGGTGCTGGAGAATATTTCCCGGCATCTCGAAGCGGGCGTCAAACCACTCCAGGCGGCGTTGCAGGGGGTGCGGGAAGTGGGCTTTACGGTGCTCTCCATGAGCCTGTCGCTGGTCGCGGTATTTCTGCCGCTGCTGCTGATGGGCGGATTGCCGGGCCGCTTATTCCGGGAGTTTGCGGTGACGCTCTCGGTGGCGATAGGCATCTCTCTGGTGGTATCGCTGACCTTAACCCCAATGATGTGCGGCTGGCTCCTCAAGGCCAGCAAGCCAAAAACCCAGCCGCGTAAGCGCGGTATTGGCCGCGTGCTGACCGCCATGCAGGAGGGCTACGCCACGTCCCTGCAATGGGTGCTGCGTCATACCCGCCTGGTGGGCGTGGTGTTACTCGCCACTATCGCGCTCAATATCTGGCTGTATATCGCCATCCCCAAAACGTTTTTCCCGGAACAGGACACCGGCCGCCTGATGGGCGGTATTCAGGCGGATCAAAGCATTTCTTTCCAGGCGATGCGTGGTAAGTTGCAGGATTTTATGAAGATCATCCGCGACGATCCGGCGGTGGATAACGTCACCGGGTTTACGGGCGGGTCGCGGGTTAACAGCGGGATGATGTTTATCTCGTTGAAACCGCTTGGCGAACGTAAAGAGACGTCGCAGCAGGTAATCGATCGGTTACGTAAAAAACTGGCCAGGGAGCCTGGCGCCAGCCTGTTTTTAATGGCGGTACAGGATATCCGGGTGGGCGGACGGCAGTCTAACGCCAGTTATCAGTACACGTTATTGTCCGACGACCTGGCGGCGTTACGTGAATGGGAGCCGAAGATCCGTAAGGCCTTTTCCACGTTGCCGGAACTGGCGGATGTTAACTCCGACCAGCAGGATAACGGCGCGGAGATGAGCCTGATTTACGACCGGGAAACCATGTCGCGGCTGGGCATCAGCGTTCAGGACGCGAACGGCCTGTTGAATAACGCCTTTGGTCAGCGGCAAATATCCACCATTTATCAGCCGCTGAACCAGTACAAAGTGGTGATGCAGGTCGATCCCCGCTACACCCAGGATATCAGCGCCCTGAACCAGATGTTTGTGATCAACAGCGACGGCAAACCGATTCCGTTGTCCAGCTTCGCCCGCTGGCAACCGGCCAACGCGCCGCTGTCGGTGAATCATCAGGGGCTGTCGGCGGCCTCCACTATCGCGTTTAACCTGCCCTCCGGGGTGTCATTGTCTGAGGCCAGCGCAGCCATTGACCGCACCATGACCGCCCTTGGCGTACCCTCAACGGTTCGCGGCAGCTACGCGGGCACCGCGCAGATATTTCAGGACACCATGAACTCCCAGGTCTTTTTGATTCTGGCCGCAATCGCCACGGTATATATCGTATTAGGGATCCTGTATGAAAGTTATGTGCATCCGCTGACGATACTCTCGACTCTGCCATCGGCAGGCGTTGGCGCACTGCTGGCGCTTGAGCTTTTCGGCGCACCGTTCAGTCTGATCGCCCTGATAGGCATTATGCTGTTGATCGGGATCGTGAAAAAGAACGCCATCATGATGGTAGATTTCGCCATCGAGGCGCAGCGAAAAGGCGACTTATCGCCGGAACAGGCGATTTTTCAGGCCTGTTTGCTACGCTTTCGTCCCATTATGATGACCACTCTGGCGGCGCTGTTTGGGGCGCTGCCTCTGGTGATATCCAGCGGCGACGGCGCGGAACTGCGTCAGCCGCTGGGCATTACCATCGTTGGCGGTCTGGTGATGAGCCAGTTGCTGACGCTCTACACCACGCCGGTGGTTTATCTGTTTTTTGACCGACTGCGACTGCGCTTTACGCGCCAGCGTCGTGGAGGTGAAACCATTACGACGAGTGAGTAGCCGATGACGGAATTGCCCAACAACGTGCGCTGGCAACTGTGGATCGTGGCGTTTGGTTTCTTTATGCAAACGCTGGATACCACCATTGTGAATACCGCCCTGCCCTCCATGGCGCGGAGTCTCGGCGAAGATCCGCTGCATATGCATATGGTGATCGTATCCTATGTGCTGACGGTGGCGGTGATGCTGCCTGCCAGCGGCTGGCTGGCCGACCGCGTTGGGGTCCGCAATATCTTTTTCAGCGCCATCGTGCTGTTTACGCTCGGCTCCCTGTTTTGCGCCCTGGCCAGTACCCTCAACGGATTGATTATGGCGCGCGTGGTACAGGGCATCGGGGGCGCGATGATGGTCCCGGTTGGCAGGCTCACGGTAATGAAAATCGTCCCGCGCGATCAATATATGGCCGCCATGACGTTTGTGACGCTGCCCGGGCAAATCGGCCCGCTGCTCGGTCCGGCGCTGGGCGGTATTCTTGTTGAGTACGCCTCCTGGCACTGGATCTTTTTAATTAATTTACCGGTGGGGATTGTCGGCGCTGTCGCCACACTCTGGCTGATGCCTAACTACACCATGCAAACCCGACGCTTTGATTTCTCCGGGTTCCTGCTGCTGGCCTTTGGCATGGCGGCGCTCACCCTCGCGCTGGACGGCCAAAAAACGCTGGGTATCCCGACGGCCTGGCTGGGGCTGATGGTAGCAGGTGGCGTAATCGCACTGGGGCTCTATCTGAAGCACGCCAGGGGTAATGACCGGGCGCTGTTCAGGCTGGAGCTGTTCCGCACGCGGAGTTTTTCAACCGGGCTATTGGGCAGCTTTTTCGGGCGTATCGGTAGCGGGATGTTGCCGTTTATGACGCCGGTATTTTTGCAAATCGGCCTTGGCTTTTCGCCGTTTCACGCCGGGTTGATGATGATGCCGATGGTGCTCGGCAGCATGGGCATCAAGCGTATCGTGGTGCAGATCGTTAACCGCTTCGGCTATCGCCATGTTCTGGTGTTCTCAACCCTTGCGCTGGCGCTGATCACGCTGCTGTTTATGGGCACCGCTTTGCAGGGTTGGATCTGGATATTGCCGGTAGTGCTGCTGTTGCAGGGGGTGATCAACGCGATCCGCTTCTCCACCATGAACACCCTGACCCTGAAAGATCTCCCCGATGCGCTTGCCAGCGGCGGGAACGGCCTGCTTTCCATGGTGATGCAGCTCTCGATGAGCCTCGGGGTCAGCGTCGCCGGGCTGCTGCTTGGCGCGTTCGGCCACCAGCATCTTACGCTGGAATCGGCGCAGAGCGTGTTTCTTTATACTTATCTCAGCATGGCGGTCATTATCGCGCTGCCCGCGCTGATCTTTTCCCGCGTCCCTGACGACACGCGTAAAAACGCCGTGCTCGCCCGGCGCAAAAGGAGTCAATAATGAAACTGTGGCGGCCCGGTATTACGGGAAAGCTGTTTCTGGCGATTTTCGCTACCTGCATTTTATTGTTGATTACCATGCACTGGGCGGTACGGTTTAGCTTTGAGCGCGGCTTTATTGATTACATAAAACGCGGTAACGCCCAGCGCCTTGAGCTCCTCAGCGATGCCCTTGCGGAGCAGTACGCATTGCATGGCAACTGGCATTTCCTGCGCCATAACGATCGCTTCGTGTTCCAGATCCTGCGCTCGTTCGAGCGGGATAATGAAGACGAAAGTCACCGTCCAAACGCGCTGCCGCCCCACGGCTGGCGCACCCAGTTTTGGGTGATGGATCAGGATCACACCGTGCTGGTCGGCCCGCGCTCGCCGGTGCCGCCAGACGGTATGCGGCGGGCGATTACGGTGAATAATGCCAGCGTCGGTTGGGTCATCGCCTCGCCGGTGGAACGGCTCACCCGCTCCACGGATATTAATTTTGATAAGCAGCAACGGCGTACCAGTTGGCTGATTGTCGCGCTGTCGACACTGCTGGCGGCGGCGGCGACATTATTGCTGGCGCGTGGCCTGTTGGCCCCGGTCAAGCGACTGGTTGAGGGCACCCACCAGCTGGCGGCGGGCAATTTTTCCACCCGGGTCGCCACCAACAGTCAGGATGAACTGGGCAAGCTGGCCCAGGACTTTAACCAGCTCGCCAGTACGCTTGAGAAAAACCAACAAATGCGCCGCGACTTTATGGCGGATATTTCCCATGAGCTTCGCACGCCGCTGGCGGTGCTGCGCGGCGAGCTGGAAGCGATTCAGGATGGGGTGCGCCAGTTTACGCCGGAATCCGTGGCATCGCTTCAGGCGGAAGTCGGCACCCTCACCAAGCTGGTGGACGATTTACATCAGCTCTCTCTGTCTGACGAGGGGGCGCTGGCTTATCAAAAAGCGCCGGTCGATATTGTGAACCTCCTGGAAGTGGCCGCGGGCGCGTTTCGCGAGCGCTTTCTGGCCCGTGGCCTGCAAATTTCTCTTTCGCTCCCCGAACATGCCGTGGTGTTCGGTGATGGCGACCGCCTGATGCAGCTGTTTAATAACTTGCTTGAGAACAGCCTGCGCTATACCGATGCGGGCGGTGAGCTGCAGATCCAGGGACGCATCGATGCGCATACGCTGAGGCTCACCTTTTCCGACAGCGCCCCTGGGGTAACCGATGCGCAAATGGGCAAGCTGTTTGAACGTTTTTACCGTGCGGAAGGCTCGCGCAGCCGCGCCAGCGGCGGCTCCGGCCTGGGGCTGGCGATTTGCGTAAATATCGTTGCCGCCCACAACGGCACGCTGCACGCCGACCATTCCCCTTTGGGTGGGATTAGCGTTACTGTATCGCTACCCCTCGACGAATTACCGGGAGAAGCATGACAGAGCTACCGATTGACGAAAACACGCCACGTATTTTGATCGTGGAAGATGAGCCCAAGCTGGGGCAGTTGCTGATTGATTATCTGCGAGCGGCGGGTTACGCGCCGTCGCTTATCGATCATGGCGATAAAGTGTTGAATTATGTCCGCCAGACGCCACCTGCGCTGATCCTGCTGGATTTGATGCTGCCCGGCGTGGATGGGCTTACGTTGTGCCGCGAAATCCGCCGCTTTTCTGACGTGCCGATTGTGATGGTGACCGCCAAGATTGAAGAAATCGATCGTCTGCTGGGGCTGGAAATCGGCGCGGATGATTACATCTGCAAGCCATACAGCCCCCGTGAAGTGGTGGCGCGGGTGAAAACCATTTTGCGTCGCTGCAAGCCGCATAAAGAGCTGGCGAAACAGGATGCCGACAGCCCACTTATCGTTGACGAAGGCCGTTTCCAGGCAAGCTGGCGCACTAAAACGCTGGATCTCACCCCGGCTGAATTCAGGCTATTAAAAACGTTGTCCCACGAACCGGGGAAAGTATTTTCCCGGGAACAGTTACTGAACCAGCTGTATGACGATTACCGCGTGGTGACCGACCGCACCATCGACAGCCACATTAAAAACCTGCGCCGCAAACTGGAAGCCCTCGATGAACAACAATCTTTTATCCGGGCCGTCTACGGCGTGGGATATCGCTGGGAAGCGGACGCCTGCCGTTTGATATAATTTTCAAAATAATGCCCACCTCAACGTGGGCTTTTTTGATACCCCGTTCGTCGTATAAAAATAAATAGTCATTTCAGTTAGTCGCAAAAACCCAGAAACGGTAATTAATTATTTTAATAAAAAACCTGTAAAGCGCCTGAGCAATAAAAAATCTAAAAAAACACATAGCATTAATAGACATTATTAGTACAGCTTTTAAACTCGGGCAGGCTGACTTTATTTTTCGTTAAGGAACGACTATGGCAATCCCGGTTTATTTATAGAAGAGGATTAATATGAAAAAAGCATTGGTTATCTTGATAGCTTTTTTACCCATGCTGTCATATGCGAAAAATTATGGGTGTGCGACTGTCGGTGCCTCAATGGAAATATCCCTTTTTGAAGCATTGTCAGAACAGTTAAGCATTGATACGTCAACTATTGTTCGCGACAAAACCCAGGTAAAAATTTTAGACATTACGCCTGTCTCTCGTACCTACGCGGAATATCTGGCAAGGTTTGATTTTAACCATTACCACGGTAAAGATAAAACAGAAGATACCTATAACAGCATATTCTTCCCAAGTTATTATGAAAATGACGTAAAATCTATTACGGCTCAATACACCTGGTTTAATAACAAAAAAAGAAAGCTGTTTTTATTGCCACCAGCCTTATGAATAAAGATGAATGCTCAATCAGGTTCAACGGTTATATTACGTTATCCAGAGAATTTTAATCCGGGTTCCGCTAAGTATGCCCTGCCGTTAAAGATTGGGCTTTTGCGGGTTATTACGCGGTAACGTCAGGTGCGCGGTAGCGCGCCGCGCTTTACCTCTGCTCCCCGCAACGCTACAATTCCCGCCTTCAATGTGGGGGATAATCCTCTCCCCAAGCCGCCTCGCCTGATGAGGCGGTTCTGACCTGACATCAGAACGAGAACATCATGTTTAAACCAGAACTCCTGTCTCCGGCGGGAACGCTGAAAAATATGCGTTACGCTTTTGCCTATGGCGCGGACGCCGTTTACGCGGGCCAGCCGCGTTACAGTCTGCGGGTGCGCAATAACGAATTCAATCACGAGAATTTGCAGCTCGGCATTAACGAAGCCCATGCGCTGGGTAAAAAATTCTACGTCGTGGTGAATATCGCCCCGCATAACGCCAAGCTGAAAACCTTCATTCGCGATCTGAAACCGGTTATTGATATGGGACCGGATGCGCTGATTATGTCCGATCCGGGTCTGATCATGATGGTTCGCGAGGCGTTCCCGGAGATGGATATTCATCTGTCGGTGCAGGCTAACGCAGTGAACTGGGCGACGGTGAAGTTCTGGAAACAAATTGGCCTGACGCGTGTGATTTTGTCCCGCGAACTCTCACTTGAAGAGATTGCGGAAATCCGCGAGCAGGTGCCGGATATGGAGATTGAAATCTTCGTCCACGGCGCACTGTGTATGGCGTATTCCGGCCGGTGCCTGCTGTCCGGCTATATTAACAAACGCGATCCGAACCAGGGCACCTGCACCAATGCCTGCCGCTGGGAATATAACGTTAAAGAAGGCAAAGAGGATGACGTCGGGAATATCGTCCACCTTCATGAGCCGATCCCGGTGCAAACCATCGAGCCGACCCTCGGCATTGGCGCGCCGACTGACAAAGTGTTTATGGTGGAAGAAGCCCAGCGCCCGGGTGAATACATGACCGCGTTCGAAGACGAACATGGCACGTATATCATGAACTCCAAAGATCTGCGCGCTATCCAGCATGTTGAACGACTGACAAAAATGGGCGTTCACTCGTTGAAGATCGAAGGCCGCACCAAATCTTTCTACTATTGCGCCCGTACCGCCCAGGTTTATCGTCGCGCGATTGACGACGCCGCCGCGGGTAAACCCTTCGATCCGACACTGATGGAGACGCTGGAAGGCCTGGCGCACCGCGGTTATACCGAAGGATTTTTACGTCGTCATACTCATGATGATTATCAGAATTACGAATACGGTTTTTCGGTTTCTGACCGTCAGCAGTTTGTCGGTGAATTTACCGGTGAGCGCCTTGGCGATCTGGCTGAAGTGAAAGTGAAAAACAAGTTTTCTGTGGGTGACAGCCTCGAACTGATGACGCCGCAGGGTAATGTCAATTTTACGCTGGAACATCTGGAGGATGCTAAAGGTGGAAAAATGGACGTTGCGCCGGGAGATGGTTATACCGTCTGGATGCCGGTTCCACAGGATTTAGCGCTGGAATTCGCTCTGCTCATGCGTAATTTCACCGGGCAAAGCACCCGCAACCCTCACGGTAAGTGATTCATTTGAGTTATTTTTTCCGTTAGGACGAATCTTAGAATGGGATCACATACCGTTACGGTTGATCCGGGTATGATTCGTTTCGCTGAAAAACATAACCCATAAATGCTAGTTGTACCAGGAACCACCTCCTTAGCCTGCGTAATCTCCCTTACGCAGGCTTATTTTTTTCTTCCGCTTTCAGCGCCTTCTGACTCCCGAAATTTTTATCCGGTATACACTTCCTGAAGATAAGCTCACTTCAGGACACTCCATGGACAGCATTCCCACTTCTCTGATCGTTCTTAATGGCAAAGGCGCAGGCAATGATCTGCTGCGCAGCGCAGTTAACCTGCTGCGTGAAGAAGGCGTCATCCTGCATGTACGGGTAACCTGGGAAAAAGGCGATGCGACGCGTTTCGTTAATGAGGCGGTAACGCTGGGTGTGGAAACAGTCATTGCAGGCGGCGGCGACGGCACAATTAACGAAGTGGCGACCGCGCTTTCACATGTCGATGAATCGGTCCGTCCGACACTTGGCATCGTACCGCTTGGCACCGCCAATGATTTTGCCACCAGCACCGGTATTCCTGACCAGCTGGATAACGCGCTGAAGCTCGCCATTGCCGGGCACGCGGTGCCAATTGATCTGGTGGAAGTGAATAGCGAAGCGGCATTTATCAATATGGCCACGGGCGGTTTCGGTACCCGTATCACTACCGAAACCCCCGAAAAGCTCAAGGCGGCGCTCGGCGGCGCGTCTTATTTACTGCATGGATTGTTGCGAATGGACACCCTACAGCCGGACCGCTGCGAGATCCGCGGCGAGAACTTCCACTGGCAGGGGGATGCGCTGGTCATCGGGTTCGGCAATGGCCGTCAGGCCGGTGGCGGCCAGCAGCTTTGCCCGGATGCGTTAATTAATGACGGGCAACTGCGGGTGCGCATTTTCACCGGTGACGAACTGCTGCCCGCGTTGTTCACCACCCTCACCCGCCCGGACGACAGCCCGAATATTGTCGACGGCATTTCTTCGTGGTTTGAAATTACCTCGCCCCACGAAATGACTTTTAATCTGGACGGCGAACCGCTGAGCGGCGAGCATTTCAGGCTTGAGGTAAAACCCGGCGCGCTCATGTGCCGCCTGCCGCCGGATTGCCCGTTATTACGTTAACAGCGAACAGCCGGGGCGAAAGCTTCTCCCCGGCTGGCAACGCGCTAAGCGATAGTGATTTTACTGTCCAGATACACGTCCTGAACCGCGTTAATCAATTTCACGCCCTCGGCCATGGTTTTCTTAAAGGCTTTACGACCTAAAATCAGCCCCATTCCCCCGGCGCGTTTATTGATCACCGCCGTACGTACCGCATCCGTCAGGTCGGTTTCACCGCCCGACGCGCCGCCGGAGTTAATCAACCCGGCCCGTCCCATATAGCAGTTCGCCAGCTGGTAACGCACAAGGTCGATAGGGTTATCGCTGGTTAATTTGCTGTAGACGCGTTCGTCGGTATAACCATAATTCACCGCTTTATAACCGCCGTTGTTCTCTGCCATCTTCTGTTTCACGATATCCGCACCGATGGTGGCAGCAAGGTGGTTGGCCTGGCCAGTCAAATCGGCGCTAACGTGATAATCGACCCCGTCTTTTTTAAAGCCGGCGTTGCGCAGATAGGCCCACAGCACCGTCACCATACCCAGTTCGTGAGCGCGTTCGAACGCGGCGGAAATTTCTTCGATCTGCCGACGCGACTCCTCTGAACCAAAATAGATGGTTGCGCCCACCGCGACCGCACCGAGGTTAAACGCCTGCTCGACGCTGGCGTACAGGGTCTGATCGTAGGTATTGGGATAGCTCAGGGTTTCGTTATGGTTAATCTTCACCAGGAAAGGAATACGGTGGGCGTAGCGGCGCGATACTGATGCCAGGACGCCATAGGTTGAGGCCACACAGTTACAGCCTGCTTCAATCGCCAGTTCGACAATGTTTTTGGGATCGAAGTACTGCGGGTTAGCGGCAAACGAGGCGCCAGCCGAATGCTCCACGCCCTGGTCGACGGGCAAAATGGAGAGATACCCCGTACCCGCCAGCCGTCCGGTGTTATAGAGGGTTTGCATGTTTCGCAGCACCGCCGGCGGACGGTTATTGTCAATCATCACTCTGTCGACATAATCCGCGCCGGGCAGATAAAGACTGTCTGCCGGAATGGTCATACAACGATGCTGTAACAGGCTATCGGCATCTTTGCCAAGCAACTGCGCAATATCAGTCATAATTCGCTCCCGTAAGGTCCTCAGTGAGGTGGAAAATTCCGTGCCCGCAGGGGCGCGGGCAGCACTAAGTCTGATACTCAACACCGTTAATTTCCAGTGGGCGCCGCATTTTTAGCCTGTTTTTGGTTTTCATCCCGCAGGAAAAACTGACTTAACCACAACCCGCTAACGCAGCCCGCTACCACCAGGCGTGAAAATGGTGCACTGGCCCTATGCCCTGGCCCACCTCCAGCGAATCCGCTGCCGCCAGCGCTTTTGATAGCCAAGTTTTAGCCTCGGTTACCGTGGACGCCCAGTCGTGGTGGCGCGGTCGCAATGCCGCCAGCGCCGCCGAGAGCGTGCAGCCGGTGCCGTGGGTGTTTTTGGTGGCGATACGCGGCGCGGTAAAGCGTAGGGCGCCCTCGCGGGTGAACAACCAGTCGGGGCTTTCCGGATCGTCAAGATGCCCGCCTTTCATCAACACCGCTTCGCAACCCAGCCCCAGTAAGGCTTCACCCTGCTGATGCATCTCCTGCTCATTGCGGGCGTGGGGAGCATCCAGCAATGCAGCCGCTTCCGGGAGATTGGGGGTGATCAGCGCCACCTGCGGCAACAGCCGCTCGCGCAGGGTCGCCACCGCTGACGGGGAGAGCAGCGGATCGCCGCTTTTGGCCAGCATCACGGTGTCGAGAACCACATTACCGACCCGGTAATGGGCCAACCGTTCGGCCACCGCCTCAACAATATCCGTTTCCGCAAGCATGCCGATTTTAACGGTATCGATCCGCACATCGCTGAACACCGAATCAAGCTGGGCCGCCACGAAATCGGGCTCAATCCGGTAAACAGACTGTACGCCACGGGTATTTTGCGCCACCAGCGCGGTGATCACCGTGGTGCCATAGGCGCCCAACGCTGAAAAGGTTTTTAAATCGGCCTGAATGCCTGCGCCGCCGCTGGGATCGGTACCGGCGATGGTAAGTGCGTTAATCCGTTTCACAGGGCCGCCTCCGTATGCAGTTGATGAAGCGCATCCAGAAAAGCCGCCAGGAAACTGCCTGGCCCCTGGCAGCGCTCGCTGGCCCGCTTACCCGCCACGGCAAAAATCCCACACGCCGCCGCCACGTTCTCTACCCGTGAACCGGGTAATGCGCAGGCTGCAGCGACCACTGCCGACAACGCACAACCGGTGCCCACCACGCGCGTCATCAGCGGATCGCCACCGGCGATAGCCAGAATACGTTCTCCATCGGTCACGTAATCCACCTCCCCGGTTACCGCGACAATCGCCCCGGTCTGCCGCGCCAGTTCACGCGCCGCGCTAATGGCTTCCTGAGCCCCCTGAGTGGTATCGACACCGCGACCGCCGTTGCCGCTGCCAGCTAATGCAAGAATTTCCGATGCGTTACCGCGAATAGCGGCAGGCCCATTCGCCAGAATGTCGCGGGCGAAGCGGCTGCGAAACGCCAGCGGCCCGACGGCGACCGGATCAAGCGTCCAGGGCTTACCGGCCCGGTTAGCGCTGTCAATCGCCGCCCGCATCACCAGCGCCTGTTCCCGGGTCAGTGTGCCGATATTGATCAATAACGCATCAGCAATGGCGCTAAACGCCAGCGCTTCTTCATGATCCACTACCATTGCCGGAGACGCGCCCACCGCCAGCAACGCATTGGCGGTAAATGACTGAACGACTTGATTAGTCAGGCAGTGAACCAGGGGGGAATGGCTTGCCAGCAGTGTGGCGGTTTGCGCAACGCGCGCGGGGGAAAGCAGGTCAGGTTGCATAGTTTGCTCCTGCCAGGCTGTGAAGAAGGGATACCCGGCAGGTATCTGACTTCCCTACGCTGGCATTATCCAGATCAGGTGGTACGGGTATTTCTCAGCCTTCACAAAGAAGGGCACCCCGAGTCAAGTTACGCATGAAGGATAAGGAAGCCCCTGTGCAAAAGCAAGCATGGCGCGGACGCGAGGCAACCAACAAAAAAAGCCAGGGTTTCCCCTGGCTTTTGCCGTATATCTTCTTGCGCGATATTAAGAGAGCGCTTCTACCGGCTGCGCTTCGGCACCCCGGGCGCGCCACAATACAATCCAGCGCTGGATGGAAGACACCATAATCACCAGGCCCAATACCACCATAATAATGGAGATAGTGCCGTTGAAAATGTTGAAGCCTTTAGCCGCCGGATTGAAGTACACCTTCGTCACCATCCAGTACGCCGCGTAGTTAACAGTGACGTACAGGTAGGCTAACGGAACCAGACAGGTCAGCGCGTACCAGCGTTTTTTCGACATCCGCATGATGATGGTGGCGCCGATCATCAGGCCAATGGAAGCCATCAGCTGGTTGGACACGCCAAACAGCGCCCATACGGAGTTGATGTCGCCGGAGTTCAGCAGGTAGCCCCACAACAGGCACGCCACAATGCTGCAACCGATCGCGCCCGGCATCCAGTTGGTGCGTTTCAACGGTGCCCACAGGTCGCCGAAGAAGTCCTGCAGCAGGTAACGCGCCACGCGGGTTCCGGAGTCAACCGCGGTGAGGATAAATACCGCTTCGAACATCACTACAAACTGGAAGAAGTACGATGCCAGATGGCTGAACCAGGGGATGCGGGTAAAGATGTCCGCCATGCCCACCGCCAGGGTAACAGCACCGCCGGTACGGCCATACAGATCGAGACCGATTTCCTGGCTCAGTTTCGGCAGGTTAACCACGTCCATGCCCAGGCCTGCAAACACCTGCGGCGCAGAGTTGATGGCGAAGTAGTCCGCCGGATGCAGCGCGGTTGCTGCGATCAGCGCCATGACGCCCACCACGCATTCCGCACACATCGCACCAAACGCGACCGGCAGAATATCGTTCCATTTATCGATCTGCTTCGGCGTGGTGCCGGAGCCGATAAAGGCGTGGAAACCAGAGATAGCGCCGCAGGCAATAGTAATAGAGATAAACGGCCAGACCGGACCGGCCAGCACCGGGCCATTACCGTGAATAAACTGGGTCACCGCCGGGAACTGAATTTCCGGGTTAATGAAGACCACGCCGATGACCAGCGCACCGAACACGCCGATTTTCATAAAGCTGGACAGGTAACCGCGCGGGGTTAACAGCATCCAGACCGGCAGCGCCGTGGCGAAGAAAGCATAGAACGGCAGCACCAGGCTAACGGTAGAAGCTTTCAGGCTGAGCCATTCGCCGAACGCGGAAGATTGAATGTACGGCCCGATCAGTACGCAGCCGAAAATGACCAGAATACCGACCCAGGTCGCGCCGCGCATGCTGCCCGTAAAGCGCTCCCACAGGCCGACGCCGATCGCCACGGGAATGGTCATAAACACCGCGAACGTGCCCCAGGGGTTCCGTTCAAGGGCATGGACCACCACCATAGACAGACCAGCCATGGTGATCGTGATAATAAACAGCATTGCCAGACCTGTGCACCAGCCGGCAATCGGACCCAGCTCGGATTTCGCCACTTCAGACAGCGATTTGCCCTGATGCTTCATGGAGGCGAACAGCACCACGGTATCGTGTACCGCACCGCCGACCACACAACCTACCAGCAGCCACAGAAAGCCGGGGAAATAACCATACTGGGCGGCCAGCACCGGCCCAACCAGCGGGCCTGCGGCGGCGATAGCAGCAAAGTGGCTGCCGAAGTTCACCCATTTTTTAGTCGGGACGTAATCTTTGCCGTCCTCAAAAACATGCGAAGGCGTGACCTCGCTGTCATCTGCGTTAAGGACTTTACGGACGAAAAACACGCCGTAAAGACGGTAGCAAATGGCAAGGATACACAGGGTCGCAATAACAAACGTCAGTGCGTGTGACATAGCCAACTCCAGAGACAAGATAAAAAATCAGCGTTATCCTGGCATGGCGATGTCACACAAGCGTGCGGGAATTACTTCAGCGGTCGTATAGCCATCTGAGCGGTCAGAAACCGCTACTGAGCGGCGGAGGGGTTAAAGCGATTCGCCAGTCCCTTCAGGAAATTACGTAAAAACTGATCGCCGCATTCGCGATAGTTTTTATGTTCAGGGGCGCGCATCATGGCGGTGATTTCCGGCATCGAGACGCGGAATTGCTGCTCGGTCAGGATGGCCAGAATATCGTCGGTTTTCAGTTCAAACGCGATACGCAGCTTTTTCAGAATGATGTTGTTGGTTATTTTACGATCGGCTTTCAGCGGCGGCTGGCTTTCATCCTTGCCGCGGCGCAGATAAATCAGGCCATTCAAAAACGAAGAGAGAATAAGGTCAGGGCAGCGCGCAAAACCTTCGTCTTCCTCTTTTTTGACGTACTGCACCACCTGTGGGGCGCTGACTTCCACATCCGCCAGCGCCAGGGTGGAGATGATGTCGTTATTATTCATTTTCAGGGTATAGCGAAGGCTTCGTAAAATATCGTTGTTCAGCACTGGCGAGTTCTCTTAAATACGGCGGGAAAAGACCAGTGTACCATTTTCCACTGGCCGACTGATGATAAAAACGCGCTACAGCCCCAGGGCTTCTTTTAGGCTTTTCAGATAACGACGGCTGACCGGCACCGTTTGCCCGTCGCGTAACAGCAGTTCTGCCTGGCCGTTTTCCTCAAGGCGAATTTCTTTCAGATGCGCCATATTCACCAGATACTGGCGGTGGCAGCGCAGCAGCGGCGTGCGGCTTTCCAGGGTGCGCAGCGTTAACTCGGTAAACCCCTCCTGGCCCTGTGCGCTGGTGACGAATACGCCGCTCATTCGGCTGCTGACGAACGCCACATCCTCCATCTGCAACAACCAGATGCGGCTGTGCCCGGTGCACGGAATGTATTTCAGCGGTTGCTGGCTGTTGCTGAGCAGGGAGACATCCTGCGGCGCACGCTCCTGGCGAAGACGATCGAGTGTTTTCGCCAGCCGACCGGCTTCAATCGGCTTGAGCAGATAATCAAACGCATGCTCCTCAAAGGCCTTCACCGCGTACTCATCATAAGCCGTCAGGAACACGATGCCTGGCCGATGACTGGGATCGAGCATACCGACCATCTCCAGCCCGGAAATACGCGGCATTTGAATATCCAGAAACAGTACGTCCGGCCGCAGCCGATGCACGGCGCTTATCGCTTCCACGGCGTTAGCGCACTCGCCCAGGATCTCAATATCGCTGTGTTCCTGAAGCAGGAAACGTAAGTTCTCACGCGCCAGCGGTTCATCATCAACCAGAAGCACCTTTAACATGGAGATTCCACCATCGGTAATTGTAGGGTTATACGGGTATACAAATCGGGTTCGCAGCTGACGGTCATAGCACACTGGTCGCCAAACCGGGCGCGCAGCCTTTTCTCCACCAGGCTCATCCCCAAACCGTTCGACTGCGGTTTTGATTGATAGAGTCCGGCGTTATCTTCAATTTCCAGCACCAGCCGGTCTTCCTGCTGACGCGCGGTGAGCTGGATTTTGCCGGTTTCCATCATCTGGGAGGTGCCATGTTTAATGGCGTTCTCGACGATGGGTTGCAGAGTGAATGCCGGTAAACGCACATGGGCCAGTTCAGGCGGCAACGTCAACGTGACCTGCAAATGGGCCTGAAACCGCGCTTTCTCGATTTGCAGGTAGGCATTCACGTGCTCTATCTCATCGGCAAGGGTGACGATTTCTGACGGGCGCTTAAGGTTTTTGCGAAAGAAAGTCGACAGGTATTGCACCAGTTGCCCGGCCTGCTCGCTGTCGCGACGGATCACCGCCATCAGGGTATTCAGCGCGTTAAACAGAAAATGCGGGTTCACCTGGGCGTGAAGCAGCTTGATTTCTGACTGGGTTAATAACGCTTTCTGACGCTCGTACTGGCCTGCCAGAATTTGTGCTGACAGAAGCTGGGCGATGCCCTCCCCCAGCGTGCGGTTAATGGAGCTGAACAAGCGGTTTTTGGCTTCATAGAGTTTGATGGTGCCAATGACCCGCTGGTTCTCGCCATACAGGGGGATCACCAGCGTAGAGCCCAGCTTACAATGAGGATGCAGCGAGCAGCGGTAAGGCACCTCATTGCCGTCGGCATACACCACTTCGCCGGACTCTATCGCCCGCCAGGTATAAGAGGAGGAAATAGGCCGCCCCGGCAAATGGTGATCGTCGCCGATGCCGGTAAACGCCAGCAGTTTTTCCCGATCGGTGATCGCCACCGCCCCGATATCCAGCTCTTTCCAGATAACGTGGGCCACCTTAGCGCTGTTTTCTTCATTAAAGCCGAGGCGCAAAATCCCTTCGGTGGACGCCGCCACTTTCAACGCGGTGGCGGAAAAAGCCGACGTGTATTTTTCAAACATGGCCCGCTTGTCCAGCAGGATACGCATAAACAGCGCCGCCCCGACGGTATTGGTGACGATCATCGGCGCAGCGATGCTTTCCACCAGCTTGAGCGCATCGTGATACGGCCGGGCAATCAGCAGGATAATCATCATCTGCACCAGCTCGGCGACAAACGTCACCGCCCCTGCGGTGAGCGGGCGGAACAGCTTGTCGCTGCGGCCACGGCGGATCAGAATGCTGTGTACTAATCCTCCCAGCAGCCCTTCAACGATGGTTGAGATCATGCAGCTTAACGCGGTCATCCCACCCATAGAGTAGCGATGCAACCCGCCGGTCAGGCCAACCAGGCCACCTACCACTGGCCCGCCCAGCAAACCGCCCATCACCGCGCCAATGGCACGGGTATTGGCGATGGAGTCTTCAATGTGTAAGCCGAAATAAGTGCCGAGAATGCAGAAAATCGAGAACGTGACGTAGCACAGCAGCTTATGCGGCAGGCGCACGGTGACTTGCATCAGAGGAATAAACAGTCGCGTTTTGCTCATCAACCACGCAATAACCAAAAACACGCACATTTGCTGGAGCAACAGCAACACCAGGTTAAACTCGTACATACTCCGCACCGGGCTTCCCGTTAAAAGCGCGTAAGATACCCGGCGCGTCAATGACTTTCTATGAAGATGAACATAAAAGTGACAATTTCAGAGCGTAATAAAAAAACAGCCCTGACGGTCCGTGGCTGGCAGGCGTCGGACCGCCCTTTTTTACGAACCCTTTATCTCCAGGCACGGCGTGAAGCCTGGCCCTGGCTGGACGGCAGCCAGTGGCAACTTGAGGATTTCGATGCTGCCACCCTCGGCGAAACCATTTGGGTCGCGGAACAGGACGGACACCGGATCGGTTTTGCCTCAGTCCTGGAAAACGACAACTTTTTGCATAATCTGTTTGTCGATCCGCAGTATCAGGGAACAGGCGCTGGCACTGCGTTACTGGAAACCGTGCAAAGCCGCTTTACCAGTACCGGTGCGTTGAAATGCCTGGTCAGGAATAAACCGGCTGTGGAATTTTATCGTCGTCACGGATGGGAAATTGAAGCGACCGGGGAGAGTCCCGAGGGAGAATATTATTTGATGCACTGGAAAAAAGAGACGCGTTAGCGCTGAGAGAATGGTATCGCGCAGTCTGCCTGCGTCAGGGGTATTTTCGCGGTGTCGCCGTCCCGGTTTCAGAAAATAAGCCACATAAAGACGAACCGGTTAATAAATTTCAGGTAATAAAAAACCCGCACCAGGCGGGTTCATTTTTATTATCAGTAAATGTTTACTGCTCAGACTCGCGTCTTCATCGCTGTTGTAAACCTTACTGATAATGAGCGCGGCTTAGATAACAGTTACGTTGCCTGCTGCCGGGCCTTTAGCACCATTTTCAATGGTGAAGGAAACTTGCTGACCTTCATCCAGAGTTTTGTAGCTATCGCTCTGAATAGCAGAGAAGTGTACGAAAACATCTTTGCTACCGTCGTTCGGAGTGATAAAGCCAAAACCTTTATCTGAATTAAACCATTTTACTAAACCAGTCATTTTATTAGACATAGATACTTCCTTAATTGATGAGCCACTTAGCGCGGCGATAATGGCCTGTAATGCGAGAATAACTTATTGGGCACTTAGGAGGAGGCTCACGAAAAAGGGTATCTGTAGAAACTCTTGAACTGAGGACTGCTTTACTAAAACTGCTTTCATAAGGTCTGTATTCCAAACCGATGACGCTATTAAGACACAGGGAAATTTATTTAGCAATGTTTATGTTTTTTATTTTAACCGCTTACACACCCGGATGGCTATATGGCTGTAAGCCCTGTTCTGCCTGAAACCCTGTTACCGGGCAATTTATCGATTTCCGTCAACAGAGATCGACTGGCATATTTTGCAGAGATGCTCCCGTTTTTAAAACACAGAATATTTCATAAATGCGTGTGCTACGTTCCTGCATCTTAAAATTAATTAACGCCTCCTCATTTATCTTTTTTTATATTATTACGCTTCGTTTCATCGACACGCTTTTAAAAGAGAAAAAGCAGCTTTGTTTCATGCTTCTCTCCCCGACAGATCAGTACGAGCCGGTTTCGCTTACCGTCGTCATTGTGGGTCATGCTCTGGATCAGCCGGGTCTGTAAAACAGGTTTTTTCCAAAGCCGGTGGCATAAATCTGACCATAAAAAAAGGCAGACTCGCGTCTGCCTTACTCATCGTGCCCGACGATTATACCGCGCGGAAAGCGATTTCGCCCGGAATCACTTCACCCTGCCAGTAAAGCTGGGCCGCAACGCGCCCCGCCAGCTGGCGATAAATCTGGGTGAACTCGCTGTCCGGACGGCTTACCACTGTCGGCTGGCCGCGATCGAGATCTTCACGCAACGTAATGTGCAACGGCATCTGACCAAGCAGCGACGTTTTGTACTGCACCGCCAGCTTCTCCGCGCCGCCGGTACCGAAAATCGGCTCGTGATGACCGCACTGGCTGCACACATGCATACTCATGTTTTCCACGATACCCAGCACCGGCACTTCCACTTTCTCGAACATCACGATGCCTTTTTTGGCGTCGATCAGCGCGATGTCCTGCGGCGTGGTGACCACCACCGCGCCGGTTACCGGTACGTTCTGCGCCAGAGTCAGCTGAATGTCGCCCGTGCCCGGCGGCATATCCAGCACCAGATAATCCAGATCCGGCCACAGGGTTTCGGACAGCAGTTGCATCAACGCCTTGCTGGCCATCGGCCCGCGCCACACCATCGCGTTATCATCGGTCACCAGATAGCCGATGGAGTTGCTGGCCAGCCCGTGAGCGACAATCGGCGCCATATGGGTGCCATCCGGTGAGGTGGGACGTTCGTGCTCGGTGCCCAGCATGGTCGGGATCGACGGGCCGTAGATATCCGCATCCAGAATACCCACTTTCGCGCCTTCTGCCGCCAGCGCCAGCGCCAGGTTGACTGACGTGGAGGATTTGCCCACGCCGCCTTTGCCGGAACTGACGGCGATGATGTTTTTCACACCGTTAATGCCTGCCTGGTTCTTCACGCGCTTTAATGTCGCGATCTGGTGCGTCAGCTTCCAGTCGATGGCTTTCGCGCCGGTCAGACGTAGCAGATCCGCACTGAGTGTCTCTTTCAATTCCTCAAAGGCGCTCTGCCAGGCAAACGGCATTTGCAATTCGATATGAAGCACGTCGTCCAGCCACGCGACATGATGCAGCGCCTTAAGCGCCGTCAGATTGTGCTTCAGGGTGGGGTGTTGGAAATTCGCCAGTGTACCGGCAACGATGGCTCGCAAGGCTTCCGGAGATTTGGCCTGGGATTGAGGACTCATCCCGACTCCTTTGTAATTGTGATTTGATGAAGGTTCGAACGAGTAAGCATACCAAAAAGGGAATAATTCCCCCAGCGTTCGCTTTTGGGTTACCAAATAATTGCCCATTTGGTAATATCAAACCCCCTTTTTACCAAGAAGATGTAATTCTCACTATGACTCAAGCCGCGAAAAAAATACTGGTAACCTGCGCCCTTCCCTATGCGAATGGCTCGATCCACCTCGGCCACATGCTGGAGCATATCCAGGCTGATGTCTGGGTTCGTTACCAGCGAATGCGCGGCCACAACGTCAACTTCATCTGCGCCGACGATGCCCACGGCACGCCGATTATGCTTAAGGCCCAACAGCTTGGCATCACGCCGGAGCAGATGATTGGCGAGATGAGTCAGGAACATCAGACTGATTTTGCCGGGTTTAATATCAGCTACGATAACTACCATTCCACACACAGCGACGAAAACCGCGAGCTGTCGGAGCTGATTTACACCCGTCTGAAAGAGAACGGTTTTATTAAAAACCGCACCATCTCTCAGCTCTACGATCCGGAAAAGGGCATGTTCCTGCCGGACCGTTTCGTTAAAGGCACCTGCCCGAAATGTAAATCGCCGGATCAGTACGGCGACAACTGTGAAGTCTGCGGCGCGACCTACAGCCCGACCGAGCTGATTGAGCCGAAATCCGTGGTCTCCGGCGCGACGCCTGAGATGCGTGAATCCGAGCACTTCTTCTTCGACCTGCCGTCATTCAGCGAAATGCTGCAGGCGTGGACCCGCAGCGGCGCGCTGCAGGAGCAGGTGGCGAACAAAATGCAGGAGTGGTTTGAGTCCGGCCTGCAACAGTGGGATATCTCCCGCGATGCGCCGTACTTCGGTTTCGAAATCCCGAACGCGCCGGGCAAATATTTTTACGTCTGGCTGGATGCGCCTATCGGCTATATGGGCTCGTTCAAAAATCTATGCGACAAGCGCAGCGATTTGAACTTCGATGACTGGTGGAAAAAGGATTCCGACGCCGAGCTTTACCACTTCATCGGTAAAGACATTGTTTACTTCCACAGCCTGTTCTGGCCCGCCATGCTGGAAGGCAGCGGTTACCGCAAGCCCACCAACCTGTTCGTTCACGGCTACGTGACGGTGAACGGGGCGAAAATGTCAAAATCGCGCGGCACCTTTATCAAAGCCAGCACCTGGCTTAACCACTTCGACGCCGACAGCCTGCGCTACTACTACACCGCGAAACTCTCCTCGCGTATCGATGATATCGATCTCAACCTGGAAGATTTCGTGCAGCGCGTTAATGCCGATATTGTCAATAAAGTGGTTAACCTCGCCTCACGCAATGCAGGCTTTATCGCGAAGCGTTTCGACGGCGTGTTAGCCGCGGAACTGGCCGATCCTGCGCTGTATAAAACCTTTACCGACGCGGCGCAAAGCATCGCCGACGCATGGGAAAGCCGCGAATTTGGCAAAGCGATCCGTGAAATCATGGCGATGGCCGATGTTGCCAACCGCTACGTTGACGAGCAGGCGCCGTGGGTTGTGGCGAAACAGGAAGGTCGCGACGCCGATCTGCAGGCGATCTGCTCCATGGGCATCAACCTGTTCCGCGTCCTGATGACCTGGCTGAAGCCGGTGTTGCCGCAGTTGAGCGAGCGCGCCGAAGCCTTCCTGAATACCGAACTGACCTGGGATGCCATCCAGCAGCCGCTGCTTGGTCATAAGGTGAACACCTTTAAAGCGCTGTACAACCGTATCGAGATGAAACAGGTTGAAGTGCTGGTCGAGGCGTCGAAAGAAGAAGTGAAAGCCGCAGCCGCGCCGGTAACCGGTGAGCTGGCGGACAACCCGATTCAGGACACCATCAGCTTTGATGATTTCGCTAAAGTCGATCTGCGCGTGGCGCTGATTGAAAACGCGGAATTCGTTGAAGGCTCTGACAAGCTGTTGCGCCTGACGCTGGACCTGGGCGGCGAAAAACGTAACGTGTTCTCCGGCATCCGCTCCGCTTATCCGGATCCGCAGGTGCTGATTGGCCGCCTGACCGTAATGGTGGCGAACCTGGCACCACGTAAAATGCGCTTTGGCGTGTCGGAAGGCATGGTGATGGCAGCAGGTCCTGGCGGTAAAGATATCTTCCTGTTAAGCCCTGATGCAGGCGCTAAGCCCGGCCACCAGGTGAAGTAATCATAATGCCCTCCCCGTGAGGGCATTTTTTTTAAGTGTCTGTGCTCCCTGTCAATCAACCCGTCAAAATATTGTTCAAAAATAGTGAATCTCTTTACCTGGTCAGGCTGATACCAACTACAGTTAACTGGGGATTTAGCTCACAGAGAGGGCGGTATGGCGCTATATACCATCGGCGAGGTTGCTGAGTTATGTGACATCAATCCTGTCACACTCAGGGCATGGCAGCGGCGATACGGCCTGATTAAGCCGCAGCGTACCGATGGAGGCCATCGCTTGTTCAACGACGCTGATATTGATCGCATCCGCGAAATCAAACAGTGGGTGGATAATGGTGTTCAGGTCAGCAAAGTGAAGGCGCTGCTACTGAACGACGCCCAGGATCCGGGTTCGCAATGGTATCAAATGCAGGAAACCCTGCTGCGCCTGCTGCGCGCCGGGAATATCAACCGGGTTCGCAACTGGGTCAGCGAAACCGGCCGCGACTACCCCGCCCAGACCCTGATCGACAAGCTGTTTATTCCTCTGCGCCACCGTCTGCAAAGCCAGCAACCCGCCCTCGCCATTTTGCTCAGCATTCTTGATGGAGTATTGATCAATTACATCGCGCTGTGCCTTGCCTCCGCACGGAAAAAAAGCGGTAAAGACGCGCTGGTGATCGGCTGGAATATCAGCGATACCACCCGGCTGTGGCTGGCTGGCTGGAGTGCGACGCAGCGGGGCTGGCGAGCCAGCATTCTGGCGCACCCCATCGCGCAACTGCGTCCGGAACTATTCGCAGGCCAAACGCTACTGGTCTGGTGCGGCGATAACCCCGGTGCGCATCAGCGGGCACAACTGGCGCGGTGGCGCCAGGAAGGCCATGCGATCATTGATTTAAACGCCCCGGAAGCGATTTAACCCGGCACCAGAAAATAACAAAGGTGCAACCTGAAGTGAGAAAGGTATAATCGCCGGGTTAACAAAAGGAGCAGCCAATGAAATTAACCCGAGTGGCGCTGATTACCGGTATGGTGCTGATGGCAATTGGCGGGATCGGCGGCGTGATGCTCGCCGGATACACCGTTATCTTGCATAGCCTGTCATAAGCCGCTGTAAGCGTTCAAAGGCGCGGTCGACGATAATCGCCGCCAGCGCCACCAGTATCGCCCCCTGTATCACGTAAGCGGTGTTAAAACCGCTGAGGCCGATAATCACCGGTGTACCAAGAGTGTTAGCACCCACCGTGGACGCAATCGCCGCCGTCCCGATATTAATGATGACGGATGTGCGTACCCCGGCCAGAATCACCGGGGCGGCCAGCGGCAATTCCACTTTCCTGAGTATTTGCCAGCGGCTCATCCCTACACCGCGCGCAACCTCTTTTACCCCGTCAGGCACAGCGCCGATGCCAGCCAGCGTGCCCTGCAATACCGGCAGCCAGCCGTAGAGGATCAGGGCGATGATCGCGGGCTCCTTGCCGAAACCCATCACCGGTACCGCCACCGCCAGCACTGCCACAGGCGGAAAGGTCTGGCCCACCGCCGCGATGGTTTCCACCAGCGCGCGAAATTCCAGCCCGAACGGACGCGTCACGATAATCCCCAGCCCAATGCCCAGCACGATCGCGACCAGGCTTGAGACGCCCACCAGATAAAAATGTGCCAGGGTCAGCGCCCAAAAGCTTTCCTGCAGATATAGCGGGCGGGGTAGCTGCGGGAAAAGCCAGCTAAACAGCCCGGCGCTGTGAGGCAAGCCCGCCAGCAGCGCGCCATAAAGCACTATCAGCCAGAGAAGTGGATCACGAAGCAGACGCACGGTGTCCCTCCAGCAAGGTCGTGAACCGGAGGATGCCGCACGGATGCCCGCTTATGTCATTCACCGGCAATGCATCGCAGCGCCGCTCAACAAACAGTGACAGGGCTTCACGAAGGGTGAGATCCAGGCTCACTGCCTCGCCCGCGCACTGGCCCGGCGTAAGGTAATCCTTCACTTTTCGCATCGACAGCAGACGCACGCCCAGCTCGCTGCGCCCAAAGAAGTCGCGCACGAAGTCGTTTTCCGGCTGGCTGAGCAACAGCAACGGATCGCCCTGTTGCACCACGACGCCGCCGTCCATCACCACCAGATGATCCGCCAGACGTAGCGCTTCATCCACATCATGCGTGACGAGAATGATGGTCCGCCCCTGAAGCTGATGGATACGCATCATTTCCTGCTGCAACGCCTCGCGGGTAACCGGGTCGAGCGCACCGAATGGTTCGTCCATGAGCAGCACTTCCGGATCGGCCGCCAGCGCACGCGCCACGCCGACGCGCTGCTGCTGTCCGCCGGAAAGCTGGTGCGGATAGCGCCGACGAAACTGCGCCGGATCAAGGCCGAGCAGCGCAAGTAATTCATCCACCCGTTGATTAATTTGTGCCTTCGGCCATTTCAGCAGTTGCGGGACGGTCGCAATGTTTTGCGCCACATCCCAGTGAGGGAACAGGCCAATGGACTGAATGGCGTAACCCATCCGCCGCCGTAACTCTTCCGGCGAAAAATTACGGATCTCTTCACCGGCAAAACGGATGTAGCCTTCGTCGTGTTCCACCAGCCGGTTAATCATCTTCAAGGTGGTGGACTTGCCGGAGCCGGAGGTGCCGATTAAGACTGAAAAGGCCCCTTTGCGGAAGTTGAGATGAAGATTTTCCACTGCCGCCCGGCCCTGGTAATATTTCGTGACGCCATCAAATTCGATCATGTCGTTGTGCCTCCAGCGCCGCAATCAGCAGGTTAAACAGTCCATCCACCGCGACGGCCATCGCGATTACCGGAATCACCCCCAGCAGCACCAGATCCAGTGCGCTGCTGAGCAAACCCTGAAACACCAGCGCACCGAATCCGCCAGCGCCGATCAGGGCGGCGATAACCGCCATTCCGACGGTTTGTACCGCCACGACTTTCAGGCTGCGTAACAGCACCGGCAGCGCCAGCGGCACTTCGGCTTTAAAGAAACGTTGCCGGTCAGACATGCCCATTCCCCGGGCGCTTTCCAGCACGTTTTCCGGCACCTGGGCCAGGCCCGCCACCACGCCGCGCACCAGCGGCAACAGGGCGTAAAGCACCAGTGCGATGAGCGCGGGCGCCATACCGATACCGGAAATACCTATTCGGCCCAGCCAGGGAAACAGCACCACTAAACCGGCAAGCGGAGCGATAAGCAGCCCGAAGAGTGCAATCGACGGCACGGTCTGTATCACGTTAAGCACAGAAAATACCGCAGGCTGGGTACGGGCGTAACGGTGGCATACCAGCCCCAGCGGCACTCCAATCAGCAGGGCGATGGCGAGGGTCGAGAGCAGTAACGTCAGATGCTGACTGAACGCATCGTTAAAAACGTCCTGACGGTTCACGTACTCTTTAAGCAGGGAAATATCGTTAAAGTAGCCGGTAAACAACAGCCACAGCGGCACCACCCACAGTTGCGCCAACAGCAGCCAACGCCATAACGGCCTGGCGGTAAGACGATTAATGACATCGCTCATCATCAGCAACGCCAGCGCCACCATTAACCACAGACCGCTGCCCGGCGACGTACGCGCCAGCGTGCTGCCCTGTTGTGCAAGGTGCGTCGCGCCATAGCCCACCAGCAGTAAAAGCCCGATAAACAGGCCTTCGGTACTGATCAGTCCGGCGATCAGCGCGCCGCGACCCGACACAAAAGAGAGTGCTGCCAGCCAGAAGGCGCCAAACAGCAGTCCATATAAACCCGGCGGGAAAAGCGCGGATACGGCCATGGGCTCGCCCGACACCAGGCGGTTAGGCGCGTAGTTCACAAACGGTAACAGGAGCGCTGCCGCCAGCAGTATCGCCAGCAGCAGCATCACCCGGTTATGACATCGAATTGCCAAAAGACATCCTTTTTCCAGGCGTGATTACTTCACAAATCCTTTCTGCTTCAGATAATCGGCAGCCACTTTTTTGGCGTCGAGTCCTTCAACGGCAATCGAAGCGTTAAGCTGTTGCAGGGTTTTCTCATCCAGCGAGGCGAAAACCGGGTCCAGCCATTCCCCCATCTGCGGATATGCCTTTAACACCGCGTCACGCACGACAGGCGCAGGGGCATAGACGGGCTGAACACCTTTAGGATCGGTCAGGGTTTGCAGGCCCAGCGCGGCAACCGGGCCATCGGTACCGTAAGCCATGGCGGCATTGACACCCGAGGTTTGCTGGGCTGCGGCTTTAATGGTCACGGCGGTATCACCGCCAGCCAGCGACAGTAGCTGTTGCTGGTTAAGTTTGAAATCATACGCTTTTTCAAAGGCCGGAAGCGCATCCGGACGTTCGATAAACTCCGCCGACGCGGCCAGTTTAAATTCGCCCTTCTCTTTCAGATAACGGCTGAGGTCGGCAAGCGAGGTCAGCTTGTTTTTTTCAACGACATCTTTGCGCACCGCGATAGTCCAGGTGTTATTCGCCGATGCTGGCGCAAGCCAGGTCAGTTTATTTTGCTCAGCATCGAGCTTCTTGACTTTCTCATAGCCCGCTTTCGCGTTTTTCCATGCGGCATCGTTTTCGTCTTTGAAGAAGAACGCGCCGTTGCCGGTGTATTCAGGATAAACATCCAGTTCGCCCGAGGTAATGGCGGCGCGTACAACGGGGGTGGTGCCGAGCTGCACCTTGTTAACGGTTTTTACGCCGTGGCTTTCCAGCACCTGAATAATGATATTGCCCAACAACGCGCCTTCGGTGTCGATTTTTGAACCGACTTTAACCGGGTCGGCTGCCTGAGCCCCTGTCGCCAGTAACAGTAAGCCTGCCGCACTCCAGATTTTCGTTTTCATTGATTTTCCTCATCACACCCAAACGCAGGGTTCAAGGAAAAAGCGTAGTTGAAATTTAAGCGCAACGCACGGTAAGTGGCAGATAAAGCAGGAAAATACAGATAAAAAAAAGGCCGGTCTCCCGGCCTTGGTAAGTGTCTGAAAATTACTGTAATTCGAACTCGCCCTGTTTAACCCGGGCAGAATCGAGGCCGATATAGACATTGAACTTGCCTGGCTCGGCGACATATTGCAGTTTCTGGTTCCAGAACTTCAGCGCGTTTATATCAATCGGGAAGCTGACCGTCCGGGTTTCGCCGGGTTTCAGGGTCACTTTATTAAACCCTTTCAACTCCTTCACCGGGCGGCTCATGGAGGCCGTCACGTCCTGCAAATACATCTGCACCACCGTTGCGCCTTCACGTTTGCCGGTGTTGGTCACCTCCACGCTGGCAGTGACATTGCCGTTTTGCGGCATCGTCGGCGAAGAGAGTTTCACATCTGAGACGCTAAAGGTGGTGTAGCTCAGCCCGTAGCCGAACGGATAGAGCGGGCCATTGGCCTCATCGAAATAGCGCGAGGTGTATTTATTGGGTTTTTCCGGGTTATATGGACGTCCGGTATTCAGGTGGCTGTAGTACACCGGGATCTGACCAACCGAGCGCGGGAACGACATTGGCAGTTTGCCCGACGGGTTATAGTCGCCAAACAGCACATCGGCGATAGCGTTGCCGCCTTCTGTACCCGCATACCAGGTTTCCAGAATCGCATCCGCCTGCTGATCTTCTTTTACCAGGGCCAGCGGACGGCCATTCATCAGCACCAGCACCAGCGGTTTACCGGTCGCTTTTAACGCGGCAATCAAATCACGCTGGCTTTGGGGCAGCGTCAGATCGGTACGGCTGGAGGCTTCATGGGCCATACCTTGCGCCTCACCTACTGCCAGCACAACCACATCGGCCTGCTTAGCCGTTTCCACGGCTTCGTCAATCATCGCCTGCGGGCTACGTTCATCCACCGCGACGCCCGGCTCATACTGGTTCAGGAAGCCGATAATGTCCTTATCATTCGTGAGATTGGCACCTTTGGCGTACAGAACTTTGCCGTTGTCGCCGACGGCGCTTTTAATGCCGCTCAGCAGCGTTACGGATTGTTTGACGACCCCCGCCGCAGACCAACTGCCCATAACATCACGCTGGCTGTCGGCCAGCGGCCCGATAAGCGCAATCGTCCCGGACTTTTTCAGCGGCAGCGTATCGAGGCGGTTTTTCAGCAGTACCATACTTTCACGCGCCACTTCGCGCGCTTCCTGACGATGCAGACGGCTTTCAGCATTGGTGTCCTGCGGGTCGGTTTCTTTCGCGCCGAGGTGGCTGTACGGATCGTTAAACAACCCCATATCGTATTTGACGTTCAGCACATGGCGGGCGGCGTCATCCAGCTCTTCCATGGTGACCTCGCCACTTTTAACCAGTTCCGGCAAATACTTGCTGTAGTATTCGTCGCTCATACTCATGTTGATGCCGGATTTCAGCGCCACGCGCACCGCGTCTTTCGGATCGGCGGCCGTACCGTGTTTGATCAGCTCTTTAATCGCGCCGTGATCGGAAATGGTGATGCCTTTGAAGCCCCACTCGTCCCGCAGTAAATCCTTCAGCAGCCAGCTATCCGAAGACGCCGGGGTACCGTTAAGGGAGTTCAGCGCCACCATCACCCCACCGCTGCCCGCGTCAAGCGCGGCTTTGTACGGCGGCATGTAATCGTTGAACAGGCGCTGCATACTCATGTCGACGGTGTTGTACTCTTTGCCGCCTTCCACTGCGCCATAAGCGGCGAAGTGTTTAACGCTGGTCATTACCGAGTAACGATCCGCCGGGCTTTTACCCTGCATCGCTTCGACCATGGTTTTACCCATGATGGAGGTTAAATACGTGTCTTCGCCAAAACCTTCTGATACCCGGCCCCAGCGCGGATCGCGCGACACATCAACCATGGGCGCCCAGGTCATATTCAGACCGTCGTCTGCGGCCTCATAGGCGGAGATGCGTCCGACGGTTTTCACCGCATCCAGATTGAATGACGACGCCAGTCCGAGACTGATGGGGAACACGGTACGCTGGCCGTGTACGACGTCATAGGCGAAGAAGAGAGGGATTTTCAGGCGGCTTAATTCCATCACCTGATCCTGCATTTTGCGAATGTCCTCGCGGGTTACGGTATTAAAAATCGCCCCCACCTGACTCTTCTGGATCATATCGCGAATGGCTTCTTTGGGGTTGTCTGGCCCCACGCTAATTAACCGCAGCTGACCGATTTTCTCGTCAACGGTCATTTTAGTAAGCAAATCGGTGACGAAAGCATCGCGCGCCTCAGGGGTTAACGGATGTTCGCCAAACGTTGATGACGCATAAGCAGGTTGCAGCGCGAGGCTGACTGCCATCCCTACAGAACAAAGCCATTTCATGCCATTTACTCTCTCAGTCATGCGGCTAATAAGCATAGCCGCCCATGCGATTTTGGTGTGCAGTGTGCCACAGGGATAAATCCGTAAGAAGAGGCGCAATGTGTTTGCGCTCTGATTTTTAGGCGCTTTCCGAGTTTTCTCGCAAAGGGAGGACTATGATTAACACCGCCTATATTTGTCATACCACAAGGAGTGGAGCATGTCCCTCACCTCGCATAACGACAATTCACCTTTTATCGCTGAACTTACCCGGCTGGTTGGCACAGGCCATCTGCTTACCGATCCCGCCAAAACCGCCCGCTATCGCAAGGGCTTTCGGTCCGGACAGGGCGATGCGCTGGCCGTGGTGTTTCCCGGTTCGCTGCTGGAGTTGTGGCGCGTCCTGCAGGCCTGCGTCAACGCCGACAAAATCATTCTGATGCAAGCCGCCAATACCGGTCTGACCGAAGGGTCCACGCCGAACGGCAATGATTACGATCGCCAGATAGTGATTATCAGCACGCTGCGTCTGGACAAACTGCAGCTGCTTGATAATGGCGAACAGGTGCTGGCTTTCCCCGGCACCACGCTGTATACCCTGGAAAAAGCGCTGAAGCCGCTGGGCCGCGAGCCGCATTCGGTGATCGGTTCATCCTGTATCGGGGCATCAGTCGTCGGCGGTATTTGCAACAACTCCGGCGGCGCGCTGATCCAGCGTGGTCCGGCCTATACCGAAATGGCGCTGTACGCCCGCATCAATGAAGACGGTAAACTCACCCTGGTCAACCATTTGGGTATCGATTTGGGGCAGACGCCGGAGCAAATACTCGGCAAACTTGACGATGACCGCGTTAAACCCGAAGACGTGCGCCACGATGGCCGCAACGCCTCAGACAGCGATTACATCAGCCGGGTGCGCGACATCGCCGCCGATTCCCCGGCCCGTTATAACGCCGACCCGGACCGCCTGTTCGAAGCCTCCGGCTGCGCCGGCAAGCTGGCGGTTTTCGCGGTGCGTCTTGATACCTTCCCGGCGCTAAAAAATCAGCAGGTGTTTTATATCGGCACCAATGACGCGTCAGTGTTGACCGAAATCCGTCGTCATATTCTGGCGAATTTCCGCAACCTGCCGGTCGCGGGCGAGTACATGCACCGCGACATTTACGATATTGCCGAGCGCTACGGCAAAGACACGTTCCTGATGATCGACAAACTTGGCACCGACAAGATGCCGTTTTTCTTCACCATGAAAGGTCGTACTGACGCGCTGCTGGATAAAGTCAGAGTCTTTAAACCGCATTTCACTGACCGCGCCATGCAGAGGCTGGGCAAACTGTTTCCCGGCCATCTCCCGCCGCGCATGAAACAGTGGCGCGATAAATATGAACACCACCTGCTGCTGAAAATGGCTGGCGACGGCATTGAAGAGGCCCGCGCCTGGCTGACCACCTTCTTTAACGAAGCGGAAGGCGGCTTCTTTGCCTGTACGGCCCAGGAAGGCAGCAAAGCCTTTTTACATCGTTTTGCCGCGGCGGGCGCAGCCATTCGTTATCAGGCGGTGCATGCCGATGAGGTGGAGGATATTCTGGCGCTGGATATCGCCCTGCGCCGCAACGATACCGAGTGGTTTGAAACCCTGCCCCCGGATATCGACAGCAAGCTGGTGCATAAGCTCTATTACGGTCACTTCTTCTGCTATGTTTTCCACCAGGATTACATCGTTAAAAAAGGCGTGGACGCCCATGCGCTGAAAGAGCAGATGCTGGAACTACTGCGGGCGCGTGGCGCGCAGTATCCAGCCGAACATAATGTGGGGCATCTCTACGAAGCCCCGGCGCCATTAAAACGCTTTTATAAGCAAAATGACCCGACAAACAGCATGAACCCCGGCATCGGGAAAACAACGAAGCTTAAAAATTGGGCGGAACCGGTTAGCGAAAGCGTTCACGACCAGGCTAAATAGCGACGTTTTGAATAAAAGAGATCCCCCCTCTATCAGGCTAAGAAAATTCCGATTAAAGTAGCAGCAAGGCCAGCATCGCGCTGGCCTGTCTCAGCCGTGAGGAATGGAAAATGTCAGCAGTCGAAGTGGCTCCTGCCGCTGCTATAGTTGTCCGTGACGTCCAGCCTGATGATACCGCGCTTATTGCGGCCATTTATGCGTGGCATGTGCAACATGGTCGCGCCTCGTTTGAAGAAATCCCGCCCGTCGCCGAAGAAATGGCGCAACGTATTTCGCATCTGACTGAAAAAGGTTTTCCGTGGCTGGTGGCGGAATGGCATGGCATCGTCGTGGGGTATTGTTACGCCTCGCCTTACCGCTCGCGTCCGGCCTACCGCTATACCGTGGAAGAATCTATTTACGTTGATGCCAGCATGACCGGGCGCGGCATAGGCCGTGAACTGCTGAGCGCGTTGATAGCGCGTTGCGAGCAAGGGCCGTGGCGGCAGATGATCGCGGTCATCGGCGACGGCGATAAAAATACCGGATCGCAGCGGCTGCATAAGCAGTTGGGTTTTGAAGTGGCCGGGCAACTGCGCAGCGTGGGATTTAAGCTGGGTAACTGGCGGGATACGTTGATTATGCAGCGCCCGCTCAACCAGGGCGACTGGGCGCTGCCGGATTAATCAGTCGTTTTGCGCATCGCTGGCAGTACTGTTAGCGGCCATTTGTGCCGCTTTTTGCCGTTTGTAACTCAGCGCAGAGGCCGGAACCGGCGTCACTTTACCGGTTTCCATCCAGGTCCGCAGGCGACTGGCATCAGCAAAATGGGTGTATTTGCCGAACGCGTCCATCACCACCAGCGCCACCGGGCGATTACCGATGACGGTACGCATCACCAGGCAATGCCCCGCCGCGTTGGTAAAACCGGTCTTGGTCAACTGAATGTTCCAGTTATCCCGGTATACCAGGTGGTTGGTATTGCGAAACGGTAAGGTATAAGCGGGTTTGGAAAAGGTTGCCATCTCTTCGCGGGTGGTGCTGAGCTGGCCAATCAGCGGGTACTGTTTGGTGGCAATCAGCAATTTGGTCAGATCCTGCGCGGTGGAAACGTTTTTAATCGACAGCCCGGTAGGCTCAACGAAACGGGTGTTGGTCATGCCCAACGATTTGGCTTTGGCGTTCATGGCGCGGATAAACGCACCGTAGCCGCCGGGATAATGGTGCGCCAGGCTTGCCGCCGCCCGGTTTTCAGACGACATCAGCGCCAGCAGCAGCATGTTTTTACGGCTGATTTCGCTGTTCAACCGCACGCGCGAATAAATGCCTTTCATTTCCGGCGTTTGACTGATGTCGACTTTCAACACTTCATCCAGCGGCAGATGGGCGTCCAGCACCACCATCGCCGTCATCACTTTGGTGATTGACGCAATCGGGCGCACCAGATTCGGATGGCTGGAATAAAGGACTTTATTGGTTTGCAGGTCGACAATCATCGCGCTGCCGGAAGCGATTTCCGGTTGTGCGGCGGTGTGTGCAGCCGGCGCTTTTGCCGCAATGGCCACGGGCGAAAACGGCATCGCCAGGATGAGCGCGAGGCTCAGGAGTGAATGACGGATTTTAGTCGGCATGATTTACGATCAAATAATTATTCACGTACGTCTGGACGCACACCGCTTCCATCAGTTTAGAGAATAACTGGAAGCTGGCGCCGGCATGATACTCCGGCGTCCAGCTTTATCGCTACAGGAGAATCGTGATTTATACGCGCATTGCGCCAGTTTTAACCGGCAATGCACCTTCATCAGAATAGACGATATCCGTAACCCCACAAGATCACGGTGAGCGCCAGCAGCACTTCCAGCACTAATACCCCAATGGCGAGCGTGGAACTGGAAAAGCTCAGCCCCTCTTCACGATCGATATTCAGGAACGCAGGAACGCCGATATACAGCAGATAACCGGTATAAAACAGCGCCAGCGTACCCACCAGCGCGCAGAGCCAGACGATGGGATACAACGCGACGAGACCACTCAAAAACAGGGGGGTCGCCACATAGCCGGCAAACACCATACAACTGGTCAGCGAAGGGCGCTGCGGGTAATTACGCGCCATCCACCAGATGACCCGCCCCATCACCGCCACGCCCGCCAGCATGAGGCCGTAAAACAGGATCGCCAGCGCGAAACCGGTAAACAGCGAGAGTTTCACCACGTTGCCGTCGTCAAAGTCCCAGCCGATTTGGGTGGTGCCGATGAAGGCGCACAGCACCGGAATGGCCGCCATAATCAAAACGTGGTGGGTATAATGATGCGAAACCGTTTCGTTTTCGCCTTTGATAATCTGCATTTCACGATAAGGATGGGAAAAAAGCCCCAAGACATGGTTCATAACGCCCCCTGTTTGGTCAAACGCTTACGCCAGCGGCTGCGCTGGCTCCCGGTCAATCTGAGTTAAGTATAATCCAGTCGTGGTGATTAATTATTGAACAGCACAATTTAACGCAGCCATGAAAATTGCGGCGAAACGCGGTGTTCCGGATGACCCGGTGTATTCTTAAGGCATTAAACAACATGGAGCATGCAGAGAAACGATGGATGTATCAGCATTGATTTCACAGTATGGTTACGCAGCTCTGCTGGTGGGCAGCATGGCGGAAGGAGAGACTATTACCCTGCTGGGCGGGGTAGCTGCGCATCAGGGATTATTACGCTTTCCTCTGGTGGTGCTCATGGTGGCGCTGGGTGGGATGGCAGGCGATCAACTGCTCTACTGGCTTGGACGCCGCTATGGCGCAGGGCTGTTAAACCGCTTTCCCCGTTATCAGGATAAAATCACCGCCACCCAAAAATTAATTGCCCGCCATCCGCTGCTGTTCGTACCCGGTTGCCGGTTTATGTACGGATTTCGCATTATTGGCCCGCTGCTGATCGGCGCAAGCCATGTACCGCCGGGCGTGTTTCTCCCGCTAAATATTATCGGCGCGCTGGTATGGGCAACGTTGTTCACCACCCTCGGTTACCTGGGCGGCGAAGTCATCGCTCCCTGGCTGCACGCCTTCGACCAGCACCTCAAACACTGGATTTGGCTAGCACTGGCCGTCGGCTGCGTGGCGCTGTTGCGTTACGGCTTTAAACGCAGTCAGCGTAATAAAAAACCTCAGGACTGAGGTTTAAACTGCGGATTCGCCAGCATAAAGCCGCCGTCGACAATAAACGACTGCCCGGTTGTGTATCCGGCAGCATCGGAACAGAGCCAGGCCACCAGGCTTGCGATTTCCTCGGTGCGTCCCGGACGCGCCAGCGGCACTGAGGGCAGCGAGCCGGGTTTGGCGTCCTCGTCATCCATATCATTCATCGGCGTGGCGATTGCGCCCGGCGCGACAGAATTGACCAGAATGCCATGACTAACCAGTTCCAGGGCCATTGACTTGGTTAACCCGCCAAGTGCATGTTTGGCGGCGGTGTAAGCGCTGGCATCGGGCAATGGCGTATGCTCATGAACCGAGGTGATATTCACGATACGCCCGCCACCGCCCTGTTTCACCATCGCGCGCGCCGCGATTTGCGAACATAAAAACGCGCCATCCACATCCACCGCGAAGACGGAACGCCAGTCCTCAAACGGCATATCCAGAAAGGCAGCTTTTGACATGGCCCCTGCGTTGTTTACCAGCGCATCGATTCGTCCGAAACGGTCAATTAAGGTCTGAATCGCGTTCGCACCGTCTGGTAAATGGCTGAGATCAAGCTGGATTAGCTCTGCTTTACGACCAAACGACTGCACCTGCTTCGCCGTCTCTTTGGCCCCGGAATCATCGCTGTGCCAGGTAATACCGATGTCGAAACCTTGCTGCGCCAGGAGCTCCGCGCATTTTTTGCCGATGCCGGAATCAGAAGCCGTCACGATTGCCACGCGTTGAGTCATAGGATGTCCTCTCTGGATGCGAAGAAAGGGTAAGTATAGAAAAGGAATGTTGCACGGGATGTCGCAGTGGGTAAACGAAAGTAAAGGCGGGGTTTTCGTTGCCTGCCCTCAAAAACCGCCTCGCCACTTTCACATTCTTTTCTATACTCAGTACGTAACAATGGGTTAACAAACAGAGGGAAAGCGATGAAAATTATTCTATGGGCGGTTTTGATTATCTTTTTAATTGGGCTGTTGGTGGTGACGGGCGTGTTTAAAGCGATTTTCTAAATCGCAGCGCTATACCTCGTGGTACGCCCGCCGGGCGTACCCGTCTATCGCCGCGGCAATTGACGGCGAATCCGTTAACGTGCGGATGGTCGTAAATAGTTCACTGGCCTGCGGATAGGCTTTACGTAAATACCCCAACCATTGCTTGATACGCGCCACATGATACATGCCTGTGTCGCCCTGCTTTTCAAGCTGAGTATAGTTTTGCAGTAATGCCACCACTTCCGGCCAGGCCATCGGCGCTTCGTTATATTTCACCACCCGGCTTAAATTCGGCACATTGAGCGCGCCGCGTCCGACCATGACCGCATTACAGCCCGTCGCCTGAAGGCATGCCTGCCCGCTTTGCCAGTCCCAGATTTCACCGTTCGCGATGACCGGAATCGACAGGCGCTGACGGATTTCGCCTATCGCCGCCCAGTTAATGCGATCCGCTTTATAGCCATCTTCTTTAGTGCGGCCATGCACCACCAGTTCTGTGGCCCCCGCCTGCTGCACCGCGTCAGCGATTTCAAACTGCCGGGCGTCGCTGTCCCAGCCAAGACGCACTTTCACCGTCACCGGTAATTCAGCCGGGACAGCTTCGCGCATCGCCTTCGCGCCGCGATATATCAGGTCGGGATCTTTAAGCAAAGTCGCCCCGCCGCCGCTGCCGTTTACCAGCTTTGACGGACACCCACAGTTCAAATCGACGCCCCAGGAACCCAGCTCCACCGCACGGGCGGCGTTTTCCGCCAGCCATTGTGGATGCTGGCCTAACAGCTGGATCCGCACCCGCGTGCCCGACGGGGTGCGGCTCTGGTGATGCAATTCCGGGCACAGCCGGTAGAAGGATTTCGCAGGCAGCAGGCTATCCACCACGCGCAGAAATTCTGTTACGCACAGATCGTAGTCATTGACGCTCGTTAATAATTCACGCACCAGGGAATCAAGTACGCCTTCCATTGGCGCCAGTAACACACGCATAGCTAACCTCGGTAAAAATGAGGCGCTATGTTAGCGCCAGTCGCGAATTAGGCAAACGCATTTTACCCGATGGCATTGAGCCCGTCTCACGCGCCGGGTATGCTGGGAAAAAAAACGACGTCGCACCTGCCATTCATACTTTTAAAATCCTGACAATGACTTGCCGCTGTGCACGGTGGGCATACTTTGTATGCCATAAAATCATGATGTGATCTGTAGCACACAATTTTCTTTAATTGTATGATGAATGCATTCAAACAGGGTTTATGAAATGAGCACCATGCTAACCACTATCTGGCACTTTATTCGTGCTTTCATCCTTATTTATGCCTGCCTGTATGCGGGGATTGCGCTGGCGGCGCTGCTGCCCATTACCATCCCCGGCAGCATTATCGGCATGCTGATTATGTTTATTCTGCTGTCGCTGCAAATCCTGCCTGCCAAATGGGTGAAGCCTGGCTGCAATGTGTTAATTCGCTATATGGCGCTGCTGTTTGTGCCGGTAGGGATTGGGGTGATGCAGTATGTGGATGTGCTGAAAGCCCAGTTCGGGCCGGTAGTGGTGTCGTGTTTTATCAGTACGCTGGTAGTATTTCTGGTGGTCAGTTGGAGTTCGCATCTGGTGCACGGTCAGCGAAAAGTCATCGGCCAGCAGGAGCCTAAAGAATGATTGAACATATCTGGTGGTCGCTGCCCCTTACGCTGGCAGTTTTTTTCGCTGCCCGCAAGCTGGCGGCGATTTTCAAAACGCCGCTGCTGAACCCGCTGCTGGTTTCGATGGTGGTGATTATCCCGCTGTTGGTATTCACCCATACACCCTATGACCACTATTTCCAGGGCAGCAAGATCCTCAACGATTTACTGCAACCCGCCGTGGTCGCGCTGGCATTTCCGTTATACGAGCAGCTTCACCAAATCCGCGCCCGCTGGAAATCGATTATTACCATCTGCTTTATTGGCAGCATGGTGGCCATGCTGACGGGCACATCCGTCGCGTTACTGATGGGCGCATCACCGGAAATCGCCGCATCGGTGCTGCCTAAATCGGTGACTACGCCCATCGCGATGGCGGTAGGCGGCAGTCTCGGCGGCATCCCGGCTATCAGCGCAGTATGCGTGATTTTCGTCGGCATTTTAGGCGCAGTATTTGGCCATAGCCTGTTAAATCTTATGCGCATTCGCACCAAGTCGGCGCGCGGTCTGGCGATGGGTACTGCCTCCCACGCCCTTGGCACTGCCCGCTGCGCCGAGTTGGATTACCAGGAAGGGGCGTTCAGTTCGCTGGCGCTGGTGATTTGCGGGATCATTACCTCGCTTATTGCACCGTTTTTATTTCCGTTGATTCTGGCATTTTGGTCTTAAAATTTGCGAGATGTCGCGCAAATTTGTATGAAAGACATCTCGTTGCATAAATAACGAGATATAAATCACATATCAAGCCTCACGGGCTCCGTAAACTACGGATCCAGAAACTGACATCACATGAGGCTTTGCCATGCATTCACGATTTCATACTGCCTTTGCCGGGCTGTCTCAGCCTCTGCAAACCGCGCTTGCCCCGCTGCTGGAGAATGACCGCTTCCCGGCCATGCTGACGGCGGAACAGTCTCAACAGCTTCAACGCCAGTGTGGTCTGAGTGAAGACGAACTGGCGTTCGCCCTGCTGCCGCTAGCGGCGGCGTATGCCGAAACGCCCATCTCACATTTCAACGTCGGTGCGATTGCACGGGGCGTAAGCGGGAATTTATGGTTTGGCGCGAATATGGAATACCCCGGTATCGCGCTGCAACAAACGGTTCACGCTGAACAAAGCGCCATCACCCACGCGTGGATGGGTGGCGAAACCGCCCTGCGCGCCATTACGGTCAACTACACGCCCTGCGGGCACTGCCGCCAGTTTATGAATGAGCTCAACAGCGGCCTGGATTTACATATCCATTTACCTGGCCGCGCTGCCGCAACGCTGAAGGATTACCTGCCGGACGCTTTCGGCCCGCGCGATCTGGACATTAAAACCACCATTTTTGACGCGGAAGATCACGGTTTCGCGCTGCAAGGCGATGAACTGAGCCAGCGGGCGATCGCCGCCGCAAACCGCAGCCACGCGCCATACACTCAGTCCCCGTGCGGCGTGGCGCTTGAACTGCGCGACGGCACTATTCTGACCGGCAGCTACGCTGAAAACGCCGCGTTCAACCCGTCGCTTCCCCCGCTGCAGGCGGCATTGAATCTGGTGATCCTGAAAGGCTATGCTTTTGCTGATATCCAGCGTGCCCTGCTTGCCGAACTGCCGGACGGTAATATCAGCCAGTGGGCGCCGACGGTCTCGACGCTTAACGGTCTGGGTTGCCAGAATGTCGATCGGGTACTGTTAGCCTGATGACAGCCAGCGCACCGTGCAGAATGCTTAATTTTAATCCACCTGCACGGTGAGCGGTTGCGCTCCCTATGCGGGTAAAGTAGCCTTGATGGCAATTTTTCCTGTTTCGAGCACCCTGAATGTTGAAGCGCCTGTTGTACAGCCTGGTTTTGTTTATCGGCTTACTGCTGTTAGCGGCGCTGCTTCTCGATCGCTGGATCAGCTGGAAAACCGCGCCCTACGTCTACGATGAGTTGCAGGACCTGCCCTACCGTCAGGTTGGCGTTGTACTGGGCACGGCAAAGTATTACCGCACCGGTGTAATTAATCAGTATTACCGCTACCGTATTCAGGGCGCGATCAATGCCTATAACAGCGGCAAAGTGAATTACCTGTTGTTAAGCGGCGACAATGCGCTGCAAAGCTATAACGAACCGATGACGATGCGTAAAGATCTGATCGCCGCAGGCGTCGATCCGGCGGATATCGTGCTGGATTACGCGGGCTTTCGTACGCTGGATTCGATTGTCCGTACCCGCAAAGTTTTCGACACGAACGACTTCATCATTATTACCCAACGTTTCCATTGCGAACGGGCGTTATTTATTGCCCTGCATATGGGCATTCAGGCCCAGTGCTACGCCGTTCCCTCGCCAAAAGACATGCTAACGGTGCGGGTCAGGGAGTTTGGCGCACGGCTGGGCGCCCTTGCCGATCTCTATTTGTTCAAACGCGAACCGCGCTTTTTAGGACCGCTGGTGCCCATCCCGACGCTGCACGATGTGCCCGACGATGCCCAGGGCTATCCGGCGGTCACCGCTGAACAGCTTCTGGAACTTCAAAAAACTAAATAACGGCGTTTTATTGAGCGTCTTTTTCCGCCCCGCTCTGAAATTTCTCTTTCTGATCATCAGGTAAACTGCTCCTGTTTATTCAGCGTCTACACTGACTTATACGTATTGCGTGCGCTTCACGCCGTTACCAGGGAATTATCATAATTATGGGAAAAACCTCCAAAATCGTGTTTGTAGTGATCCTTACGCTGGTCACGCTGGCTTTTCTGACCATTTTACGGCCTTACTTTTCGTCGGTGCTGTGGGCCATTATCCTGGCGGTCATTTTCTACAAAATGAAAATCTGGCTGACCCGCGCTACCAACGGCAGAAACGGTTTGGCGTCATTCCTGACGCTACTGGCTATCTGCCTGATTGTTTTCACGCCGCTGGCGATTATCGCCTCCTCCCTGGCGCGGGAATTTAATATCGTCTATCAGAGCCTCCAGAGTGATAACGCCACCCTTTCGAAACTTTTCTATGAGTATTTCGGCTATTTGCCCGGCTGGGCGCGCAGCCTGCTGACGGAATATGACCTTGATAATCTGGCCGATATCCGCAGCAAGTTGTCTGAAGTGGCGATGAAAGGCAGCCAGTACGCTGCGGGGAGCGTATTGCTGATCAGTAAAAACACCTTCAGCCTGGCGGTCGGTTTTGGCGTGATGCTCTATCTGCTGTTCTTCTTCCTCAAGGATGGGGCGCGTCTCGTGGAACTGGCGTTTAAAGCCATTCCGCTGGAAAACAACATGAAATACCGCCTGTTCGCCCGCTTCGCCGCCGTGGCGCGCGCCACCGTCAAAGGCACGGTGGTGGTGGCCGTGGTCCAGGGGGCGCTGGGCGGGATAGCCTTTTACTTCGCTGGCATTGAAGCCAGCCTGCTGTGGGGTGCGCTGATGGCGTTCTTATCGTTGATTCCGGCGGTGGGAACAGCACTGATATGGATCCCGGCGGCAATTTATCTGTTCGCGAGCGGCGCGATTATCACCGGCATTCTGCTCACCCTGTGGTTCGTGGTAGTGGTGGGCCTGTCGGATAATATTTTACGCCCGCTGTTGGTGGGGAAAGATATTCGCATGCCGGACTGGCTCATTCTGATTACCACCCTGGGCGGGCTGAGCATTTACGGGATTAACGGGTTCGTTATTGGCCCGATGGTGGCGGCGCTGTTTGTCACGTGCTGGAACTATTTCTACCAGGCGGATCAGGAAAAACGCCGGGTGAGCGGCGAAGATTCAAAAGTGCCGGCTCAGCAGGATGCCGCCGAACCCAAATCATAAAAGCAAAAAAAAGCCCCCTTTCGGGGGCTGGACTAACGAAGTCAATATTACTTCTTACGGGCGTATTTCAGGGAATCCAGGGCAACCGCGAAGATGATGATTGCGCCTTTGATAATGTATTGCCAGTACGGGTTCACGCCGATATAGGTCAGACCGTAGTTGATGACCGTAAAGATGATCACACCGGTAACTACGCCAATAACCGTACCCACGCCGCCGCTGAAGGAGACGCCGCCGACCACGCACGCGGCAATCGCATCCAGTTCGTACATAAAGCCAAGGTTGTTAGTGGCAGAGCCGATACGGCCCGCTTCCAGCATACCGCCGAACGCGTAGAACACGCCGGATAAGGCATAAATCATCAGCAGGTTCAGCGCCACGTTAACGCCGGAGACTTTTGCCGCTTCCGGGTTGCCGCCGATGGCGAAAATGTTTTTACCGAAGCGGGTTTTGTTCCACAGGATCCAGACGAAGCCCACCGCAATCAACGCATAGAAGGTGATATACGAGAGCCGGAAATTGCCCATCGCCACAAAGCCCTGGGTAAACGTCGAGAATCCGCTGTCGAAACCGGAAATCGGCGAGGCGCCCACGAAGTCGTAATACAGGGAGTTGATACCGTAAACGATAATCATGGTGCCGAGGGTGGTGATGAACGGCGTTACGTTCAGGTAAGCGATAACGATGCCGTTAATCAAACCGATGATCGCACCGATAGCGCACACAATCAGGATCACCAGCGCAATCGGCATGGTGGCCATTTCCGGGAACACTTTGTTGGCGTTTTCCATGGACTGTAGCAGCGTCGCCGCCACAACCGCCGCCAGGCCAACCTGACGCCCTGCAGAAAGGTCGGTACCCTGGGTGACGATAAGACCCGCCACGCCCAGCGCGATGATAATACGAACCGAAGACTGGGTCAGGATGTTACTTAAGTTCAACAGGCTTAAGAATGTTGGGTCCTGGAAAATAATAATCGCCAGCAAAACTAAAAGTACGACGTAAATACCGCCTTCTTTCAGATAAGTGAGAAAACTTTTTTTATTTAACGCACTCATGAGGAGCCCCTGATATTAAAGGTGCAAAGACGCAAGACGCAAAATTTCATTCTGCGACGTCGTTTTAGTGTCAACAATTCCGGAAACGAGGCCATTGCTCATAACCAAAATACGATCGGTAATACCTAACAGCTCTGGCATTTCTGAAGAGATGATAATGATCCCTTTGCCTTTTTTCGCCAGTTCAGCAATCAGCTGATAAATTTCAAACTTCGCGCCGACGTCGATCCCGCGGGTCGGTTCATCAAGCATCAATATTTCCGGCTGGGTCAACAGCCAGCGCCCGATAATGACCTTCTGCTGGTTACCGCCGGAAAGCGAACCAATCTGGGTACGATGGCCCGGCGTTTTTACACGCATCGCATCAATTACCCATTGGGTGTCGCTCTTCATTCGCGAGTTATCCAGCAACCCGACTTTATTTTTGTATTTGCCAATGTTGGAAATAAGCGAGTTAAAGCCGATATCCAGATAGGCATAAATACCCGTTGAGCGACGCTCCTCGGTCACCAGGGCGAACCCGTGGTTAATGGCCTCATTCGCGTTATGGTTATTAATTTGTTTGCCGTGGAGTTTAATCGTCCCGGCGGATTTTTCGCGAATACCGAATAACGTTTCCACAATATCGGTACGTTTCGCGCCCACCAGCCCGGCAATACCCAGAATTTCGCCTTTATGCAGATCGAAACTCACATCGCGAATAGAAGGTTGACGCAGTGAAGTTAAATTCTTCACTTCGAGGATCACTTCACCCGGTACGTTTTCTTTGTCCGGGAAGCGCTGGTTAAGGGAACGGCCGACCATCATGGCGATGATCTTATCCATGTCCAGCCCTTCCAGCGGCTGTGTGGCAATCCACTGACCATCACGCAGGATGGTGATTTCATCGCATAACTGAAAGATTTCTTCCATTTTATGGGAGATATAAACGATGCCGCAGCCGCGCTCTTTCAATTTACGAATAATTTTGAACAGATGATTCACCTCTTTTTCCGTTAAGGAAGAAGTGGGCTCATCCATAATGACGATCTTCGCGTCATAGGAAAACGCTTTGGCGATTTCGATCATCTGCATCTGCGATACGGAAAGCGTACCCACGCGAGCACGCGGATCGATATCAATATCCAGCTCATCAAAAATCGCTTTGGTATCGCGATACATTTTATCCTGATCGACAAACACGCCTTTGGTGGGATAACGGCCCAACCACATGTTGTCCATCACGGAACGTTGTAATACCAGGTTTAATTCCTGATGAACCATTGAGATGCCATTTTCCAGCGCTTCTTTCGTAGACTGGAAATCGATCTCTCTCCCCTGAAAAAGGATGCTGCCGGAATCTTTTTTATAGATCCCAAAGAGGCATTTTAATAACGTTGATTTGCCTGCTCCGTTTTCACCCATTAATGCATGGATAGAGTGCGGGCGGACTTTCAAATTAACGTTATCCAGTGCCTTAACGCCCGGGAATGACTTGTCGATACCGCTCATTTCTAACAAGTATTCGCCTGAGGATTGCGTGTTCGTGCTAACCATAGTTATACCTGGTGGCGTTTAAACCCGTGATACTTCAGATGCCGCAGGCGAGTGAGCCCTGCCACCTGAATTATTAAGGGTTAAGTTGACGGCGTGTGACGAGTTTTAAAAAAGGGCGCAGCTTGCGCCCTTTAAATACGGCAAATTATTTGTTTGAGAACTGCGCCAGGTTTTCTTTATCCACACCAACGTAAGGAATACGGACAACTTTGTTCTCGATTTTCCAGTTGGTGCCATCAGCGGCGCCTTTGCCTTCAGCCAGGTTTTTCGCCAGATCGAAGGTGGCTTTCGCCTGGTTGTTGGCATCGTTCAGTACGGTACCGGCCAGTGCGCCAGATTTCACCAGCGCCAGTGCTTCTGGCAGAGCATCCACACCAAATACCGGAATAGAAGATTTGTTGTGCGCTTTCAGTGCTTCAACCGCGCCCATTGCCATGGCGTCGTTGTTCGCGATAACCACTTCAATTTTGTTGGCGTTAGGACCAGACAGCCAGGCGTCCATTTTGTCTTTCGCCATCGCGGTATCCCACATTGCGGTATCAAGCTGCAGCTGCTGGGTTTTCACGCCTTTGTCGTTCAGCTCTTTAATCACGTAAGTGGTACGCGCTTCAGCATCCGGGTGGCCCGGTTCGCCTTTCAGCAGTACGAACTGGATTTGACCGTCTTTGTTCAGATCCCATGCCGGGTTTGCCGCCCAGTGTTTCGCAATCAGGTCGCCCTGGATGATGCCGGATTCTTTAGAATCGGTACCCACATAGTAGGCTTTGTCGTAGCTATCCAGCGCTTTACGGGAAGGCTCTTTGTTGAAGAACACAATCGGCACGTTCTGGCCGCGCGCTTTCTCGATTACCGTGCCTGCAGCCGCCGGGTCAACCAGGTTGATCGCCAGGGATTTCACGCCTTTCGCCAGCAGAACGTCAATTTGGTCATTCTGTTTAGACTGGTCGTTCTGCGAGTCATTCATCAGCAGTTGAACGTCCGGAGAGGCTGAAGCTTCCTTCTCAATTGCCTTACGTACGACTGACATGAAGTTATCGTCATATTTATAAATGGTCACGCCGATACGATCGGCTGCCTGGGCAGCGGCGCCAAACAGCATGCAAGACATCACAGCGGACAGGGTCAACACCTTCTTATTCATGGTATCTCCGGTATTTGCAGGGTAGTTCATGTGAATAATGGATGGCAGGACAGCGTTTTCACGTTACTGACTGCCTAAGTTCACTGATGAAAATTTCTTCCGTGACAGGTAACGCTCCAGTACTGCGTGTTATTTGCGCTTTCAGGCTTGTCGTCTATGGTTATCGTTACATAGTGTTTCAGCCTATAAAACGCTGACATCATAGTCAGCGCCTTGTTAAGATACTGTGAATTTACTCACAGATTGAAAGCGGTTACATCACTCAGATTTATAAACTAGTGATCGGAGCCACAATTTGTCGGGCGGTGACCGAGTGGCGGCGCACTAAAGTCGGCATAAAACAGTGATTTGCTGAATGATCCAGTTGCCCCTGCGCCCCCTGTAACGCCAGCTCCGTTGCCAGACGCGCCATTGAAACAATCGGGTAACGTACCGTGGTTAATTGTGGGTCGGTGTAACGCGCCATCGGAATATCATCAAAACCGATCAACGATAAATGCTGCGGCACCGCAATGCCGTTATCTTTCAGAGCGGTCAGTGCGCCCGCCGCCATCCCGTCGTTATAAGCAAACACCGCGGTGAGCTGAAGGTTACGGCCCAGCAGTTCCACCATCGCCGCTTCCCCTCCCTGCATATCCGGCGAACCGGTGCCGACCCAGCTCTCAGGCGCTGTCACGCCCTGCTCCGCCAGCGCACGCAGCCAGCCTTCACGGCGGTGATCGTTATCTTCAATAGCGTGGCTCGACGCGAGATAGCCGATGCGCTGATGCCCGTTGCTTTGCAGCATGCGGGTCGCCATCATCGCGCCGGTGATGTTATCAAGCCCGACGCAGCGGTGCTCATAACCGGGCACGATGCGGTTGATCAAGACCATACCGGGGATTTGATCCATGAACTGCGCCAGCTCGTCATCGGGAAGTTCTTTTGCATGAACAATCAACGCGTTACAGCGATGGCGGATCAGCACCTCAATAGCGTGGCGCTCCTTCTCCGCTTCATGGTAGCTGTTGCCGATCAGCACGTACTTTTGGTGCTGCTGGGCCACGGTGTCCACCGCTTTTACCAGCGCGCCGAAGAACGGGTCCGATACGTCCATGACCACCACGCCAATGGTATCGCTGACCTGGCTTGCCAGCGCCTGGGCGTTGGCGTTCGGGCGATACCCCAGTTGCGACACGGCTTGCAGGACAAGCTCGCGCGTTTCCGGACTCACCAGCGCGCTATTGTTAAGAACCCGGGATACGGTGGCGACGGAAACGCCAGCCTGCCGTGCGACATCACGAATGGTGATCATAATCATCATCCTGTTTATTTTGACAGCAACTCACGAATACCCCCTGTGTTAAGCTGAGGATATTGTGTCAGCGTGTGAACAGATGCTACGTGAAGCGCATCACACCGCTGAAAACGGTTACATCCAGAATGTTAATGATTGTGATCCAGATCGTTATCTGTCTGTTCGGGAGAGAGTCACCCCGGATGCGCGGGCCGTTAATTGCCGCCACAGCCATTCAACGGGGCCCTGACGAAAATGGCGTAGCCACCAGACTGAAAACAGCAGGTTAATGGCCCATACCGCCGGGACAAAGGCCAACAGTTGCAGACGGTCAAATTTCATGAACAGCCCGAAACGGTTGAATAAGGTGGTGCAGATGAGGGTTTGTAACAGGTAATTACTGAGCGCCATTCGCCCAACGCAGGCCACCGCACCGGTGACCTTCCAGCGGGAAAGCTGCGGCCAGAAACCGTATATCAATGCGGTATAACCCAGCACCTGAAACGGGGCGCTCAGCTCCCGGGGCGCCTGCAGCAGAAAGCCGCACCAGCGATAGTCCCAGTTGAGATGCCACTGGAGAATAATGGAAGGAAGGTTGATTGCCATGCCTGCCAGCACCAGCATTACGCCAGCGCGCCGGTAATGGCCAGGGCTGAACTGCCCTTTCAGCCAGCCGCTGCGCATCAGCGCCGCGCCAATCAGCATCAGTCCGGCAAGTTGCCAGCCATACTGCGCACCTAACGCCAGCAGCGTGGAAGAGAGCAAATCCGCGCGGTAGCGTATGCCTTCCATACCGCCTTCGGTGCGCCAGAATTGCTCCAGTTGCAAAGCCGATGCGTCAGGTACCCAGGCGCGGTTAAGCTGTTCGCCGGATATCACGCCCAGCACGATCAACACGCCGAGCCCGACAATAAACAGCATCACGCCGGTATTAAACAGGGATTTGACGCTTTGCGCATCGCGGATTAACCGCCAGCTCACCAGCCCTACCAGTCCATAAGCCAGCAAAATGTCGCCATCCCACAGCAGCAGGCCGTGGCAAAACCCCAGCAGCGCCAGCAACGTCAGGCGCGACTGGATCCAGCGTTTGCCACGAGGCAGCAGCATGTGCAGGCCTGCGCCAAACAACAGCGCAAACAGCGTCAGAAATTTGACCTGCGCGAACAGGTCGAGCAGCGCCCAGGTCCAGGCGTCGCGGGCGGTGATATCGCCATACCAGGCGGGATTCAGATAGGCGGCCTTCGGCAAGCCGAAAGCCATAATATTCATCAGCAGGATGCCAAGAATGGCAACGCCACGGACCACATCAAGCGTGACATTTCGTTCCATGCATCCGGCCTTCTGTTAGCGGTGGTGACGAACCGCGCGCAAGAATTCCTGCCGCGTATTCTGGCTGGATTTAAACAATCCGCCGAGCGACGTGGTGGTGGTGGCGCTGGTCGCGTCGCGAATGCCGCGCGCTTTCACGCAGTAATGCACCGCATCAATCGACACCGCCACATTGTTGGTGCCAAGCAGGGTTTGCAGGGCCACCAGGATTTGCTGGGTCAGTCGTTCCTGCACCTGCGGGCGCTGGGCAAAGAACTGAACGATACGGTTAATTTTCGACAGGCCAATCACCGAGTCTTTAGGAATATAGGCCACCGTCGCCTGGCCGTCGATGGTGACAAAATGGTGTTCGCAGGTGCTGGTCAGGGTAATGTCCCGCACGGTGACCATCTCATCAACCTTCATTTTATTTTCAATGACGGTGATTTTCGGGAAGTTGGCATAATCCAGCCCGGAAAAGATCTCATCAACATACATTTTCGCAATGCGATGGGGCGTTTCCATCAAACTGTCATCGCTCAGATCCAGATTGAGCAGCTGCATGATTTCGCTCATATGTTCGGAAATGAGGCGCTTGCGGGTTTCGTTATCCAGTTCGCGCAACGGCGGACGCAACGGCGTCTCCAGACCACGGGCGACCAGCGCCTCATGAACCAGAGCGGCTTCTTTACTGAGTGATGACATTTATTTTTCTCCTGCAGGTGTGGCGTACTTCTGCCCGCGGCGGGGCAAAATGCGCATTCATTGTGCGTGAGCCGGTGCACATAATCCAGTGTTCGCCATGATAATTATTGAAATTGGTCTTGCCTTTCAGGCTCCCGCTTCCAGACCAGTGCGGCGGCGATAAACAGCGCTATTCCCGCCAGCCACAGTGCGGGCTCCAGTTTGCCGGTAAAGATTGTGGATAAGGCGGACGTTACGGGCCCACCAAGCTGACCTATCGCATAGCCGGTGGTCAGCAACCCGGCCATGTAACGGGTATGCTGCGGGGCCAGTTCGCGACCGACCAGCAGCGACAATTGCACCGCGCACAAAAAGCCGCCGCCAACCAGTAGCGCCCCGACAATCAGACCCGCCATCGCCGGCAGGAGCGCCGCGCCGAGCACGCCGAGCCCCTGTAACAGCAGCACCACGGCCAACCGCTGATTGCTGGTGCCCACACGTCGCAAGGCGATACTCAACGCAATACCGCACACTGCGGCAATGCCGAATACTGGCCAGACAAACTGCGCCATAAAGCTGCCAGGGAAGCGCGTTGCCGCCATTTGCGACAGAAACGTGGCGGGCAAAATGTAGCCGAATCCCGCCAGGCTGTAACTCCATACCAGACGCCTTAGCCCGGGCGTCAGGATTAACGGCTGCGGCTGGCTTTCCGGCCGGTGGAGTTGCCCTTTACGCGGTAAATTGCGGGCGATAAGCGCCACCAGCACCAGCGCCAGCACGCCGTAAATCAGCCAACCCTGATAAGCATGGAGCTCACCGGCCTGAATCCCCACCGCCAGCAGCCCGCTAATAGCGATGCCCGTCCCCGGCCCGGCGAAGACCGCCGCGCTTAAACCGGGTTTGCCGAAATGCGCGAGCTGTTCGTTGGTCCAGGCAGCAATCAGCACCATGGCCCAGCCGCTCATGCAACCAATGACAAACCGGATCACGGCATGGCTCCAGGCTTCCGGGGCCAGCGCCGAAAGCAACGTCAACCCCACCACGGCCCAGATGCCCAAATGTAACCGGCATTCAACGTGACGGTGCGCGCGCATCGCATCCCACGCCCCCACCAGATAACCCAGATAATTGATGGCCGCCACCAGCGCGGCGCTGGTCAGGGTCAACTGCCCTTCCGCAATCATCAGCGGCACCTGCGGCGTAAAGGCAAAACGGCCAATTCCCATCGCCACGATTAAAACTAAAAATCCGGTTAACGCAATTCGCAGCGCCACGGCCACTCCATTTGTTACAATGCGGTTATATTGATGATGCAGGATAGCGAAATAAAGCTGAAATGAAATGTCCTCACTGCAAAATGAATTGCCTGCGTCAGTGAAAATCTGCGTCCCCTTTCGATACCTCAAGGAGCCATTATGGAGATGATTGAAGAGCACCGCTGTTTTGAAGGCTGGCAACAACGCTGGCGTCATCACTCAGCCGTGCTGAATTGCACGATGACCGTGAGCGTTTTCCTGCCGCCGCCGGTGTCCTCTAACCCGCCACCGATCCTGTACTGGCTGTCAGGCCTGACCTGCAATGATGAAAACTTCACCACCAAAGCCAACGCCCAACGCGTGGCGGCGGAGCTGGGCATCGTCCTGGTCATGCCGGATACCAGCCCGCGTGGTGATGATGTGGCGGATGATGACGGCTACGACCTGGGCAAAGGCGCGGGTTTTTACCTCAACGCCAGCCAGCAACCCTGGGCGGCGCATTACCGGATGTATGACTATTTACGCGATGAATTACCGGCGCTGATCCAGCAACACTTTAACGTCAGCGATCGCTGCGCCATCAGCGGTCATTCCATGGGCGGTCATGGCGCGCTGATCATGGCGCTGAAAAATCCCGGTCGTTTTACCTCGGTCTCGGCGTTTGCGCCTATCGTCAATCCGGTACGCGTACCCTGGGGCCAGAAGGCGTTCAGCGCTTATTTAGGCGACGATCAGGCCCAGTGGGTGGAATGGGACAGCTGTGCGTTGATGGCTCAGTCAACGGCGGATCAACACCTCCCCATGCTGGTGGATCAGGGGGATAACGATCAATTCCTGGCGGACCAATTACAGCCGGCGCAACTGGCGGAAGTGGCGCGCCAGACCGGCTGGCCGCTCACCCTGCGCATCCAGCCGGGCTACGATCACAGCTATTTCTTTATTGCCTCGTTTATTGAAGATCACCTGCGTTTTCACGCGCAGCATCTCTTTGCCGAACAGGCATAAACAAAAAGGGTATCCCGCACGGGATACCCTTTTTCGTCTTACTGACTTATCAGAAGCGGTAATCCATCGCCACAAAGTAGCGCCGCCCGTCTTCGTTGTAGCTGTAATCTTCGCGGCTGAGATCTTTATCGCCCAGGTTCAGGACACCGGTACGCAGCTTAACGTTTTTCGTGGCTTGCCAGGCCGCGCCCGCATTCCAGATAACGTAGCCGCCGTTTGCCGTTGAGGCAGCCTGAGTCGAGCGCTGCTCGCCGGTATAATTGCCCGAAACATAGAACGACCATTCGTCGAGCGGCGTCCAGTCCAGCGTACCGTTAGCCGTATGGAACGGCAGTGAGGAGAGCGGCTTATTGTCACCCGCGCTCAGGTCGCGCCCGTCGTTATAGGTATAGTTCAGCGTCAGCTTCCACTGGTCGTTAAACGGCACTTTCAGCTCGGTTTCCACACCGCGAATACGCGCTTTGTTGACGTTGTAATAGCGGAAAACCGGTTCGCCATCACGGTTAAAACCGACAAAGTTGCTGTAGGTTGGGGCCAGATTCCGGTTGGGCGTACGGTCGATGTTGATCATGTCATCGATGTCGTTCTGGAACGTGGTTACGCTGGCGGTCACCCCATCGAGCCACCCTTCTTCACCGGCGTAGTACAGGCCGATTTCGTAGCTTTCGCTGGTTTCAGGTTTCAGATCGGCGCTACCCACGATTTCGCACGCGCCACGGCAGGAACCGGTGGTCCAGTCCGGGCTCAGTTGCAGCAGGGACGGCGCTTTGAATGCCGTAGACCAGCCGCCCTTGATGGTCAGGGTATCGGTGGCGTTGTAAACCAGATACGCACGCGGGCTCCAGTGATCGCCATAGGTTTCATGGTCATCCATACGCAGACCGGCGGTGAACGCCAGCGGATCGATAATCCGCCATTCGTCTTCCAGGAACAGCGCATACTGGTTGGCCGATGTTTTACTGCTGGTGCCGCCCGTCAGGTTTACCGGGTCTGTCAGCGAATCATGACGGTATTCGCCGCCAAAGGTGAGCAACTGATTGATCGCGCCAATCGGCAGGACATATTTTCCGTCAAGCGTATTGCTTTCCGAGGTGATGGTACTGGTGCTGCCAGGATCGTTGTTATCGATTTTCTCACCATAGAAGCGCAACTCACTGTTGCCCAGGTCCCAGCGGCCGTGGTGTCCGATAGCCCAGGTCTCGCGATCGAGGCGGTCTTTGGCAAGCGAGTCGGAATCACGATCCTGGCGATCGCGACCATAAGCGAAGTCGAAATCGTGGTCCTGATTCGGCGTCCAGTTGAATTCGACATTGGCGTTACGGTTGGTGAAGCCTTCAATGCGCGGCGTTTCACCGGTGCTGCTTTGCTGCTGCGCGTCTTTTTCACGCTTCGCCAGGTTGCCGGACACTTTTACGCCCAGCACATCGTCGATCAGCGGCCCGCTGGTAAAAAACTGACCGTTCCAGGTATCGCCCCGGTCACGGTGCTCCTGAACGGTGGTATCAGCGGTGAACGTGCCGTGCCAGCTTTTGCCCACTTTGCGGGTAATGATGTTGACGACGCCGCCCAGCGCGTCGGAACCGTACAGCGAGGACATCGGGCCACGCACCACTTCGATACGCTCAATGGCGTCGACGGGGATCCAGTTCAGGTCGAAATCGTTATGACGGAAGACCGCGTTGCGCGAGTTGACGCGTTTACCATCCACCAGAATCAGCGTGTAACTGCTGCTCAGGCCGCGAATACTGACGCCCTGGCGGTTATCGCCTTCATTGGTCAGTTGCACGCCCGGCACTTCTTTCAGGACCTCTTTCAGGTTCTGAACAGGTTTTCGCTGCAAATCTTGCTGAGTGATCACGCTGATACTGGCAGGCGCATCTTTAAGATTCTGTTCAGTGGCAGACGCGCTGACCACCATCGTTTCTTCTTGGGTATTGGCCGCCATAACGGGTAAGGCCAGGGATAATGCTGACGCGCAAACGCCTCCCCGAACCACAGGATTCAACCTAAACATTCCTTATCTCCATGAGGTGAAATACAACAAATTCAACTCATTGCTCACATGGCGCGTCCTTGCATCGGGGCAAGTGACTTTCTGGAACTTTTTAACGCGGCTAACATAGATCAAATGATAATGCTTATCAATCAAATTGTTAAAAAAGAGGGTTTTGGGGTTAATCGGGCAAAAAATCGGGAGGGATAACAGCCAGAAATAAAAAAGGCGCGGGAGCCGCGCCTTGAAGGGATTATTTTTTAATGCGATCCGGGAATTCCATCTCGCTGTACTTCACAAAGTGCGAGCCTTTAAGCAGTTTGTAGCCAAACCAGATAATCAGGAACAGCGGAATACCGATGTAGGTCGCGGTCACGCCGCCCCAGTCAATGGTATCTGACAGGAACGCTTCGTAGTTCTGGCCCAGGGTAATAATCAGGCACAGTACAAAGGCGAAGATCGGCCCCAGCGGGAAGAACCCGGAACGGTACGGCAGATCGTTAATATCGTGTCCCTGCAACACATAGCCGCGGCGGAAGCGGTAGTGGCTGATCGCGATGCCGAGCCAGGCGATGAAACCAGTCATCCCGGAGGTATTCAACAGCCACAGATAAACCGTCTGGTTGCCGAACATGGAAGTCAGGAAGCACAGCCCCGCAATCACGGTGGTTGCATACAGCGCGTTACGCGGTACGCCGCCACGGGAAAGTTTCGCGAAAATACGCGGCGCTTTACCGTCACAAGCCAGGGTGTAAAGCATACGGGTTGAGGCATACATGCCGGAATTACCCGCAGAGAGAACCGCTGTCAGGATCACTGCGTTCATGATGGCCGCCGCAGAAAGCAGACCGGCGTGCTCGAACACAAGGGTGAACGGACTGACGCTGATATCTTTTACATCGTTACGCAACAGGCTCGGATCGGTGTACGGAATAATCAGGCTGATGATCAGAATGGCGAACACATAGAACAGCAGAATACGCCAGAACACTTGCCGTACCGCGCGCGGAATGTTCTTCTCCGGGTTCTCAGACTCGCCCGCCGCGATACCGATAAGCTCCGTCCCCTGGAAGGAGAAGCCTACAATCATCGCCACGCCGATCATCGCGGCAAAACCGCCCGCGAATGGCGCTTCGCCTACGCTCCAGTTACTCCAACCCGCCGGTTGTGCGCCCTGGAAAATACCGAGGATCATCAGGATGCCGACGATGATAAAGATGATAACCGTGGTGACTTTAATCAGCGAGAACCAGTATTCGGTTTCACCAAATCCACGCACAGAGATGTAGTTAATCAGGAACATGATGGCAAGGAACAGCGCGCTCCAGATCCAGCCCGGGGTGTCCGGGAACCAGTAGGTCATCACCAGTTGCGCGGCCACCAGGTCGACGGCGATAGTCACCGCCCAGTTGTACCAGTAGTTCCAGCCCAGCGCGAAACCGAAGCCCTCTTCCACATACTTCTGACCATAGGTGGCGAACGAACCGGAAACCGGCATGTACGCCGCCAGTTCGCCGAGGCTGGTCATCAGGAAGTAGACCATCAGGCCGATCAGAATATAAGACAGCAGCGCGCCGCCAGGGCCCGCCTGTGAGATCGTCGCGCCGGAGGCGACAAAAAGCCCGGTGCCAATTGAGCCGCCAATGGCGATCATGGTCAGATGTCTCGCCTTTAATTCACGGCGTAAGCCAGGCGCTTGTGTGGTTTTCGTTTCGCTAACCATATAAAAATAATGCCCATCCATAAAATGAGGCGCGATTGTATCAGAGCGTTTCCGGATAGCGCGGCAGAAAATCGCGGTTATTAGAGACCTTCATGATCGGGAGAAGATTATAAGTAAAGCCGTCCTTGGCGCTTCGCCAGACGGCCCGGAAGATTAGGGCTCGCAATAGCCGATAAAGCGCTGTAGCGCTCGCGACAGGTGCTTTTGTCGGTGATGGATCCGGTAAAGAGTACGAACCGGACGCGCCAGCGGCAATGCAATCTCCACCAGCGTACCCGCCGCCAGTTGCTCGGCAATGACCCGGCGCGACAGGCAACTGATCCCCAGCCCATGGCGCACCGCGTGCTTAATCGCCTCGGAATTGCCCAGTTCCATGGCGAGCTGGAATTTCGGCAGATGCGATAACAGCAAATAGTCGACGATTTCCCGGGTGCCGGACCCGCGCTCACGCAATATCCACGGCGCGGCGGCCAGCGCCTCGAGGCTGACCGGGCCGTTCGCCAGCGCATTATCCGGCGCGGCGAACACCACCAGTTCGTCGTCGAGCCACGGTTCAGTCACAATCTCAGCCATATGGCATGGCCCTTCGATAAACCCGACATCAACGCGAAAATCGATAATCGCATTTACCACGTCCTGGGTATTCCCGACACTCAACTCAAGCGGTAGATCCGGAAAATCGCGTCGATAACGGGCAATAATTTCCGGTAAAATATAGTTGCCGATGGTACTGCTGGCATAGACGCGGATCGCACCGTTGTCGTTGCGAAACAGCTGCTCGATTTCTCCGGCCTGTTCCAGCAATGCCACCACGCGCGGATACAACAGGCGCCCATGTTCATTCACCACCAGCCGTTTACCGACCCGGTCGAAAAACTGGACGCCCAGTTGGCCTTCCAGATCGGTCAGCGCCGCGCTGACGGCGGACTGGGAGAGCGCCAGTTTTTGTGAAGCCTGCGTCGTAGACCCGCTTTTCAGCACCTCAGCAAAGACTTCAAGCTGCCGCAAAGTGATATGCATAGTGTTCCTTCCAGGCAGCGGCTCATCCGCTTACCACTTATAAAGATTAATTATAAATATATAATCAATTTTATTTTTAAGCTACTTCGCCCTACGATCTCGCTATCAACAAAGGAGAAAACGATGGCCGAAATGACCTTAGCAACACATCGCCATACGTTATGGCATTTTATCCCTGGCCTTGCGCTGTGCGCGGCCTTAACCGGTCTGGCCCTGTGGGCGGGCTCTGTCCCCGCAATCGCTGGCGCGGGTTTTAGCGCGCTGACCGTCGCGATCCTGGCCGGTATGATCGTGGGCAACACCGTCTACCCAAAAATCTGGCAGCACTGCGATGGCGGCGTATTGTTCGCCAAACAGCACCTGCTGCGTCTCGGCATCATTCTTTATGGCTTCCGTCTGACGTTTTCGCAAATTGCTGAAGTCGGTGTCAGGGGCATCATGATTGATATCCTGACCCTGAGCAGCACGTTTTTGCTGGCCTGCGTTATAGGACAAAAAGTGTTTGGCCTGGATCGGCAGACCAGTTGGCTGATTGGCGCGGGTAGCAGCATTTGCGGGGCAGCGGCAATTTTAGCCACTGAGCCGGTGATCAAAGCCGAACCGAGTAAAGTGACGGTCGCGGTGGCAACGGTGGTGATTTTCGGCACGCTGGCAATTTTTCTTTATCCGATGATGTATCCGCTGCTCGCTCACTGGTTCAGCCCGGATAGCTACGGGATTTTTATCGGCTCGACCATGCATGAAGTAGCGCAGGTGGTGGCCGCCGGACATGCCATTAGCCCGGAGGCGGAAAACGCGGCGGTGATCGCTAAAATGCTGCGCGTCATGATGCTGGCCCCGTTCCTGATTTTTCTTGCAGCAAGGGTGAAACAACTCGCACCGGCTGGCAGCGCGCAAACCGGTAAAATCACCATCCCGTGGTTTGCAGTGCTGTTTATCCTGGTGGCGGTGTTCAACTCATTCCATCTGTTGCCAGGCGCGCTGGTGCAGGCGCTGATTACCCTCGACACGGTATTGCTGGCGATGGCGATGGCGGCGCTGGGGCTTACCACCCACGTCAGTGCGCTGAAAAAAGCCGGGGCCAAACCGCTGGTGATGGCATTAATACTCTTCATTTGGCTGATTGTTGGCGGCGGCGCGATTAATCTGGCGGTTCACCAGTTGCTGTAATCGGTACGCCCGCTTTCCACACCGCAGCGGCTATGATAAAAAGCGTGCTTTGCTGGTTCGACAGGAGAAGTCCATGAAATACATAGGCGCACATGTCAGCGCATCCGGCGGTGTGGAACAGGCCGTGACCCGCGCGGTCGAAATTGGCGCGAACGCCTTTGCCCTGTTTACCAAAAACCAGCGGCAGTGGCGCGCCGCGCCATTAAGCGGCGAAACGATTGATAATTTTAAAGCCGCCTGCGAGCAGCATCACTTTACGCCGGGGCAAATTCTCCCCCACGACAGCTACCTGATAAACCTCGGGCATCCGGTAGACGAGGCGCTGGAAAAATCCCGCGACGCGTTTATTGACGAGATGGCGCGCTGCCAGCAGTTAGGCTTATCGCTGCTGAACTTCCATCCCGGCAGCCATCTGAAGCAGATTTCCGAAGAGGCGTGCCTGGCACGGATTGCGGAATCCATTAATATCGCGCTGGCGAAAACGGAAGGCGTGACGGCGGTGATCGAGAATACCGCAGGCCAGGGCAGCAACCTGGGTTTCCGTTTCGAGCATCTGGCGGCAATTATTGACGGCGTGGAAGATAAATCGCGCGTTGGGGTGTGTATTGATACCTGCCACGCTTTCGCCGCGGGCTACGATCTGCGTACCGAAGCGGATTGCGAAAAAACCTTCGCTGAGTTTGAGCGCATCGTGGGTTTCCGGTATTTGCGCGGCATGCACCTGAATGATGCGAAAAGTGCGTTTGGCAGTCGGGTCGATCGCCACAACAGCCTTGGCGAGGGCAACATCGGCCATACGCCGTTTAGCTGGCTAATGCGCGACCCGCGCTTCGATGGTATTCCGTTGATCCTGGAAACCATTAACCCGGATATCTGGGCTGAAGAAATTGCCTGGCTGCGGGCGCAGCAACAGGAAGAAGCGGTCGTTTAAGCCGTTATTAAACGTAAAAAGGGCAGGTTATCACCTGCCCTTTTTTATTACCTTATGCGTGGTTTACGCGGTTTTGGTATTCAGTTCCGCTTCCGGACGTTTCAGGAACGCGTAGGCCAGACCGGCCAGCAGCGTACCGGCGATGATAGCGAACAGATAACCCAGTACCGGCGTAATCGCACCCGGGATCAGCAGCACAAACAGACCGCCGTGCGGCGCCATCAGTTTCGCGCCAATCGCCATGGAGATGGCTCCGGTTACCGCGCCGCCAACGATACAGCAAGGCAGCACGCGCATCGGGTCACGGGCAGCGAACGGAATCGCCCCTTCGGAGATAAAGCACAGACCCAGTACCAGCGCCGCTTTACCGCCTTCCTGCTGGCCTTTATCGAACTTACGACGGGCAACGATAGTTGCAAGGCCCATCGCCAGCGGAGGCACCATACCGGCTGCCATGATGGCTGCCATCGGCGCGTAGGTTTGGGTACTCAGCAAGCCCACACCGAACGCATAAGCCGCTTTGTTCACCGGACCACCCATGTCGGTACACATCATGCCGCCCAGGATTGCGCCCAGCAGTACTGCGTTAGCCGTACCCATGGTTTGCAGCCAGTGGGTCAGGCCCGCGAGGATACCTGAAACCGGTTTGCCGATGAGGTAGATCATCGCAAGCCCAACAACCAGACTGGAAAGCAGCGGGATGATCAGGATCGGTTTAAGCGCTTCCATGCTCGGCGGCAGCTTCAGTTTGGTGCTGATCGCTCTCGCAACGTAGCCTGCAAGGAAACCGGCCAGAATACCGCCGATAAAACCTGAACCGGTACTGACGGCCAACATACCGCCAATCAGACCCGGCGTCAGGCCCGGGCGATCCGCGATGGAGAACGCGATATACCCGGCCAGCACCGGCACCATCAACGCGAAGGCTGAACCACCGCCGATTTGCATCAGCGCAGCGGCCAGAGTATCCGGCGTTTTAAATGCCTCAATACCGAACGCGAAGGAGAGCGCGATACACAAGCCGCCCGCAACCACCATCGGCAGCATGTAAGACACGCCGGTCAACAGGTGACGATAGGCACCCGCGTTCTGCTTTTTGCCTTCCTGAGAAGACGTTGACGCGCCCTGTGCAGCCTGGTACGGCTTCGCTTCAACCACCGCTTTATCCAGCTCCTGAGCGGTTTTCTTGAGCGCCAGGCCGGTGGAGGTGCGGTACATTGGCAGTCCGGCGAATTTCGCCAGATCCACTTCGATATCCGCGGCCACAATCACCAGGTCTGCTTGAGCAATTTCTTCCGGCGTAATGGCATTGCCAGCGCCAACGGAGCCGCGGGTTTCTACTTTCACCCACCAGCCGCGTTTTTTGGCTTCGGTCTCAATGGCTTCTGCCGCCATAAAGGTGTGCGCCACGCCAGTCGGGCACGCCGTAACCGCAACCACACGTTTCGGGCCTTTTGCCAGGTTCGCCGCCGCAGGGGCTGCCACCGGCGCCGTGTACGGCGTGGCTTTGGCTTTCGCTTCGCTCAGGAACAGCTCAGGGTGCAGCACGGCGCGATCGATATCGCCGAGATACACTTTCTTGCCGTTCAGCGAGGTGTCAGCCGGGATCGCAGTGCCGACAACAATCGCCAGTTCTGCTTCGTTCGGATTATCGATAATTTCCAGGTGCGCTTTGTGAGCCGCCGTGCCCAGCAAGGTTTTTGCCAGGTATGCACGGGCCTGCCCGAGGCTCGGATCAATTATCAGCAGCGTTTTCATTATGTCTCTCCTGCTGTCAGTTAAAAGGGTTGGAGGTCGACGCGCGCCATCATTGCGGCCAACTGTGGTCTGTCGGTGATGCCTACGTTGCTCTGGCTCACGGCCAGCGCCGCCACGGCGGTCGCCAGTCGTAACGTGTGTTCGCTGGACTCACGCATCAACAGCCCATAAATCAGGCCGCCGACCATTGAATCTCCCGCGCCAACCGTGCTCACGACTTCGCAAGACGGTGGTTTGGCGATCCATTCGCCAGAGGCGTTAACCCACAACGCCCCTTCGGCTCCCAGAGAAATGACGACGTGGGCGATGCCCTGCTCGCGCAGCGCGTGAGCGGCCTCAATCACGTCTTTCAGCTCCGGCAGCTTTTTACCTGCCCATATTTCCAGCTCGCGACGGTTAGGCTTAACCAGCCATGGCGCGGCTTTCAGGCCAGCCACCAGCGCTTCGCGGCTGCTGTCGAAAATAATGCACGGACACTGACTGCGCAGTTTGGTCATCCAGTCGGTAAAGGCTTCCGGACTAACGCCAGACGGCAGGCTGCCGCTGACGCAAACCATATCGAACTGACCAAGCCAGCTCAGGGAATCATTAACGAAACGCTCCCAGTCGGCTGGCGTGACTTCGAAGCCGGAGAAATTGAAGTCGGTGACTTCGCCGTCTTTTTCCGTCAGCTTGACGTTAATGCGGGTGCGGCCCTGAACAACCTGAAAGCGGTTGGCGATGCCGAGCTCGCTGAACAGTTGCTGAAAGCCATCCTGGTTGTCTTTACCAAGGAAA